>Ga0134126_10000839_pt1 | contig 38834 bp, 36 predicted proteins | sample KB31752_FD_96881 | JGI IMG/M metagenome (GOLD analysis project Ga0134126, IMG submission 96881) | Terrestrial soil microbial communities with excess Nitrogen fertilizer from Kellogg Biological Station, Michigan, USA - KB3-175-2 | ecosystem: Environmental > Terrestrial > Soil > Unclassified ...
ATTCTCGGAGGCGCTCCTCATCGGCATCCTGGCCGGCACGTACTCCTCGATCTACATCTCGAGCGCCGTGGCGCTCGAGTGCGGATTGACCGCGGAGCACATCTTCCCCACGGTCAAGAAGACCGCTGTCGATCACCTACCCTAATCCATCTGCCCGCCAACGCGAGCGGCGGTGCACCCGGTAGACGGGGCGGCCCCGGGGCCGCTCACTCATGTGCTCTCGGACGGTCGGGGGAGTTGGATCGCCGCTAGGTCGTGCGCTGCTTCTGTGCGCGCACCTTGCTGTGGTGATAGCCGTAGAACGCGTACACCGCTATGCCAATGAGCGTCCAGACCAAAAGACGTATCCAGGTGCTGACGGGCAGCTTGTCCATCATTAGGAAGCAGATGGCGGCGCCGGCGACACAGGTAAACCAGGGCCACGGTGCCCGGAAGGGACGCGGCAGTTCCGGACGTGTGTAGCGTAGGACGAGTACGCCGATACAGACCGTGACGAATGCCAGCAGAGTGCCGATCGACACCAGCTCGCCGAGGATGCCCACCGGAAACAAGCCCCCGATGATGGCGGCACAGACGGCCGTGACCACGGTGCCGGTCGAGGGCGTGCGGAACCTCGGATGCACGCGACCGAATACCTTAGGCATCAAGCCATCCTGCGCCATGGCGAGGAAGATGCGCGCCTGCGCGATGGTCATGACGAGCATGACCGACGTCATTCCGGCAATTGCGCCGAGCTTGATCGGCAGACCCAACCAGCGCAACGCCGGATAGGCATCGAGCGCAACGGCGAGGGGGGCAGCGACGTTGAGCTTCGTGTAGCTCACCATGCCCGTGAGCACCAGGGAGACGGCGATATAGAGAACGGTGCAGATGATCAGGCTCGCCAGGATGCCGATCGGCATGTCGCGCTGCGGATTCTTCGTCTCCTGCGCACAGGTGGAGATGGCATCGAAGCCGATGTAGGCGAAGAAAATCACCCCGGAGGCGGCGAGTACCCCGCTCCAGCCGAAGACGCCGGATGTGCCGGTGTTCGGCGGGATGAAGGGATGCCAGTTGGCATGTTGAATGTAGCCCACGCCGAGGAATACGAAGAGCAGCACCACGATGACCTTGATGGCCACGATGACCGAGTTGAACACCGAAGACTGCTTGATGCCGACGTAGCAGATGGTGCCGAGCACCGCCACGATCGCCACCGCCGGCACGTTGAGAATCGCTCCGGTGCGCACGACCGAGAAGCTGTCCCCTGCCATGCCGCCCTGACCGAAGGGTGCATGCGAGAGCGCGTACGGCAGGTGGATCCCGAATTGATCCAGGGTGCTCAGCACATACCCGGACCATCCGACGGAGACGGTCGCGACGGCGAACAGATACTCGAGGATGAGATTCCATCCGATGAACCAGGCGACGCCCTCGCCGAGAGTCGCGTAGGAGTACGAGTACGCACTGCCCGACACCGGGATCATCGCGGAGAATTCGGCGTAGCAGAGTCCTGCGAACGCCGAGCCGAGACCTGCGACGATGAACGACAGCGCCAGCGCGGGCCCGGCGTGGTTGGCCGCGGCCGTGCCGGTCAGGACGAAAATCCCGGTGCCGATGATCCCGCCGATACCGAGAAGGGTGAGCGCCGTGGCCGAGAGGGTGCGGTTCAACTGCTGATGACCCGCCGCGTCGGCTTCCTTGATTTCGGCGATCGACTTGGTGGCTAAAAGTTGGCTTCGCATGCGCGCGGACTCTACACAAGCGACTGCGGCAAAGCCAGCAAAGCGGGCTGCGGCGAGCGCACTGCCGCCGCCGCCCGGCGCAAATCAGTTGCCTACGCGGTGCGCAGAACTTCCGGGACGTGCGGGGCAAAGAGCTCCAGCAGCGCCGCATACACCTTGGGGGTGCCGGCGAGCACATCACCGCCCAGGCAATACTCGCTCCCCGTGAGCGTGCCGATCCGGCCGCCGGCCTCCTGAATGAGGAGCGTTCCGGCCGCCGTGTCCCAGGGAGAGAGGCCGATTTCCCAGAAGCCGTCGATCCTGCCCGCGGCGACATAAGCCAGGTCGAGCGCCGCGGCCCCGGGGCGGCGCACGCCGGCCGTGCTCTGCATTGCCGCTTTCAGCATCTCGAGATAGGCATCGATGTAGCTCGTATTGGCGCGGAACGGAAAACCCGTGCCGATGAGCGCGCCCTCCAGCGTGCGCTGCTTGCTGACCCGCATCCGATGATTTTCGAGATGCGCGCCGCTGCCGCGTGTTGCGCTGAAGATCTCCTGGCGCATGGGGTCGTAGACCACCGCACATTCGAGCCGGCCTTTCTGCTGGCAGGCGATCGACACGGCGAAAGTCGGAAAGCCGTGCAGGAAGTTGGTGGTGCCGTCGAGCGGATCGATGATCCAGACCTTATCGTGGTCCCCGCTGCGGCCACTCTCCTCGGCAAGGACCGCATGGTCCGGATAGTGGCGGCGGATGATGCCGATGATCTCCTGCTCGGCGGTACGGTCGACCTCACTGACGAAATCGTTACGCCCTTTCGAGGTGATCGTGAGGGACTCCAGCCGGTTGAGGCTGCGGACGATGACTTCGCCGGCGCGGCGCGCGGCGCGGACTGCGATATTGAGAAGCGGGTGCACGGAAGCTCGCGTGAAGGGGCGGGGCCCTTGCGGCCGCCGCTGATCCGCCCTAGGGTAACACAGCGTAGCAGGTCGCCATGGACACCCCCGATATCCGCATCGTTCTCGTGGAACCCTCACACCCCGGCAACATCGGCGCCGTGGCCCGGGCCATGAAGAACATGGGGCTCGAGCAGCTGGTTCTCGTCGCCCCGCGACAGTTTCCGCACAGCGAGGCGATCGCGCGCGCCTCGGGCGCAGACGACGTACTTGCGAAGGCTCGCATTGTGCAGACCGTCACGGAAGCCCTTGCGGGATGCGGCTTCATCGTCGCCACGACCTCACGGACGCGGGACCAATACTTCCGCGTGGCGGATGTGAGGGATGCTGCGCAGCGGGTGCTGCAGGAATCGCGACGCAGCCCGACAGCGGTTCTCTTCGGCGCCGAGCGCGCCGGTCTCACCAACGAGCAGCTCGAAGCCGCACATCTCCTGATCCGGATTCCGGCGAGTGACACCTACCCCTCGCTCAACCTTGCCATGGCGGTGCAGATCGTCGCCTACGAGCTCTACCGCGCGCGCGGAGTGCAGATCGAGACCGCACCGGCAGCAGGTCCGCTCGCAGAGCCGGTGGAAATGGAGCGGCTGTACGAGCATCTCGCCCAGGTGTTGGAGGAGATCGACTTTCGCGACCGCACTCAGGGCGGCACCCATCTCATGGCGCGTCTGCGGCGGCTCTTCCAACGGGCGGCGCTCGATCGCAACGAAGTCAACATCCTGCGGGGAATTCTCACCGCGGTGCAGAGCCGCCGGCGCCGCGCCGGCGCCGGCAACGAAAGGCCATGAGCGCAGCGGACCCCGTTTATCTCGACTATGCCGCGACGACGCCGGTGGACCCGGCAGTGGCCGAGGCGATGCGCCGCTCTCTGATCGAGCCTGGCAATGCCTCTTCTGCCACTCACGTGTTCGGCCGGCGGGTGGCCGAGCGTATCGAGCGCGCGCGCGCTGAGGTCGCGGCGCTCATCGGCGCTGAGCCCGAGGAGATCGTCTTCACCTCGGGCGCCACCGAGTCCAACAACCTGGCCATCCTCGGCGCCGCGCGCGCCGAGCCCGGAGGGCGCCGGCACCTCGTGAGCTCCCGCATCGAGCACAAGGCGGTGCTCGACCCGCTGAAGCGCCTGCAGAAGGAGGGCTTCACCGTCAGCCTGGTGACGCCCGACCGCGCCGGCAGGGTGTATCCCAACACGATAGCTGCCGCTTTGCGTCCCGACACGGCTCTCGTATCGGTCATGCTCGTCAACAACGAGATCGGCGTGATCCAGGATGTGGCGGCGATCGGCGCGCTCTGCCGCTCGCGCGGGATCCTGTTCCACACCGACGCCGCGCAGGCGGTCGGCAAGATCCCGCTCGACGTTCATGCATTGCCGCTCGACTTCATGTCGATTACTGCACACAAGCTCTACGGGCCGAAAGGCATCGGAGCGCTGTACGTGCGGCGCGAAGCGCGGGCGCACCTGCTGCCGATCTTCTTTGGCGGCGGCCAGGAAAGGGGACTCCGTCCCGGAACGCTGCCTACTCACCAGATCGTCGGCCTGGGAGCAGCTTGCGAGCTGGCTCGCCGCGGGCTCGCCGCGGAGCACGCGCGGCTCGCCAGCCTGCGGGAGCGTCTTTGGCAGGGTCTCACCAGCCTGGGCGGCGTGCACGCCAACGGAGAGGGGGCGCCCTGCGTGCCGGGAATCCTCAACGTGTCCTTCGAGGGCGTCGAGGGCGAGAGCCTGCTCACGGGAGTAGGTGAGCTGGCGATCTCCACCGGCTCGGCGTGCAATTCTGCGTCCGCTGAGCCTTCCTACGTGCTGCGTGCCCTGGGCCGGGACACCCAGCTCGCCCAGAGCTCGCTGCGATTGAGCTTCGGGCGGTTCAGTACCCCGGAGCACATCGATCTGGCGGTGGCGGTCATACACCGCGAGGTCAAGCGGCTGCGAGCCCTTTCGCCTGCCTCAGAGCCGGCCCCAGGGGCGGGTGAGGAGGTCGTCGGCGAGGCCGGGGGGCCCGCGCAGGAGGTCTGGGTCAGGTTCAGGCTCGGCGTCGAGGACGGCATCGTGAAAAGGGCACTGGTCAAGGCCTACGGCTGTCCCCATACTCTTGCCGTTGCCGCCTGGGTTGCCGAGCGGCTGCGCGGCCGGGGCCGCGCGGACCTGGCGCCGGGGACGCCTGCGGAATGGGCCCGAGCTCTGGACGTTCCCGTCGAGAAGCTCGGCCGCCTGCTGGCGATCGAGGATGCGCTTGCGGCCTGTACCCGGCACTGGCCCGAGCCCGGATGAAGCACTTTCAATGGCCATTTCTCTGACTGAATCCGCTGCTGACCGAATCAGGGCCTTTCTTGCCGCCCGTGGGCATGGCATAGGCCTCAGGCTCGCCGTGCGCAAGACCGGCTGCTCGGGCTTCGCGTACGTCGTCAACTATGCCGATGAAGTCCAGGCGGACGATGTGGTATTCGAAGATCGGGGCGTGAAGGTCTACGTCGACCCCGCGAGCCTGTCGCTGATCGACGGCACGACGGTGGATTTCGTGAAGCAGGGCCTCAACGAGGCGTTCCGCTTCCGCAACCCCAACGTCAAGGGCGAGTGCGGCTGCGGGGAGAGCTTCAGCGTATAGCGGCCCGGGTAGCCCAAAGGGTAAACTGTAGGGCTAGTTCCGATCCGCTACCCTGAAAGGACCCCGAATGGCGCTCGAGCGCACCCTGTCGATAGTCAAGCCCGACGGCGTCAGCCGCAATCTCATCGGCGAGGTCTATCGTCGTTTCGAGAAGGCCGGTCTCACCGTCATTGCCGCCCGCATGATGCGTCTGTCCGAGCGGGAGGCCGAAGGCTTCTACGCCGTCCACCGGGAGCGTCCCTTCTTCAAGGATCTGGTGCGCTACATGACCTCCGGTCCGGTCGTAGTGCAGGTGCTCGAGGGCGATAACGCCATCGCCCGCAACCGCGAGATCATGGGCGCCACCGACCCGAAGAAAGCCGCTCAGGGCACCATCCGCGCCGACCTTGCGCTCAGTATCGAGCAGAACGTCGTCCATGGCTCCGATGCGCCGGATACGGCCGCCCGTGAGATCGCCTATTTTTTCAGCGCGACGGAGCTGCATCCGCGCGGCTGAAGCCGCCGAAGCTGTCATGACCTCTTCCGACACCACCGCGACGAATCTGCTGGGGCTGCCGCGCCCCGCGCTCGAGGCGTTCGTGGCGGAGCTCGGCAGCAAGCCCTTCCGGGCGCGCCAGCTCATGAACTGGGTGTACAAGCGCGGCGAGTCCTCGTTCGAGGCGATGACCGACCTCGCCAAGGACTTCCGTGCCCGGCTCAGCGAGCGCGCGTGCATCGACACGCCGCAGATCGTCACTGCGCAGCAGTCTGCCGACGGTACCCGCAAATGGGTGTTGCGGGCCGACGCCTCGCAGGCGTTCGAGATGGTCTTCATCCCGGAGCCGGACCGCGGCACGCTCTGCATCTCCTCGCAGGTCGGCTGTGCGCTCGATTGCTCGTTCTGCTCAACGGCGCAGCAGGGCTTCAACCGCAATCTGACGACGGCCGAAATCGTCGGGCAGGTCTGGCTCGCCAACCGCGAGCTCGCCGGTTCCTTCGCCCACGACGCTGCGCGCGAGCGCATCGTCAGCAACGTGGTCCTCATGGGCATGGGCGAGCCGCTCGCCAACTTCCGCAACGTCGTCCCGGCGCTCGAGATCTTCCTCGATGACTTCGGCTTCGATCTCTCGCGCCGGCGCGTGACGCTCTCGACTTCGGGGCTGGTGCCCCAGATCTACAAGCTCGCCGAGCGCAGCAATGTGGCGCTCGCCGTTTCGCTGCACGCGCCCGATGACGAATTGCGCAACGAGCTCGTGCCCATCAATCGCAAGCATCCGATCGCAGAGCTGCTCGAGGCCTGCTGGCATTACATCGACGAGCAGAACGGTCGCAGCGTCACGTTCGAGTACGTCATGCTCGCCGGCGTCAACGACTCGCCTGCTCAGGCGCGTGCGCTCGCCAGGCTCCTCGCCGGTCATCCGGCGAAGGTGAACCTGATCCCGTTCAATCCCTTCCCGGGCACCCGCTATCACCGCTCGGCGCCCGAGACGGTGCAGCGCTTCCGTGATGAGCTCATTCGCCGTGGCGTGTTGGCTACGGTCCGCCGCACCCGCGGCGATGATATCGATGCTGCCTGCGGCCAGCTTGCCGGGCGGGTGATCGACCGCACGACCGTGCGGCTCGGCAGCCGGGTGTTCGGACTCGCGGTGCAGGCATGACCGCAACGACCGCCCAGCCATCGGCTCGCACTCCGCTCATTGCGCTCGCTGCCGCCGCCCTGCTCGCAGGCGTCCTGGCGGGCTGCGCGAGTCAACAGGAGGTGCGGCAACGCAAGGACGCGGCGATCTACAACACCGAGCTTGGAATCGCCTATCTGCGGCGCGGCGATCTGGCCATCGCGCAGAGCAAGCTCGACCGTGCGCTCGAGGAGAACGCCGACGATCCCAATGTGCACAGCGCGCGGGCATTGCTGTTCGCGCGGCTGCGGGATCCGAAACAGGCCGACCGGGAATTCCGTGAGGCCCTGCGGCTCGCGCCCAAGAACCCGGACTATCAGAACAACTATGCGGTCTATCTCTGCAGCGTCGGCCGTGTGGATGAGGGCGTGCAGAGCTTCCTCAAGGCCGGGCGCAACCCGCTCTACATGACCCCGGAGATTGCCTACGACAATGCGGGGGTGTGCCTGCGCTCTGCGCATCGGGACGTCGAGGCCGCGCAGATGTTCGGCGATGCGCTGCAGATTCGGCCCAACTTCGCACAGGCCCTGTGGCAGCTCGCGGATCTCGACTTCTCACAGGGCAAGCTGACCGAGGCCCGGCGGGGCATCGACACCTTCCTCGCTTCCAACCAGGCGACCCCGGATCTGCTGCTGCTTGCCGTGAAAGTGGCCCGGGCCCAGGGGGACAAGCTCGATTCGGAGCTCTACGCGCGCCGGCTGCAGCTCGATTTCCCGGACTCGGCCCAGGCTCACGCGCTGGCCGATCTCGGTCACAACCCGGGCTGACCGCCATGGCGGAAGGCATCGGTGCGCGGCTACGCAGCGCCCGTGAGCGCAGCCGCCTCACCATTCTGCAGGCTGCCGAGAAGCTGCACGTCGATCCGGACATTCTCGAGGCCCTCGAGGCGGAGAATTTCGCGGCGCTCGGCGCGCAGGTCTACGTCAAGGGGCATTTGCGTCACTACGCCGAGCTCGTGGGAGAGTCGACAGAAGCGCTGTTCGATCTCTATTCGCAGGGCGCGCGGATTCCACAACCCGACCTGACACGGATCCCCAAGGCCCCGCCGGCAGATCCCGGCAGGTTCGTTGCGCCGGCGGTGATCGTGATAATCGGATTCGCAGTGGCGGGCACCGTCTGGTGGGTGCTGTCGCTGTCGCATCAGCAATGGAGCGCGGTTGCCCCACGCCCGGTACCGGTCACGGTCCAGGCCGACGTCCCGGTGCAGCGGGAAGTGCTGCCAGCGGCGCAGCCGGTGCGGCTGGCCCTGGCCGGCGCAGGCGCCAAAGCGCCTCCGGTTGCGCAAGGAAGTATCGCCGTCGTACTCACTTACTCCGCCGATAGCTGGACGGAAGTCTACGATGCTACCGGGCGACGGTTGCTCTACGGCCTCTCGACGGCGCATGCAATGCGTAAGTTGGAGGGGGTGCCGCCGCTCAGCGTCATGTTGGGAGATGCGGGCGACGTGTCGATCGAGGTCGGCGGCCACGCCGCTTCGATTTCGCGCTTCGTGCGCGCCGATCACACTGCCCGATTCCTGATTGCCGCCGACGGACGCGCGCTTGCCGCACCGCGGAAGAATGGAGGTTGAGTTGACGGTCGAAGTCCAGCCGGTGCGCGGAATGAACGACGTGCTGCCCGCCGAGATCGGCGCCTGGCAGCGGTTGGAGGCTTGCATACGCGAGTTGCTCGCATCCTACGGATACGAGGAGATCCGCGTGCCGGTCGTGGAGCACACGGCGCTCTTCAAGCGGGCGATCGGCGAATTCACCGACGTGGTCGAGAAGGAGATGTACACCTTCCCCGATCAGGGCGGGGAGAGTCTGACCCTGCGCCCGGAGGCCACCGCCGGCATCGTGCGCGCGCTGATATCCAACGGCATGCTGCGCGGCCAGCGGCACAAGCTGTGGTGCATCGGCCCCATGTTCCGCCACGAGCGGCCGCAGAAAGGCCGTTACCGGCAGTTCAATCAGCTCGATGTGGAGGCGGTCGGTATCCCCGGCCCCGACGTCGATGCGGAGCTGATCGCGCTCACCGCGCGGCTCTGGCGCCGCCTCGGCATCGAGCGGATCCGGCTCGAGGTCAACTCCCTCGGCACGCCGGCCTCGCGGCGCGCCTATCGCGAGCTGCTGGTCGGGTATTTCCGGGCACACGAGGGTGCGCTCGATGCCGATAGCCGGCGGCGCCTGGAGGGTAATCCGCTGCGCATCCTCGACAGCAAGAATCCCGAGATGCGCGAGATCATCGCCGGTGCGCCGCTCCTCACCGATCATCTCGACCCGGAGTCGCGTGAGCACTTCGAGGCGTTCTGCGCCGCACTGACGTCCATGGGGATCGCGTTTCGCGTCAACCCGCGGCTGGTCCGAGGCCTGGATTATTACACCCGCACGGTGTTCGAGTGGATCACGGACGCACTCGGCGCCCAGGATGCCGTATGCTCCGGCGGCCGCTACGATGGCCTCATCGAGCAGCTAGGCGGTGAGCCGACGCCAGGGATCGGGTTTGCAATGGGGATGGAGCGGGCCGTGGAGCTCCTCGTCCAGACGGGCCGGGTGCCTTCGGCACGCCCGGCGGACGTCTACGTAGTGGTCAGTGGCGCTCGCGCGACGGCGGCGGGTACCGGGCTGGTCGAGCGGCTGCGGGATGAGCTGCCGGGGCGGAGGTTCGATCTCAATCTCGGCGGTGGCAATTTCAAGGCGCAGTTTCGCCGCGCCGACCGCAGCGGCGCGGCGCTGGCGGTGATCCTGGGCGATGACGAGCTGGTGCGCGGCGTCGCGGCCGTGAAACCTTTGCGGCGCGAGGCGGGTCAGAGCGAGTGCCCGCTGCCTGAGCTAGCCGCGGCGATCGAAGCGGCGCTTCTTGCCGGCGCCGCGGCGCCGACAGAATGATTCCGGAGGGGTGGTGGACGATTTTTTACTGAGTGAGCGAGAACAGTGGGAAGTCCTCAAGCGGTGGCTGCGGGAGAACGGCCCGGCCATGGTGGCCGGCGTCGCCATCGCCGCGCTCGGGCTCGGCGGCTGGCGATGGTGGCAGGCCCACGAGAACAGCGCCGACCTCGCGGCCGGCGCGATGTACGTGCAGATGGAGAATGCGTTCGCACAGGGGGATCGCACCCGGGCGTTCGTTCTGCTGGGGGATCTCGAGCGGCAGTATCCCTCTTCACCCTATGCGGATCAGGCCAAGCTGGCCTCGGCGAAGGCGTTCGTCGAGGACAATGATCTCGGGAAGGCAGCGGACGAGCTGCGAGACGTCATGGACCATTCCCGGGATTCGATCCTGAGGCTCATTGCCCGCCTGCGACTCGCACGAGTGCAGACTGCGCAGCATCAAGCGGCCGCGGCGCTGACTACTCTGAACGGTGCCAATCCCGGTGCATTGGCACCACGGTATGCGGAGGCACGGGGCGATGCGTACTACGCCATGGGTAACAAATCCGCCGCGCTCGTGCAGTACCAGCTGGCGCGGGCAACGGGCGGCGACGCAACCGACTCGGGCCTGCTCGATCTGAAGATCTCCGACCTCTCGGCCGATGTGACTGCGAAGAAACCGTGAGCGCTGCCTTGCAAACCAACACCGTCAGATCGATGCGCTGCTGGACCGTCCTTGCGGCGGCCGCTCTGTGCCTGCTGGCTGCCTGCTCCAAGAACAAGGCGCCCGACCAGCCCATGAAGCTTGGTCCGATCAAATCGACCCTGCGCGTCGAGCACATGTGGAGCGCCTCGGTTTCCGATCGCGGCGCCAAGCGCCTGCGCCTGGGCCTGGGGATCGACATCGATGGCAATCGGGTGTTCGCCTCGGGTCACAAGGGTGAGGTTGCAGCGTTCGATCTGGAGACGGGTCACCGGCTGTGGCGCACCTACACGAAACTCCCGCTCGCGGGCGGCCCGGCGGAGCGTGGCAACCTGGTGGTCGTGGGGGCGACTGACGGCCGCGTCGTCGCATTGAACGCCGGTGACGGCAAGCCGCTCTGGACGGTGCAGATCAACGGCGCGGTGATCTCCGCGCCGGCCATTTCCGACAAGGTGGTGGCGGTGCGCTCGGTCGATGGCAAACTCCGCGGCCTCTCGCCGACCGACGGCCACGAGCTCTGGGAGGCAGGGCAGGACGTACCGTCGCTGTCGCTTCGCGGCACTTCGAGCCCGGTAATCGTGGGCGACCTCATCATCTGCGGTTTCGATGACGGCAAGGTGCTCGCGGTGAATCCGGCCGATGGCTCGCAGGTGTGGCAGGCCACGGTGGCGGCGCCCCATGGACGCACGGAGATCGAAAGGCTCGCGGATGTGGATGGGGTTGTGAGAGTCTCGGGCAAGGATGTCTACGCAGTCGGGTATCACGGCAACGTGACCATGCTGGCGCTCGACAGCGGCCAGACCTGGTGGGCCCACAAGAACTCGAGCTATCGTCCCCTGGCGCTGGGCGCCGATGCGGTCTACATGGCGACAGCGGACGGAGAGATCCTCGCCCTAAATCGCACCAACGGTTCCGTCATCTGGCGGCAGGCGGCACTCAAGTTCCGCGGACTCACGGCCGTGGCGGTTAGCGATGATGCCGTGGTGACGGCCGACTTCCAGGGGTACGTTCACTTCCTGGACAAGAGCACCGGAGCAATCATCGCCCGGGTACGAAGCGGTCGGCAGCGCATCAGCAACCCGCCGGTCGCCGAGGGCAACGAGATCGTCGTGATGAATGACGACGGTAGCATCAGGGCATACCGCATCTCACCTCGCAAATAACACCAGCAGCAGCCACATGCTGCCCATCGTCGCTCTCGTAGGCCGCCCTAACGTCGGCAAGTCGACCCTGTTCAACGTGCTCACCGGCACGCGTGATGCCATCGTCGCGGATGTGCCGGGACTCACGCGTGACCGCCAGTACGGCTTCGGGCGCGTGGGACCGATGCCTTTCGTCGTCATAGATACCGGCGGCCTGGTCGAGAATCCGAAGGGCATCGAAGCGCAGATGCGCGCGCAGACGGAGCGCGCCGTGGCCGAGGCCGATCGGCTCATCCTGCTGGTCGATGCCCGAGCCGGACTCACGCCGCAGGATGACTTCGTGGCGCGAGAGATCCGCAAGTCCGGCAAGCCGACGACGCTGGCGGTCAACAAATCGGAAGGGCTGGATCCGGATGTGGTGGCCGCCGATTTCCATGCGCTCGGCTTCGGGGAACCGCTCGCAATCGCGGCGAGTCATGGACAGGGATGCGAGGATCTGCTGGTCCAGGCGCTCGCCGGCATCGAGGCGGCGCCCGCGCAGTTAACGGATCCTGCTGCCGAGGGTATCCGCATCGCCATCATCGGCCGGCCCAATGTCGGCAAATCGACGCTCGTCAACCGCCTCATCGGCGAGGAGCGGGTCATCGCGAGCGATCAGCCGGGCACCACCCGGGATAGCATTCTCGTGCCATTCGAGCGCGACGGGCGAAAGTTCCTGCTTCTCGACACCGCCGGCATGCGTCGCCGCGCCAGGGTGGAGGATGTCATCGAGCGGGCGAGCGTTGCGAAGACACTGCAGGCGATCGATGAGGCGCACGTGGTGATCCTCGTCGTGGATGCACACGACACCGTGACGGAGCAGGACGCGAGCGTCCTCGGGGTTGCGTTGCAGCGCGGGCGCTCGCTCATCATCGCCATCAACAAGTGGGATGGGATCCCCGCGGATCAGCGCGAGGAGATTCATCGCCAGCTCGCCCTGAGGCTGGACTTCGTGCCGTTTGCGCCGTTGCATTTCATCTCGGCGCGTCACGGCACGGGAGTTGGTGAGCTCATGCAGTCGACCGTGCGGGCCTACGAGGCGGCGCTGCGGGAGATGCAGACCAAAGAGCTGACACGGACGCTGGAGCACGCACTGACGGTGCATCAGCCGCCGCTCGCGCACGGCCGACGGATCAAGCTACGGTACGCCCACCAAGGCGGCCGGAATCCACCGCGAATCGTCATCCACGGGAACCAAACCTCATCCGTACCGGACGCCTACACGCGATACCTGGTGAACATCTTCCGCAAGCGGTTCGATCTTTTCGCGACGCCCGTGGTGATCGAGTACCGCACGGATTCCAACCCGTATGACAAGTCTCGCAGAGCTCGCCGCGGGTCGCGGCCCAAGGCGCGTTGATCGTGTCGCCGAGGAGCTGCCCGGCTCTCTTCATCAGCGCACCCGCCTCCGGTCAGGGCAAGACGACGGTGACGGCTGCACTGGCGCGTCATCATGCCTCCCGCGGGCGCACGGTCCAGGTATTCAAGACCGGTCCTGATTTTCTCGACCCGATGATTCTCGAGCGTGCGAGCGGAAGGCCCGTCTATCAGCTCGATCTGTGGATGGGGGGTGAGGCGCATTGCCGTAAGCTTCTCTACGAGGCGGCCGGGACGGCGGACCTCATCCTGATCGAAGGCGTCATGGGTCTTTACGATGGCACGCCCAGCAGCGCCGATCTGGCGCGGCTGTTCGGGATACCGGTGCTCGCGGTCATCGACGCCGCAGCGATGGCGCAGACCTTCGGCGCGATCGCCTATGGGCTCGCGCACTATCCTCCAGGGCTTCCCTTCTACGGGGTGTTGGCAAATCGGGTCGCGGGCGAGGGGCACGCCAACCTCACCCGGGAGGGCATTTCCACCGGCCTGCGCTTCCTCGGTGGCCTCGCACGCAACTCCGCCATCGAGCTGCCGGATCGGCATCTCGGCCTCGTGCAGGCCGAGGAGATCGCCGACCTCGAGCAACGCCTGTCGGCGTCGGCCTCGGTACTGGAGGGCACCGAGCTTGCGAGCCTGCCGCCGGCGGTCGAGCTGTCGGCGGCTGAAGCCGACGTCCCTGCGCCGGAGCCCAAGTTGGCAGGCGTGCGGATCGGGGTCGCGCGCGATCGGGCATTCTCGTTCCTGTACCCGGCCAATCTCGACCTCCTGCGGGCCATGGGCGCCGAAGTCGTTTTCTTCTCCCCGTTGGAGGCGACGGATCTGCCATCGGTCGACAGCGTCTATCTGCCAGGCGGCTACCCGGAGCTGCACCTGGAGCAACTGAGCGCCAACCGGACACTCGCGCAGGCTTTGCAGCGGCACATCGAGGCGGAAAAGCCGGTGTATGCCGAATGCGGCGGGATGCTCTATCTGCTCGAATCGTTGACGGACGCCCACGGCAAGCGCGCCACGCTGGCGGGCATTCTCCCGGGCCATGCGCAGCTGCACGCACGCCTGCAGGCGATCGGCTACCAGAGCGCGCCTCTGCCGGGCGGGATTCTGCGAGGCCACAGCTTCCATCATTCCACGCTCTCGACGACCCTCGCGCCGTCAGCGCACACCGAGCGCGCGCGGGGTTCCTCCGCGGGCGAGGCCATCTACCGCCGCAAGCGCCTGGTGGCAACCTATTTCCACGGATACTTTCCTTCCAATCCGGACGTGGCGGCGGCGTTATTCGATCCAGCCTCCTGTTGGAACTGAGCTCTCAGGCCGCCAAGATCCCGAGCGCGGGCGCCACATGCGCCACCTCCGACACACCTATACCGCAGGAAGGCGGCGCCGAGATCAATCGGGAAAAATTCCCGGTCCCGTGCGGGATATATTCGCCGGGATGGGCGAGGACGTCGGCCCTGCTCGCTGGCGCCGGAAACTGCCGGCACTGCCTCGCCGGCTGTAAGGGGAATATCGGTGCGATGGTTGAGAGCGAGTGGTATCGCCGCGGCCGTGTGCCTCACGGCAGCCGCGGCCGCTCACGCGGCGGATGCGGGAACTGAGAGCTCCGCTGCATCCAACCCCCGCACGGCACTGCAGGAGGTGCTGATCATCGCCAACGCGCCGCTGCCGGGCTTCGGGCTGCCGCTCACACAGATACCGGCGAACGTGCAGACGGCCACCAGCCTGGATCTGCAGAGCGCACAGGTCAACGACGTTGCCCACTATCTCAGCGAGCGCTTCATGGGCGTGAACGTCAGCGACAGCGCCGACAATCCCTTTCAGCTCGACATCAACTACCACGGCTTCACCGCATCATCCCTGGTAGGCACTCCCGAGGGGCTTTCGGTCTACGTGGACGGTGTCAGGGTGAACGAGTCCTTCGGTGACACCGTCAACTGGGATCTCATTCCGGAGTCCGCCATCGACAGCGTTTCGCTCATCTCGGGCTCGAACCCCGTATTCGGCCTCAATACCCTGGGCGGAGCGTTGTCGATTCAAACCAGGAGTGGCCGTGACAACCCGGGTACCGAGCTCGAGGCGTACGGTGGCTCCTTCGGTCGCCGTTCGTTCCAAGCGCGGACGGGCGGGTCACGCGGGCCGTTCGATTATTTCGTAACCGGAAGCTGCTTCTACGAGACGGGGTGGCGCGATATCTCCAAGTCGCAGGTGTACCAGATATTCGGGAAGGTGGGCTACCGGACTGCAAAGACGGACCTGCACCTCGGCTACACCTACGCCGATACCTACCTGTCCGGCAACGGCGCCATCCCTCAGAGCATGTACGACTACCTGAAGGAACAGAGCTACACCCCGGATATCACGCAGAACCTGCTGCATTTCGTCAATCTGACCGGCACGCAGAATCTCGGCGGGCATCTTCTTCTGTCAGGCAACGCCTATTACCGGCGTCTCGTAACCGGCAGCAATAACGGCAGCGACAATGACAACTACCTGAATGGAGACTATCCCGGGCCGGCGATCGATTGTAGCGCGCCCCTCACCGATCGCGCTTCACTGGCCTACTGCACGAACGCAGCGGGTGAGATCTCGCGACTGGTGCAGCGATCGAGCGGCGCCGGCCTGCAGCTCACCGGCACGGATGACCTGTTCGGGAGGGCCAATCAGCTCACCGTCGGAGCGGCCTACAGCGACTCGCAGAACGGCTTCGCGCAGTCGTTCCTGTACGGCTTTTTCGACGGGCAGCACCTGCTCGATTATGTGCAGAGCCCCTTCAATGCGCCGCCATCCATCTCCGTCAGCGGCAGCGACAAAATCTTCGGCATCTATCTCACGGACACGTTCTCTCCCGCGACCTATTTCCATGTGAACGTCGCTGCGCGCTACAACCGCAGCACCGAGACGCTGGACGGCTACAGTGTCGACAGCGACCTCGAGGATTTCGGCGACGGCTATGGTGATTCCTCGCCGGTCACGGGCGCTCATGTCTATGCCCGGCTGAATCCTGCCATCGGCTTTACGTATACGCCCGCCGAAAGCACCACCCTTTACGTCAACTACAACGAGGCGAGCCGCGCGCCGACCGTGATCGAGCTGGGCTGCTCGAATCCCAGTCGTCCGTGCGGGCTGCCGAACGACTTCGCGAGCGATCCGGACCTGAAGGAGGTCGTAGCGCGCAGCTTCGAGATCGGACTGCGCGGCAACCTTGCGAATCAGCGGCTGAGGTGGAGCGCCGATGCATTCCGAACCGTGAACAGGGACGACATCCAGTTCATCGCCACCACCACCAATTCCGGCTACTTCGGCAACGTCGGCGATACCAGGCGCGAGGGGGTCGACCTCGCCCTCGGGGGTGAGGAAGGGAAGCTGCACTGGAATCTCAGCTACAGCCTAATCGATGCGACATTTCAGTCGGATTTCGAGGTCAGCGCCGAATCGAACAGTACCGCGGATGCCGATGGCAACATTCTGGTCAGGGCGGGAGACCGGATTCCGCTCATTCCCCGCCATACCGGCAAGTTGACGATGGACTACCGGTTCACGTCGAAACTGGGTATAGGGGCAAGCGTGGTGGTGACCTCCGGTTCCTACCTGCACGGCGATGAGAACAACGCCGACCGGGCCGGGGGCACCAACGGCGAGGGGCGGTACGTCATGGGCTCGGGCCATATCGGGGGATATGCCGTGGTAGACCTGCGGGCGACCTACCACGTCTCACCTCGGTTCGACGTATTCGCGCGTTGCGCGAACCTCCTCGATCGCAATTACGCGACGGCGGGCTTTTTGAACACCAACACGTTCAATCCCAACGGCACTTACCGCTTCGATCCGGCTGAATGGACGAACGAGAATGCCGTCTCGCCCGGCGCCCCGTTCGCGTTGTGGGCCGGCATTCGGCTCACATTTGATTAGCGTGGAGTCCGCGCTAGACTGAGCCTCACCGGCCTCGCCAGGCCAGGTGGCGCAACGACAATCGGAGCATCCGCCATGGGCGCTCGACTCCATCCTGTGTTCGATTCGAGAATGGCCCGTCCCGCGGACGGCCGCAGCGAGCCTGCATCGCTCTTCGGCGCGCTGCTGCCGAGAGACCCTCTCAAGAGGGCACAGCTGCGCGATGTCATCCTCATCGCCATGATGACGCTCGGCACCTGGGTGCTGTGCGGACTGCTCAACGTTACCGAGACGCTGCGGCACCTGACCGGCCCGTACGAGCGGTACCAGCTCGATGAGCTGCCCTCGATGCTGCTCGTGCTGGGCCTGGGTCTCACCTGGTTCGCCACCCGCCGGTACGGCGAAGCCCGGGAGGAAATCGCGCGCCGGAAGTCGGCGGAAGCGCAGCTGGCCGCGGCCTTGGCTGACAACCGTCGCCTGGCGCAGCAGTACGTCGAGCTGCAGGAGGCCGAGCGCAAGGCGCTCGCGCGCGAGTTGCATGACGAGCTCGGGCAGTACCTGAACGTGATCAAGCTCGATGCGGTGCGCATTCGCGATGAGCACCGGGCATCGCCGGATGCGGTACATCGGCAGGCGAGCGCCATCGTCGAGAACTGCAACCACACTCACGCAGCCCTGGCGACCCTCATGCGGGAGCTGCGGCCGGCGGGCCTGGATGAGCTGGGCCTGGCCGCTGCCGTGGAGCACTGCGTGCAGACCTGGCGCACGCGCCTGCCGAATGTGTCGCTCGCGTTGTCGATCAACGGAGACTTCACGACCCTCCCGGAGGGCATCGCGGTCACTCTGTACCGGCTCGTCCAGGAGGCGTTGACCAACATCGCAAAGCACGCTATCGCGCGTAATGTAGCCATTCGGCTGGATCGTGCGGGAGAGCCCGGCGTGGACAGCGAACGAGTCGAGGTGACCGTCGCTGATGACGGCGTCGGCACAGTCACGGGAGTCCCAACGCGCGGACTCGGACTCATCGGCATGCGTGAGCGGGTCATGGCGCTGCAGGGCAGCCTTGCATTCACGAGCAGTCCCGGACAGGGCTTTGAGCTCTCCGCCCGGATCCCCGTCGCCGCTGAGCTGGAGCATGAGTGGTGATGGACACGACCCGGATTCTGCTCGTGGACGATCATGCCATCGTTCGTCAGGGTTATCGGCGGCTCCTCGAGGGCGAGCCCAGCATCCTCGTCGTCGGTGAGGCGAGCAATGCTTCGCAAGCCTGTCAGAGCGTGCGCGAGCTGAGTCCGGATGTCGTGGTCATGGACATCGCGCTCCCGGGTACCAGCGGCATCGAGGCGACACGCCGCATGCTCAAGGAGCAACCCCGGCTGCGGATACTGATGTTCAGCATGTACGATGATGCAATCTATGCAACCCGCGCGCTCGAGGCGGGGGCCCTCGGCTATGTCAGCAAGGCGAGCGCGCCGGAAGTGCTGGTGCAGGCGATCTACTCGGTCGCCCGTGGGCAGCGCTATGTGAGTCCGGACGTGGCGGCAAACGTGGCGCGGTCTGCAGCCCAGCCTGGGAAATTGGAGATCGCTGCGCTGAGCCCCCGCGAGTTCGAGGTGCTGCGGCTACTGGTGCAGGGTGAGACGGTCAAGAGCATCGGCGAGAGGCTCGGCCTCTCCGAGAAGACGGTTGCCAATCATCAGTCGGCGATCCGGGAGAAGCTCGGCGCCAGGAACAGCGCGCAGCTCGCGCGGTTGGCGGCGCAGATCGGATTGGCCGGCTGAGGCCGCGCTCGCCGTTGGTGGCGCAGGAGTGAGCTCACGCCTGCGGTGTCGGCGCAATGGCCGAGGGAGTGACCCGAGTCCGTTGCAGTACGCCGAGGTAGTAGAGGACGTAGTATCCCACTACGACGCCGAATGCCGCGAGAGTGAGGGGACCGTGAAACGCTGCTCCGGCTCCGCCACCCTGCGTTGCGGTAGGGACAGTGCCGTCGTAGACGGACAGGTATCGGTAGAGCAGCCGGCCGACGAAGAGTGCGGTAACGATCAGGCCGATGTAGGTGTGGGGCGTGTAAAAGCGGCCTTCGGAAGTGACTTCGAACTTCGTGTGACGGAGGCCCAGGTACCCGAGTGCGGCGCCGCAGGCGATCCCGGCAGTCAAGCCTTCCAGAACGGTGAGGTCGTGTGCCGGCCCGGTGATCGCAAGGGTAACGACGACGACCGTCAGGGCGGCCAGGATGCCGATTCTGACCCACATGCGTCCTTCGGCTACCCGTTGGCGGCCGAACGAGCGCCGCGTGCGAGCATAGAGACGCCATGCGATGAGGGCAGCTATCAGATACGGCGTGATGAGTCGCGCGTCCATAATCACCTCGGTCCGAAAGGCACCAACATGGGCACCTTGCTGCGATAGTCGTCATAGGCGCCCGGATCGAGCTCCTTGCGCAGCCAGCCTTCCTCGACCCGTGCCTTCATCCACAAGCCTAGAGTGATCAGCAACGCGCCGAGCAGGCCGAGTATCGTACCCTTGGCTGCGGCGGTCGCATAGACACCCAGCAGAAGTCCGGTGTAGATGGGATGGCGTACGATGCCGTAGGGACCGGTGTCGATGACGCGGTGGTCGGCCTTGCGCGTGATCCAACCGCTCCATAACGTGCCCAGATGGATGCGCGCCCACCAGGTGAATGCGAGTCCCAAAGCGAGGACGGCAGTGCAGGCCCAGGCCTGATCACGGGAGACGAGCCAGAGCCGCATCGGTCCGTAGTAACCATGTGCCGGCGGCAGGAAAGCCAGCGTCCCGACGATGAGCACGAGCCGGTAGGCAAGCTCGCCTTTCATACCAACACGACGCTCGGTTTTCGCGCTCCAGCCGGCAGCGACGAGCCACGATATCCAGAAGACCACCCAGAGCATGACGATCACGAGACCCGGTCGCAACATCTAAGTCCTCCTAGCCTGTTCGTCCGCGGGAGCTGCGCCCCAACCGGCCATCTCGGTGAGCGCCGCGAGTGCCACACGCGTTTGCTCGATGCAATGCGCTCCTACTTTCGCCAGCAAGGCCGCATCGACCTGCTCCCGCGCAGCCGCCTGCGTTGCAGCGGCAGCACGGCCGCGGTCGGTAAGGGTCACGATGAGCCTGCGCCGATCCTCCCCGTCGACGGTGCGCGCCAGGTAGCCGCGGCTCACCAGAGTTTCGACGAGCTGGCCGGCGGCCTGTTTCGAGATCCGCAGGTCCCGGATCAGCACTGCGAGTGGCACGTCACCCGCCTCGAGCGCCAGGCCCCCAATGACGTAGAGCCCGTTCTTGGGAATGTCACCGTAGCCAGCCTCTTCAAGGGCGCAGCGCATGGCAGAGCCGTAGGCGGTGCGCGCATGCCTGAGAAGCGCTGGCAGGGGGATAGCGCCACTCTGACGATTTCGATCGGCCACGCTCTCAGGCTACCCTGCGCAGCGGATAAAGTCAAGAAACAGTACTATCATCGTCTTTGACTTTTATCGACTAATATATACTTGCTCAAAATTGCTAGAACGATAAACTATATTTGCTATGCCGAAGAGCACCCTCTCATTGTCTACTTTCCCTCCCGCGGCCGCTCGCGCGCTTGGCGGCCTGGGTGAGAATTTGGCTATCGCACGGCTCAGGCGTCGGGAATCTCAGCGCGAGTGGGCAGGGCGCCTGGGCTGCTCCGTGCCTACCCTGATCCGCCTCGAGCGCGGCGATCCAGCCGTTGGAGCGGGGCTCTACGCAACCGCGCTGTGGTTGATTGGGAGAGTGAGCGGCCTACCCGCCCTTGCGGCGCCCGCCGAAGATCGCGGAGCGCTCGAAGGAGATGTGCGCGAGGCGCTCGAGCGGCGTGCCGCCCGCTCCGCGGCCTCGGCACGCGCACGGATGGCGCGAGAGCGACCGGAGAAGGGGCGAGGATGAGCTCAACGACTGCAGCCGACCCGGGTCCATCCGTGTACCAGGTTGCCGATCGGCTTTACCTCTGGTCGCTGCTCGATCCGGTGCGGCCCGATGTCGTCGGTGAGCTCAACCTGATGCGCTCGAATCAAGGCGTCTCCCTGAAATACTTTCCGTATTGGCTCGAGCACGGATTCGAGCTCAGCGAGGATCTCCCTCTCATCGACCAGGAGTTCTTGCCCAGCGAAAGAAATGCCGCAGCGGGTGCTGTGGATGATGCGCGACCCGATCGTTGGGGCGAGCGCGTCATCCGCTTCATCGACAAACCGGCGCGCCTCTCGCTGCTCGAGTACCTCTATTTCGCCGGTGATGATCGTTTCGGCGCGCTCGGCGTTTCGACTTCCCCCGACCGTTATTTGCCCCGACGTCTCGGCCCACTGCCGGCCCTGCAGGAGGCTGACCGGATCCACGAGCTCATCCGCAGGGTCCAGGACAACGAGCCGATCCCGCTCGAGTTGCGCAGGCTCGTTTCCCCGGGCGCCACCATGGGCGGCGCCCGGCCAAAGGCGCTGCTCGATATGGACGGCGAGCAATGGGTCATCAAATTCTCCGACGGCGAGCCCGCGGATACCCCCCTTATCGAGCATGCAACGATGACTCTGGCACGCAAGGCACGGATCCGGAGCGCTGACACGATGGCGGTCCGGTTGACCGTCGGACACGCGGTGGCAATCAGGCGCTTCGATCGCACTGGCACGGGCCGTCGCCACTGCCTCTCGGCGTTAGTGGCGCTCAGGGCTGCCAGTGAGCCATTCGGCTATCCTGAGCTGGCGCAGTTGCTGCGGCGCCGGGGAGTCGCGCACGGCAGCAGGTACGCACTCGACATGCAGGAGCTTTTTCGCCGCATGGTGTTCAATATCCTGATCGACAATACGGATGATCACGAGAAGAACCACGCGCTGATCAGGAGCGAGAGGGAGCAATATGAGCTGGCTCCCGCGTTCGATGTACTGCCCTCCGGGCAGGCTCTGGGATTTCAACAGATGCGCGTCGGCGAGCAGGCCGGAGATTCCACCATCGCCAATGCTTTATCGATGGCCGCTTTGTTCGGGCTGAAAACGGATGAGGCAGTGCGCGAAGCCCGCGCAGTCGCGGCAGTCGTGGACGGTTGGAAGGAGCATTTCGCCGCCTGTGGCGTGACGCAAGAGGACATCGAATACTATGCTGGCCAGATCGACCGGCCATTCCTTCGGGAGCAGCGCCAAGCGGCGAGGAGATGAGCATGTCACTCGCGGATAGCGTGGGGTGGATTGCGACCGCTGTCTTCGTCGCATCGTACTTCTTCCCGAAGCCGACCATGCTGCGGGGCTTGCAGATGCTGGGTGCGGCGCTTTGGATGACGTTTGGCGTGCTGATCGCCTCGAAGCCGGTGGTTGTCGCCAACATACTGGTATTCGCGGCAGCCGCCTGGACGTTGATGCGGGCACGCGCCCCCACCTGCTCGACTTGATAATCATCAGACGCGGGCGTGGTCTGCACTGACCGCCGAGCGTGCCAATTTGCCGCCGTGGCTCCCGCGTGAGCGCCCGTAAAAGCCTCGAGACAACCATCTGGGAGGGTTGCCGAGATGGCCAAAGCCGCCTGAGCTCCCCGCCGAGCAAGCCACGGGCGCGGACTTACCTCGCGAGCCATTGGGAGCGGGCGCGGCGGGCGCCACCGGGTACGCCATCGCGGCGAGCCGAAGGGAGAGACTCGCCACAATCCCGGACTCTGGGCTTGCCGGCGGGCACTTGGACCGAATAGGCTCACACGGAGCTGGGACATGGTGTCCCCGCCTACCGAGCCCGCCGCAGCGGCGCACTGCTGCCCCCTGACGCTCCCGCATGAACGCTCCCGCCCTACCGAATCGCCTCGACCGGTTCTTCCTGCATTTCGCCCGGCAGTTTCTCTGGGGCTGCCTGGGATTGCTCGTCTTTCCGGTTCTCGGGCGGGCGATATTCGCGTCCATCGCCTTTGCGACCAAGCGGCTGACGGACACGGTGCTCGGCTTGCATGGCCCGGTGCATGAGGCGGGCCGCGCGCTCACGGCCCCGTTCCTCCTCTTTGCCGGGCTCGTGGCCGCGCGGTTCTTCTGCGATGCGGCGATGTGGTTCTGCTCTTACAACACACGCTCGCCCATGCTGATCCGCGTCAAGGAAGAGGTGTTCGCGTATGCGCAACGCCTCTCGCCGGCATACTTCGAGAGCACGCTCTCCGGGAAGATTGCGCATCGCGCGGTCATGCTGCCCGATCAGATGCTGATGCTGTTCGACATGACGGTGTTCGACTTCATCCCGGGAGCGATGTTCTTCGTCTTCGTTGCAGCGTATTTCTACGTTGCAAGCCCGGCCTTCTGCGCCGCGGCCAGCGTCGGCATCGTCATCTATTTTTCCGGCAGCCTCCTGCTCGGCAGGGAATGCGCCAGGCGCGCCGCCGCCAACAACGAGACGCGGGCAGCGGTGACCGGCCGGATCGTCGATGTCATCACCAATGTGAGGAATGTCTTCTGCTTCGCCAATCAGACGCTCGAGGATCGCGAGCTGACGCGATACACGGGCGAAGAGCGCGAGCGGCGGATGGCGCTCTACCGTTCCGTAGTGCGTCTGCGCTGCTCCCAGTACGGCATGGATATCCTCATGTGGATCGGCTTCGTGGGCGGCTCGCTTTACGGTTGGGTCCATGGACTCATGACTGCTGGCGATTTCGTCATGGTGACCGCGCTCACGGGCTCCCTGCTGCAGACGGCTTACAACCTCGGCCAGCGCATACCTGACTTCTATGATCAGCTCGGGGCCGCACGCGAGAGCATCGCTACGCTGATCGTACCGGCGACGGTGCAGGACCGGCCTGGCGCGAAGGAGCTGTCGGTCACCCGCGGCGCCATTCACTTCGATCGCATTGCGTTCGCATACGAGCCCCGGGGGCGCGGCCGCGGCTCCCGCAACATCGTCAATGATTTCGAGCTGCACATCCCGTCCGGACAACGCGTCGGACTCGTCGGTCCGAGCGGTGCTGGAAAGACGACCCTCATGGGCCTTCTGATGCGTATGCACGATGTGACCGCGGGAACCATCCGGATTGATGGGCAGGATATCCGCGAGGTGACGCAGGAGAGCCTGCGGGGCTCTATCGGGCTGATCCCGCAGGACACGAACCTCTTCCATCGCAGTCTCCTCGAGAACATCCGCTACGGGCGGCCGGATGCGACGGACGCGGAGGTCGTCGAGGCCGCCAAGCGCGCGCACGCACACGAGTTCATCGTCGAGCTGGAGCAGGGTTACGACACGCTCGTTGGCGAGCGTGGCATCAAGATCTCCGGCGGCCAGCGACAACGCATCGCCATCGCGCGGGCAATCCTGCGCGATGCGCCCATCCTGCTGCTCGATGAGGCGACCAGTGCCCTGGATAGCCATAGCGAGCAGATGATCCAGCAGGCCATGAAGGAGGCGATGGACGGCAAGACGGTGATTGCCATCGCTCACCGGCTGAGCACGGTGATGGACATGGATCGTCTCATCGTCCTCGAGCGCGGCTGCATCGTCGCGGACGGCTCGCACGCTGAGCTGCTGCTGCAGGGCGGCCTTTACGCGGAGCTCTGGCGCAAGCAGTCGGGCGGCTTCAATCCGGTCGCGCGGCAGGAGGAGGTGCAGCCGGGGGCTGCGCGGGAGGACGAGCACGCGGACCTGGCCGACATCCGGTCCTCGCCGGCCGCCTGAGCAGCGATATTTGTCGGCGATGCGCCGGCTCTGGATTTCCTGAACTCGGTGGCGACCCCGGTGGATATCGCCGTCGATTGGATCGACGACGGCGAGGGGTTGGTGCAATGGCTGGAGCAGGCGCACCTCGTGCCCACAGATGTACTGAGGACGATCCGTTCCCGCGCTCGTCCGGGTGAGCTCGACAAAGTCGCAGCCCGTGCGAGACAGCTGCGTGAGTGGTTCCGAGGATTCGTCCAGAGGCACAAAGGCCACCGCCTGGCGCTCCGCGACCTCGATGAGCTCGAGCCGTTGAATCGCTTATTGGAGCGTGATGCGCGCTTCAGCAGGATCGTGCTGCGCCATGACACGCGTGCGGCCTCTCTCGAGCTTCAGAGAGGCGAGCCTGGGATTCGCCCGACGCGCTCCTGCTGCCGATCGGCCTGGCGTTGGCACGGCTGGTCGTTACGGAGGACTTCTCGCACGTGAAGGGCTGCGAGAGCCCGGCGTGCACGTTGCTGTTTGCCGATCACACACGCGGCCGCGCCCGGCGCTGGTGCAGCATGGCCATATGCGGAAATCGGGCGAAGCAGGCGGCACATCGGCAGCGGCTGAAGGCGCGCCAACAGGGGACGTCCCGTGGCCGCAAAGGAGACTGAGCGTGCTGCGTAAGGCGACTCCCGAGCGGCTTAGCGCTTTGTCGGATGGTGTGTTCGCCGTGCTCATCACCGTGCTTGTGCTGGAGCTGCGGCCGCCAGCGCAGCCGACCTGTTCTCGCCTAGTGAACGGGTGTTGCCCCCAACCGGGCCGGACGGAGCGCTCGATCCCGCTGATCGAGATAGCTTGACAGCGCCTCGTACTGATCGGTGGCGATGAAGTCGACGCCGGCGGCGATTGCGGCCCGCCAGCGTGGAATCACCCGGCGCATGGATCCAAAGTTGTAGCTCTCGTCCCAACCCCGGTCCGCCTTCGCATCGAAACCGTCGAGCGTATAGAAGCGGATCCAGTAACCCTGCTCGTGCGCGTAGTCGACCAGAGCGCGAAGGCGCCGCTCGTCCGCGTACGTCCAGGCATGGGCCCGGGTCTGGCCACCTTCCTCGACGACCCACCAATTGTTGTTCCACCAGCGGCGATAGTTGGTCGCGTGCGTCGCCAGGAGCTGAGCGGGTGCGGCCGTTGCGTACCAATGCGCGCTCTGCGGCGGGCTCATATCGGGCGGCGGCTGCGCGGTATGCGCGGAGCCGAACAGGCGCAGACGGCCGCCGTCCGGTACGTCATCGTAAAAGACCTTCGCCTGCGCATCGGAATCCTCGGTCACGACCAGGATGGGCTTGCGATCGATGGGCGACAGGTGATTTGGATCGGCGGTCTTGATGGCCGTGGAGAGCCAAGGCTCATGTTCTCCGAGCAGGTGCCATACGGCCTCGAGGATCGCAGGCCGGGTATCCTTGAAGTCGAAGTGCAGGATGATGAGCGGCCATTCGCTGCGCCTGTTCAGGGCCAATGCCTTCTGCACGATTGGGCGCACCTGATCGAAGAAATAGGCCTGCAGAGTCGGCTCTTCGCCGCTGGGATGGGGCGTATGGGACACGACGACGCGGCCCTGACCACTCTTCGGGTCCACATACCAGGCAAGATCCTGCTCGATCGACACGGGAAAGCCGGAATCGAGCGCACGACGCGCACGATCGCTCCAGCGGCCGTCGTATGGATAGCAATTGTGCGCATCCAGCACCGGGTGACCCTGGTTGAGGAAGGTGAGATCCGCGGCGGCGGCAGTGCCGCCCGACAGAATGACCGCGAGCATCGCGGTCCCCCAGAGTCTACTCACGTCGTATCTCCTGCGATGAGGACAGATGGCCTGCCGCGAGAATCGCAAGTCTATCGTGAGGCGCTGCCCAGTGCCGCGCGCTATTCGCGAGCTTCCTCGTCGCAGGTGAAAACCCGCACTTCGATCAGTGTGGTGCCGCGGAACCGGAAGCGCTCCGCAATGTGCATCGTCGCATTGCGCCCAGCGATACGGACCCGAGACGTCGAGAAAACGATATCGCCTTCGGCCACTACCTCCAGGAGTTGCCATGTAGTGAAGTCATAGAATTCCCGGACTTTGTCATAGAAGCGCGTGAACTGCGCAATGCCCGTGTAAGTGCCTCCGAACGGAAGCGAGGCCGGCTCGTAGACCGTCAGGCGCGGATCCACCCGCTCGGGGTAGTCTTCGAGACGCTTCTTCGCGCTCAGCATTTCGAGCACGAAGGCGCGGTTCTGGGCCGCGAATGGGGCTGCCGTCATTGCGGACGCGCGAGTCAGTCAGAGTCGGTGTCGTCCGGGTCGATGTCGCTGTAGGCGACTTCCCCGGTTCCCAGGAGCCGCGCTGGCTGCACCATGATCGGGTCGATCAGTGTCTTTACTGCAGGCCCGATGGCGTTGCGCGCGGCGTCCATGTGCTCTGCCGTATCCCAGAGTGTCACGGTGACGTGGCGCCCGTTGCCGACGTGAGTGACGATCGTGCCCCGGTATCCGGGCTGCGACGCGTGTGCATCCTGAAAGGCGGCGAACTCCGGACGCTCCGCCAGAGGCCTGTCCTCAGGGTAGGTGGATTCGCGAACGACGGCGTACATGTGGATGCTCCTTCCGTATTCCTGGGCTCATGTCCTGTTTTGCGGGTCCCCATGCCGATGGACCAACTTCCAACCGCCGTCCTCGTAGCGGAAGATTTCGGTGACACGGATGGTCATCGGCACGGCCTCGCCGGGCTTCGCCGCCATGTGTACTCGCGCGTGCTGGTAACCCGTCCAAAAAGCGAGGTCACCGCTGGCTCGGGTCTGCAGTACCTCGAGCCGGCTTTCGCCCTTTGGCGCGAAAGAGCGCGCGTCCTCTTTATAGCGTTTGGCGACGGTCTGCGCGCCTTGCGTGGCATCGCCACGCGGTGAGAAGAATGTCGCTGGATCGCGGCGAGTGAGGATGCCCTCGAGCGGTGTGAATTCGCCATCGACGTAAGCCGCGGCGATATCGGGGCGCCGGTCCATGAGAGCTGCGAACGGCTCACGGTCGCGACCATCACGCTTCCCCGCCGTCTCGATCCAATCCGCGAACGCGCTCATGAATTGCGCAAGGAATTCCGAGGTCTTGCCATCCTTGGGTCGGCCGGCCTCGTCGAGCAGCGAGCCGACGTCGCTGATATAGGCTTCCGGCTGCTGCATCACCGGCATGTTCAGGAAGACGAAGGTCTGGCGCAGCGCATGGTTGGCGCCGAAGGCGCCCAACTTGAAGGGTGTAACGCTGACGACGCCGGCGGGCAGTCCTTTGAGCACGCTCTGGCCGCCAGGCCTGGAGGCGATATCGAGCGCGTTCTTCAGTACGCCTGGTATGGACCGGTTGTATTCAGGCGTGACGAAGAGAACCGCATCGGAGTCTTTGACGGCAGTCCGGAAAGTTGTCCACGCTGCCGGCGGCGCGTCATCGAGATCCTGGTTGTAGAGCGTGAGCTCGCCGATCTCGACGATTCGACAGGAGAGAGTGGCCGGTGCCACATTGATGAGTGCATTGGCGATCTGGCGCGAATAGGAGCGCGCTCGCAGGCTTCCGACGATCAGGGCGACTTTGCGTGGCTGGGGCATGGCGTGGCCTCGGTGTAGAGACGTCTATAACTGCTTGCCTGCCCCGACGTTCCGAGCAGTCGCAAGTTGAGCTCGTGGAGCTGCAATCAGGGGCTCCGCCGTGCTCAGGCTCCCGCCTGGCTTGCAGCGCGAATTCTTTTGTTGCCATGTCTGTGAACCAATACACCGGGAGCCGGGTACGCATCACGATGGCCGGCGTCGTTTGGCTCTCTGTCGCGTCCTGAAACCGACGTGGCCGCGAACATCGCCGTACATCATGGCTTGCGGATCCGGATGGGACGCGGTACCAGCTCGCCGCCGCAGTTGGGGCAAATCCGGGTCATGGCCTCGGCGCAGTGCGCACAGAAGGTGCACTCGTAAGAGCAGATGAAAGCGTCCCTGGCGTCCTCAGGCAAGCTCTTCGTGCATTTCTCACAGTGCTCACGCATCTCGAGCGCCATATCTCTCTCCAACGACCCCCGACGTCTCGGCCTTACTCCGCATTCATCCGGGCGAGAAGGTGCGCAGCCGCCGCTTGCAGGTGTCTCTGAAGGACGGCGACGGCATGATCGGTTGCGCCCGACTCGAGGTGCTGCAGTATGGCGCGGTGATCGTTGAGCCAGCGCGGTTTCTTTGCCGTCATCGTGGAGTACGCGTTGACAAAGAGCTGACAGGTGCGCCGCAGCGTCTCGATCATCACGAGCTGCCGGGGCCGGCCCGCGTGCCGATACATGGCCTCGTGAAAGGCCCAGTCACCCGCAGCCCAGCCGGGGGTGCTCGCGTCCAGGTCCGACTTGCGGCGGATGCGATCTATCTCCTCGAGCGCGGCAGGCGTCATGTTCCCGGCCGCGCGACGCAGGCAATCGCACTCCAGCAGCACGCGCAGATCGTAGATTTCCTGCACCTCGCCGGGTGTCAGAGTGATCGCCTTGGCCCCGCGATTGGGCTCCATTTCGATGAGTCCCTCACCGGCGAGGATACGCAGGGCGTCCCGCACCGGGATGCGGCTGACGCCGAATCGCTCCGCGAGAACGACCTGCGACAGCTCGGCACCGGGAGCCAGGCTCCCTGCCAGCAGCTCTCTTCTCAGCTCTGTCGCTATCGTTTCCGGGGTCATCTGCTAAAATGTATACACGTATACACGGAGCGACGTCAATGACCAAGACTCATGACTACCTGGCGCAGATCATCTGGACGGGAGACCGTGGACAGGGAACCCGACATTTCAGGGGCTACGACCGGACCTGGCGGATCACGACCCCTGGCAAGTTGCCGATCGAATGCTCGAACGACCCGCTGCTCGGCGGCGATGCCGGCAAGCCGAACCCCGAGGACCTGCTGCTCTCGAGCCTCGCGAGCTGCCACATGCTTTGGTATCTCCATCTGGCAAGCAAAGCCGGCATCGTCGTACGCGCCTATGAAGACAACCCGCTCGGGGTGGGTGAGACCGGGCCGCGCGGCGAAGGCCGCTTCCTGCGGGCTACGTTGCGTCCCAGGATCACGGTGGAGCGGGGCGCGGATCTCGCAACGGCTGACGCGCTGCACGCTGAGGTGCATCACTACTGCTTCATCGCGAGGTCGGTGAATTTTCCAATTGCGTATGAAGCGAGCTACTCCGAGGTCTGAGCAGCGTGCTGTGACACGCGCACAGATGTAATGGATGGGTACGCCGCATGCTCGGAAGGACGTGGCCGTGCACGGCTTCATGTTCAAGGAGTGATGGCGGATGAAGGCGTCGAACGTATTTTTTGATGCTCTCGTGTCTGCAGCGCGGGCACCGGAGCCGATCCATCACCGCAACATCCTTCCACTACAGCGCCGAGAAGACCGGTGGCGATGGTGCGCACTGGCAACTGTATCTGGAGCTCTTCGGGTCGCGGGTGGGAGCGTAGGTCCTCAGATCCGGCCGACTCGTGACTAGCCGCCGTAGACGGCGGCCATGAGCTGGCCGACGAAGCCCCCCGCCATTCCCTCTATCGCGGTGCTGGTCGTTGCGATGACGGTCAGTCCATTGACCGGGTCGACGTACCAGTGGTGGCCATAGACGCCGCCCCATTTCCAGGTTCCCAACCCTTGCGGTGTGCCTGCCAGCGCGGCATCCATCAGCACGGCGCCTCCGAATCCAAACCCCCAGGCCGGCTTTTCTTCCGTCGTGATGCGGAGCGCTCCGATCTGATTGGTCATCATCTGGCGTGTCGATGTCGGCTTCAGAATCGGCGCGCCGCCCGACCCGAGTGCAGTCAGCAACTTGAGGAGGTCGCCTGCTGTCCCTGCCATGCCGGCGCCACCGGAGACAAACGACTCCGCGTTGAATATTCGCGATGGCGAGAAGCGGATACCTGCAGTGCCGGGCACGAAGGGCACCGCCTCAGGATCGCGCATCCGGCGCTGCGGCTTGCCGCTCACATAGGGGACCGCCAATCGTGAAGGATCTACGACAGAGAACGCGGTGTCGCGCATACGCAACGGGCCCGTGACGGTCGAGGCGACGACCTCCGGCAGAGTGGCGCCGGCGGCGCGCGCCAGTACTTCTCCGAGCACGTCATAGGCCAACGAATAGCCCCACGCCGAGCCGGGTGAATACTCGAGCGGAATACGTGCTAGACGCGTCAACTCCTCGGCCATCGTCAGGCCGGGCTCGGCGAGCCCGTCGGAGACACCCGCCTCGTCATAGGGGCCGCCTGCGGGCTGAAACATCCCGTAGGTGAGACCGGCCGTATGGGTGAGAAGATGTCGGACCTCGATCCGCGCCGGATCTCCGCCGGGAAGCTTCGGCGCAAACGCCGGCAGCCAGCGCGTCACCGGATCATCCAGGCGGATCGTGCCGCGCTCAACCAGCGCCATGGCCGCAGCGGCCACGATTGGCTTCGTGAGTGAGGAGTAGCGGAAGATGGTGTCGGCGGTCATCTTGCGGCCGGCTTCGCGGTCGGCAAGCCCGGCCGCGATCTCGACGGCTTTCTCACCGTCCTTTGCCACGATGACGACACCGCCGACGAGACGATCCTCTGCCACCGCTCGTTCGAGACAAGCCGATACTCGCTGCTGCAGCATGGAACTGGCTCCCGTTTTGCTCCTGACAGGGTAGACCGATACTGCCGCTTCCTGCGGGGGCAGGCCATCCCCCATTGTGGCTAGCCCCGGTTGCGCAGGTTAGGTCGCGGCAGGGTGGCGAAGCAGGGACGCCGCCCATCCGATGCCGGGTCGTCGCAGAGAGACCCTGGAAGAGGGCTATTCAAACCAGTAATCCAGCGAGCCGTCGGACCCTTTGCCGAAGCTGCCTTCGAAGCCGCCTTCGCCGCGCAGGCCGACAAGCTCGTCCGTTCCTGATCCCGGAACAACAAACCACGTTGCCTTGATCCTGCCCTTCTCGACGATTTCCGACCCTTGAAGGACGAAAGTGCCCTGGCGTCCGCCCAATTTTCCGCGGAATCGCTGAATACTCACTTGGGACGCGGACCTGTCGGGGCGCAGGACCTGAAACGCCCTGACAGGGGATTCACCTTCGATGTCTCCACTGAACGTTTCGGTCAGACGGAGCTCCACCAGCTCTGGGCCCGCAGTTTGGTCGTAGGGCTCGGCTTCGGACTCGTGAACGACTATCTTCGCCTTCGCCACCTTCCGCACATGCGCCCCCGGTCGGGATGATGGCGCCGGGTGACCCGGGTGTTGCTCACTCATTTGTGCTCTCCTGTTGTGGAACATGCCATGTTGCGCCCGCGCGCGTCGCGAACCATGAGCCGCTCAGGATCAGGATCGTTCCGACCATGGAGCTGAACGGAAATGCTTCACCCAGCGCCATGGTGCCGAGCAGAGCTGCCACTACCGGACTGAGGTACTTGACCACGCCGGCGCGGGCGGCTCCAGCTTCTTTGATCAGGAAGAAGTAGAGAAGCATCCCCGATGCGGTGCACACCGCGCCCAGCGCAACGAGAGAGGCAATTGCGCGGCCGGATGGCAGCGACGGCGGAAGGTACGCGAGACCCGCGGGACAAAGGAGGAGCGAGGCGATCGCCAGGCTGACCGCGGAGGGCCCAAGGCCCGCCACACTGTGCAAGTAGCGCTGGATGACGAGCGGCGCGAGCGCGTAAGACAACGCGGCCGATAACATGCAGGCCAACCCGATCCGTTGCGCTCCGTGCGGTGCATCGAGGCCCAGCAGCACGACCACACCCAAAAAGCCGATCAGCAGCCCCGTAATCCGCAGCACGCCAAACCGCTCTCGCGCGCCGAAGAGCGGTCCGAGAAGGGCGATGAGCAACGGCGCGGTCGCAGCAAGGACCCCGGCGAGTGACGAGCGGATCCATTGTTCCGAAATCGGGATGAGCGCTGATGGCAGCGCGAGCTGAAGCAGCGCCAACGCTCCGATGGGCTTCCAGTGCTGCCGGACACCGGCCAGCGCCCCGCGGGCCCAGGCGAGCGGCAGCAGTACCACGGCACCGACCGTGAGCTCCCACCAAGCCACTTCGAGGGGCGCAATCCCAGAGAGAGCGATCTTGATCAGTAAGTAGGGCAGTCCCCAGACGAGGCCCAAGGCCGCGAAAGCGAGCCATGCCTGAACGGTCATCGTGGGGTTCATTGGGCCGCCTCGTGCCGCAGTGGGCTGCTCAATGTCGGTCAGAGGATGTGGTGTCCTGACCGGGGCCGGAGTTTTGGCGCTCGAGCTTTGCCGTCCGCGAAAAAAGAGTGTGAATTCGCTCATGAAGTCACTCCTGTGGGAGTCCGGGCGACGTCTCGACCTCAGCTGGATTGCCAGACGGGAACTACGCCTCCCGGCTGGGCATTGACAGATGCCGGTCGTACGGCGGCCGGGATACTGCCTCTCCTTACGGGTCACCTCGCCGTGGCCGAGTGGTCTTTCGCTATAGACACGCGAAGACGGAGGGATGTGACCAGGTGGGCGGCGCACACGAATGGCGGGCCGAGCAGTTTGAACAGCAGCGCTCGCACCTGCGGGCGGTGGCTTACCGGATGCTGGGCTCGGTCGCGGAGGCCGAGGACGCTGTCCAAGAGACGTGGCTGCGCCACAGCCAGTCCGACAATGGCGGGGTTGACAATCTCCGTGCTTGGCTGACGACGATCACAGCACGGGTCGCGCTCAACATGCTGCGCGCCCGCAAATGTCGCTCCGAGGTGCCGACCGCCACCCATGTGCCCGACCCTCTGATCAGTGCCGCGGACGGTGACGATCCAGAGAAATGTGTGCTGTTGGCCGACTCGGTTGGGTTGGCGCTGCTGGTGGTGCTGGACACTCTGGCTCCCGACGAGCGGCTCGCGTTCGTTTTACACGACATGTTCGGCGTACCGTTTGAGGAAATCGCGCCAATGATCGATCGCACCCCGACAGCCGCGCGAAAGCTGGCAAGCCGGGCGCGCCGCCGCGTCCGCAAGGGCGCCCCGGCTCCCGATCGCGATCTGACGCGACAGCGCGAGCTCGTTGATGCCTACTTTGCCGCAGCCCACGACGGCGACCTCAACCGTCTAATCGCAGTACTCGATCCTGAGGTTGTGCTGCGGGCTGATGCCGGACCACAGCGCCCTGGCGCATCGGTCCTCATGCGCGGACCGAGCGCCATCGTTGGGCGCGCCATCGCCTTCGCCCGGCTGCCGCTCGAGCGGATACCTGTTCTGACCAACGGGACGATCGGAGCAGTCGTGCTCTCCGAGGGACAGCCATTCTCGGTGATGAGCTTCACCATCGTCGGCTCGAAGATCGTCGAGATAGACATACTCGCAGACCCCGAGCGCCTGCGCGAAATCGACCTCTCAGCGGTCCGGGGCGAACATGCCATGTCAGCCCGGCCGGGTTACGGCCGTAAGCCCCGAGTGGCGGGCTCGACCTGAATCACTCCCACTCGATTGTTTCCAGCACTCATAATCCCTTGAAACTGCTTGGTTTATCTCAGCACCATTCAATTTTACCTTCAGGTTGACCGTCAAAATGTCTTTGCTTGGTACCGATAGAGGTCGATAGATGCTGAATGCCTCTGCGCGCATGGCGCAGTTCTCCGCGACGACCCTAGAACAATGGCCCGGTATGTAGTACATTGTAATACATGAGCACCTTGACGCTTCGCGTACCGGATGACTTGGACAAGGCCCTTGAGCGCCAGAGCGCCGCTCTTGGAATTTCCAAGAGCGATCTTGCGCGTGAAGCCTTGAAGCGCTATCTGCGGGTTGCAGAATTCCGAACTTTGCGAACCAAGCTGGTTGCGCGCGCGCAGGCTGGCGGGATCAATACCGATGAAGATGTTTTTGAGGCCCTTAAGAAGAAGTGAGGATCGCACTTGATTCCTCAGTGCTGATCGCGGCGCACATCAGCCGTGCAGGCGTCTGCGCGGAGCTGCTTGAGGATGTTCTGCTACATCATGAGCTGGTGATTTCCGACTTTATCCTCGAGGAACTGGGGCGCAAGCTCGTTGAGAAATTCAATTTTCCCCGGCGCGATGCTGATCAGGTACGCGCCTTCCTTCGTCGAGCCGGCATTGTCGTGCAGCCCGCCGATCTTCCCCAAGATCTCTGTCGAGATCCTACCGACGTGCCAGTGCTGGGTACTGCAGTTGCGGGGGAATGCGCGCTACTGATCAGCGTCGATCGCGATCTTCTCGATATGCAGGCAATTCAGACAATTCCAATTATTCGTCCGGGCGAGTATTGGCGACGGACTTCCGAGGTCGACTGAATTGCCGGACTCGACCCGTGCCGCCAGTTGTCAGCGTCAGGTTCCGGGCATCCTGATTGGCTCCCCTGCGTCAATCGGATCCTGCCAGTAATCTCGCCCTGGTTACGGCAGACTGTTGAATTGTCGTTCGGCTGCTTCGATCTTGTGCAGGTTCCTTTCGCCTCGAACCATTACGCTGGCTGCTCCGCGGGCTTGGCGCGACCAATAGAGAAACTCCTCGGAGCTGATTTCGAGGTCTACGGTGTTCCTTTGCATCTGCTTTAGTTCGTCGAGACCTAATGTGAGCCCTGCGAGGGTGTGGTACCCGCGCAAAGCGGCGTCGAAAGTACCAGGTCGAGTCGACGCGGCAATGGATTGACCAATACGGAGGCCTCGCTGGGTTCCGAGTACCGCGCGAATGGCGTCTTCTCGATGAAGGTAAGCGACAAATACTCGGTCGAGGAGTCCGTTCATCTCACCGTAGGCTTCTGCCTCCTGTTGGGAAAGCAATGCGAACTTGTTGCTGCCCTTTGCGGTCTTGAACACAGGATTGTCCGGTACATCGAAGTCGTTATTCGGTATAGGTGGCAGTGGCCCCAATGCGTGGCTTCCGGTAGAGGCGTCTTTCAGAAGAAGATCCACTTGTTGGAGCCAATGAATTTCGCTTTTTGCGGCGGTTTCGACCCCCACAGTATCCCTAAGAATCTGCTCGGACTCGTGCTGAAGAGATTCACGTAGGTGCTCCCTCTCGTACGCTCGGTGGAACGCTTCGACGGATTGCTCCAGGCCGACTGCGATTAAAAGACCGATACATATCGTAGCGATATGAATGAAGAAGCTTTTCCAAGTGTCAATCGTCGCATGTGGAGCGTGAACATCAAGCATAGATCTTTCGGTTTCCGGAGTAGAAATTGTTCCTGCGTCTGAGGCACTAGCCGCCTTCATGCTGTCGGTGACTTCCAGTGTTAGTTCTGATTCGACTTGGTTGGCCATGCGTTGTACGCGCCGGAGCCTATAGAAGGCGATAGATCCCGAAAGACCAACTCACTCCCACTCTATCGTCGCGGGCGGCTTGCCCGAGATGTCATATACCACGCGGGATATGCCGGTAATCTCGTTGACGATGCGCCGGGACACGTGCTCGAGGAACTCATAGGGAAGCCGCGCCCAGTGCGCGGTCATGAAATCGATGGTCTCCACGGCCCGCAGCGCCACGACGTAGTCGTAGCGCCGCCCGTCGCCCATGACACCGACCGATTTCACCGGCAGGAACACTGCGAATGCCTGACTCGTGCGGTCATAGAGATCGTGCCTGCGCAACTCCTCGATGAATATCGCATCGGCGCGGCGTAGCAGGTCTGCATATTCCTTGCGCACGTCACCGAGGATTCGGACGCCGAGACCAGGACCAGGGAAGGGATGGCGGTACACCATCTCTCGTGGCAACCCGAGCTCCACGCCGAGCCGCCGCACTTCGTCCTTGAAGAGCTCGCGCATCGGCTCGACCAGCTTCAGGTGCATCTTTTCGGGTAGCCCACCGACGTTGTGATGGGATTTGATGACGTGTGCCTTGCCGGTGCGCGCGCCAGCGGACTCGATGACATCGGGATAGATCGTGCCCTGGGCGAGGAAGCCGACACCGGAGAGCTTGTGAGCCTCCTCATCGAACACTTCGACGAAGGTGCGCCCGATGACCTTGCGCTTCGCCTCCGGGTCTGCAACGCCTTTGAGAGCCGTGAGGAAGCGCGCTTCCGCGTCCACGCGGATGACGCGTACGCCCAGATGCTCTGCGAAGGTGGTCATGACCTGATCGCCTTCGCCGAGGCGCAGGAGCCCGTGGTCGACGAAGACGCATACGAGCTGATCGCCGATAGCGCGGTGGAGCAGGGCGGCCACCACGGATGAGTCGACACCTCCCGAGAGCCCCAACAGGACCTTGGCGCTTCCGACCTGGGCGCGTACCCGCTCGATCGCATCCTCGATGATATTGCCGGTGCTCCAGAGCGCATCGCAGCCGCAGATCTCGCGTACGAAGCGCTCGAGCAGTCGGGCACCCTGGGTCGTGTGCGTCACCTCAGGATGAAACTGCACACCGTAGAAGCGTCGCCGCTCGTCCGTCATCGCCGCGAACGGAATCGATCCGGTCGATGCGTTCACGATGAAACCTTCGGGCAGCGCGCCTACCCGGTCGCCGTGACTCATCCAGACATCGAGGACGGCTCGGCCCTGGGCATCGCGCCGGTCCTCCAGGTGATTGAGCAGCCGGCTCGAGCCAGTCACGGTGACTTCGGCATAGCCGAACTCCCGCTCCGTAGAGGCTACGACGCGGCCGCCGAGCTGCTGCGCCATCGTCTGCATGCCATAGCAGATTCCGAGCACCGGAACGCCGAGAGCGAAGACCGACTCGGGAGCTCGAGGAGGGTTGGCGTCGGTGACCGACTCTGGCCCGCCGGAGAGAATCACGCCCCGCGGTTGGAATGCGCGGACCTCAGCGTCGGTGATGTCCCAGGGATGGATCTCGCAGTAGACACCGAGCTCCCGCACGCGGCGGGCGATGAGCTGCGTATACTGGGCTCCGAAGTCGAGGATGAGGACGCGGTGTGCGTGGATGTCCGCGTGTGTTGCCGCCGATTGGGCGGCGGGTCGGGCAACGCTGGCCATGGGCTCCTAGGACCCCCGGTAATTGGGCGCCTCTTTGGTGATTGCGACATCGTGAACGTGGCTCTCGCGGACACCGGCGTTAGTGACACGCACGAAGACCGGGCGCGTGCGCATCTCCATGACATCACGGCTGCCGGTGTACCCCATTGCCGCCCGCAGTCCGCCTGCGAGCTGCTGCAGAATGGCGACGACGCTGCCTTTGTAGGGGACACGGCCCTCGACTCCCTCGGGGACGAGCTTCTCCAGCTCCGTCGAAGCATCCTGGAAGTAACGGTCGGCGGAGCCGTGGCGCTCCGCCATGGCGCCGAGCGAGCCCATGCCGCGATAGGACTTGTAGGAAGCGCCCTGATAGAGCTCGACCTCGCCCGGGGACTCCTCGGTTCCGGCGAAAAGGCTGCCGATCATGACCGCGTGAGCGCCGGCCACGAGCGCCTTGGCGATGTCGCCGGAGAAACGGATACCGCCGTCTGAGATCACTGGCACGTCGCTGTCGTCGAGAGCCTCAGCTACGTTGGCGACCGCAGAGATCTGCGGTACTCCGACGCCGGCGACGATACGCGTCGTGCAGATCGAGCCCGGTCCGATGCCGACCTTGACGCCATCGGCGCCAGCGGCGACCAGGGCGAGCGCGGCCTCACCCGTGGCGATGTTGCCGGCGATCACCTGTTGATCGGCCCATTGCGATTTGATGCGCTCCACCGTGCTGATCACACCGCGGGAATGGCCGTGGGCAGTGTCGACGACGACGAGGTCGACTCCCGCCTCGCGCAGCGCGGCGACGCGATCCATGGTGTCGGGTGTAGTGCCGACGGCAGCGCCCACGCGCAGCCTCCCCGTCTCGTCCTTGCAGGCGCGCGGGAATTCGGTCGCCTTCTGGAAGTCCTTCACCGTGATCATGCCGGTGAGCTCGTGATCGCCGTTGACGACCAGCACTTTCTCGATGCGATGCTTGTGCAGCAGCGCCAGCACTTCTTCCTTGGGCGCGGTCTCGCGCACGGTAATGAGCCGCTCCTTCGGTGTCATGACGGAGGAGACGGGCGCATCGAGTTTTTGCTCGAAGCGCAGGTCACGATGGGTGACGATGCCGACCGCCTTCTTTCCAACGACCACCGGCACGCCGGAGATGCCACGTGAGCGCGTCAGGTCGAGCACTTCGCGGATGGTCGTATTGGGAGAGACGGTGATGGGATCCTTGATGATGCCGCTCTCGAACTTCTTCACGCGGCCGACCTCGCGCGCCTGCGCTTCGATGGTCATGCTCTTGTGAATGATGCCGATGCCGCCTTCCTGAGCGATCGTGATCGCCAGGCGGGCTTCGGTGACCGTGTCCATGGCGGCCGAGAGCAGGGGCAGATTGAGCCGAATGCGGCGGGTGACGCGCGTCGAGAGGTCCG
>Ga0134126_10000840_pt1 | contig 38801 bp, 39 predicted proteins | sample KB31752_FD_96881 | JGI IMG/M metagenome (GOLD analysis project Ga0134126, IMG submission 96881) | Terrestrial soil microbial communities with excess Nitrogen fertilizer from Kellogg Biological Station, Michigan, USA - KB3-175-2 | ecosystem: Environmental > Terrestrial > Soil > Unclassified ...
AGGGCCAACTCGAGCGTAACCTGCAGCGAGCGGCACAACTCGCGGCGGCGCCCCAGGTAACGGATGAGACCGCGCAATGACCCGTCATGAAGCCATTTTCGCCGATCGACACGCGGTCGTAACGGGTGCGAGTCGCGGTATCGGCAGCACTATAGCCGCCGCCCTGGCTGCCCAGGGCGCGCGCGTATCATTGATGGGGCGCAATGCGGATAACCTGAACACCGTCGCGACAGCCATCGGTGGAACGAGCCGCGCCGCTGCCCTGGTGACCGATGTGACCAATGCCGACTCGGTAAGCGCGGCTTTCGAGAAAGCGCGGCAGCAGTTCGGGCCGGTCAACATTCTCATCAATAACGCCGGCCAGGCGACAAGCGCAAAGTTCACGGACACCGACGAAGCGCTGTGGAACCGTATCATGGGCGTCAATCTGACCGGCACCTATCTGTGCGCCCGGCAGGCTGTACCGGACATGTTGCGGATCGGGTCCGGCCGCATCGTCAATATCGCCAGCATCGCCGGCCTGAGGGGTGCTGCCTATATCAGCGCGTATGCCGCCTCCAAACATGCGGTCATCGGCCTGACGCGTTCGCTGGCGCTGGAGTTTGCTACCAAAAACATCACGGTGAACGCTGTTTGTCCGGGTTACACGGACACCGACATCGTGCGCGATGCCATCGCGAACATCATGCGTAAAACCGGACGCAGCGAAGCGGAAGCGCTCGAAGCACTGGTGGCGACGAATCCGCAGAAGCGCCTGATCACACCCGACGAAGTCGCGCACACCGTGTTGTGGCTCTGCGGACCGGGCGCTGAGAGTATAACGGGCCAAAGTATTGTGATTGCCGGTGGTGAGGTGACGTGATGGCGAAGGAAGCCTCGAAAGAACGAACTGTCCTGAAGGCGGCTATCGTACCGCCCGTGGACGCCGAGACGCGTGTTCACGACGATCATCACGTATCACTGCGGCTGTGGCTGCGCATTCTGTCCTGCACGAACCAGATCGAGAACCGGGTCCGCCAAAGTCTGCAGGCACGGTTCAACACGACGCTGCCTCGATTCGACCTCATGGCGCAACTCGAGCGTGCGCCCGAGGGACTGAAGATGAGCGAGCTGTCGCAGCGGATGATGGTCACAGGGGGCAATGTCACGGGAATCACCGACGGCCTGGAGAAAGAGGGGCTGGTCGTGCGTGAAGTCGACACTGCTGACCGACGGGTGTTCCGCGTCAAGCTGACGGCGGAAGGCCAACGTCAGTTCCAGCGCATGGCCAGCAAGCACGAGCAGTGGATCGTCGATCTCTTCGGAGGACTCACCCAGAAGCAGAAGAAACAGCTCGTCGATCTGTTGGGCGAGCTCAAAGCTCACATTTCGAGCTCACCGAACGGTTGATGACACCCATGGCTGCAACATTCGACCTTGCGCGCTTTCAACCCAAACACTTCCTCTGGCGGCTGGAGGGCCGGGTCGGCGTCATTACACTGAACCGCCCCGAGCGCAAGAACCCCCTCACCTTCGAATCGTATGCGCAGCTGCGCGATTTCTTCCGGGAGTTGGTCGCGGTCAAGGAGGTTCGCGCCCTTGTCATTACAGGAGCGGGCGGCAATTTCTGCTCCGGTGGCGACGTGCACGAGATCATCGGGCCTCTCACCAGGATGGACGCCGCCGGGCTGCGCAATTTCACCCAAATGACCGGCGACCTCGTGAAGGCGATGCGCGCCTGCCCGCAACCCATTGTGGCGGCCGTTGACGGCGTTTGTGCCGGCGCGGGAGCGATTCTCGCCATGGCATCCGACTTCCGCCTTGGAACTGCGCGTGCCAAAACCGCGTTTTTATTCACGCGCGTGGGTTTGGCGGGCTGCGACATGGGCGCTTGCGCGATTCTGCCGCGAATCATCGGCCAGGGCCGCGCGTCGGAGCTGTTGTTTACCGGACGATCAATGTCCGCCGAGGAAGGGGCGGCCTGGGGATTCTTCAATCGCCTGATTGCGCCCGAAACGCTGTTGGCCGACTCGATTGCGTTGGCGACCGAGATCGCGCAGGGGCCGACCTTTGCGCACGCCATGACAAAGAAGATGTTGCAGGCCGAGTGGCATATGCCCGTGGATGCAGCGATCGACGCCGAAGCCGAGGCGCAGGCGGTATGTATGGAGACGCAGGATTTCCACCGCGCCTATCACGCCTTCGTCGCCAAAGAGAAACCCAAGTTCCAGGGGGACTGAGTCAGTCGTGGATATCAGCAGCTATCTCGAATGGCCGTTCTTCGCGCCCGAGCACGCCGAGCTCGCAAAGCGTGTTGATGCCTGGGCGACGGCGTACTTTGTCAACAGAAGGCACGCGGAGGACCGCGACTCGGTCGATCAAGCCTGCCGACAGTTGGTGAGTGAGCTGGGGCGGGCTGGATTTACACGCTACTCGGTGCCCGGGGAGCACGGCGCTGGCGAAGCGGGCGCTACGCACGCCTCCACCTTCGATGTTCGCTCTCTTGCGATCATCCGCGAAACCCTCGCCCGCCACGACGCTCTCGCCGATTTCGCCTTCGCCATGCAAGGACTCGGCAGCGGAGCGATCTCGCTCGCCGGGTCGCCCGAGCTCAAACAGCGGTATTTGCCTCGTGTAGCCACGGGCGAAGCCATTGCCGCATTCGCGCTTTCCGAGGCCACCGCCGGTTCCGACGTCGCAGCGATCAAATGTCGCGCCCGGCGCGATGGTGACTTCTACGTCCTCGATGGCGAAAAAACGTGGATATCCAACGGCGGCATCGCGGAGTTTTATTGCGTTTTCGCTCGCACCAGCGACGCTGAAGTGCGCCCAGACGGCACGGTCGCTGCCCGTGGCATCAGCGCGTTCGTGGTCGATGCCCATGCGCCGGGTTTCTCCATTGCCCGTCGCATCGATGTCATCTCGCCCCACCCGCTTGCCACACTCTCGTTCGAGAACTGCCGGATCCCGGCAACCCACATGTTGGGTGGCGAGGGGGAAGGGTTCAAGCTGGCGATGCGCACACTGAACGTGTTTCGCACCTCGGTCGCCGGGGCGGCGCTCGGCTTCGGCCAACGGGCGTTGGATGAGGCGCTCGAACACGCCGCTAAGCGACCGATGTTCGGCAAGATGCTGGCCGACTTCCAACTAACCCAGGCGACGCTGGCCGACATGGCGACTGAGATGGATGCCGCGCGACTGTTGACCTATCGGGCGGCCTGGCTGCACGACAGCGGCAAACCATGCGCCAAGGAGGTGGCGATGGCCAAAATGACCGCAACTGAATCGGCGCAACGGGTGATCGACCAGGCGGTGCAGATGTTTGGCGGACGCGGCGTCATGCACGGCGAGCGCGTCGAACAGTTGTATCGTGATATCCGCGCGTTGCGCATTTACGAGGGCGCCACCGAGGTCCAGAAGCTGATCATCGGGCGCGAAATTCTCAACATGGCGAAGCACAACAAATGAGTTCGAAAGGGTTTGAAGTCCTGCAGCCGCAGGGATGGCCCCGGCCAAAGGGATATGCCAACGGCATGCTCGCGCAGGGCCGGCAGGTATTCGTCGCCGGCCAGGTTGGCTGGGACTCCCAGGGACGATTTGCCGGTCCAGGACTGGCGCCACAGGTCAAACAGGCGCTACAGAACATCCTGGCGGTGCTTGCCGAAGCGGACGGTAAGCCTGAGCACATCGTGCGATTGACCTGGTATGTGACCAGCCGTGAGGAGTACTACGCCGAATTGCAGGACATCGGCGCAGGATACCGAGCCGTAATGGGAAAGCATTTTCCGGCGATGAGCGTGGTACAGGTTGTGGCACTGATGGAAGCGGAAGCGAAGGTTGAGATCGAAGCCACCGCGGTGCTGCCCGACTAGCAGCCGGCCGGCATGACATCGACGACACCCCTCCTTGTCCTTGCGAACGCGCTCCCGCGACCGATAAAGGCATTTCCGCCTGGAAGCCTCTGCCATGTGGCGCCCCGCTGAGCGCATTCGCCACGATTCGAGGCCGGGCATGTGGCCCACCGCTGAGGAAGCCGCGAAAGCTCACCTTTTCTCACCCGTCACCGTGGGTCCGATCGCGCTGGCGCAACGGACCTGGGTCCCAGCGATGGTGCCGTGGAGAGCGAGCGAGGATGGCCTCGTTACGCAGGACGTCCTCGACTGGTATGAATGTTTCGCACGCGGCCGCCCCGGAGCGATCGTCGTTGAGGCCACCGGCATCCGAGACGTTCCCAGCGGACCACTGCTGCGGATCGGTGATGATCGATTCCTGCCCGGACTGCGCGAGCTCGTACGGGTCGTTCGGGAAGCCAGTGGCGGGGCCACACGGCTTTTCATTCAGGTCATCGACTTCCTGACCATCCGCCGGCGCCCCGACCCAACACGGTATTTCGCGCAGTACCTGGCGATCACGCCTCGGCATCGCAGCGCCTTCGGCCGAAACGACGCCGACGAGGCGGCCGTACGGACATGGCTATCCGCACTACCGCGCGAGGAGCTGATCAAAGTACTCGATGCACGTGAGCTGGAGGCCCTCGAGTTCGGCTATCGGGAGCGTGTCACCGATCTGCACCTGCCGCAGATCCGGGACCTCCCAACACAACTGCCGCGCCTTTTCGCCGCCGCCGCGCGCCGCGCCCGCGAAGCTGGTTTCGACGGCGTCGAGCTTCACTACGCACACGCCTACACCATGGCGTCATTCCTCTCGCGCGTTAACTTCCGCACCGACGGCTACGGTGGACCTAAAGAGACACGCGTACGTCTTCCACTGGAAGTTTTCGCGCAAGTCCGTGCCGAAGTGGGATCTGACTTTCCGGTGGGATGCCGCTTTCTGGCTGACGAATGCATCGACGGTGGTAACGACGTCGACGACGCCACCTACTTCGGTCGGGAATTCGCACGGGCCGGCATGGACTTCCTATCGCTCTCGCGCGGCGGAAAGTTCGACGACGCAAAGCAGCCTAAGGTGGGTGGGGCCTCATATCCGTACACCGGCCGAAGCGGCTACGAGTGCATGCCCTCCTACTATTCCGATGCCCACGGCCCGTTCGGCCGCAATTTCACTCCCACCGCCCGCGTACGCGCCGCTATTCGTAACGACGGCCTGACTACCCCCGTCATCGCCGCCGGCGGTATTCACAACTTCGAACAGGCCGAAGCCGTTCTCACCAACGGAACCGCCGATATCGTCGGCTTCGCACGCCAGGCCCTCGCCGACCCCGATTGGTTCCGCAAGGTCCTCAGCGGCCACGGACACGAAGTCCGCCTCTGCCTCTATACCAACTACTGCGAAGCCCTCGACCAACGCCATCGCCAGGTCACCTGCGAGCTCTGGGACCGCGAAGCCCTCGACACCCCCGGCACCAAACTCGCCTCCGACGGCAAGCGCCGACTAACCCCGCCACGCTGGGAGCCCTGATCTCCCAGCGCACCGTCAAACACCCCTAAACGAGATGGCGTACGCCCACCTCCCGCAGCTGTAACTAAGGGCTGAATGCCCGCGACGGCGACGGCGTCCACTCATAACGAATGTCAGGCTCATTTTCTTCGTTGCGGCTCCCGTCGCTCGTGTCGACGATACGGAACCCTTGAGCCTCGTAGAACACTCTCGCTCGAGCGTTTCGCTGAAACGTGTAGAGATATAGCCGCTCAGGGCTTCTCTTCTTCGCCAGCTCGAGCAGTTGTCTGCCTATGCCATATCGGTAGTGCCCGGGCAGCACATAGAGCTGGTCAACCTCGTCGCCGACGAGCGTCAGGAATCCAACAATAATCCCGCTCTTCCTGACAACCCACGTCTCACCACGCTTGAGCACGACATCCCTGATCCAGCCACGCACTTCGACATCGGTGTGAACGCGATGAAGATAGGGAAGTGCGTCTGACCGTGACGCGATATATAGCGCCGCGATCTCGCCAGCGTCGCCCTCGCAGGCATGGCACGCCTCGATATTTGATGACATCATTCTAAAATGCGCCTCACTACCCAATCACTAAGTCAAATCACCCTCGCCCTCGTTCTGATTACGTGTCCAGCATGGAGCACCATCGAGCGAGCGACGCGAGACCTGTTCGCCTCCTCGAGCCACGGTCAGGGCCAGGGCCAGGATCAGGATCAGGACAACTGATAGCTGAATGAGCCCTTGCCGGCGCGCTTGTCATCACCCCGGAAGACGAGCCCGCCGGACGAGCGGAGCGCGACGCGGCTCCGTAACACCGGACAAGCGCCGACTGCGGTAGCATCCGCCCGCTTGAACGACGACACCACAACAGCCACTATCGGGCCTGCCTCGGCCGGCTCGCCGGTCGAAGTCCTTTGGGTGGCGCTCAAACTGGGCCTCACTTCCTTCGGCGGTCCGATCGCCCACCTCGGCTACTTCGAGCGCACGTACGTTCGACAGCGCCAATGGTTGAGTAGCGACCAGTACGGCGGCCTCATTTCGCTTTGCCAGTTGCTGCCCGGCCCAACGAGCAGCCAGGTCGGCTTTCTAATAGGACTGCATCGCGCAGGTTGGCTGGGAGCATTCGCCGCCTGGGCAGGCTTTACGCTGCCCTCCGCACTGCTGATGTTTGCTTTCGCGCTTTGGGCACCAACGGACCCCGGCCCGCGGATGCACGCTGGCCTCCACGGCCTCATGTTGACCGCGGTGGCTGTCGTTGCGCAGGCAGTGGGAAGTATGGCGCGCACGCTGGCCCCGGACCTGCGCCGACGCACGATCGCCCTCGCCGCATGTGTGCCGCTCCTGTTCTTACACACCGGTGTCGCACAACTGCTCACACTAGCAGGCGGCGCTATTGCCGGCATCGTTCTTTGCCGGTCTGTATCTCCTATGGCGCCTAAACTGCCAGCGGTACTGCACACTCGCGTAGCATGGACCGCGCTGGGTCTTTTCCTGGCGCTCCTGGTCGGATTGTCAGCGAGTGCGCTCCTCCAGAGGCACGGACCCATTGCGCTTGCCAACATTTTCTATCGATCCGGCGCATTCGTCTTTGGCGGCGGCCACGTCGTGCTACCACTCCTGCAGCAGGCGCTGGTCCCTGCGGGCTGGATTTCGGACGATCGCTTCCTGGCAGGATATGGCTTTGCTCAGGCCATCCCCGGCCCACTCTTTACGCTTGCCGCTTACCTCGGTGCGGCTATCGCGCCACCCCACCCGCCATTACTCTGGGCACTGGTCGCTTTGCTCGCAATCTTCCTTCCGGGACTGCTGCTGGCAGTAGCGGGCCTGTCTTTGCTGGGCCTGATTGCCGGTCGCAAGATAGTGAGCGCAACACTTGCCGGCATTAATGCTGCCGTCGTCGGCCTCCTGGCCGCTGCCCTTTACAACCCCGTCTGGACGAGCGCGGTGCAGACACCCATTGATGTGGTGATCGCCCTCGTTGCGTTCATCCTGTTACAACGGTTCAAGACACCGCCCATCCTGATCGCCGCACTTTGCGTCGGAGCGAGCATCACGACCGCATAACCGTCGTCAATCCAAGGCTAGGATTCCCAAAAGAACAACTCAATCCAAATACCAGCGTAGTCGCTAGGGAGTGGCCCTCGTCATGCAATCTATGGTGTCGACACGGCTGATAGCGGCGCCCGTGCGACCGCTGCGGTGGATTGTGGCTACGGGAGGCCTGGAAAGCGGGCCCTGACTTATGTCGCTGGCAGCAGATTAAGTAAACGCGCGGTAACGAACCAACCGCCTTTGCGAAATTTCTGTGAGCTGGTTCGCAGTTCGCCGCGTTGGAAGTGTGGATGATGTCTTAGTTGCGCCAACTCGTTGTTACATAACGATAAGTCACATAACGAGAACGCAACGACCACGGCGACACAATTGAGATTCGACGCAGAGCGACTCTCACGGATAGAGCACGCAATAATGAGCAACTCAACGAAATTTGACTCGCACGCGCCCAGCGGCCACAACCCTTACAGCAGCGCCGACACCCCGATGGCACCGAAGCCACCACGCCGCACTCTCGACGACATGCGCAGGCTCAGCGAAGAGATCAAACGTGCTCGGGAACTGAGAGCCGGCGCGAGCGACCGGCGCAACGCCTAGTCCCTCGCGACTCATAAGGCCCGGCTGGCAGCAGCGCACTACTGTGCGCTGCATGCCCTCTGCGATCGAGTGGCCATCCGTGATCGAGTGGACGAAAGGTTACGCCCGCTCGAATTGCTGCTCTTCGGTGCTTCCCTTGAGAGCCGTGATCGAGGAAGTGCCACCGGTCACCGCCTGAGTCACTGCGTCGAAGTAACCCGCTCCGACCTCGCGCTGGTGCTTGGTCGCCGTGTAGCCTTTCTCCTCCGCGGCAAACTCGGCCTGTTGAAGCGCCACATAAGCAGTCATCTGCTGCGCCTTGTAGCCGCGCGCCAGATCGAACATCGAATAGTTGAGCGCGTGGAATCCCGCCAGGGTGATGAACTGGAAGCGATAGCCCATGGCACCCAGTTCGCGTTGGAACTTCGCGATGGTGGCGTCATCGAGCTTGCGCTTCCAATTGAACGAGGGCGAGCAGTTGTAGGCCAGCAGCTTGCCCGGAAACTGGCGATGCATGGCTTCCGCGAACTCCTTCGCCTCCTGAAGATCCGGTTTCGCGGTCTCGCACCAGACCAGGTCCGCATAAGGCGCGTACGCCAGACCCCTGGCGATGGCCTGGTTCAGGCCCGCCTTCACGTAGAAGAAGCCCTCGCTGGTGCGCCCCTTGGCCGCATCGACGAAGGGCCGGTCACGCTCATCGACATCGGCGGTCAGGAGATTCGCCCCTTCCGCATCCGTGCGCGCAACCAACACCGTCGGCACGTTGCAGACATCGGCCGCGAGACGTGCGGCAACCAGCTTGTTGATGGCGTCCTGAGTCGGCACCAGCACCTTGCCGCCCATGTGACCGCACTTCTTAGCGGATGACAGCTGATCCTCGAAGTGCACGCCTGCCGCGCCTGCATCGATCATCTGCTTCATCAACTCAAAAGCGTTGAGCACTCCGCCGAAGCCCGCCTCGGCATCCGCCACGATCGGCTTCAGCCAGTCGATCTCATCGTTGCCTTCGGCATGATGCAGCTCATCCGCCCGGCGCAGCGTGTTGTTGATACGCCGCACCACCGCCGGCACCGAATCCGCCGGGTACAGCGACTGGTCCGGATACATCTCGCCAGCCAGGTTGGCATCGCCAGCGACCTGCCACCCGGACAGATAAATGGCGTCCAGCCCGGCCTTCACCTGTTGCATCGCCTGATTGCCGGTGAGTGCGCCGAGCGCGTTCACGAACGGCTTCTCGTTGATATAACGCCACAGCTTCTCAGCGGTCAGGCGGGCGATCGAATGCTCTACCGGAATCGTTCCCCGCAGGCGCACCACGTCCTCGGCCTGGTAGCCGCGTTGAATTCCACGCCAACGAGGGCTGTCCGTCCATTGGCGGCGCAATTCGTCGGCACTCGGCAGGGCTCGATAACCAGTCATAGCATCAGTCTCCAGATCTCGTTCATAACTTCGGATCAATCCAGCAAGTCATATGCCGGCAGCGTCAGGAACTCATCGAACGTGTCCTGTTTGGACATGCGCTCAAACAAGCGGGCCGCGGTCGGAAAAACCCCAGAGGAAAGCCGTGCCGGCCCCACCTCGTAATGAATCCGGTCGAGCTCCTCCGTGAGAAGTCGATCGAAGCGCTCCGCCGTCACGGCACGCCCGTCAGTCGTGCGAGCGCCGTGGCGCAACCACTGCCAGAGTTGCGCCCGGCAGATCTCTGCGCTGGCGGCGTCCTCCACGATGTTGTAGAGCGACACACAGCCACAGCCGCGCAGCCACGCTTCGATGTACTGCACAGAAACCCGGATCGCCGCTCTGACTCCGGCGTCGGTGATCTCCCCCTCGGGCACGCGAATCAGGTCCCCGGGCAACACCTCGCGAGCGACCCCGGCGTCAGCGACTGCGCCCATGGCGTGCGCCCCGCGCCTGTGGCAGGTCTGGATCAACAGATCGATATGTGACTTCAGGAAGTGCCGGTCGAGGCCGACGTTGGCGCGATCCGGCAGCAGGAAATCCGGGTGCTGGCGGAAGGTTTTGACAAAACTGAAGGTGTAGTCCCAGCGACCGCAGTTCAGCCCCGCCACGTGCTCGCGCAACTCATGCAGGATCTCGTCCATCTCGAACGCCGCCGCGATGGTTTCGATCAACACCGTGGCCTTGATCGTCCCCCGCGGTAACCCGAGCACCTCCTGGGTCGCGAGAAACACATCATTCCACAGCCGCGCTTCCAGATGGCTCTCGAGCTTCGGCAGATAGAAATACGGACCCGTGCCGCGCCTGGCCAGAGCAACATGATTGTTGGCAATGAACATAGCGAAATCGAACAAGGTGCCGGAAACCACCTCGCCATTGATGCGCACGTGCTTTTCCGGCAGATGCCAGCCACGCGGCCGCATCACGACCGTGGCGGTCCGCTCGCGCAGCCGGTAGACCTTGCCGGTGACGGCGTCGGCATAGGAGATGGTGCGCCGGATCGCATCGGCCAGATTCACCTGTCCGTTGATCATGTTGGCCCAAGTCGGCGAACAGGAGTCCTCAAAATCCGCGGCGAACGCGCGCACCGGCACGTTCAGGGCGTTGATCACCGTTTTGCGATCCGCCGGTCCGGTGACAGCCAGCCGCCGCTCCGCCAGATCGGGCGGAATGGGAGCGATGCGCCAGTCGGCCGCGCGGATCCTGGCCGTATGGGCCAGGAAATCCGGCATCGCCCCCGCATCGAGCTCCTCCTGACGCTGCGCGCGCGCCGCCAGCAACTCCAGCCGTCGTGAGTTGAATCGACGGTGCAGGCTGGCGAGCAACTGCAGCGCGAGCGGAGTCAGAACCTCGTCGGCGCGCTCGATCGAAGCGCCCAGGATCTCCACGCGTGGCCCGCCCTGTTCGCGGGAATACAACACATCATTGGGCTGCGCATTCATAAGAGCAGCATAGCCCGCCAGCTCGTCAAAATTTGACTACAGAAACTTCACACTGTTAATTTCACACTGTCGTTTTACAATTGTCCTTCTATAGAAGGCCGGATGGGCTTACCGCCATGTCCCCGCTACTGCGCAAAGGCCATTTCCTGGGTGCCAAGCTGCGCTCCCTGCGCAAACGCAACGCTTTGACGCTGGAAGAGCTCTCGGCGCGCTGTATCCAGCGCGACGCCCAGCTGGCACCCTCGGTGTCGTACCTGAGCATGATCGAGAGCGGCAAAAGGACCCCGTCTCAGGAGACGCTCGAGCTTCTGGCGGCCGTCTTCCAACGTAACCCCGCCTGGTTTCTGGACGAAAGCGCCGACCTCGAGCTTGCGCTTCCCAAAGCCCCTTCGGGCGGGGCCGCGCGCATCCCGCTGGAGCCGGCGTTCCTGTTCTCCAAGGATGTACTGCAGGCAGCCATTCCAGAGCTTCTGGCGCAGACCGGCACGACGGGGCGCCAGTTCGCGCACCTGCTCATCCGCTCGCACCAGGAAATGTCGCGCAATGACTTTCCGGACCTGGAGCGGGCCGCGGACGAGGTCGGCTCGCGCCAGTTTCCGCTATCGGGTGAGGACCTGCTGCGCCTGTGCAAGCAACATGGGCTCGAGATCCGTTGGTTCGACCGCAAACCCGTGCTGGCGCGCGATAAGGACCGGGAAGTGCGCAGCATGGTGCGCTCCTTCTTCGACCCGCCGGGTACCATCTATGTGAACCGTGCTCTGCAGGCCGATCTGCCACGGCTGAAGTTCGATCTGGCAGCGCACATCGCACATAAGGTGCTGCACGGTGGCGATGGACTGAAATCGGCGCATGCCACCGGCGGTGAAATGGGAGGCAGCCCCGAGGGCGGTACCAGTACCGCGGGGATGGACGCGCAGGATGTATTGCACGCCTGGCGCGATTTCGAGTGCAGCTTCTTCGCCGGTGCACTATTGGCGCCGCGAGTTCCTTTCCGGCGCTTTCTCGCACGTGAGCGCTATCGCATCGAGGCAGGCGTGAAGCTCGGCCTGACACCCGCGGTGGTGATGCGCCGCGTCACCAAGGTGTCACCGTATCCTTACTGGCATTTCTTTGATGCTTATCCGCCCGGGTATTTGCGCGCGGTCTATCGAGGCAACGGCATTCCGCTGCCCTGGGGGAATCTCGCACAGGTCAGCGATCCTTGTCCGCATTGGGCGGTCTTCCGCATGATCGAGGGCACCCGCAATGAGTCCGGCTCACAAATCTCCGTGCTCCGCGATGGTGAGCGGTCGTTGCTCTACTGTTGCCACTCGATGCGGGTACGCGACATGGCCGGCAATCCGCACGTGTTGTCGGTGGGTGTTGACCTGGCGCCCGCGTTGGATTCGAATGGCACCAACAGCGACGAGATCATCAATTCGCTGTTCGAGGATTGCCTGCAACGCCGTGGCGAGGCGCGCATTCCAAAACCAGTGACGCAATCTCTGGGCGCGGTCGCGAACGTACTCAACATCGCGTGGATCGAGGACGCCTTGGCGCAGCCGGCCCGGATCATCTGCCCGCGCAGCAGCCGCTGCCCGAGGTCCGAGCGTTGCGAAGGCGCTCGCCCCTCCCGCGCCAGGGAAATCGCGGATGTACGGGACGAAATTCTGGGACGAGACTAGCTCACCGCTGAACTGCCGCCGCTCCCGGAGTCGCGCGCGCGGTCGCCGCGACCGTCGCGACTGCCGCGACTGCCGCGGAGTCGGAAGGCACATCCTTCACGGCAAGCCGGATCTCGACTTCGTAACCCGCCGCCACCCAGGCATCCAAGCCACCGGTTAACGGCCGAACCCGCCCATGACCGTGGTCCATCAATCGTCGTGTAGCCAGCGCTGCGGAAGCCTCGTTCGGGCAAGCGCAATAAAACACCACCTCACGATCCGGCGGGAACTCGGCGGCTCGGCGGGCAACCTCATCCAGACCCATCTCGAGCGCGCCGGGGATGCAGCGCCGGTCCTCGTCACGTCCCAGCGCCGAGCGGACATCGACGACGATGGGCGTGCTATCGCGGCCCATCAGCTCATGCAACTCGGCGACGGTGACGCGCGGCAAGCGCAGCGCATTGTTATAACGGCGACGCTCCCACCACTTGTAGGCGACATACATGAGCACGGCGATGAGGGCTAACTCGCCGGCGACGGTCCCCAGCGCACGCACCCGCATGAGGATCATGCCGATCTGCGTTTGAAACAACATCCCGGTACCGATCGCAGCGCCCGCCCAGAGAATGCTGCCGAGTCCATTCAACAACTCGAACGACCCCAGCGGCAAACGCATGGCGCCGGCCAGAGGCCGCACCACCGTGGACAGCCCAGGCACGAACTTCGCCAGGACGAGAGTCAATCGGCCCCAGCGCTCAAAACGGTTCTCAGTAGTGCGGACGCAGGTATCCGGCGACAACGAGACGCGGCAGAGGAACTTCATCACCCGCCGGCCGTAGTAGCGGCCCGCCACATACCAGAGCGTATCGCCGATGACGCAGGCCACGAGCGACAGCACGAAAATCCACCACAAGGACAGGCGGCCGGTCGCGCCCAACGCGCCACAAATGAGCAGCGTTGGCGTGGCAGGCAAAGGCAGGCCGGCCCGCTCGAGCAGGACGTTCACGAAAACCAATGCAAGCCCGTATTGTGCGATGAGCTCCATCACCTGACCTAAGGGAGCCTGTCGAGCCTCAATGTTGCCACGACCTCAGCCTCAAGGGGATTTATCGAAAGAGTGACGTGGCGGTGCCCCCAACCGCGCTCCGAGAGCAATCAGGGCGAGGAAAAAGCCTCCGATGCACAGAGCCGTGGGAGCGATCCAATTCAGCAGACCCCGATCGATGGTGGCACTGCGCTGCGCGGACCCCGGGAAATAGACCACGTCCACGGGCTCACCCTCGCGATAAGCCGGCGGATTGCTCCCCATACTGTCGCGAAACTGCACGGCCGCTCCAGACCGGGTGGCGAACTGCACGACCGGGTAATAACTTGAGCCGTGCAACGTCTTTTTCAACTCACAAAACAGCACAGTTCCCCGCACACGCTCGCCGCCCGATTGCAGGAGGTACGTGGTGCGGCCGAGATGCGCCCCCAGTGCGAACACCCCACCCCCTACGAGGACCAGGATCGGAGTCACGATGAGGCCGGCAATACGCTGCTGGCGCTGGCGTTCGGCGCGAACCGGACCGGACAGAATCTCCTCGATAGGCCGCACCGGCACCTCGAGAAGCCCATCTGGGAGTGGCTGGCGGACGAGTGAAGTGAACGGCCGCTCGCCTCGCGCCGGCATCGAGCGCCACAGCCGGTAAATCACAAAAAGACATACCATCGCCAGGAGGGCCCAGGTAATAGTCGTGATCGGCCAGAGCGCCAGGGCGATACCAACAGTGGCGGCAGCCGCGGCGAGCAAGCCCCAGCCCACCATTTCCGGCACCGCGGCACCGGCCTCGGCAACCCGGTCGGGGTGCTTCCTGAAGACCCGCAGCCGGACCTTACGCCCGGTCACCAACTTCGGATTCGCCCCCACGCCAGCGTCGGCCGTCGCCTGGACCCGCTTACCGGCCGGCGACGTATAGCGATATACAGGATAATAGAGCCGCCCCACCGCCCGCACCCCGACGACAGTACCGGGGACCCTCTTACCTCGTAGGCGCCAATAGAGCCTGTTCCCGGACAGCATGGCGCCGATGGCGCCCACGATGGCAGCAACCAGCAGCAGCGCTGCCTGATTCAGCGCCATCGAGGCGTCGAGGAGCAGGTCCAGATTATTGAACAGGCGACTCTCCGTTGGGGTCCGGCACCCCAACGGAGAGCATAGCAACGGGTCGCGCGCGGACGACCCGACGAAGCGCACATCCGGGCGATCAGGTCTCGATGAAAATCGTGGCCGGATGTTCGATGTGTTCCTTCAACGACTGGATGAGCGCTGCGGCGTCGTAACCATCGACAAACCTGTGATCGAACGACGACGACAGGTTCATCATGCGACGAACGGTGATCGCACCATTCAACACCACCGGCCGCTCGACGGCGCGGTTGACGCCTATGATCGACACCTCGGGGGCATTGATGATCGGCGTGCTGGCAATGCCACCGAGCTTACCGAGGCTCGTGATGGTGATGGTCGAGCCGGTGAGCTCTTCGCGAGTTGCCTTGTTGGTGCGCGCGGCTTCGGTCACGCGGCGCATTTCGGCGGCGAGACCAGATAGTGACAGCGCTTGGGCCTTGTGTACCACCGGCACCTTGAGCCCATCGGGTGTCTGAGTGGCGATACCCAGATGGACCGCGCGATGGCGAATAATCACACCACGCTCACCGTCGTACAGCGCGTTCGCCTGCGGGAACTCCCGTAGCACGCGAATCAACGCGAGAGCGAGAAACGGAAGATAGGTCAGCGAGGCGGCGCCGTGAGCGAGTTTGCTGTTGAGATGCCGGCGCAACGTCTCCAGCTCGGTGACGTCGATCTCCTCCACGTACGCAAAATGGGGAATGTTGCGTTTGGCTTCGCTCATGCGCTGCGCGATGAGACGTCGCAGGCCGATGACTTTGATTTCCTCGGTAGCGCCCGCGCCAACATCGCCCGGCGCCGGCGCGCGCAGCGCTGCAGGCTTCGGAACCGCGCCACCCACACCGCGCTGCTGCACGAATGCGTCAAAATCCTTGCGGACGATACGCCCGTGGGGTCCCGAGCCCGCTACAAGCCTGAGATCGACGCCCGCCTCATGAGCCCGTCGCCGGATGGCGGGAGAGGTCGCTACGCGGCCACGATGACCGTCGCCGTGAGAGGGATCAGCCCCGTTGCCAGAAGACACGCCTGCGGTGGAAACAACGGCCGCGAGGTTAGGTTGGCGCCCCGGCGCGGGAGCCGGCTCTCGTTTCGCCGCAACAGCCGCCCCACCGCCACCGCCCACGGAAACCGACCGCGTTGCCGAGCCGGCAATACCGGTCGTCGTTGCGCTTACCGCCGCCTTGGCACCAACGGCCGCAGGCGCCGTGGGCTTCGCATCCGCGGCAGCTGCACCAACACCGGTCTCGAACACAATCAGAGCCGAACCCACCGGCACCATATCGCCCGCCTGCCCGGTCGTGGACACGACACGGCCCGACACCGGCGACGGCACTTCTACAGCCGCCTTGTCGGTCATCACTTCAACAATGACGTCATCCTCGGCGACCACATCGCCCGGCTTGACCTTCCAACCGACGATTTCCGCCTCGACCGTGCCCTCGCCCAGATCAGGCAGCTTGAAAACGAACTGACTCACGCGGCCTCCATCACACTCTTGAGCGCCGCCGCGATGCGGGCCGGCCCAGGGAAGTATTCCCACTCGAACGCGTGCGGGTAAGGTGTATCCCATCCGGTCACACGTTGAATCGGCGCTTCGAGGTGCCAGAAACACTCTTCCTGCACCGTCGCGACCAACTCCGCGCCATAGCCGCTGAAGCGGGTCGCTTCGTGAACCACCACGCAACGCCCCGTCTTGCAGACCGACGTACATAACGTGTCAGCGTCGAGCGGCGCCAGAGTACGGACATCGATGATCTCCGCATCGACACCAGCAAGCCGTACGGCCGCCTCGCAAACGTGCACCATGGTGCCGTACGCCAACACCGTCACGTCCTTTCCTGGCCTTACGATCTCTGCCTTACCGAGCGGCACCGTGTAATAGCCATCCGGCACCGCACCACCCGGATGCGCACTCCATGGCACCGCGGGCTTGTGCGGATCACCGTCGAATGGTCCGTTGTAGATCCGCTTGGGCTCGAAGAACACCACCGGATCGTCGCCCTCGATGGAGCTGATCAACAGTCCCTTGGCATCGTAAGGCGTCGAAGGCATTACAACCTTGATCCCGCAAACATGCGTGAAGATGCCTTCCGGACTCTGCGAATGAGTTTGTCCGCCGCGAATACCTCCGCCGCAAGGCGTGCGGATGGTGACCGGCGCGGAGAACTCGCCCGCCGTACGGTAGCGCAACCGGGCAAGCTCGCTCACTACCTGATCGAACGCCGGATAAATGTAGTCGGCGAACTGGATCTCCGCGACGGGCTTCAGGCCATTCACGCCCATACCGATCGCGGCGGCCACGATGCCACCTTCGGCGATCGGCGTATCAAGGACGCGGTGCTCACCATGCTTGCGCTGCAGACCGTCGGTCACCCGGAACACGCCGCCGAAGTACCCGACGTCTTCGCCAAACACTACGACACGCGGATCGCGCTCGAGCATGATGTCCATGGCGGAGTTGAGCGCCTGAACCATATTCATGTTGGCCATGCTTCAGCCCTCCTTCGCCACTGGCTGAGCCTGGTGGTCGAGTTCGTGAGCCTCCTGCGAGCCGGGAGCCGGCTGCTGCTGGGACAACTCCAATAACTGCTGGCGCTGGCGTACCAGGTGCGTCGGCATCTCCTTGTAGACATCCTCGAACATGCTCGCCGGATCGAGCGTGGGACCTTCGGTCAGGGTTCCGTAACTCGCCGCCTCCTTCCAGCAGGCGGTGACCTGCGCCTCGAGCTCCTTCTCGAGCGCCGCGTGGCGCTCTTGCGACCATTCACCCAACGCGATCAGATGGTCCTTCAGGCGCAGGACCGGGTCCCCGAGGGGCCATGCCTTCCATTCTTCCTTCGGCCGGTAACGTGAAGGATCATCACTCGTCGAATGCGCGGCCGCGCGATACGTAACATGCTCGATGAGCGTCGGGCCGCCACTTTGGCGCGCGCGCTCCGCGGCCCACTGAGTCACCGCGTAAACCGCTAGAAAATCGTTGCCGTCCACACGAATGCCCGGCATTCCATAACCGGGGCCTCGACTTGCGAACGTCTGGACTTCGCCACCGGCGATGCCCTGGAAGGTCGAAATGGCCCACTGATTGTTGACGAGGTTCAAAATCACCGGTGCGCGGTACACCTGTGCGAATGTCATGGCGTGGTGGAAATCCGCCTCGGCACTCGAGCCCTCACCGATCCAGGTTGCCGCGACCCGGTCCTCTCCCTTGATGGCCGCCGCCATGGCCCAACCCACCGCCTGCGGAAACTGTGTGGCGAGATTCCCCGAGATGGAGAAGATGTTGCCGGCTCCCCAGTGATACATCACCGGCATCTGCCGGCCCTTGCACATGTCATGTGTGTTCGAAAGGCACTGACACATCAGGTCAACCAGACTGCGGCCGCGTACAACCTGCAGTCCCTGTACCCGGTAGGATGGAAACAGCATGTCGCCCGGCAGCAAGGCCATGCCGGCCGCCACTGCAACAGCCTCCTCGCCCGTCGACTTCATGTAGAACGACATGCGCCCCTGTCGTTGCATGCGTTGCATGCGATCGTCGAACAGCCGGGTGAGCAGCATGTGTCGCAACCCGACCTGCAGCTCTTGCGGCTCGAGGTGCGGGTTCCACGGTCCGACGGCCTTGGCGTCATCGCCAAGTACGCGGACCATCTGCTCCGAAAGATCCGCTATGTCCTGCACCGACGCCTTCGCCTCAGGGCGCGCGACGGCTCCGGGAGGCGAGATCCTGACGTAGCTGAAATCGGGTTTGTCGCCCGGACGGGCGGGAGGAAACGGAACATGAAGGCGCGACCGTGGGGTCATAAGGGCTTCATCTCTCGAAACTTAAGGCCAAGGGCGGGGCTGAATATTACTGGGGGTGGTCTGCAACAGTCGTTCCAAATTGGCTCACCAGGCGGGGTCGCCACGCAAGATTTGTGCAACGCCTGCATCCAAACCGCCTCAGACGCGCATCTTACCCGTCGTACCCTCTTTTAGGCCCGGAGCCGCCAAGTCCATGCACCACCCTGCCATTGCCGCCGTCGCCATCGTCTTCTGGATCTTCGTCGCCGTAGTCTCGGTCGCCGGCATCATCCAGGACTACCGCAAACGACAACTGTCCCTCGAGCCGCTACGGCTCGCCATCCAGCATGGCCAGAAACTGGATCCGGAGGTCATTTCCCGCCTTCTGGGCCGAGAGGAGCACCACGAGGAACTAGAGCCCAAGGCCCTAAAGGTGGCAGGCATCATTACCTGCGCCTCGGGAGTGGGCGTCGCGATACTCTCAGCGTTCGTAGCAGCCGTCTTCCCGCCCTACCACATGATCGTGCTCGGCGTCGGCGCCCTCGCGGTGTGCGTCGGTGTTGGTCTGCTGATTGCAGCCCGGAGCCTGAAGGGGTGACAGGGGCCCTGTCCCCCAGCGCACTGCGCGGGGCAGACGAACTGACCCTCGTGGCCTGCGCCATCGCAGGCGACGACAGTTCTTATGGCGAGCTCGTGAGGCGCCGCCAGGGGCCCATCCGACAGCTGTTCCGTCGGCTCTGCCGCGACCCGTCCCTGGCGGACGACCTGTCACAGCAAACATTTCTGCAGGCTTGGCGGAACATCGAAACATTGAAATCGCCTGGCGCATTCGGCGGCTGGTTACGCCGGCTGGCTGTCAATGTCTGGTTGCAGCGCGTCCGTGCCGAGCGCCCCCCGTCCACGAGCACCCAGGAACTTGATGAGCTCTCCGACGAGATCGCTCAGCCCGCGCCCATGCTCGGCGAGCAGTTAGATCTGGACAGCGCGCTCGCGACCCTGCCGCCGGACGTCCGTTTGTGTATTACCCTCGCGTATGCTGAACGCATGAGCCACCGCGAGATCTGTGAGGCCACGCACCTTCCCCTCGGTACCGTGAAGTCTCACATCACGAGAGGCGCTGCGCGCCTGCGCCAGCTTTTGGGAGCCTACGCATGAACGGCCACGATCGCCGCGATCCGCAAGGCCTGGATCCGGAGTTGCTACAGCTTTTCGATGCTGCAAGCCAGCAAACTCCGCTCACCGCGCCGGATGAATTCGTCGCTGCAACATTGCAGCAAATGAGACTCGGCGCCCGTGCGCGGCTGATCCGCCGCTGCGTGGCTGTCGCAGTGATCCTGGCGCTGGGCGCGATCCTGGCGCCCTTCATCGCCGCGACGACGCTGGATGCAGTGAGTTGGATGATGGATCATCTCACAGTCACGGAAATGACTCTGCTTTCACCGCTCGCGTGCGCATGCGCCGCGCTACTGGCGTGGCGCATCGCACACCGAACCTAGGAGCCTGGACTAACGCAACACTCCACCCGAGCTGTCCGGACTCATGGCGTACCGGCTCCAGTAGCTGTCAGCCCTTTCCTGCCAGTGAGCCCGGGTGTCGTCCTCCGGCATCGTATCCTGCACCTTAGGCGCCTTCTCGAACTTCGACGCGTTCACCACCAACGTGTGTTTCTGCACCATCGCGCTCGCGGCCGAATACGGTACTGGCGTAGCACGGCCCTGCGGATCCGCTACGACGACATAGCTCTTCTTACCCGAATCAGCGGGAACGATCGAGGACACCGAGCCCAACAGTGCACCGGACTCGGACCTGACCTGCATGCCATCGGTGACGTTCTTCGGCGTCTGCGCGTAGCCGGCTCCGGCCAAGCTAAAAGCCACCAACACGCTGAAGCTGAGAGAGTTCCTCATGGCTTACCTCGCGCTCGTTGCGATCGACAAGCTAATGGGCGCAATCCGCATGCCCGGGCGCGGTGGACATTGAATAGGGACGGCTCGACCGGCGCGATCCCCACCGCTTATCCGGTTGCGCCTGCATTACAAAATGCAACTCGCCGCCGGCCATGATCTCCTCATGACAGATGAAGGTGCGGGTCAAAGGCTGACCATTGAGTCGGACGCTTCCGACATAACCATTGGCATCCGCCAGACCATCCGCCACGATGCTGAACTGTTTGCCATTGGGAAGATGCAGCACGGCATGCCTGACGAAGGGCCGGCCGATGACGTATTCCCCCGACCCCGGCGCGACGGGATAGAAGCCCGTTACCCTCGGTGTAATCGCCATTACCGGCTACGGCAGGATCGAAAGGCTCGCGGAACTTGCCGTCGCTGTTGCGAGCACGAACGAAACCGGTCTTGTCATCAAACACGTTTTCCCAGTTGTGCGCGCGCGCGGTGAATCGAGCCGCCACATCCGCGCGCCCCATGGCGCTCGCCATGCGCGCGATGGTCCAATCATCGAACGCATACTCGAGCGTCTTGGATGCGCTCTCGCGTACTTTATCGGCCGGCACCCATCCGAGCTTCATATACTGGTCGAGTCCGGCATAGCGGGGGTTGGTGGCGCTGGCGACCATGGCCTCGAGAGCCTCGTCGGCGGAATAACCTCGGATTCCCTTCAGGTAGGCATCAGCGATCACCGGCACAGCGTGATAGCCGATCATGGTCCAGGTTTCCTGTCCGGCGAACTGCCACACGGGGAGCAGGCCATCCGGGCTCCACCGCCACGAAGCCAACAAAGAGCGGACGAAGTCGTTGTTGTCGGACTGCGGGAGCAGCAGGATCAGCAACGGATGTAACGCGCGGTAGGTGTCCCAAAGGGAGAAGCTGGAACGGAATGTAAAGCCGTCGGCATGATGAACTTCATGGTCGGGACCACGATAGGAACCGTCCACGTCCATCATCACACCAGGCGCCATCATCGAATGGTAGAGCGCCGTATACAAAGAGCGGCGCATTGGCTCGGCAGCCTCTATATCAAGAGCCGCGAGCGCCTGGCGCCACGCTGCGGCCGCGGCCGACCGCTGCGCATCAAAATCCCACTGCGGCGCCTCCTGATCGAGGTTGCGCAGGGCATTCTCCTCACTGACCGCGGAAATCGCGACCTTCACCAACACCGGCGACGCCAGAACCCCGAAATCAAAGACCGCTACCAGCCCGCGCCCCTCGCGGAACATTACGTCGGAGGCTTGGTTCCAAGGTGAGAAATTCGGATCGTAATCCGGTTTCGGCTCGCGGTCGTGGATCTGATGCGCCACAGGCGCCTGGGAAAAGCGCATTGCGAAGTACAACTGCCGCCCCGGCGCCCAACCGCGGGTCTCACGGTAACCGGTCACCGCGCCATCCGGGCGCACGCGAATCCGCGACCAGAGAACTTTGCCGGGGTAGTTGTAAATGCTGGAGCGCAGGTCCACCAGAATGTGCGCCGGCTCGTCAGCCGGAAACGTATACCGATGCAATCCAACCCGCGTGGTGGCAGTGAGCTCGGCGCGTACGCCATAGTCGGAAAGAGTCACCGCGTAGTAACCCGGCTCGGCCCGCTCGGTGTCATGACTGAACCGGGAGCGATAGCCGGACAGGGGTTGGTTCTGATCGCCCGGATCCAGACGGACCTCGCCCGCGATCGGCGTTACCAAAACATCACCCAGATCGGAATGCCCCGCCCCGGAGAAGTGGGTGTGGGAAAAGCCCAGGATGGTCGGATCCTGATACTGATATCCCGCCGCCCAAGGGTAACTCTCCTTGTAGTTGCGGATCTGCGTATCCGGACTGAGCTGGATCATGCCGAAGGGCACGGTCGCCCCGGGGAAAGTATGGCCGCCGCCCTGCGTGCCAATGAAAGGATCGACCGCCGAAAAGGCGTCTCCCGAACCTTGGGCCCGCGCCCCATGCGCATAGCAAGCGCCCAGCAGCGCGACTGCTGTCAGAATGCGAGTAACAGTCATGAGCCAGTAATTCCTGACCGGGACTGGCCGGATCATAGTCCCAAAGATCCCGGGACGCTGACCTAAGGTTCACTACATGGGACGCGGGTTGTTGGAGGGCGAGCGCTGGCCACCCACGCCACTAAGATGCGGTTTGAGATGCCTCCGACATAGGCTCGTGCCAGCTGCGCACCTTCCAACATATGCGAGAGGTAGTCGGCGAATCGCAGACGCGATGCGTCGCTCGTCATACCGGAACGGCTTCGCTCAATACCCGCTCGCGCGACCGCGGCGGGAGGTCCCCGGGCGTTAGGAGATCCACCGGCACCCCGAGCAACTCTTCCAGGGCGATCTGCAGCCCGCCCAGATCAAACAGAGTCGCCCCTGCGCCACACGGCGGCCCGTACCGCGACTTACGGCTCCGCCTCTCATCGTGCCGGGGCACAGGTTACTCGCCTGCATCCTTCTTCATCATCGCAGCGATCTCCGCTTTGTGTGCGTGATAGAACGCCATGTTCGCGGCGCTCGGCAGCTTTGTTTTGTCTACATACTTCGCCATTTTCGGATCGGCGAGCATCGAATCAGCCATGCTGGCACGCATCAGAACCAGAGACCCAACAACCGCTTGCCGTACAGTCAGACCATGCCGCTGCAAGAGAGCGGCAGCCTGCGGAGACGACCTGGTGATCTCGCCCGTGAGCGCATCAAGAGATTTCATTGCCGCCGCGGAATTGGCCAGATTCACCTTCTCAGCGCCCACGGCCTGTTGGGTGACAGCCTCGTAACGGTGCAGGAAATCCTCTGACAACTTGAAGCTCTGGAGCTCCTGCTCATCGGTGGGGCTCATTGCCCAAGCCGGCGCGGACAGAACGGCGGCCGTAAGCAACACGGCATGGATGACGATTTTCTTTCCGAATCGCAACATACTTCGCTCCCTCGGGTATTTTTATTAGTCTTCCATATCCGCGCGTTCCCGACCAGAGAAACGCAGCAGGCCGGACGATCACGCGATCGCCCGGCCCGCATCCATCACTACCGCCGCACCCAAGCGGCCTCGTGTCAGGTTACTTCATCGCCACCTTGCCGTCGGCGCCGTTCACTTTCATCTTCTCGGTCGTGCCGTCAGCCTTGGCGACCTTCAGGGTATAGCGAACACTGTCGCCAGTGCGGTCGGTGTCGGCATCGATCACCTTACCGCCTGTCTCGGACTCCGCAGTCTTGATGGCGGTCTTCAGCGAGGTGGGCGCATTTTGCAGTTCCGTGGGTTTGATGCGGGTAAACAGCTTCTCGAAAGGCTCCTCGGAGGCCTTTTTCACCTTGCCGGTATTGGAACTGATGTGATACGCGGTGAGATTCTTACCGTCGGTGCTCAACACCTTGACGCTATAGGCCCCGGGGCTGCCCTTCTTGGCGGCCTTGTAGTCGGCGCTGATCGCCTGGCCGCTGCCTTGCTGCTCGGCGATACCGATGGCCTCGTTGAGCGATACCTTCGCGTTAGTGAGCTGCGCGTCTTCATGAGCCGGATCCGCTGCCTGGGCTGCGGATACCGCAAAGCCCATGGCGAGGGCCGCCAGCAATGCAGTTGCTTTGGTGATCATCTTCCGTCCTCCTCCTCAGCCGTGTTACTGAAGGTTAGAACGAATGCCAGCAGCCAGGGTTCCCGCGCCGACAACCTCGGCAGTTGGAAGTTTGAACGTTCAGCGTCCGTTAAGACTTCAGCAGCCGCCGGTATACGCCCAGGTGGCGGATCGCATGCTGGGGCTTGCCCACGCTTTCATACAGGCGCGCGAGGTTGAAATGCGCATCGGCAAAATCCGGATCCGCGCCGAGGGCCTGCAGGTAGGCTTCGATGGCCTCCTCGTTGCGCGCGACATCTTCCAGGAGCACACCGAGATTGAAGTACAAAGTAGGATCCGGCTCACACTCGCGCAGCGCCTCGCGATACACGCGCTGCGCCTCCTCGTAACGTCCGGACTCATGCAACAGCCGGCCGAGATTGATCCGTGCGGCGGCATGCCGGACATCCAGCTGCCTACAGCGCTCGTACGCCTCCAGCGCCTGCGTAGAGTCACTGGCTTCTTCCGATGACAGGCCGCGCTCGAACCATGTCTGGGCCTCCGCTGCGGGGTCCTTGTGCTGCGCGGATCCCTTACGTGAAGACTCCGAACGGCCGTCGATTTCAACAATCTGCAACGAGTTGCCGCTGACATCGACATCGAGCTCGAGCAGGTACTGCCCCGACTCCGCCTGCCAGCGGTTGGCGCCTTTGCGCACCACCACATCGTTGCCCACAGCACAAATCGTAAGACCGCTCAGAGGCACTGATTTCGGCAGTTGTCGCCGCAGCGCGCTCAGGGAGCGGCCGATACGCCGCGCCGGCACCTTCGCCTGCACGAGCGCGCGCGCAGTACGCAGAATCAGCAGGTCCTGGAACGAGAATCGATATTCGCGCCGCGGGCCACGGGCCGGGGCGACAAAACCGGCGGAAATGAGGCCGCGAATGGTGCTCCGCGACAGATTCAACATCCGCTCGACGTCGCCCACACCGTAGGAGTGCATGAGCTTCGGGTTTCTAATTGCAGCCGAAATCAGCGGCTGGACGCTTTCCGCGATGAGGCGGCGGACTTCTTCTGCACGCGCTTCGGCGGCTTACGCTCGCCCAGGCGTGCGGTCTCGCCGCGCACTTGCGTGTTGCGTTTCAAGCTGGCGCGCAGAGCTTCCATGAGATCGACCACATTCCCTTGGGCCGCGGGCTGCGGCTCGGCGAGCGTGATCTGCTCGCCCTCGACCTTCTTCTGTATCGCCGCCTCGATCCGCGCCTTCACCTCATCCTTATAGGCGGTCGGGTCGAAACCAGCGGCCGTCTGCTGATCGATGAGTTGCTGTGCCAGCTTCAACTCGGCATCCCGCACCGGGGTGTCCTCGACCTCCAAGTCGGCCACGGGCACCACTTCCGGAGCGAAATGCAACTGGTGCAGCACCAGCGCATTCTCCATCGGACGCACAATGACTACATACTCGCGCCCACGGGTCGCCCAACGTCCGACGGCACACCGCTTGCTTTCCCGAAGAGCGGTCGCGAACAGAGTGTATGGCTTGGCACCGCCCTTATCGGGCGCCAGGTAGTACGTCGTGTTGAAATAGACAGGGTCCACCGACTCCAGCGGAACGAACTCGTGGATGTCCACACTCTTGGTACCGGCCTCCTCGAGCGCCTTGATTTCCTCAGGAGTGAACATCACGTACTGATCCTTAGCGAACTCATAGCCCTTGACGATCTCGTCCCGCCCGACGACCACCCCCTCCTTCTGGCAGATATACTGCTGCTTGAGACGGGACCCGTCCTTCTTATGCAGCAGGTTGAAGTGGATGGAGCCGGTACTGCGGGTCGCCGAATAGAGCTTCACCGGGATGGCAACCAGCCCGAAGGAGACGGTCAGCGATGCGATCGATCTTGCGGCCATGAAAGCTATCCTTTCCGGAGTTTCCAGCAAGATCCGACCCCGATGGGCCGGACTTGGGCGTAGAGTAGCTCTATTGTGACCGCCGGAACAGTCTAAGCATATGATGGACGTCTACTTCTGGCCCACTATCATCAGTCTCCGGTCGGCTGCATGAAACCCAAACATACCTTCCGTGGCGTCGTCATACATGAGGACCAGCCGCGGTTCCGAGGCGTGGTCAAACCACCCCCGCCGACCCGGTCGGGACCGGCGAAGGTACGCGTCGCTCGCGAAGTCTCCGGTCGAGGCGGTAAGGGGGTCTCGGTGATTTCCGGGCTGCCCCTGGATGCCGCGGCCCTGGAAGATCTCGCCACAAGGCTGAAGAAGCTGTGTGGCGCTGGTGGAGCAGTCAAGGACAGCAGCATCGAAATCCAGGGCGATCATCGGGATCGCCTGGTCATGGAGCTGTGCAAACTGGGTTATGACGCCAGACGGTCCGGAGGTTGAGCACCCGCGGCAAGCGCTGCGGACCATTGTGTCGCTGGAACGGGAACTTACGCATAATGCAGGAGTTTGAAATGGGCAGTACCGAGGCGGGCCGAGACATGTCACAGCAACACACGCCGGCGCGGACGTGGAGCCGCCTACTTTTTGCCCGCAATTTCTTCCGCCATCCGCGCATGCTCGGCTCCATCATTCCGAGCTCGCGCTTCCTGATCCGCCAGCTGCTGAAACCCATCGATTGGGCACAGGCGCGAGTGATCGTCGAATACGGCCCCGGGGTCGGTGTCATCACCACCGAAGTGCTGCGGCGCATGCGCCCCGATGCGATGCTGATCGCCATTGAAACCAACCCGGAGTTCGTGAGCTTCCTGCGCTCGGCGATTCCCGACGAGCGGCTGCACGTGGTGGAGGCATCCGCGGAAGCCGTCGATGAGATCCTACGCCGCTACGGGCACACCAACGCCAGCTATGTGATCTCCGGGATCCCCTTCAGCACCATTCCGGCAGCCGTTCGTGAGAGCATCCTGCTCAAGACCTGCGAGGTCCTCAAACCGGGCGGCTCGTTCCTGGTTTATCAGTTCTCTACGGTCGTGCTACAGGATTTGCAGCGGATCTTCCGTTACGTCCAGCGACAATTCGAACCCCTGAACGTCCTCCCGGCGCATCTGTTCTTCTGCCAGCCCGATACGGCCTGAAAGAAACCCGTACCCGCCCCACGAGCCAAGAAGCCCTACGAGCCCGTCCCGTGCAGGACCGCATGGCCCCGGACATCCTCGACACCATTGTTTCCGCCGAGACCCCCGAGGGCATTCTGCTCGAGCTGCGCCCGGCCGGGCTCACGGCCCGCTGCTATGCGTTCCTGGTGGACTCCCTCATCAAGTTGGCGGTGATCTATGCATTCGAGATCCTCGCCCTGTTTGCCGGCGGGATCGGCATCGGCCTGAGTCTGATTCTGCTGTTTGCCCTGGAGTGGCTTTACCCGGTGGTCTTCGAGCTGTCACGTTGGGGCGCCACGCCGGGAAAACGCTCCCAGGGCCTGAAAGTGGTCATGGACAACGGTCTGCCGATCACACCCGCCGCCTCCTTCACACGTAATCTGCTGCGAGCAGCGGACTTCCTGCCTTTCGCATATGGATTCGCGGTCGTGAGCATGCTGGTGCGCCGCGACTTCAAACGGCTCGGCGATCTTGCCGCGGCCACCCTGGTCGTTTATCGGCCGCGACCGGCCGGAAAAATCGCCGCCAGTGATATTCCCCCTCTGGCACCGGCTATCGCCGTAGCCCCGCAGGACCAGGCCGCCGTCATCTCGCTCGCCGCGCGTGCTCCCCGTCTGACGTCCGAACGTCTGGACGAGCTGGCGGCCCTCGCCGCGGCGGTGTGCGGAGATCAAGGCCATTCGGGGCCGCAGGTCACGCGCCGGGTGTTGGGAGTCGCGCAATGGTTCCTCGGCCGACGCTGACGCGAAAGTTACCGCAAGCATGAATCCCCTGCAGTTCGAACAACGCTACCAACCTGAGTGGGACGAGCTGCAGAAGTTACTGGCACGAATACACAAGCCACCGCGCTGGGGGCGAAGAACGGACCAGGAGATCGCCGGCGAGCGGGTCGCCGCGCTCTACCGGCGTACTTGCGAGCAGCTGGCACTGGCCCGTGCGCGCGCCTATCCGACCTACCTCATCGATCGCCTCGAGCAGCTCACGGCGGACGCGCACCAGGTCATCTATCAGCATACCGAGCTCGGTTTGAGCCGCCTCAAACAGATGGTGGCGCATGATTTCCCGTGCGCGGTACGTGCCCACGCCACGTATGTGTGGATCGCTCTGGCGGTGTTTGCAATTCCCACGCTGGTCGCAGGCTGCCTGGTTTATTTCCGGCCGGAGCTGATCGTGACGGTGATCAACGGCTCCCAGGTCGATGACTTCGAAAAAATGTATTCACAGGCGGCGCAGTCCATCGGACGCGCGCGCGACGCCCAAACCGACTGGCAGATGTTCGGCTTCTACATTCGCAACAACATCGGCATCGCCTTTCAATGCTTTGCTGGCGGATTGTTTGCCGGTCTGGGGAGCCTCTTCTTCCTGGCATTCAACGGCGCTTACGGAGGGGCGGTAGGCGGCTACCTCACCGCGAGAGGCCTCGGCACGACGTTCTACTCCTTCATCGTCACGCACGCGGCCTTCGAACTAACCGCAATAGTGCTGTCAGGAGCCGCCGGCCTGCGTCTCGGTCACGCGCTGCTCGCGCCGGGCCGCCAGAGGCGACTCCAGTCGTTGGTCGAGGCCGCGCAGGAATCGACCGTGATTGTCTACGGAGTGTTCGCTTTCCTGCTGATTGCTGCGGCTATTGAAGCCTTCTGGTCCTCGGCCGCCTGGATGCCGCCCTCCATGAAGTACGGTGTCGCGGCGCTGTGTTGGATGGGTGTGATTTCTTACCTCACCATGCAGGGCCGCAGTGCGCGTTGACGCGTTCGCCGTCCGACTGCGCCCGCGGGCGAACTTCGAGGCCGCAGACCTCGGCGTGCGCCTGTGCCAGCGCGCCTCTGGCGATGTCTATGCGTGCTACCTGACTGTGTTGGTGCCGATTGCTGCCCTCGCGCTCGCCTGTTACCAGATTGCCGAGTGGCTGCCGGTTACGCTCCTCTGGTGGGCGAAACCGTGGTTGGACCGCACCATTCTGTTTGCTCTGTCGCGCGCCGCCTTCGGACAGTCCACTCGTCCCGGAGATCTCTGGCGCGAGCAACGGCAGGTGTGGTGGGGCCAGCTGTTACGGACGCTCACCACCCGAAGGCTTTCTCCGTGGAGATCGTTCACCCAACCTGTCTATCAGCTCGAAGGCTTGCGCGGTTCCGAGTTGCGCGCGCGAGTACGCCAGGTCCGCGCGGGCAGAACCCGCGCCGGCCTCGGTATCCTGACGGCATTCGGCAGCGCCGAGACCGCGGTGATGTTCGCACTCTTTTCCCTCATATGGTGGTTTGCTCCAAAAGGCATGGGAATCAAACTCTCTGCCCTGGTGACCACCGGACAAACCGCTGGCTGGATCGAATTTGTGTCGGCAGTGGCGTACGCCTTCACTATCGCGTTTGTCGAACCGTTCTACGTCGCCGCAGGATTCGCGTTATATCTGAGCCGTCGCGCAGAGATCGAGGCCTGGGACATCGAGCAGGAGCTTCGACGTGCGTTCGGCGGCTAAGGCAATTGCTCTCGCGGCCATCTTGATAGGACCGGCTGTTGGGGTATCACAGCCGCAGCCTGACACGCTCGCGCCGCAGCCGACCGCGGCGCAAGTAGACGCCGCTGTAGCGAAACTCAAGCAAGATCCGAACATCGGCGCCAGGAAAAAGAACCATCGCCTGCGCTGGACCAACCCCTCCACTCCGGCTGAGGAGAAGCAAAGCCACTGGCTCGAGTGGCTCGCCCAGGCCATCCAATGGTTCGCAGGCACTGCCCGAGCGCTGCTGTGGGTCGCGGGCATTCTGCTCGTCGGCATCCTGGGTCTCTACATCAAACGCTTCCTGGAGCTTCGGCAACGCCGCGCAACACCGTTGCAAGAGATCCTGCCTACTCACGTCCGCGACCTCGACATCCGGCCTGAATCCCTGCCGGACGACATAGGTGCTACGGCACTCGCGCTCTGGGAGCGTGGCGAGCACCGCGCCGGGCTCTCACTACTCTATCGGGGCGTGCTGTCGCGATTAGCACATGTACACCATGTTCCCATTCGCGACTCGAGCACCGAGGGGGATTGCCTACGGCTGGCCAGCGCATACCTGACCGCGGCGCGGGCGGCCTATGTTGTCCGACTGATCCGAGTTTGGCAGCGAGCGGTCTATGGAGGAGTCGATCCGACTGCCGACGAGATGCGCTCGCTCAGCATCGAATTCTCCGCAGCTGTGGATGCGGCGCCCTCCCCGAGCGTGGAGCAAGCGGCGTGAGGCGCACTCATGTCATCGGCGCTGTCGCTGCTGTGGCGATCACTGCCCTTGTTGTGTGGATCGCGCGCAATACCTACTGGGAGGAGTACGAGGAGAATGGGTCTCCCCAAGGCGAAGCGCTGGTCAATCCGTTTTACGCCGCGCAGCGGCTCACGGAGTTGCTAGGCGCCAAAGCACACGCCCGCCACGACATCGTGCGCCTGCCGCCGCAGGACGCCGTGATTGTCCTGGGCAACTGGTACTGGAGTCTCATGCCTGAGCGCCGCCAACGTCTGGAGAAATGGGTCAGCGACGGTGGCCACCTGATCGCCTCCAAGGGCTACCTGTCTGACAAGACGTTCACCACCTGGACGGGCGTCAGGGAGACCCGCTCGAGCCTTCCGAAGACTCGAGTCACACCGCCGGGCGACAAGATAGGCACGGGGTCCCGAAGTTTTACAATCTGCCCTCTCTCGGAATCGACTTACCTGGCGACCACGCGCGCTACATCATGGCGACTGAATGACGGCCTCGGCCACGCGCAGGTGCTGCGCGTGCCCATGGGACGTGGCAGCGTCACTATAGTTAACACCGTGCCATTCACCTATCAGACGATGCTGTGTGGCGATAACCCCCAATTCTTCGCGGCCGCCACCGAGCTGCACAAGGGAATGCAGATTGAGTTTCTGACGGAAGAAGAAGGCCGCGCCTCATTGCCGGGCCTGGCGTGGCGGTACGGCTCACCAGTCATTGTGCTGACGGGGTTGTTGATTGCCCTGTGGTTATGGCGATCGGGAGCCCGGTTCGGGCCACTGATCGCAACCCCGGATTCCGCGCGGCGCTCACTCGCTGAACAGATCCGGGGCACTGGGCAGTTCACATTGCGTTTCGGCGGCGGTCGGGCATTGTATGCAGCTACGCTGCGAGCGTTGAATGAGGCCGCAACCCGTCGCGTGCCGCACTACGAGCGACTCTCGGCCGAGGAGCGTGTTGCCACCCTCGCGCCGCTGACCGGTTTCGATCCCAGTGAGTTGTCGGCCGCGCTCAAAACCGGCGGACGCAGCTCGCACGAGTTATGCAAAGCCATCGCCGTACTCGAGACGGCACGACGTCACATTGGAAGGGTTGGACATGCAGACTGAAGTGAGCGCTCTTACGCGCGCCGCGGACCTGTTGGAGCAGTTGCGACAGGAAATCGGCAAAGCGGTCGTGGGACAGTCGGCCGCGGTCGAGCAGGTCATCGTGACTCTGATCGCCTCCGGTCACGTGCTCATCGAAGGCGTGCCCGGATTGGGCAAGACACTGTTGGTACGGGCGCTGGCGCAGGCACTGTCGCTCAACCAGGCGCGCATCCAGTTCACCCCTGACATGATGCCTTCGGACATCACCGGCCACTCGGTCCTCAACCCCGTCACCCACGAGTTGCGTGTCGTGCGCGGACCGGTTTTCACCCACATCCTGCTCGCGGATGAAATCAACCGCGCGCCCGCCAAGACGCAGAGCGCTCTGCTCGAGGTCATGCAGGAATACCAGGTAACGCTCGAAGGGCAGACACTGCCCTTGCCGAAGCCGTTCATCGTGCTTGCGACCCAGAATCCGGTGGAGACCGAGGGCACCTATCCTCTCCCCGAGGCGCAGCTCGATCGCTTCCTGTTGAAAATCGAGATCGGCTATCCGAGCGATGCGGACGAAGTCGCCGTAGTGTTGCGCACCACCACCGGACAGTCGGGCGACCAACTCCCGCTGGCCGATGTGAAGCCGCGCTTGAACGAAAGAGTCGTCCTGCAGTTGCAGCTCATCGCGGCTCGTCAAAAGGTGGATGAGAAGGTGATTGACTACGCGGTGCGCATCGTTCGTGCCACCCGCGACTGGCCCGGGCTGGCGGTAGGCAGCGGCTCACGTGGCGCCATCGCTCTCGTGCGGGCAGCACGTGTAGCGGCGTTGCTGGACGGGCGAGACTACGCAACACCGGACGACATCAAGCGCTTTGCGCTGCCGGCCCTGCGCCATCGTATTGCCCTGACTCCGGATGCCCTGCTCGAAGGCCGCAGGCCGGCTGACCTGATCGAGGCGGTGGTCGACAGCGTCCCGGCGCCACGCGCCTGAAAGATGCCATGCAGGTGAGTGTCGTCCCGACCAGGGCCGCGTTGAGCGCCGTGGCTGCCGGTGCAGCCGGGCTATTGGTGGCGTTGATCGTCGGCATCCCGGTGGATATCGCGCTGTGGGCCGCACTCGGCTGGATCGTGTTACTTGCGGCGGCTGGCGCGGCGGACTATTTCGTTACGCGACGAGCGTGGCTGCAAACGACGCCGCGGATGACCAGGCTGCTGCCCGCCTCGCTGGCGGTGGGCAAGAAACGCGAAATACAACTTAACATCGAGGGCACGGGTACTGATCCATGGCGGGTGCAGCTCTTCGATCATTCTGACCCGAGCTTGCTGACGCAAGGCCTGCCAGTCACACTGGAGATCGGCGCCGGGAAACGCGTAACGTACGCCTATCACGTGACGCCGAGCCGTCGCGGCACAGTATCGTTCGAAGCGGCGGACGTCCGAGTCCGCTCGCGTTTCGGCTTGTGCCGGCTGTTGGAAAGACTGGGCCAGCCGGAGTCGCGACGCGTCTATCCCGACTTCGCACAAGTAGCCCGTTACGCCTGGCTCGCAGGCGACCGGCGGCTCGCCGAGATCGGTGTCAAGACCTACCGGCGCCGCGGCGCCGGCACCGAATTTCAACAACTGTCCGAATATCGGGTCGGCGATCCGGTGCGCTGGATCGATTGGAAGGCGACCCAGCGGTTCGGCAAGCCCATTGTGCGCGAATTCCAGGATGCGCGTGACCAGTGTGTCATGCTTCTGATGGACTGCGGGCGCCGCATGCGGGCGGACGATCGCCAGTCCGGTTTCGGCCGCACCCACTTCGACCAGGTGCTGAATGCGGTCATGTTGCTCTCCTATGTCGCACTCAAACAGGGCGACGAGGTGGGCGCCATGACATTCGGGACACCCCCGGGGACCGGAAAGTCATTCGCGCCACGTAAGGGCGTCAAGGCGCTCAACGCACTCATGGGCGAGCTGTACGCCGTACAGCCCACTCCAACTCATTCCGACTATATCGACGCCGCGCGTCACTTCCTCAGCCGCCACAACAAACGCTCCCTCGTGATTCTCATTACCAACTTCCGGGATGAGGACAGCGCCGAACTCGGGAGCGCACTCAAGCTGTTGCGCTCTCGCCATCTCGTGTTGCTGGCCAGCCTGCGTGAGAGCGTCACACGCGAGCTCGCATCGCAACCACTCACCTCGACGGAGGCGGCCGCGGAAGTTGCGAGCGCACATCTGTTCGAGCAATCGCGACGCGATGCGTTCAACCGTCTTGCGGCACACGACGCCCTCATGGTGGATGCCGAACCAGAGCGGCTCGGGATCGAGCTCGTGAACCGCTATCAGGCCGCCAAAGGAGCTGGCCTCATCTGAAGCGAGGCCGGCTGCGGCTCCCCCCCGAGACTTTTTAAAGCCGCACCACGTAACGGATGCGTGCCCCCCGTGCGGGTGCGTAGAATGCGTCCATGGCTGAAACCAGCAACTGGGCCTTTCCCCCACGCCTCCAACCGCGGCCGGAAGAGCTGCCTTTTGATTTTGAGGCCGCCATGCGCTCGGTCGTGCTGGTCCATGCGGAGATTCCGGAGGAGGCCTTTACGGCCGCCATCCTGGGAACTGAGCGCATCGGTCACGGTACTGTCATTGATGCTGACGGTCTGGTCGTCACCATTGGATATCTCATCACCGAGGCCAACTCGATCTGGCTGACCACCCAGGACGGGACGGTGGTCCCCGGACACGCGCTTGCGTACGACCCGGTCTCTGGATTTGGATTGATCCAGCCGCTCGGTCCCCTGGGAGTACCCCCTATTCAGCGTGGCTCAACAGGAGCGACGGCTGTAGGCGACAGTGTGATTGTCATAGGCCACGGCGGCGTAGAGCACTCACTGGATGCGAAAGTGATTGCCCGGCGCGAGTTTGCTGGCTACTGGGAATATCTCCTCGACGAAGCATTGTTCACCTCACCGCCCCATCCTCAGTGGGGTGGCACTGCGCTGGTGAGCCAGGAGGGGCTCCTCCTTGGAGTTGGCTCGTTGCTGGTCCAGGAGACGATTGGAACGGAAACCCTCGATGCCAACATGTTCGTGCCGATCGATCTGCTCGAGCCCATTCTCGAAGACATGAAGAGACTCGGACGACCCGCGCGACGCCCACGGCCGTGGCTCGGCATGTACACGACGCCGATGCAAGGCAACCTGGTGGTGGGCGGCTTGACTCAAGGCGGTCCGGCCCATCGTGCCGGAGTACGCCTCGGGGATGTGGTTCTTGAAGTAGCCGGTGAGCCGGTGGCGGATCTCGCCGACCTGTTCCGCCGGGTTTGGGGAACTGGCTCCGCAGGCGCCGAAGTCTCGCTGACGCTGGCGCGAGGCAAAAGCACCTCGCACGTCCGTGTCACCTCAGCCGATCGCGAGGACTTCCTTACGAAGCCCCGGCGGCACTGACCTTCAGCGCAAGCAACAACTCATCGCCGAAATAACCGGCGGGAATCGTCCCCTGCTTCATGAACTCGAGATGGAAGCGCTGCTGGGAATAGTGCTCGCCCAACTCCTGCCGGGCGCGCTTGCGCAGCGCGAGAATCTGATCCATACCTAACACGTACGTGATTGCCTGCGTGGGCCAACGCGAGTAGCGGGTCACAGCGCGCCGCGCTGCATCACAACTCGCCCGCTTCTGAGCCGATTTCAACGCCTGCGCGTCCTGACAGGAACCCGGCAGAAAGTCGACCGTCTGCGAGAACAACGTCACCGCGTCCTCGAACGACATGCGCCCGGTATGAATGCCCGTGTCGATACGGACACGCAGATCCCGGTATAACAGTCCTTGCAACTGATAAAGATGCTGCTCCGGAGTATAAAAACCCTGCGGCGCCTCAGGCTGCGGCTCCGCCGGGAGCGACTCCGAATACAAACCCCACCCCTCGGAAGCCATCGAGTCCTGCCACATGGAGGAGGAATCCTCGACGGCACCGGGCGTGAGCCACCGGATCGGCGAGATGCCGTCGCGGTACTGAGTCATGACTTTGTAGTGCCAGTCATGTCCGGGAAAGCCTTCATGCGCTGCAAGATCCGCCATGGCCGCGCGGTTATGCTCCTGGCGCAACTGCGCAAGATTGTCTCCGGTAGGGGTCACGTAAAACCGACCGACGCCGGTCTTCTTGAACGGGGGTGCCGGATAATACGCGGCGCCGTCGATCGCCGCGCGCAGCGGAGGCGGCGTTATAGTGACATCGAGCCGGTAGTCGGCCGGGACATCGAACAAGCCGGTCTTGCGAGCATAGGCCACCAGGTCCTCGCCGGTCTTGCGGTAACCCTCGAGCATTTCCGCATCGCTCCTGGGCGCATCCTGACTGAGCTTGGCGAAAACCATCTGGACGACCGCGGCGCCGTCCGCCGGCGCTTTCCATTTATGGCTGCTCGCAATGTCACGAGCGAGCGCGATCATGGTATCGCGGGTGTGGCTCACTACCGGCCAGGACTGGTCGAAGAGCTCGCCGGCGCTCGTATCGAGGCGCAGATTGTTGTGTAGCGCCCAGTTGTATTGCGCTTCGCCGAATGCGAAGTGATCGGCGCGATATTCCGGTTTGAGCGCCGCGACATCCTTCCCCTCGGGATTTGTGAAAAAGGTAGTCGCGACATACTGGCGCAGATGCAGGTAGGCGGTCGCGGCATCATTGGCCGCCGTTGCCAGATCCTTGAGCAGCGTTTCCCGTTGCGGTGACACGATGTCGGTCACGGCGATCTGTTGCAACGTCTTGGAGAAATATTCCGCATCAGCGCGAGTGCTGCCCAAGCCAAACTCGAGCAGCACACGCCAGTCGGGCGCGTCGCCCGCGGCAACCCCTGCCGCGATTTGCTTCTCGGCTGTAGCGAGATAGGCGGGTATGGCACGCGCCCGCGCGATGACTTCCTGCCACTCCGCATCGGTACCGTAGGTCGAAGGTCCAGTGGGAGTCATTCCCTGGATCTGCCAGTCGACCCCACGAAACGGCTCATCGACAAAGGAGTCGATGGAACGTTGCTGATGCTTCAACACTTCATGTTGGTGGAGTAGAAACTCGATCTCGGCAAGGGCGACCGAGCGATCGATGCGGCGCCGCGCCGACAGGCCGTTGGCGTCGAGCCCTTGGAACCGACCGCGCAATTCGCGCAGATGGACGTCCTCCGCGGCGATGGCATCCGGCGCATAGTCGCGCAACCTGCCATCGATATGGGCGAGCGCTGGATCGAACGCCGAGCCGCCCAGGTAGGTCGCCACTACAGGGAAGCGGCCCATCACGTAAACAGCGTACTCATGTTCGACCTGCGCGAACCGTTCATCGGCGGTGGGTTGTGATGCCGGCGGCGCGGGCGGTGAGCTCGGATGGCAGGCGGCAACTGTACACGCGGCCAGCAGTGTCAGAAAAAGACGGCGCGGTTCATTCATCACGCCAGCGTATTTTATTGCGACGTCCAGGGTCAACGGCGCGCCGACGGTTACACAGCGGGCCGAATCAACTCCGGGTCATCGAACTCGAGGTAATTGACGCGCGGGCTCACCGGGTGACTCACCATGCGCTCGAAGGGATAGGGTTTTAATAACGTCTGCGCCTTGGAGGTCGTGGAGGTCAGCCAGCGGTGATAATCATCGCGGTGCAGGATGGCCGGCATCTGTCTCGCCTGGTCATCGAGCTCGGCCAGCAGCTCGTTCGCCGGAACTGTCATCAGGGCGCAGCTTTCGACGACGTCTTCACCTTCTTCGAGCACCGTCCTTTCCCAAAGCGCGGCCACGCCGAATACCGCTCGGTTTACCAGCCGAACGTAGAACGGCCGACTCACACCGCGCGGGGTGAGATGCCAGACGTAGAAGCCTGCCAAGGGAACCACGCAGCGCTGGCCATACAGCCAGGCCTTACGGTAATCGTGCTCAGCCAAAATCGCGTCGCTGCGCACGCAGGCGGCCCCGACCGAGCGCTCCGTCTTCTCTTCCGGCGACGGAACGAAACCCCAGCGCATCATCACGCCTTCAGTCTCTAAATTATGCAAGCGGGCAACCGGGACCCGCTGCGTGACGGCGACATTGAAGCGCACCGAAAACTTCCACCAGGGCTGTTCGACGGAGATTTCCTTTTCGACGTCCTCCTGTTCCGGAATCACAATTCTCTTGCACATTGATGCTAAGGGTACCGGCGCGAGAGGGCTCTGCGGAACTGTCAGCTGACGGCGACAAGACGGGGGAGCGGTCGCGCCGTCGCCTAAGCTCGTCGGATCCTCAGAGCGGAGCTATGCTGCAAACTGCGCCGGACAACATGGAGGTGCATCATGGCGCTCTGGGAAATCATAACTTTCAGCGTTTTGATCGGTGCGCTGCTGGTCTACGCGGGCCTCATCACCCGCAGGCTCAGCCGCGCCGAAGGCCGCTTGAACACGATCGAGGAGACACTCCTCGCTAAAAGCCAGTCTGCTGAGCCCGCTGGTACTCCAGCGCCCGAGCCGAAACTCCAGGTACCCGACGGGCAGGACGGCCGCGGGATCTATCTAACGCTCCGCGACCTGCGAGCCAGGAGTGAGCAACGCGCCGTCAAAGGACAGGACGCACTGAGCCTGCCCACCATGCACACAGTGAGTCGCGACTCCACGGACCTGCCCACCATGCGGGCCGGCAGCGGCGCCCCTGAGGCAACGCCCCCGGAAAGCCACGAAGCACCGCGAACCCATGGCGAAGAGCAAGGTCCACCTGATCACCCTCCTCCCGAGGACGACTCCATCGCCAGGAAAAATCGGAACACGGTGCTGTTTCTAAGTACGCAACGTAGACGGCGCCGCGCGCGCCTTGGGTATTAAAGGCGGCAAATGCGTCACTCCCCGACCCGCCCGACAGTCAACGCCTGAACTTCGGCCGCGGACGCCGGCTGATAGTGGGCAGCAATGTCACGGTCGACGGGAATCGTCGAGGGGGTCCTGTCCGTGTCAGCTGTGAACAAACCCAGTTGATATCGGCCGGCGCGCGTAGCGCCCGTGGTGTGCAACCAGCTCGCGAAGGCCTGAGCAGCTTGGGCATCGGTGAAGATGGCACGAATCGGACCCATGGACGGCTCAAAGAGTGCGAGCCAGCGCCGCGGCTTGCCATCACGTTGCACTGTGTGCAGATCCCACAACTTCGGCAATACGGCGTCGTGATCGACCAGCGTCACACGAGTCTCATAACTGCATCTCCACACATCCGGGGCGCCTCCGGGGCCGGTACCGTCGATGTCCAGACTGACATGCGCCTCGACAACATCGAAGACAGTAAGATGCCGCTCGGCCGAGGTGTTGATTTGCAGGGCATCAGGCGCGACCGCCTGCCTGTCCGAAGTCCACAAGGGCGCAACAGAGAGGGTTACCTTGTCGGCCGGAGCGCCTCCGGGAGTCAGGATGACATCCAGCGCAATCGTCTGGGCGCGCAGC
>Ga0134126_10000841_pt1 | contig 38800 bp, 32 predicted proteins | sample KB31752_FD_96881 | JGI IMG/M metagenome (GOLD analysis project Ga0134126, IMG submission 96881) | Terrestrial soil microbial communities with excess Nitrogen fertilizer from Kellogg Biological Station, Michigan, USA - KB3-175-2 | ecosystem: Environmental > Terrestrial > Soil > Unclassified ...
CAGCGGATTCTTCAGCAAGCTAAACGCGCTTGCCTCAGCCATGCCGATCCTCGCCTCGGCGGGCTCATCGGATCGGCGATTTGACGCGAGATGCGGGCGGCGAATATAGTGATAAATTCGCCGCGACAGTTGAACGTCTGCACGCCGGAACGGGAGCGCATGGCCCGCGAAATACCGAAGGCTTACGAACCGCAGGAGATCGAGGAGCGCTGGGCGAATGCCTGGTTCCAGGAGCAGCTCTTCCGGGCGGAGAATTCCGCGGACGGGCCTCGGTTCTCGATCACGCTGCCCCCTCCGAACATCACCGGCTCGATCCACATCGGGCACATGCTGGAACACACGCAGATAGACATGCTGGTCCGCTGGAGGCGGATGAGCGGCTGCCGGACGCTGTGGCTGCCGGGAATGGACCACGCAGGAATCGCGACACAGTACGTGGTGGAGCGGCAGCTTGCGAAGGAGCATCTGCGGCGGCAGGACCTGGGGCGCGAGGAATTCGAGCGCCGGGTGTGGCAATGGAAGGCGGAGAGCGGAGGGACGATCAAGCAGCAGATGATCCGCCTGGGCGCCTCCTGCGATTGGACGCGCGAACGATTTACGCTGGAGCCCGCGCTCTATCGCGCGGTGTTGCACGCGTTCCTGCGCCTCTATCGCGAAGGGCTGATCTATCGCGGGCGGTACATGGTGAATTGGTGCCCGCGGTGCCAGACGGCGATCAGCGACCTGGAGGTGGTGCACGCCGAGCGGCCGGGGAAGCTGTGGCACCTGCGGTATCCCATCGCCGGCTCGCAGGAGCACATCATCGTCGCGACGACGCGGCCGGAGACAATGCTGGGGGACACGGCGGTGGCGGTTCATCCCGGGGACGAGCGCTACACGCGCCTGGTGGGCCGCAAGGTGCTGCTGCCGCTGATGGATCGCGAAATTCCCATCATCGCGGACGACTACGTGGATCGCGAATTCGGTTCCGGGGCCGTGAAAATCACGCCCGCGCACGATCCAAACGATTTCGAGATGGGACGCCGCCACGGGCTGGACGAAATTGACGTGATGACGCCCGATGGCCGGATGAACACCGCCGCAGGGAAATACGCGGGGCTCGACCGCTTCGAGGCGCGGAAGCGCATCATCACTGACATGGAAGCGATGGGCCTGCTCGAGCGCGCGGAAGACATCAGCCATGCCGTGGGCCTGTGCGACCGCTGCAAATCCGAAGCCGAGCCGCGCGTTTCGACGCAGTGGTTCATGAGAATGAAGCCGCTGGCCGAGGCTGCGAAGCAAGCGGTGGGCGAGGGCTTGATCGAGGTGGTGCCGGATAACCAGCGCACGATCCTGCTGAACTGGCTCGAAAATATTCGCGATTGGTGCATTTCGCGCCAACTCTGGTGGGGACATCGCATTCCCATCTGGCATTGCGAGGATTGCAAGGAGATGGTTCCGGCGCTGGACTCGCGCGTGGAAATAGTGGAGGGTCGCGCGCGCGCGGCGAGCGTGCCGGCGAAATGCCCGAAATGCGGCGGCGCGAAGCTGGTGCAGGACCCGGACGTGCTTGACACCTGGTTCAGCTCGGGCTTGTGGCCGTTTTCGACTCTGGGCTGGCCGGACGACACGCCGGACCTGCGCGAATTTTATCCGACGAGCCTGCTGATCAGCGGCTACGACATTCTGTTTTTCTGGGATGCGCGGATGATCATGCTGGGGCTACACCTGACCGGCGGGATGACGCGCGAGGCACGCGACGCGTCGCAACGAGTTCCCTTCCGGCGGCTCTATCTGCATTCGCTGGTGCGCACCGCCGAAGGTGCGAAGATGTCGAAGACGAAGGGCACCGGAGTTGACCCGCTGCAACTGACGCAGCAATACGGCACGGACGCGATGCGGTTCATGCTGGCGAGCATGGCCGCGCCGGGGACGGACATCGTCCTGAGCGAGGACCGGATTCTGGGCGCGCGCGCGTTTGCCAATAAAATTTGGAACGCGGCGCGATTTTTGTTCGTGAACCTGGAGAAGATCGAGGCGCAGGGCGCCACGCTGGACGATCTGGCCGCGCCCGGCATTCGCGCCCGCGCGCCCTACGCCGCCGGTGGCGAAGGGGCGCTTGAGCATCGCTGGATATTTTCGCGGCTTTCGAGCGTGGCCGCGCAGGTGGCCGCCGCGCTCGAGGAATTTTGCTTTCACGAAGCCTGCCAGGCGATCTATCACTTTTTCTGGGGCGATTTCTGCGATTGGTACATCGAGTGGGTGAAGCCGCAACTGGCGGCGCAGGATCGCGAGCAGGCGGTGGCGGCGTGGCGGAATATCTTTGCGGCATTCGATCTGGCGCTGCGGATGCTCCATCCCGTGATGCCGTTTTTGACCGAAGAATTGTGGCGGCGCTTGCCGCAGCCGGCGACGGCGCGTTCCATCGCTTTTGATAAGTTTCCCGAGCCGCGTCCGCACTGGGCCGACCGGGGAGCCGAACGGGATATGGCGACGCTGCAAGAGCTGATCGTGGCGGCACGGAACATGCGCGCCGAAATGAAGCTCGACCCGAAGCGGAAAGTGCCCGCGGATTTTTACTCGCCGGATACGGCCGTCCGCGAACTCGCGCAGCGAAATCTCGATCCCCTGCTCCGGCTCGGGAACCTTTCCGAGTTGCGCATTTCGTCCGCCAAGCTCGATCCCGCCGGGGGTGCGGTGCGCTCCACCGCACGGTTCGATCTGCGCATCGCTTACGGAGAGGCTCAGGGCGAAGGCGTGGATAAGCAGGCGGAACTCGCGCGCGCGCGGAAAGACGCGGAGCGACTGGAAAAGGATATCCACTCGAAGCAGCAGCGCCTGGCGGACGATGCCTTCCTCAGCAAGGCCCCCGCGCATGTCGTCGAAGGGCTGCGGAACACGCTGGCCGAGCGCCAGATCGAGCTGCAAAAGCTGCAAACGCGCATGCAGCAACTCCTCTAACTTCGCACGCCGGGAAGCGGTCGGTGGCGTGTCAGTTTGAATTTTGACTTCTTGTGTCACGATCCGCCCCCGCGGACGAGCACCGCCGCGGCGCGACTGGTGAAGGAAATTCAAACTGACCCACAGGGAACTGCTCCGTGAACTTGTGGGCGAGGCATGGGTCGCGTATGCTTTTTGCTCACGATGCCAAAACGGGCTGCCATTGTCCTTTCCGGCGCGACCGACCGGCGGATGGACGCGCTGCTAACGTTGCTTTCGGAAAACACCACGATTGTGGTGAGCGGCGCGAAGATCGCCAAGGAAATCGGGGTGACGCGCCACCAGGTGTGGCGCTGGGTGGAGCGGTTGCGCGAGGCGGGCGTGCGCGTGAAGGGGCACGCGCGCATGGGGTACCACGTTGAGCGCTGGCCCGACGTGCTGGCGCCGCAACTGCTGAGGCGGCGGCTCTATGGCACTCCCTTTGGCCGGCGCATCCATCATTTTTTCAAAATAGATTCGACAAATACGGCGGCGATGGCGCTGGGCGAAGTGGGCGAGCCGCACGGCACGGTGGTGCTGGCCGAAGAACAGACGGCGGGGCGCGGGCGCGCGGGGCGGTCGTGGATCGCGGAGAAATCAGCGGGGATCCAATGCAGCGTGCTGCTGCGCCCGCGGCTGGCCCCGGCGCAAGCGCCGCTGCTGACGCTGGTGGCCGGGCTGGCGGCGCGCGACGCGGCGGCAGATGTGCTGGACGCAGCGCCGGATATTCGCTGGCCGAATGACGTGCTCGTGGGCGGCAAAAAGCTCTGCGGGATATTGACGGAGATGCGGGCCGAGCCGGACAAGATTCATTACGCCGTGGTTGGCATCGGCATGAACGTGAATCAGGCGAAGATGCCCGCGGCGCTGCAGGCGATTGCGACTTCGCTGCGCATGGAGACGGGAAAATCGCATTCGCGCGCGGAACTGCTGATCCGAATCCTGCGGCAATTCGATGCGTACTACGATCAGTTCCTCACCGAAGGCTCCGCGCCGATCCTGCGGCGGTTCGCAGAGGTATCGAGCTATTTTCAGGGCAAGCGCGTGCGGATCACGGCGAATGGCGAGACGTTCATCGGCATCACCGCCGGGCTCGACCCAAGCGGCGTGCTGCGCGTGGCGCGCACCGATGGGCGCGGAATCGAGGCGGTCCATTCCGGGGACGTGGGGGAGGCGGGCTAATGCTGCTGACGCTTGACGTGGGAAACACGAATACGGTGGTGGGCGTGTTCCGCAGCCAAGAGCTGGCGGCGCATTGGCGGCTTTCGACGGCGCGCGACCAGACGGTGGACGAATACGGCATCCTGACGCGCGAACTTTTCACGCTGGCAGGGCTCGAACCGCGCGAGATCGGCGGCGTGATCGTCAGCTCCGTGGTGCCGCCGCTGAACGCGACGCTGGCGGCGATGTCCGAGCGGTATTTTGGGCGGCCGGCGCTGTTCGTCGAGCCGGGCGTGAAGACGGGCATGCCGGTACACTATGAGAATCCGCAGGAAGTGGGCGCGGACCGCATCGTGAATAGCGTGGCGGCATTCGAGAAGTATGGCGGGCCGTGCATCGTGGTGGACTTTGGAACAGCGATCAATTTCGACGCGGTTTCGGCGCGCGGCGAATACCTAGGCGGGGTGCTCGCGCCGGGGATTGGAATTTCGGCGGATGCGCTCTTCGCGCGGGCGGCGCGGCTTTTCCGCGTGGAAATCAAGGACCCGGGCAAGATCATCGGCACCAACACGGCGGCTTCGATGCAGTCCGGGCTTTTCTACGGCTATACGGATTTGGTGGACGGCATTCTGGAACGCATGAAGAAAGTGCTGGGCGCGAAGGTGAAGGTGATCGCAACGGGCGGACAGGCGGCGCTGATCGGCGGGGCTTCGCGGCACATCCAGACAATAGACGAATTTCTGACGCTCGAAGGGCTGCGCATCATCTGGGAGCGAAACCAGCCGCAGGCAGCCGCGCGCCCGAAGAAATCCGCGCCGGGGGCCGCGCGAGGATAGCGCCGGGGATTCGCGCCGATGGATTCGCTTAACTATTTCAATTATTTTACCGAGATCGAGGAATATTTCTGGCGCAAGCGCGGGGCGCACCTGCTGGTTTCGCCTCTCGATTGGGCAATCGTGGAGACGTGGCAGAAGGGCGGCGTGCCGCTGCAAGCCGTGCTCAAGGGAATTGACCGCGCGTTCGAAAGCTGGCAGCGTTCGCGGCGATCGGCGGGCGGGCGGCAGCTAAAGAGCCTGGCATATTGCGTGGACGCGGTGCTGGATGCCGCGGCCGAGGCACAGGAAGCAGCCGCGGGCAGCGGCCCGGAAACGAAGAAGGCGGCTGCGGCCGCTCCCTTCTCTCGCGAAGAGCTGCGCCGTTATTTCGACCGCAACGCGGCGCGGCTGCACGCGGCGGCGCGGAAGCACAGCTCGACAGGTTCGCCGCTCGGGGAATGGATCGAACAGGCGGCTCGGGGCGTGGAAAGCGTCGCAGGATCGCTCGACGCAGGCGAAGGCGCGGCAGCTTCGGGGGCGCTCGACATCGAGGATATCGAGCGGCGGCTTACGGTGATTGAAGATAAGCTGAACGCCGCGTTGATGGCGGGCGCGGGCGAAGAGATGCTGCTGGCTGTGCGCCGCGAAATGGATGCGTCGCTTGCGCCGTACCGCAGGAAGATGTCCGCGGCGCAGCTTTCGCAGCTTGAGCGGCAGTACGTGCAGAAGCGGCTCTTCGAGCGATTCGAGGCGCCGCGGCTGAGCTTGTTCTATTTGACGTAGCCGAGGACCGCGCGCGCATGGCCATCGAAATCACCATCGAGAAATTGATCTACGGCGGCGAGGGGCTGGCGCACGGAGATGGCGCGACGATTTTCGTGCCCTTCGTGCTGCCGACTGAGCGCGTGCGGGCGGAATCGCTCGAACGCAAGAAGAAGTTCGTTCGCGCGCGGGCGGAAGGCATTCTCTCGCCGGCGCCGGAACGCATCGCGGCGCGCTGCCCGCATTTCGGCGATTGCGGCGGCTGCCATTACCAGCACATCGCTTACGCCGCGCAGTTGCGCTACAAGGCCGAAATTCTGCGCGAGACTTTGCGGCGCGTCGGCGGGATCGAATGGACGGGCGACATCCCAACCCGCGGCTCGCCCGAATGGGGCTATCGGAATCGCGCGCAATGGAAAGTGCGGCCGCTGGGCGAGGACGGCGCAAAGCTGGGCGTCGGATATTTTCGCGCGGGCTCGACGGCATTGTGCGCGGTGAGCGAGTGCGCGATTCTTTCGCCGGCGCTTCATGCCGCGCTGCTCGCCCTGCGCGAAGCCGCCGCCGAAGGCAAGCTGCCGAAAGAGCTGCGGGAGATTGAGGCGTTCGCGACGCCTGAAGCCGATGGTGATGCGGCCAAGCTGCTGCTGACGGCAACCTTTGCCTCGTTTCCGTCGCGTGCGGCGGAACTGGCGGCGCAGCTTCGATCCATCGTGCCGCAAATCGAAAGCGTCCTCTTCCATGATCCCGCGCACGACCGCATGGAGCTTTTCGGCCCCGGATTCGTGGCGTATCGCGCGGGGGACGAGGAATATCGTGTGGGACATTTTTCGTTTTTCCAGGTGAACGATTTCCTTGTTGCGCCGCTGGCGCAGGAAGTGGGAGGCGGCGAGGAAGGCGGTGCGCTTGCGCTCGATCTCTTCGCGGGCGTGGGATTGTTCTCTCTTCCGCTGCGCGGGCAATTCGGACGCGTAGTCGCCGTGGAGTCGAACCCGGCGGCGGCGCGCGATCTGGAAAGCAATGTGCGCGGGCGTCCCGGAATTGCAGTCCGGACGGCGGATGCAGGGCGATTCCTCGCACAAACGCGCGAGCGGCCGGACCTTGTTGTCCTTGATCCGCCGCGGTCGGGGCTTACGGCCGGAGTCATCGAGGCGCTGGCGCGCATCGGGCCGGCGCGAATCAGCTACGTGTCGTGCGAGCCTCCTACGCTCGCGCGCGATCTGCAGAAGCTGACTCGCTCGGGATTTGAAGTAGCGAGCGTCCAACTCTTCGACCTTTTTCCCCAGACATTTCACATGGAAGCCCTGGTGCGCCTGCGGCGGCGGCCATGAAGCTGCCGGCGCTTTGGATCGCCTGCGCCTTCGCTGCCGGAATCGCAATTGCCGGCCAGTGGCCGGGCGGCTGGCGGGCTTGGACCGCGGCGGCTGTGCTGGCGATTCTGGCAGGGGCTGCGCTCGCGTGGCGCAACCGGCTCGCGGCCGGATGGATCATTGCTCTGGGCGCGTGGCTGGCGCTCGGCGCGGCGGGCTGGAATATGGCCCGCGCCGCGATTCCGGCAAATCACGTGTCGCGCCTGCTGGCCGCCGGCAGGCTGGATACGAGTGAGCCGCTGCGCTGGCGGGGCATCCTGCGCGAAGACCCGATGGCGCTGCCGTGGGGCCAGAGATTCGAGATGAATATGGACCACGTGGAGGTCGCGGGGCGAGAGATCGCGATTACCGGCGGCTTGCGCGTGAACCTCTACAATGACTCGCGCGAACCCGCGAGCAGCGATGCGCCGCTTGATTTACGCGCCGGGGATCGCGTTGAGGTGCTGATGAAGGCGCACCCGCCGCGGACGTTTCTCGATCCGGGCGCGTTCGACGTGCACGGTTATCTGGCGCGGCAAAATATTGATCTGACGGGATCGCTGCGCAACGAAGAACTGCTGCAAGTGCTGGACCGGCCCCCGCCCGGCGCACGCGCGCGGCTGGCACGTGCGCGCGGGGCGCTATTTACAAAGCTAGACGGGCTCTTCCGGGCTGATCCGCGGCGAGCGGCCGTGCTGCGCGCGATGCTGCTGGGGGACCGCAGCTTCGTGGATTCGCGCGTGGTGACGGCGTTCCAGAAGACGGCTGCATATCACGTGCTTGTGGTAGCGGGGCTGCACGTCGGCGCGCTGGCCGTGTTCTTCTTCTGGCTGGGGCGGCGCTTTCGGCTGCCCATTGCGGTGACGAGCCTGTTGACGATTGCAGCGCTTGCCGCTTATGTGGGAGTGGTGCAAGACCGTCCACCAATCCTGCGTGCGGCGCTGGTGGCCGGATTGTATTTATGCGCCCGGCCGCTTTTCCGGCGCGTCGAGCTGCTGAACACGATTGCGGTGGCCGCGCTCGCGATTCTCGTCTGGAAGCCGGATTTCCTGGGCGATTCGAGCTTTCAGCTATCGTTTTTGGCGGCGGGCGTGATTGCCGCGCTGGCAATGCCGTGGATCGAGCGAAGCAGCGCGCCCTATCGCGAAGGGCTGGCACACCTGGGCGACGTGACGCGGGATGCGGCGCATCCGCCACGCGTGGTGCAGCTCCGCATCGAACTGCGCGCCGCGGCGCATTGGGTTGCCATCCGCCTGCCGCGAAGGATCGCCACCCGGGCCGGCGCGATTCTGGCGTTGCCCATTCGCTTCGGGCTGCGGCTGTGGGAAATTCTGGTGCTCTCCGCGGTGATTCAATGGGGCATGATGCCGCTGCTGGCGCGGGATTTTCATCGTGTGAGTCTTGCGGGACCGCTGAGCAATATTCCGGCAGTGCTGCTGACGGGCGTGATCGTACCGCTCGGATTCTTGGCGCTTGGGATCGCATTCCTTTGGATGAGGGCGGCGCTGGCGTTGGCGAAGGTGCTGGGGTTCCTGGCCGGGCTGCTGCTCGCCAGCGTGGAATGGTTCAGCCGCTGGCCGCGCGTTTCCTACCGCATTCCGGGGCCACCGGCGGCGCTATTGATTCTGTTTTTCGCGGCGCTCGCGTGCCTGGCGTGCATTGCGCGAGGGGCGGCGGCGCGGCACAAGAATCGCATCGCGCGCCGGCAATTGCGGCTGCGGGTCGGGAGGGCCGAATGGGCGGCGGCGCTGGCGTTGGGGCTGCTGACCGTGCTCGTCGCCTGGCACCCCTTCCCGCCGAATCTAGCGCGCGGGCGGCTTGAGGTGAACGTGCTGGACGTCGGCCAGGGCGATTCCATCTTCGTGGCATATCCCGGCGGGCGCACGATGCTGATTGACGGCGGCGGACTCGCGGGCTCGGAATGGACTGGCGGCTACCGCTCTGGAATGGACGTGGGCGAAGAGGTCGTCTCACCGTATCTCTGGTCGCGCGGGCTGAAGCGCCTGGACGTAGTGATGCTGACGCACGCGCATCACGATCACATTGATGGACTGTTCAGCGTGCTGCAGAACTTTCACGTCGGCGAACTGTGGATTGGCCGCGACGAGGAAACGCCGGCGTTCCGCGGACTGCTGGCGGAGGCGCGCTCGCTCGGCGTGCCGATCGTACGGCAGACGCAGGGTGCGCGGTTTGACTGGAACGGCGTGCGCGGCGAATTCTTATGGCCGCCGCAGGAGTCTCCGGTGAGCGAAGCCTCTAACGACGATTCGCTGGTGCTCCGGCTGGCGGATGGAGCGGTGCGCTTCCTGCTTCCCGGCGACGCGCAGGAGCGCGTGGAGAACAAGCTGGTGGCGGAACGGGAGCCATTATCGGCCGATTTCCTGAAGGTGCCGCATCACGGCAGCAAAACCTCTTCGACGCCGCTATTTCTGGCCGCCGTGCAGCCGCGGGAGGCCGCCGTGTCGGTGGGAGAAGGAAACCCCTTCGGCCATCCCGCGGCGGAAATTGTGCGGCGATATGAGAGTGCGGGAGTGCCGCTGCTGCGCACCGATCGCGATGGGGCCGTCAGCGCATGGACGGATGGGCAACGGCTCGTGGTGCGAAGTTTTGCCGGACAGGCGCGCAGGGATTAAGCTACATGGGGCTCTCGCCGGCTGGCAGCGCTATTCCTCTGCTTCTTCCAAGGACGCGCCACTCTGCAGATATTCGGCGATGATGCGGCGCGCTTCCTCGGCGCGCGATTCGAGGACGTAGATTTCCACGCCGTGCGTCCCTTCGGGCACTTCGTTCAGTGGAAAGGGGTCGGACGAGGCCGATCCCGGCGAGGAAATCCCGGAGCTCTCCAGCAGCGCGCGGATCACCATGGCTTCGGTGGAACTGCCTGCGGTGTGGGCCACAACGACGCGATCTTGCGAGGGTTGCTCGGGCATTTTGATGGACCTGGCGCAGCGAGATTTTCAGCGCACCGGTACTATTGCCTGCCGGGCGTCCGCGCGTTCATAATACTGGAAGATTCAGCCCCGGGCCATCATGAAAAGCATCGACCGCGCGCAGCATCGCCCCACCCCGGCAGAAATAGACGAAGAAAGCCGCCAAATTCGGCGCCTGCGCATTCTGGTGCGGCTGACGCTCGATACGATAGCGAGCGGCGGTCTTTCGCCGGAGGAAGCCGCAGGGATGATTGCCGCCACGCGCCGCGCCGCCCTGGCCATGTTCCCCGGCAAGGAACGCGCCTTCGACCTGATCTACCGGCCGCAATTCCAGCGCCTGATGAACGCCGTCTACCACTTGCAGTAGGATCGCCTCGCTCTTAGGCTCATAATCCGCCGCGCACCCGCAGCCACATTCGCAGCGCGACCGCGCCAAGCGCCAGGATCGTGCCGATCAGCGCCTGGTATTCGCGGTTACGCCGATATTGCGCCCACGAGAATCCGCTGCCCGGCGGGCGCGCGGCGGCGCCCCGGGAGCCCATTCGAGGGAAAAAGAGCGGCACGCGCGCGGCGTACGCATCGAAAGACTCGCCGAAGCGCTCGCGAAGGTGCTGCTCCTCGTTGCGCATCACGCCGTAATAGAAAAGCGCGAAATACGCCGCCACGAGCACTCCCGACCACCACGAGCTGCCGGCCACCACGAATCCCGCGGCGAGAAAAAAGCTGCCGAGATAGAGCGGATTTCGCGTGCGCGCGTAGGGGCCGGAGATCGCAAGCTCGCGGTCCTTTCGCAGGTGCCCGGCGGCGGCAGCGCGAATGGCAAGGCCCAGCCCAGCCACGATTGCGCCCATCCAGACCGAGCGTGGGGTAGGCCGCGCCAACAGCCAATACGCGACAGCAACCAGATAGCCAGCGCGCACGCGCCAGCGCATCCAGAATCCGCGACGGAGGGTCACGCCGATATCCTCATGCACTGCTCGGCGGCCTGGAACGCCTGATCCACGGTGATCGAGAGCATCGCCGCGGAATGCGCCTCTTCCCTACGATAGGTGGTCTGGCTTTCGCGCGCGTTGCGAACCGCAACGCCGCGAGCGCCGCCCGGCATCCCCAATCCGAAGGGGCCGTTGCGCGCGGGATCAGTGGGACCAAAGAGCGCGACCACGGGCGTTCCCAGGGCCGCTGCAAGGTGCAGCGGTCCCGTATCCGCGGAGACAACGAAGCGCGCTCGCCGCAGAAGTGCCATCAGCGGACCGAGCGCGAGCGGAATTGCAATAGGCTTCGGATCGGCCGCAGCTTCCATTACCTCGCGCGCCAAGTCGGCTTCTCCGGGACCGCAAGTGAGCACGCCGCGCAGGCCGTGCCGCGCAATCATCTTGTCATAAAGTTCGGCGTAGCGCCGCGCGGGCCAGCACTTCGAACGCCATCCGCCGCCGGGATTCAGCACGAAGAATTCACGCAGCCCGCACGCGGCGAGTTCGCGCGCCGCGAGATCCTGATCCTCGGCATGGATCGCGAGCGGGAAGCGGGGCTGCCTTCTTCCCGAGCCGGCCCGGGCCGTAAGCGTCAGATTATGATCCACCTTGTGCGGACCGCGGGGATGCAGCGTCTCCGTGTAGCACAACGCAGCGAGCCCTTCGCGCGCGTAGCTGCTCTTGAAGCCGATCCGCCGCGGTGCACCAGAGGCCAGGGCCAGCAGCGCGGATTTATAGAGCGCCTGGAAGTCAACCGCGCACGTGTAACGCGCGGCGCGCAATTTGCGAACAGTCGCCGCAATGCCGGCTACGCTCCTGCGGTCGAGCGTGATGACTTCGTTCAGATCCGGATTGCCTTCCAGCAGGCGGCGCCATTTCGGCTCGACGACCCAATCCACTTTGGCCGAGGGAAACGCATCGCGCAGCGCCGCGGCCGCGGGTAGTGCATGAATGATGTCGCCCAGGGAGCCGAGCCGGACGAGAAGGAACCGCGGTTCAGGCATCGTGCTCCCGGCGCAAACGGGCAAGCAGGTCGCGCGTCGAATGGCCCTTCGGATCGCCGACAATCGCCACGCGGATACCAAGCGTCGCGGCCACGTCGCGCTCGGGCACTGTTTCCGGCGTGTAATCGGTTCCCTTCGCGTGAACGTCGGGACGCAACTCGCGCAGCAGCGGCCTCACATCCGGCTCGTCGAAGATCACGACGTAACTGACGCACCCGAGCGCGGCGATCAGCGCGGCGCGCGCGCGTTCGGTGAGGATGGGCCTCCCCTCACCCTTCAATTTTCGCGTGCCGGAATCCGAATTGATGGCCACAACGAGCACGTCACCTTCGGCGCGTGCCGCGGCCAAATAGCGCGCGTGCCCCGCGTGCAGCAGATCGAATACGCCATTGGCGAGCACGATCCGGCGGCCTGCATGGCGATGCTCGTCCAGAATTTCCGGCAGGCCGTCGCGGGAGAGTATCTTGTCGCGCGTGTCCATTCAGGCTCAGCGCTGTGCCGTGGCTTCGCGGCGCAACGCGGATTCCAGCGCGGCGCGCGTCACGGTCGCGGTCCGCGGCTTCATCACCACGATGCCGCCCGCGTAGTTCGCCAGGTGCGCCGCTTCCAGATAGGTGGCGCCCGCCGCGATGGCCAGCGTGAAGACGGCGATGACCGTGTCGCCCGCGCCGGTTACATCCACGGGCGTATCCGAGCCATAGATCGGAATGTGCCTGGGCGGGTGCGAGCCTTGGACCGTCCGCTCGAATAGCGACAGGCCATCTTTACCACGCGTTACCACCAGCGCGTCGAGATCGAGATCGGCCATCGCTCGCCCGCCTAGTTGCTCGAGCTTCGCTGCATCGGAACCGACCGATGACCGGTATGCCGCTTCGAGTTCCGCCTCGTTCGGCGTTGCCGCCGTAACGCCCGCGTCGCGATATTCGAGCATGCGGTAACGCGAATCGAGCATCACGCGCTTGCTGCCGAGCCCGCGCAGAATCCCCGCGGCAAGCGCCGGGGTTGCCGCGCCCAGCCCATAGTCGGAGATGAGCACCGCACCGGCATCGCGCGCCAGGCGCCGCGCGGCACGGCGAATGCCCTGCTGCACTCGCTCCGGCACGTCCGCGGGCGGCTCGCGGTCCACACGCAACACCTGCTGCTCGGTGGTGTGCGTCCAGCCGGCGAGATAGCGCGTCTTCAGCGCAGTGGTCCATTCGCGCGCGCGCTGCACGCCGGAGACGTTCAGTCCCTTCGCGCGGAAATAATCGAGCAGGCTGCGGCCGCCTTCATCGTCGCCGACGATGCCCACCGGCAGCACGCGGGCGCCGAGATCGGCCAGATTATTGACCGCGTTCGCCGCGCCGCCGGGATGCACTTCCCTGCGGCGATAGCGCAGGATCAGCACAGGCGCCTCGCGAGATACGCGCGAAATCTCGCCGGAGACAAACTCGTCCACCACGAAATCGCCAATCACGCAGATCGTCTGGCGCGAAAAGGCGCCCACAATCTCGATCAGGCGCATCAGGTCGGCGCTTGTATCCGCGGAACCGGCCGGCACGGATTGCGATGGCTTTCGTTTCCTTTGCGCGGGACTCAAGCGCCTCCTTCGGCGTTGCGGCGTATCCAATTTGCCGCGATGCGGAACGCTATCATAGCGGAAACGAGCCCCGCAATCCGGGCGAAGGGTATGTCACGCCAATGCGCCGGGCGTGCGGCCCGCAGCGGCAGCCTGCGCCAGAATCGCACGCCACAATTCCTCCTCGCGCTCCGGCCGCAGCGAAATCCGACAGTACGACAAATCGAACTCGCGCCAACGCACCTCGCCGAGATTAAAAATATCCTTTTCGGTGCAGAGCAACGCATCGGCTCCCGCATCGCGCGCAGCGGCTTCGATTCGCGCGGCGTCACGCTGGGTATAGCGATGATGATCGGGAAAGTGCAGCGTGGCAGCGAGGTGTAAGCCCCAGAGCTGCGCATCGGCGAAGAAAGCGTTGGGATTTCCGATGCCGCAGAAGGCCAGGTATTTGCGCGTGCCCGCGCCGGCGTCCTCGTCGCCGGGATAACCGCGCCCACTGAAGCTGCGCACCGAATCCAGACGGGCGCAAGCATAGAAAATCGGCGCGTCCGTGTAGCGACGCACAACCATTTCAATCGAGGGCGCCGCCTGCTCCGTCCGCGTAATGACCACGATTCCGGAGCGAGCCAGCGCCGCCAGCGGCTCGCGCATCCGCCCGGCTGGGAGGAGATGCCCGCCGCCGAAAGGATTTGTGGCATCAAGCAGCAGGATATTCGCGTCGCGGGCGAGCGCGAGATGCTGAAAACCGTCGTCCAGGACGAAATAGTTCACCCCTCTGGCGGCAAGCCCGGCTCCTCGGGCGTAGCGGCTCGCACCGACGCCAATCGCAACGGCATCGCCCAGCCTCGCGCGCAGCAGTCGCACCTCATCGCTCTCACGTTCAGCCGTGGCACCGTTCGCGCCGCCCCTGGCACTGCCGCGATAGCCTCGAGTTAAAATCGCGCATTTTGCGCCTTGGGCGGCCAGTCGATGGGCGATCCAGAGCACCATCGGAGTCTTCCCCGTGCCCCCGGTGGTCAGATTGCCCACGCTGATTACGATTCCGGGCAGCCGCCGCTGCCGCAGAATTCCGCGGCGGTAGGCGACTGCGCGGAGCCGCGCCGCTGCTCCATAGGCCAGCGAAAACGGCCAGAGAAGAGATTGCGCCGCCGTCACGCCGGCATTCCTTCGCCGCGCAGGACGGCCGCGATTCGCTCGATGCTTCGCCTGGTCGCTCCGCGATGGCGTTGCCAGAGTGCCTGCGCCGCCGCCCCCATGCGCGTGCGGAGCGGCTCATCCTCGACGATCTGCACCCACACGCGGCCGAGTTGAGCGCCTGTGGTTACTTGCACCGCCGCGCGCGCCGCCAGGAATTGGCCCGCCATTTCTCGGAAATTGTCCATGTGCGGACCGAAGATCGGCGGACGACCGAACCACGCAGGCTCGAGGATGTTGTGCCCGCCCACGGGGACGAGCGATCCGCCGACGAACACCGCATCCGCCAGGGCGTATATTCCGGCCAGCTCGCCGATGGAATCGAGCAGCAGCACGTCCGCATTCTCGTCGAGCGGCCCCGCCATACTTAATCGGCTGCGGCGAACCGCTTCCCAGCCGCCGGCCTGCGCGATTTCCGCCGCGGCGCCGAACCGCTCCGGCTTTCGCGGCGCCAGCACCAGCAGAGCCCGGCGCCAGCGCCTTTGCGCGACGTCGAATGCGGCGAGCACACTTTCTTCTTCCTCGGCCACCACGCTGCCGGCGACAAACACCGGCCACCGCTCCTGCACGCGCGTTTGCTCGCGCAGCCAATCGCCCAAGGGACTGGCGGCAGGCGGTTCGGCATCGTATTTCAGGTTTCCCGTCACTTCGATGCGATCCTGCGGCGCGCCCATTTCCATAAGCCGGGCGGAGTCTTCCGGCGTCTGCGCAAGAAACAATTCGGCGCTCGACAGCGCGTTCGCGAAAAGCTGGTCAATCAGGAAGTTCCATCGCTTGAATCGCGCGAACGACCGCTCGGAAATCCGCGCATTCGCAAAAATTACCGGAACGCCGCGACGCCGGGCTTCGCGCAGGAAGTTCGGCCAAATCTCCGTCTCCATCACGATCACCGCATTCGGCCGCATCGCGCGCAGCGCTCGCCGCACAGCCAGCGTGCCGTCAAGGGGAAAATAGAACACGCCCTCGACGCACCGCAATCGTTCGCGGGCGAGCCGCTGGCCGGTTTCCGTGGTGGTCGAAATGAAAAGCGCGTCCGCGGGAAAGCGTTGCTTCCAGGCTTCGGCCAGCGGCTTCGCGGCAAGCACTTCGCCCACTGACACGGCGTGAATCCACACGTTTTGCCCGCCGACTTGCCGGGCGGCATCCGCAGCGCGTGACGCGATTTCCGGGGGCAGAAGGCCGAGCCGCTCCCGGATTTTCGTCCACGATTCGCCGTGCCGCCAGCCGCGCAGCGCGTAATATGGCGCGAGCAACAGCATGGCACAAGCCGTAATCAGGCGATAGATGAGGTACATGAAAGGCGAGCGATTCTCCCCCGCCGTCGCAGCGGGCACAGACCGGGTATTATAGTGGCTCGCCTCGGGGAAAGGCGCACAACTTCCTGGTGCGGCAAGGCATCGGAAAAGCTAGCGGGGGATATGCGCACTGCGTCGCTTTTCACTCTGGCCCTTCTGGTCTGCGCGGCGGCGCGCGGACAATCGCGTCCGCCGGCTGACGCACCGCACGCCAAGCTGCCGCAAGACCAGCACGGCGGCCTAACCATCTCCGCGGACGCCTATTCGGATGCCGCGCGCGCGAAAGATAAATTCGGCAAGGCCAATCCCCTCCCGGCTGGAATTTTGGCCGTCGAGGTGTTTCTGCGGAACGATACGAGCCAGATCGTTCGCGTCAAGCTGAAGACGATTCAGCTTGAGGTGCAATTTCACGATGGCACTCACCAAAACGTGGATTCGCTCTCGGCGCGCGAAGTAGCCGCGGCGATCGCGCATCCCGCCGGCGCGTCTTCCCCATCGCTGCCGCGCATTCCCATTCGCATTCCCGATACCGGCAAAGACAAGAAGGTGGATCAGCTCGCGGAAATACTCTCGCCGCTCGCGCTTGATTCGGATATTGTCCCGCCGAAGGGAGCCATTCACGGCTTCGTATTCTTCAACATGAATCACGAGATGTCGCTCGTTCCCAGATCGAGCCTGTATGTGCCCGACGCGATGTTCGTGCCGGAAAATCAGCCGCTGATGTTCTTCGAAGTTCCGCTCGCGGGTAGCGCCCCCGCATCGTGATCGCATCGCTGCGGAGCGGCAGCGCGGTGCGCGTTTTTGACGCTGCGCTGCGCTTTCCCTATAATCGCGGGATTCGCTGCATATAAGGAGATGCGTGTACAAAGCCGCCGAAGAACGGCTCCGCAAGGCGCTGCGCCACCACATTCACGAACGATATAAGACGGACGTTCCCATCCTTACCGAACGGCCGCCGAAGCTCGCGATGGGCGAGATCGCCTCGCCGCTGTGCTTCGAGCTGGCCAAGCGCCTGAAAAAACCGCCGCGCGCGCTAGCGCAGGAAATCGCGAATTCGCTGAAGCCAGTCGAAGGTATAGCGCGCGTGGAAGTGGCGGGCGGCGGCTATCTGAACGCGTTCTTGGATCGCGTGGCGTTCCTCCGCGGCTTGTGCGCTGAAGGATCCGCCAAACGGGTCGCGCGTGCGAGCGACTCGCCTGAGGCGCCCAAAGTGGTTGTCGAGCACACCAGCGTGAATCCGAACAAGGCCGCGCACATCGGCCACCTGCGGAATGCAGTGATGGGCGATACCTTTGTGCGTCTGCTGCGCGGCGCCGGGCGCGAGGTCGAGGTTCACAACTACATTGACAACACCGGAGTGCAGGTGGCGGACGTCGTCCTCGGATTTCTGCAACTCGAGCGCAAATCCCCGGCCGACGTGCGCGCGCTGATCGCCTCGACGCGCTTCGATTACTACTGCTGGGATCTCTACACGCGCGTGACGCAGTATCTGGCCGAAGACAAGGAGCGGCTCGCCCTGCGTGCCCGCACGCTGAAGGAAATCGAGGAAGGTGAAGGCGACGCCGCCACAATTGCCGAACTGGTTTCTACCGCCGTCGTTCGCTGCCATCTGCGGACGCTTGACCGGCTGGGAATTGATTACGACCTGCTTTCGCGCGAAAGCGAAATCCTGCACCTAAAATTCTGGGACGCGGCCTTCGAGATGCTGAAGCAGCGCGGAGCGATCCAGTTCGCCTCCACCGGTAAAAATGCAGGGTGCTGGGTGATGCAGCTTGCGCCCGGCGCGGGTACGGAAAGCGATGCCCCCACGGAAGAAGCATCCGAAGAAGCGGAAGCCAAAATCATCGTGCGCTCGAACGGAACCGTCACCTACGTCGGCAAGGACATTGCCTATCACCTCTGGAAATTCGGATTGCTCGACCGCGACTTCCACTACCGCAGATTTCACACCCATCCCGATGGCCATGAGGCGTGGACCACCGCGAGCAATGCGGATGATCCCGGGGCGCCGCGCTTCGGCCGCGCGCATGACGCCTTCAACGTGATTGACTCGCGCCAGGCATATCCCCAACAGGTGGTCGCGGCCGGATTGCGCGCCCTAGGATACGCGGAGCAGGCGGACAGGCTCAAGCATTTCGCGTACAACGTGGTCGCGCTCACGCCGCGCTGCGCGCAGCAGCTGGGCTACGACATTCCGCCGGAGGATGCGAAGAAGCCCTACGTGGAAGTGAGCGGGCGCAAGGGACAAGGCGTAAAGGCCGACGACCTGATGGATCAGCTCGAAGCCAGCGCCCGCAGCGAGGTAGACGCGCGCCATCCGGACGCGCCTGAATCCGAGCGCGCCGCCATTGCCAACGCCATCGCTATCGGCTCGCTGCGTTATTTCCTGCTGCGCTTCACGCGCTCCACCGTGATCGCCTTCGATTTCAAGGATGCGCTGAGCTTCGAGGGAGAAACCGGACCGTACGTGCAGTACGCCGTCGTGCGGATCAATGGAATCCTGCGGAAGGCCGCCGACGCGAAGTTGGAGGCCGCGGATCCCGCGGCCCTGATCGAGCGGCTGAAGAGCGGCTCGCTCGACGCGGCGCAGTTTCTTTCAGCCCCCGCCGGAGATGATCTATGGGAACTGGCCTTACTTGCAGGATCGCTCGACGCGCGAATCGAAACGGCGCTTTCGGCACAGGAGCCGGCATTCGTGGCCCGCTACGCCTTCGAATTGGCGCAGGCGTTCAACGTGTTCTACCACAAGCACCACATTCTTTCGGAGGAGGATGCCGATAAGCGCGCGTTCCTGCTGGGGCTCACCGCGCTCGTCCGCGAGCAACTTGTGGCCGTGCTCGCGCTGCTGGGCATCACGGCGCCAGAGCGGATGTAACCGCGCGCGCCGCCGCGCCGCCTACATCTTCAGCGCGAAATCCACAATCGAGCGGATCGCAACGCCCGTAGGGCCCTTCGCAAGCCACGGCCGTCCTTCGTCCACCCAACAGGTGGAAGCGATATCGAGGTGAACCCACGGCGTATCTTCCGCGAACTCCTTCAGAAACCACGCCGCCGTGATCGCGCCGCCGCCCTTGCCGCTTCCCGTGTTGCGAATGTCCGCGATGTGGCTCTTGATCATCTCCTGATACTCGTCGTCTATCGGCATGGGCCACATCTTTTCGCCCGCAGCCTTGGTGCTGTCGAGAAACTTGTCCAGGTATTCGCGGGGCGTGCCGAAGGCGCCGACGTGAACGTTCGCCAGCGCCACCTCGATGGCGCCGGTGAGCGTCGCCGCGTCAATCAAGTGCGTGCAGCCCAGCTTGCGCGCGTAAAAAATCGCATCCGCTAGAATCAGCCGGCCTTCCGCATCCGTGTTGATCACCTCGATGGTCTTTCCGGACATGGCCACTTGCACGTCGCCGGGCTTTTGGGCACGGCCACCGGGCATGTTTTCCGTCGCCGGGACGACGGCGACTACCGAAATCGAAGGCTTCAGCTCCGCGAGCGCGCGCATCGCCCCGAGCATCGTTGCACCGCCGCCCATGTCGTACTTCATTTTTTCCATATTATTGGCCGGCTTGATGGAAATGCCGCCGGTGTCGAAGGTCACGGCTTTACCGATCAGTCCGAGGACGGGGCCGCCCGGCTTGGGCATTTGCGGCTCGTAGCGGACCACGATCACGCGCGGCGGCTCGACGCTGCCCTGCGCCACCCCGATCAGCGCGCCCATTTTCAGCTCAGCGATCTTGCGCTCGTCGAGAATTTCGATCCCCAATCCCGCGCCCCGCGCCATTTCTTCAGCTTTTGCGGCCAGCATGCGCGGCGTGAGCCGGTTGGAGGGTTCGTTGATCAAATCGCGCGCGAAATTCTGCGATTCGGCGATCGCCTTGCCGTGCTGAATCGCAGCTTCCAGATTCGCGTCGAGCCCGCCATTGAACCCGGCAAGCGACACGGATTGGATTTCACGATTCTTGCGGTCGCTCCGGTACTTATCGGATTCGAAATCGGCGGCGATTAGTCCTTCGACTGTGGCCTGCGCCGCTGCCGGACCGTGTTCGCCCTCGCGCGCCAGGAAAACGAAACTTCTCACACCTCGCGATTTCAAATGCCGCAGGGCCGTGCCCGCAATCTTGCGCAGGTCCGCGGGCGAGAACTTCCCCGGCTTTCCCGCCCCGACCAGAAGCAGCCGCTGCGAGGCAATCCCTTTCGGGAAATGGAGAAGCACCAACTCGAGGCTGCGGCCGCTGATTTCGCCCCCCTGCGCGAGCGAGGCCAGCCTGCCGTCCATCGCTCGATTGATTTCGCCGAGGGCGCCGTCAAATTTGTCGTCTTTTTCGAATACGTAGGTGACGAGGGCGTCGGCTTCGGCTGTGGCGTAAGGCTTCGGTTCCAATCGAATCTGCATGGCTTCCTTTCGGCTCCGTAGGGATTTCGGGGTTCTCTCTTGGGGGATCAGCGACGCCGCGAACGGTAGATCGCTTCGTCCGCCTCGCGCTTGGCTTCTTTCTTACGTTCGGCTTCGCGTCGGTCGTGAAACTTCTTGCCCTTGGCGATGGCGAGCTCGCATTTGGCGGTGCCGTCGCGAAAGTAAATCGTCAGCGGGACGAGGGTCATTCCCTTCTGCTGCGTTTGGACTAATAGCCGCTCGATCTCGCGCCCGTGCAGCAGCAGTTTGCGCTTGCGCAACGGATCGTGGTTGCGCGTCCCGCCCGGCTGGTATTCCGGGATGTGACAGTTTATCAGCCAGGCCTCGCCCGCGCGAATTTCGGCATAGGCTTCGCGCAGGGTACCCTTGGCCTCGCGCAGGCTCTTCACCTCGGTCCCCACAAGCACAATGCCAGCCTCGATCTTATCGAGGAGGAGGTAATTATAGGAGGCGGCGCGATTCTGCGAGACGATATGCACACCTTCGCGCGCGCCCTTTTTTGCGTTCGATTTCACGGCGCAGCCATCATAACCGCCGCGCGAAGCCCGCTGCAAGATACGACACCTGCGGCAAACCGGCCGCCAGCGCTGCGATAACGTTCGCGGCGCGGGTACGTCCAACCCCGTGATGCAAAAAACGCCGGCAACACGCCGCTTTTCTTGCCGCATCGTAAGCCCGAATGCTAGACTCATAGGGCCCTTGGAACCGGCCCGCCCGGAGGATTTGTTGCGCCGTACAACCCGCCGTAGTGCCTATTGTTCGCTGCTGATCTTCGCCACGATCTTCCTTTTCGGCTGCCCCAAGGCCAACCAGGACTATCAACAAGGCCGCAAGGCGGAGAGCATCGGGGACTTTGATACCGCGCTGGTGCATTACGAACGCGCGCTGCGCGCCGACCCCACCGATACGGAGTACAAGCTCCGCACGCTCCGCATGCGCTCCGCCGATGGCCAATTCCACGTGGAGCAGGGCGAAAAGGCATTACAGCAGGGCAATTTGGAACTGGCGCTCGCGGAATTTCAAAAAGCGGCGGCGATTGACCCCGGAAACACGGCCGCGCCGCAGGAGGCCCAGAAAACCATGGGCCTGATCCAGGCAAAACGCGCCGCGAGCCAGCCAAAATCCCAAGCCCAGAGCTATCCGACCGACCAGGAACTCCTCACTGGGCCGCCGCAATTGAAGCCTCTCTCTCGCGAACCCATCAACCTTACGGAGACGAGCACGTGCCGCCCCGCTTTTGAGGCGGTCGCAAAATGGGCGGGCCTCAGCGTGATTTTCGATCCCGAATTCGATACGCAGGGCGGCCAATCGCGCAAGATCACCACGAATTTGCCCAACGTGACGCTCGAACAGGCGCTCGACGCCGTATCGCTCGAATGCAACGCTTTCTGGAAACCGGTCACGGACAGCGTGATTTTCGTGGCGCAGGACAACGCGACGAAACGGCAGCAGCTGGAAGACCAGGAAATACAGACGTTCTACCTTAAGAACACCACCGGCAACTCCGATAAAGAAGGCGCGGATATTGTGACGGCGATCCGCGCGGCGCTCAAGCTAAGCACCATCGCCCAAGTCACAGAACAAAATGCCATCGTGATTCGCGCCACGCCGGACCAACTGGCGCTTGCGGGCAGGATGATCCACGACCTCGACCAGGCTCGGCCGGAAATCCTGCTCCATATTCAGGTCCTCTCCGTAAATCGAGACCGCCTGCGCGACCTGGGAATCCTGCCGGGGCAAAGCATATCGGCAACGTTCAATCCGCGCAGCGCGCTGCAAAGCTCTACGACCAATAATACCGGCGGAACACCGGGTACCACGGCAAGCGCCCCGCAGGTGGCGCTGAATAATATCGAGCACATCGGCCTCGGCGATTGGAGCGCGACCCTGCCCGGCGCGACCGCAAACGCCATCCTGACGGACAGCAAAACTCAGGTAATTCAGGACCCCGAAATTCGCATGACCGAAGGCGAAAAGACGGTGCTTAACGTCGGCGAGAAGATCCCCTACGCATCGGGAAGCTTCTTGGGCGGCGGCGTGGGCGTCGGCTCCGTGGGCGTCAGTTCCCTGGTCCAAACGCAGTTTCAGCAACAGGACGTCGGCGTGATCATCACGGTGGATGATTCGCGTGTGCATCCCGACGGCGACGTGAGCATCACGATGCACGTCGAAATCTCCGCCGTTTCCGGCGAGCAGACCATCGGCAACTTGCAAGAGCCCATCATCAGCCAGCGCAAGATTGATCCGATCGCGTTCCGGCTGAAAAACGGCGAATCCAGCGTGCTGGGCGGAATGATTGAACGCGACGAAATTACGAGCCGCAACGGCATCCCTGGCGTCTCGCAGGTGCCGATCTTTCGGTATCTATTCTCGGACAACAGTCATCATGTGACCGATCAAGAGGTGCTGATCGTCGTAACCCCGCACGTGGTCCGCTTCCCCTCGATTACCGCCGCGGATATGACCGCCGTTGGCGCGGGGACTGATAGGGTCGCAAGGGTGTACCGCAAGAGCGACGAGGCCCTGCCCGCGCCCCAGCCGCAGGACCATGCAACCACGCCGCAGCCGCCCGGCTCGCAGCCGAACCAGCAGCCGAATTCGCCGGCAGCGGCTCAGCTTCGATTCCAGCCCGCGAACGTCTCCATCAAGCCCGGCGATACCACCACGGTGGGCCTCGCGATTGCGAACGTGAACGATCTATTTTCGATGCCCCTGCTGATTCATTACAATCCTGCCGTAATCCAAGTCGAGGAGGTGCGCGACGGCGGCTTTCTCTCGGGCGGAAATCAGCAGATTGCGATCGTGCAGCGGATTGATCCGCAGCGCGGCGAGGTGGTTGTCTCCGCCACGCGCCAGCCCAATACGAAGGGCGTAAACGGCTCCGGAACCCTGCTGGGGTTCGTCGTGCGCGGCGTCGCGCCGGGCAACGGCACGCTCCAGATTCTCGAGGTGAATGCCCGCAATTCGCAGCAGCAGCCCATTCCGATCACCTCCGGAGAAGCAAGCATTCGGGTGCAGTGACGCAGCAATGAAAGCCTATATATGCAGTTTCGTGAGCCTGAAATCCGCCCGGCGCATCGCGGCGGTGGGACGGACGCGTCCCGATGCCGGCCTCACCCTCATCGAGCTCGTCATGGCCTGCGCGATTCTGCTGATCCTTTCCACCATGGCCCTGCCGCTCGCGCGCGTGGAAATCCGCCATCACAAGGAAGCGGACCTGCGCTACGATCTGCGCGAAATGCGCGACGCGATTGATCGTTACAAGGACGCGGCCGATAAAAATCTGATTCAGGTGCAAGCCGGGACCGAAGGCTATCCGCCGGATCTCGACACTCTGGTCAAGGGCGTCCAGCTTTCCGGGTCAACCGACCGCCGCGTGCGCTTTCTGCGGCGTATCCCTACCGATCCGATGACGGGGAGCACGGACTGGGGCCTGCGCTCGGTGCAAGATGATCCCGATGCGACCGTGTGGGGTGGGCAGGACGTCTTCGACGTGTATACCAAATCCACCGCCACGGCGATGAACGACACGAAGTATTCGGACTGGTAAGCGGAAAAGGAAACGACGGATGTTGGCATTACGCGATTTTAATCAGGGGCTCCGGCGCCAGCGCGGGTTTGCGTCGCGCACGCGCGGCTTCACACTCATCGAACTGATGGTCGTGATGGCGATTATCGTGATCCTGGCGACAATCGGCGCGATGCGTTACGAGCAGTCCGTGGCGCGGGCCCGCGAAGCCGCGCTTCACCAGGATCTTTTCGTGATGCGCGAAGCGATTCAGCAGTACACGCGAGACAAAGAGAAGGGCCCCTCGTCCCTCGACGACCTGGTGGAGGCCGGATACTTGCGGGAGATTCCCACCGATCCCGTCGCACGTACAAAGGACTGGGACACCAGCAGCGACCAGCTCCTGGACGATCCGGATCAAATGGCCACGGGAATTACCGACGTGCATTCCTCGTCGGACAAAGTTTCCCCGTTCGAAGGCACGGCATACAGCTCGTGGTAAGCGTGTGCCCGCCTGCAGCTCATCCCGCTGAAAATCAGGAAAGTGGCGCGCCTGAGAGGAGTTGAACCTCCGACCTCTGGTTCCGGAGACCAGCGCTCTATCCAACTGAGCTACAGGCGCGTGCTTCGCTCGACGATTTTACCGCGCTTTGCGGACGCGACCAAGGAAATCACGATCTGCGAGCCTATCCCGGGGCTATCCAGGCGATAGAAGCTTTCTGATGTGCTTGGCCAGTTTTTCGATCTCCTTGGTATCGTTGATGGCCGCTATGGAAAGCACCTTCGTCGAATTCGACTGCCAGAGCTGGTCACGCAATTTGCGCGCAAGCGAGTAGAGCTGTCGCACGTCGTCGCTGATTTCCTCGTGGTTGCGGTTCAGCACCTCGACGGGATTCGGCTTGGCAGGTTTGTCGAATGGCGGCACGTCGGGTTGATGATTCGGATTCGGCCCGTGGACGGGCGGCGCAGGCATCTCGCCCCTGGATTGCTGCGGCCCGGCTTGCTGCTGCTGGTCTTGTGTGCGGGCTTGCGCCGCGAATGCGCGCGGCACCGCGGCAGCCAGCGGAAACACCGCTGCGCAAAATACGCGCCTCGTTTGGTCCATACGCGTCAACTCCCGGGCGCGAAATCCGCGCCAAGCCGCGAGCGCTGCCGCCCCTTTCAGCCTCGGGCGAATGGTATAATCCGGCTCCCTGCATTCTATGACTACTTGGCTTCCATCGTGGACCGAAATTGCGTGGACGCACGGGGTTCGCGTCCTTGTAATCCTGATCGCCGCCATCATCCTAACGCGAATTCTGAAGGCAATCACCGCGCGAATGGTGCAGCGCGCCGCGGCTCCCACGCGCACGGCGCAATTTCACGAGCAGCAGATGCGCCGAATCGCCGCACTGCTCTATGGCATCGGAATCCCCGTGATTTTGGTCGCGGCCCTGCTGCTGGCGCTGCCGGAGTTCGGATTCGACGTCCGAACCCTCGTAGAAGCCGCGGGCCTGGCGAGCATCGCCGTCGGCTTTAGCGCCCAGAGCCTGCTCAAGGACGTGATCAACGGATTCTTCATCATCTCCGAAGACCAATTCGTGGTGGGAGACCTGATCCAGCTCAACAACGAAACCGGGCGCGTCGAGCACCTCACCCTGCGCCGCACCGTGATTCGCAACGCCGCCGGAGCGATCGTCAATATCCCCAATAGTCTGGTTGGCCAGGTGGCGAACCTCAGCCGCGATTGGTCGCAAGTCTTCGTGGACGTGACGGTCCCCGCGGACGAAACCGTCGGCCGCGCCCTAGCCACCCTCGAAAAAATTGCGGGCGACTTCCGCAATGACGCCACCTGGTCCATGACGCTGATGGACGGGCCGCGCGTGCTCGGCGTCGAGTCCTTCTCGCTGGATGGCACGGTGCTGCGGCTGCAAGTGCGAACCGTTCTGAATCACAAGGACGACGTCGCGCGCGAGCTCCGGCGCCGCATTCGCGCCGGCTTCGAACAATCGCGAATCGCGCTCACCCACACGCATAAAGTGGATTTGCAAAGCCAGGGAGCGCCCCCTTCACAGGCGCCATCGCCCCAGAACTAGCACCCCGTTAGAGTCCCGAGTTTGGTGCGCCCATCCCGGCGCACCCCCGCCCCTGAAACGCCCCTGGAAATAGAAAAGCGGGCCCGATATGGAAGGCCCGCTTCTCATCTACTGTCCGCTATGGCTGGAGGTCTAGCTCTCGGCCAGGGCGTCCGTGTCCTTGCGCAGGAAGTCCAGCGCCGCGGCTTCCTCCGGCGACAACTCCGGTTCAATTGCCTCCGGCAATTCCTTCGGTATTTCGGTGAGGAGCTGGATATTACGGTAGCGCTCCAGGCCGGTACCCGCCGGAATCAGGCGGCCCATGATCACGTTCTCCTTCAAGCCGCGCAGGTAATCCACCTTCCCCGAAATCGCCGCTTCGGTAAGAACGCGGGTCGTCTCCTGGAAGCTGGCAGCCGAAATGAACGAATCGGTGGAAAGCGACGCCTTGGTGATGCCGAGCAGCAGCGGCCGGCCCGTCGCCGGGCGCCCGCCTTTGCGGATCACTCCGTCGTTCTCCTCGCGGAAGCGGAATTTATCCACTTGCTCCTCGAGCAGGAACGTGGTGTCGCCCACATCCTCGACCTTCACCCAGCGCATCATCTGCCGGACGATTGTCTCGATGTGCTTGTCATTGATGTTCACGCCCTGCAAGCGGTAGACCTCCTGGACCGAATTGACCAGGTACGCCTGCGTGTATTTCTCACCGAGGACGGCAAGCAGGTCGTGCGGGTTCAGCGGGCCATCAATCAGCGGCTCGCCGGCGCGCACATGTTCACCTTCCTGAACGTTGATGTGAACGCCGCGCGGGATGGAATACTCCTTCAGCGTGCGCCCATCCTCGCTCTCGACGTAGATTTTGCGCTGGCCCTTGGCGATTTCGCCGTACTTCACCACGCCGTCAATTTCGCTGATGACGGCCGGATCGCGCGGCTTGCGTGTCTCGAAGAGCTCCACCACGCGCGGCAGGCCGCCCGTGATGTCCTTCGTTTTCGTGGTTTCGCGCGGAATCTTCGCCAGCACGTCGCCGGGCTGCACCTCATCGCCATCGAGCACCATCAAGTGCGCGCGCGAGGGCATGAGGTACTTCTTCTTTACGCGCCCCGCCGAGTCGCGGACCAGAATCGTCGGCTGATGCTTTTCGTCGCCCGCAGGGAGCATCACGACGAGCTGCGAAAGGCCCGTCACCTCGTCCACCTGCTCTTCGATCGTGAGCCCGGGCTGCAAGTCCTTGAACTGAATCGTGCCGCCGGACTCCGTCAGAATCGAGAAGGTGTAGGGGTCCCATTCGCACATTGTCTGGCCCAGCGTTACCGGTTGCCCATCCTCGACCTTCAAGCGCGCCCCGTAGACAACGTGGTGACGCTCTTTTTCGCGCCCCTTTTCATCCACGATAGCGATCAGGCCGGAGCGGTTCATCGAAATCAGCGTCTTGCCGCGGCCTTCCACCACCTTCAGGTCAATGAACTTTACGAAGCCGTTGCTGCGCGCTTCGACCTTCGATTGTTCGGTGACGCGCGTCGCCGTGCCGCCGATGTGGAACGTGCGCATCGTCAGCTGCGTGCCCGGTTCGCCGATGGACTGCGCCGCGATCACGCCCACGGCCTCGCCCATTTCCACGAACCGCCCCGTTGCCAGATTGCGCCCGTAGCAACGGCCACACACGCCGCGCCGCGATTCGCACGTGAGCACGGAGCGAATCTTCACCCGTTCGATGCCCGCCGCCTGGATCGCGTTCGCCAGTTCCTCCGTAATTTCCTGGTTGATCTCGACGATCACGTTGCCTTCGTAATCCTTGATCTTCTCGAGCGAGACGCGGCCCACCACGCGGTCGCGCAGCGGCTCGACTTCGACTCCGGCTTCCAGAATCGGCTCGACGAAAATGCCGTCGGCCGTGCCGCAATCGAATTCGTTGATGATCACGTCCTGCGCCACGTCCAGCAGGCGTCGCGTCAGGTAGCCCGAATCGGCCGTCTTCAGGGCCGTATCGGCTAGTCCTTTGCGCGCCCCGTGCGTCGAGATGAAGTACTGCAGCACCGTCAACCCTTCGCGGAAATTCGAGGTGATCGGCGTCTCGATCACTTCGCCCGATGGCTTGGCCATCAAGCCGCGCATCCCGGAAAGCTGCCGGATCTGCTGCTTCGAGCCGCGCGCGCCGGAGTCCGCCATCACGTACACCGGGTTGATCACGCCCTCTTTATCCTGCTCTTCGAGGGCCTTGAACATTTCGTCCGCCACCTTTTCGGTGACGTCGGACCAGATGGCAATCACCTTGTTATAGCGTTCGCCGTTGGTGATCGCGCCATCCAGATATTGCTGCTGCACCTTCACCACTTCGTGTTCGGCCGTATCCACCAGCTTGAATTTCACGCTGGGGATCACCATGTCGCTGATGCCGATGGAAACGCCGGATTTCGTTGCGTAAAGGAATCCGAGTTCCTTCAGCTTGTCGAGCGCCACCACGGTCTTTTCCAGCCCGTAGCGCAGGTAGCAATATTGCACCAGCGCCTGCACGCCCTTCTTCTTCAGCAAGCCGTTGATGAAGGGCATGTCGGACGGCAAGTGATCGTTGAAGATCACCCGGCCCACGGTGGTATGCAGGAATTGCTTGTTCAGATTGACAGGCTCGGTGTGCGAGACGTCCTGATCGTCATAAGCGTTCGTCAGGTCCACCACTTCGCCCGTGTAGCGCAAGCGCACCGGCGTCAGCAGTTCCACTTCGCCGGCGTCCAGCGCCATGATCACTTCCTCGACCGACCCGAATGCCCGGCCTTCGCCCTTCGCCTTCGGCTTAGCCTTGGTCATGTAATAGATGCCAAGCACCATATCCTGCGTCGGCACGGCCAGCGGATACCCGTTCGCGGGCGAAAGAATGTTGTGCGAGCTGAGCATCAGCACGGACGCTTCCACCTGCGCTTCCGGCGAAAGCGGAATATGCACGGCCATCTGGTCGCCGTCGAAATCGGCGTTGAATGCCGTGCACACGAGCGGATGGATGCGGATCGCTTTGCCTTCCACCAGCGTCGGCTCGAACGCCTGAATGCCGAGCCGGTGCAGCGTGGGGGCGCGGTTCAGCAGCACCGGGTGCTCCCGAATCACGTCTTCGAGGATGTCCCACACGATGGACTCTTGCGACTCCACCAGCTCTTTGGCCTGCTTGATCGTGGTGCAATGCCCCGCGGCTTCGAGCCGGTGATAGATAAACGGCTTGAAGAGTTCGAGCGCCATCTTCTTCGGCAGCCCGCACTGATGCAGCTTCAGTTCCGGCCCCACCACGATTACCGACCGGCCCGAATAGTCCACGCGCTTGCCGAGCAGGTTCTGGCGGAAGCGCCCCTGCTTCCCCTTCAGCGTGTCCGAAAGCGATTTGAGCGGGCGGTTATTCGTGCCGCGCAGCACTCGTCCGCGACGGCCGTTATCGAAGAGCGCGTCCACAGCTTCCTGCAACATGCGCTTTTCGTTGCGCACGATCACATCCGGCGCGTGCAATTCCATCAGCTTCTTCAGCCGGTTATTGCGATTGATCACGCGCCGATACAGGTCGTTCAAGTCAGAGGTGGCGAACCGGCCGCCGTCCAGAGGCACCAGCGGGCGCAACTCCGGCGGAAGCACGGGAACCACGTCCAGAATCATCCACTCGGGCTTATTGCCGCTCTTGCGGAACGCCTCGAGCACTTTCAGCCGCTTGGCGAATTTGATTCGCTTTTGCAGGCTGGGGTCCACCTTCATCTTCTCGCGAAGTTCTTCGGAGAGTTTGTCCACGTCCACGCGGCGCAGAAGCTCCTTGATCGCCTCCGCCCCCATGCCCGCCTGGAATTTCCCCGGATACTCCTTCTGATATTCCCGCAGCTTTTCTTCCGGCAGGATTTCCTTTTCCTGGATTCCCGGCACCTCGCCGGGATCAATGCACACGAAGGCCTCGAAATACAGAATGTGTTCCAGGTCGCGCATCGTAATGTCCAGCAGGTACCCGATGCGGCTCGGCAGCCCCTTGAAGAACCACACGTGGGAGCACGGCGAGGCCAGCTCGATATGCCCCAGCCGTTCGCGGCGCACCTTGCTCAGGGTCACTTCCACGCCGCACTTATCGCAGATCACTCCGCGATGCTTCATGCGCTTGTACTTTCCGCACAAGCACTCCCAGTCCGTCACCGGCCCGAAAATCTTCGCGCAGAAAAGGCCGTCGCGTTCCGGTTTGAACGTGCGGTAGTTGATGGTTTCCGGCTTGGTTACTTCGCCGTGCGACCAGGACCGGATTTTTTCAGGACTTGCCAGGCTGATGCGGATCGAATCGAAATCCGCGATTTGACTGGCGCGATCATATGGGCTCGAACGATACAATGGCTGCCTCCTGCCCCGATTCCTCGGGGCCACGAATCCGTTGCAAAAATTTCGGTGCTCCCCGAAATTCCGAGGAGCGAATTAATCCGCCGCTTCCGTCTTCTCCGCCTGCGGCCGCTGCCGCTTCATCAGTTCGACGTCCAGGCAGAGCGACTGCAGCTCGCGCACAAGAACGTTGAACGATTCCGGCACCCCCGGCTCGATTCCCGGCTCGCCCTTCACGATGGCCTCGTAAATCTTCGCGCGGCCATACACGTCGTCGGACTTCGCCGTCAAAAGTTCCTGGAGGATGTGCGCGGCGCCGTACGCTTCGAGCGCCCACACCTCCATTTCGCCGAACCGCTGCCCGCCGAACTGCGCCTTTCCGCCGAGCGGCTGCTGCGTGATCAGCGAATAGGGACCGATCGAGCGCGCGTGAATCTTGTCGTCCACCAAGTGCGAGAGCTTGAGCATGTAGATGTAACCGACGGTAACGTTCTGCGCGAACTCGTCTCCCGTCATGCCGTCGTAGAGCGTGATCTTCCCGCTTTCCGGCAGCTTCGTGAATTCGAGCAGGTGGCGAATGTCCGCCTCTCGCGCCCCGTCGAATACCGGTGTGGCCACGGGAACGCCTTCGCGGAAGTTTTCCGCCACGTCCAGCAGCGCCTCGTCGTCCAGATCGGCAATCACCTTCCACACGGATGTTGGACCGAACGCCTCCTTGAACCACTTGCGCAATCCCTCCGCCCGCGCGTCCTTATCCAGCAGCTTCGCGATCTGGTTGCCCAGTTCCTTCGACGCCCAGCCAAGGTGGGTTTCCAGAATCTGCCCCACGTTCATACGCGAAGGAACGCCCAGCGGATTCAGCACGATTTCCACCGGCGTGCCGTCCGGCATGTACGGCATATCCTCTTCGGGAACGATTCGCGCGATCACGCCCTTGTTTCCGTGGCGGCCCGCCATCTTGTCGCCCACCGAAAGCTTGCGCTTCATGGCGATATAGGCCTTCACCAGCTTGATGACGCCTGGGGGAAGCTCGTCGCCCTTCTTCAGCTTGCCGATGCGCTCGTCCGTAATCTTGCGGAGCACGTCAATCTGGCGCGAGGTCATCTCCTCGATTTCGTCAATCTTCTCGATCAGCAGCGGATCCTTATCGTTCAGACGCAGCCGCTTCAAATTGCGCGTCGAGATTTTTTCCAGGATATCCCGCGTCAGGTCCGCGCCCTTGGTCAGCAACCGTTTGTTGGTTCGCTCGTCGTGCAGGTCGGCCACGAGCTTCTGCCCGCCCAGCAAGTCGGTGAGCCGCTTCAGGCGCTCGTCGGTCAAGATGCGAATCTCGTCCGCCAGGTTCTTTTCGAGTTTCGCCACTTGTGCCGCCTCGATGGCCTTGTGGCGTTCGTCCTTCTCCGCTCCCTTGCGGCAGAAGATCTTCACGTCCACAATCGTGCCTTCGATGCCCGGCGGGCAATAAAGCGACGCATCGCGCACGTCCCCGGCCTTTTCGCCGAAGATCGCGCGCAGCAGCTTTTCTTCCGGCGTAAGCGTCGTTTCGCCCTTGGGCGTCACTTTGCCCACCAGAATGTCTCCCGGCCGCACGGTCGCGCCGATGCGAATCACGCCGCTTTCATCCAAATTGCGCAGGAAGCTTTCGTTGATGTTCGGAATGTCGCGCGTGATCTCCTCGGGTCCAAGCTTCGTATCCCGCGCCTCGATTTCGTACTCTTCGATATGGATCGAGGTGTAGTAGTCCTCCTCGACCAGCTTTTCGCTCACCAGGATCGCGTCCTCGAAGTTGTACCCGCGCCATGGCACGAACGCGACCAGCACGTTGCGCCCCAGCGCCAGTTCGCCTCGGTCGGTGCAAGGCCCGTCCGCGAGCACTTGCCCCTGCTTCACGCGATCCCCCGCGCGGACCAGCGGCTTCTGGCTGATGCACGTATTCTGGTTCGAGCGCTTGAATTTCGTCAGCAGATAAATATCCGACCCAACCTCGCGACTCAGCACGCCGGACTGGTCCGATTCGACGCGCACGATCACGCGCTCCGAGTCCACCTGGTCCACGATGCCGTCGCGACGGCACACGATCACCGCACCGGAATCCCTCGCGGTGACGCGCTCCATCCCTGTCCCCACCAGCGGCGCCTCGCCCTTGATCAGCGGCACGGCCTGGCGCTGCATGTTCGAACCCATCAGCGCGCGGTTCGCGTCGTCGTTCTCGAGGAACGGAATCAGGCTCGCCGCCACCGACACAAGCTGCTTCGGCGAGACGTCAATGTAGTCCACCTCGTCGCGGCTCTTCAGCACGAAATTGCCCGCCTGCCGGCAGTTGACCAGATCCGTGGTGATGCGCAGCTTCTCATCCAGCGATGCGTTCGCCTGCGCGACCACGTAACGGTCCTCTTCCCATGCCGAAAGGTAGAAGCAATACGGCTCGACCACCACGCGGCGGCGCTTCAGCTCCTCGTTCGTCTCTTCCACCTTCTCCCGCTCGACGATCTCCCCCGCCTTGAATTCGCTGTCCCCCGCGTTAACGACCTGCACGTAGTCAATCACGCGCCCGCCCTTCACCTTCCGGTAGGGCGATTCGATAAAGCCGAATTCGTTGATCCGCGCATAGCACGATAGCGAGCTGATCAGTCCGATGTTCGGGCCTTCCGGCGTTTCGATCGGGCAGATGCGGCCGTAGTGCGTTGGGTGAACATCGCGCACCTCGAACCCCGCGCGTTCGCGCGATAGCCCGCCGGGACCAAGCGCCGAAAGCCGCCGCTTGTGCGTGATCTCGCTCAGCGGATTCGTCTGGTCCATGAACTGCGAGAGCTGCGAACTTCCGAAAAATTCCCGGATGGCCGCCATCACCGGCTTCGCATTCACCAGGTCGTGCGGCATCGCCGTGGACATTTCTTGGTACACGGACATCTTTTCCTTGATCGCCCGCTCCATGCGCACCAGGCCGATGCGGAACTGGTTTTCCAGCAACTCGCCCACCGCGCGCACGCGCCGATTTCCCAAATGATCAATGTCGTCCACCGCGCCGATGTTGCGCCGCAGCTTCAGCAGGTACTTGATTGCGGCCACGAAATCCGATGGGTCCAGAGTCCGCTTGTCGAGCGGCGTTTCCAGTCCAAGCTTGATGTTGAACTTCAGCCGGCCCACCTTGCTGAAGTCATATTTCCGCGGATCGAAAAACATCCCGTTGAAAAGCGCCGTCGCCGTCTCGAGTGTCGGCGGGTCGCCGGGACGCAGCTTGCGATAAATCTCAATCAGCGCTTCCTTCGACGTGCGAATCGTATCCTTGTCCAGCGTGCGCGAGACGATATTGCCCGCCTCATCGCGCTCCGGAAACGCAACGTCAACCTCCGTGATCCCCGCTTCCGCGATCATGTTCCACGTTTCCGCCGTCAGCGGCTTGTTCGCGTCCAGCAGCACTTCGCCCGTCTGCCGGTTCACCAACTCGCTCACCGTGATCGCACCTTCCAAATCGGCCGTCCCCACGGGCACCTGCGTCAGCTTCGCCTTCACCAACTCCTTGTAGAGCGGCTCGCTGATCCGCTTGTGCGCCGCCACCAGCACATCCTCCGACTTCGGATGCTTGATCTCGCGCGAAAGCTTGCGGTCCACCAGCCCGTCGGACACTCCGAGCAGCAAATCGCCGTCCCGCAGCGTCACTCGCTCCACCTGATAGAACGTGCGCAGAATGTCTTCGTTCGACTTCATGCCCAGCGCGCGCAGGAAAATCGAGCCCAGGAACTTCCGCTTGCGGTCAATGCGCACGTAGAGAAGGTTCTTCGAGTCGTACTCGAATTCCACCCACGATCCGCGGTACGGAATAATCTTGCCCAGGAAATAGCTGCGGTTGTTTGCCGTCTCGAAAAATACGCCCGGCGACCGGTGCAACTGGCTCACGATCACGCGCTCGGTGCCGTTGATCGTAAACGTGCCGTTCTCCGTCATCAGCGGGATATCACCGAAGAAAACCTCTTGCTCCTTGATGTCGCGGATGGATTTCGCGCCCGTATCCGGGTCTTTGTCGTAAATCGTCAGCCGGATGGTCACCTTCAGCGGCGCGGAATACGTCATCCCGCGCTCCTGGCACTCGTTCATGTCGTACTTCAATTGCAGCGTCACCGGATCGCCGCACTTGTTGCAGAATGTCGGCGTGTTCTTGTTGAACGTGCCGCACTTCGCGCAGATCACGTCGCCCGTCTTATACGGGTTCGTCACCACCGAAGCTCCGCAGTTCCGGCAGGTGGCGCGCAGGTGGTGCAATCCCCGCAGGTGCCCGCACTTGCACTCCCAGTTCCCGATCGCGTAGTCCACAAAATCAAGCTGCGATAGCCCGCGAAAATCCTGAATCGGAAACACCGAGGTGAATACGGACTGCAAGCCCGTATCCTCGCGCTCGCTCGGAAGCTGGTCCATCTGCAGGAAGCGCTGGTACGACTTCTTCTGCACGTCAATCAAATTGGGAATCTGGACCGCCGTCTTGATCTTGGCGAAGTCCAGGCGCTCCCGCTCCCGAATCACGCGAATGCCGTTGCGATTGCTCATTGAATGTTCCTCTTCTCTGCTGCGCCGTGACCAGCGCCGGGGAAGACACCCCGGCCCCCGGTCCGGAAAGGACGTATTGTGAGGTTAATTTCCAAAGGAGCGCGTGTACGCGAACCCTTTGCAGCCACGGCCATCGGCCGTCAACAGGCTGCCGTTACTTAATGTCAACTTTGGCGCCGGCCTCTTCGAACTTCTTCTTGATCGTGGCCGCTTCGTCCTTATTGACGCCGTCTTTCACAGTCTTCGGGGCGCCATCCACCAGGTCCTTGGCTTCCTTCAAGCCCAGGCTGGTCACTTCCCGGACCGCCTTAATCACGTTGATCTTATTCGCGCCGACTTCGGTCAGCACAACGGTGAACTCCGTCTTCTCCTCCGCTGCACCGCCCGCGCCTGCGCCCGCCGCGCCCCCCGCCATAACCACTGGGGCCGCCGCGGCTGCCGACACGCCGAAGGTCTCTTCCATCTTCTTCACCAGATCGGAAGCCTCCAGCAGCGTCAGACCCTTGATTTCATCCAGAATTGACTCCACTTTGCTAGCCATTGCCGGTTCCTCTCCTCCTTCGAAATTGAATAATGTCGTTCTGTAAACTCGCTCTTGCTACGCGCTCTCCGGTGCCTTTGCCTCGCCGCCCGCGCCAAACTTGTTCGCCTTCACCGCTTCGCTCGTCACCACCGCCAAATTGCGCGGCAGCGCCGCCATCGCCGTCGCAATCCGCTGCGCCGGGGCGTTCAACAGGAACATCACCTTGCTGATCAGCTCTTCCTTCGACGGCAACTGCGCAAGCTGCCCAATCTCCTGAATCGAGACGACCCGCCCTTCCACCCATCCGGCGCGAAATTGAAACGCCGGCACCTCCTTCGCCACCTTCGAGAGGACCTTTGCCAGCGCCACCGGGTCCGCCGTCGTGTATGCGATCGAGTTCGTGCCCTTCAGGTCCTTCAGCAGGCCCTCCGCCGGCGTTCCCGCCGCCGCGCGCTCGGCCACCGTATTCTTCACCACCTCGTACCGCCCGCCCGCGGCCTCCACCGATCGCCGCAGCCGCGTGTCCTGCTCCGCCGTGATTCCCTGAAACGTCGAGAGAATCACGCTCGAGATATTCGCAAGCTGCGTGCGAAGCTGCTCGGCTTGCGCCTTCTTTTCGGCTTTCTTCTTCATGCGCGCCCTCTCCCGCTATGCCGCCACGGCCACAGCCGCGTCCGCTTCCGCGTGGTCAATCAAAATCCCCGGCCCCATTGTCGAGGTCAGCGTAATCTTCTTGATGTACTTGCCCTTGGCCGCGGCCGGCTTCGCCTTCACCACGGCGCCCAGCAGCGCCTGCGCGTTTTCCGCCAGGTTTTTTGCCGGGAAGCTGATCTTGCCCACCGGCGAATGGATCAGCCCGGTTTTATCGAGCCGGAATTCCACCTTGCCGGCCTTGATCTCCTTCACCGCGCGCGCCACGTCAAATGTCACCGTTCCCGTCTTCGGATTCGGCATCAATCCCCGCGGACCCAGCACCTTTCCCAGCCGTCCGGCGGACTTCATCATGTCCGGCGTCGCGATCACCGCTTCGTAATCGGTCCAGCCCTCTTGGATTTTCTGCACCATGTCGTCGCCGCCCACGAAATCGGCGCCCGCATCTTGCGCCTCGCGGACCTTCTCGCCGCTTGCGATCACCAGCACTCGCTTCGACTTGCCAAGCCCGTGCGGCAGCACCACCGTGCCGCGAATCATCTGGTCGGATTGCTTGGCGTCCACGCCCATATTCAGCACAAGCTCCACCGTCTCGTCGAACTTCACGAAGTGCGCCTTCCGCAGCACCTCGGCAGCCTCGTCCAGACGATACGCGCGCGCCTCCACCAGCTTCCGGGCGCGATCAATATTCTTTCCGCCTTCCTTTGCGCTGCGGCCCATTGCGTGTTCTCTCTCCTCTGCCCTTATTCGCTGACTTCGATGCCCATATTGCGTGCCGTTCCCATGATGGATCGCACCGCCGACTCCATGTTGGTCGTATTCAGATCGGGCAGCTTCGTCTTCGCGATCTCTTCCACCTGTTTGCGCGTCAACTTCGCCACTTTGTTCCGATTCGGCTCCGGCGAGCCCTTCACGATCCCCGCGGCGCGCTTCAGCAATTCCGAAGCGGGCGGCGTCTTCAAAATAAACGTGAAGCTGCGGTCGCTGTAGATAGTCACGAGCACCGGGATAATCATCCCGTCCGGCTCCTTCGCCGTTTTCCCGTTGAACTGCTTGCAGAAATCCATGATGTTCACGCCGTGCGGGCCGAGTGCCGTGCCCACCGGCGGCGCCGGCGTTGCCTTCCCTGCCGGCAGCTGCAATTTGACCGTGGATTGGACCTTCTTCGCCATTTCTATGCCACCTTTTCCACTTGCGCGAAATCAAGCTCCACCGGAGTCGAGCGCCCGAAAATCGTCACCGAGACCTTCAACGTGCTTCGATCCGAGTTCACTTCCTCGACCACGCCCGTAAAATTCGCAAACGGCCCTTCCCCGATGCGCACCTTCTCGCCGCGCTCAAACGAAAGCTTCGGCTTCGGCCTTTCCGCCGTGGTCGTCGCCCGGTTCAGGATGTTCTGCACTTCTTCTTCGGTTAGCGGCGAAGGCATCTGCCCCGACCCCACAAACCCCGTGACCTTCGGCGTCGACCGCACCACGTGCCAGGTATAATCGTCCATGTCCATTTCCACCAGCACGTAGCCCGGGTAGCACATCCGCGGCGAAATCACCTTCTTGCCGCCGCGCACCTCCACCACCGATTCGGTCGGGATGATAATTTGCCCGATCTTTTCGCCCAGCCCGAACGCCGCCACGCGGCCCTCCAGGCTTTCCTTCACCTTCTTCTCAAACCCCGAGTAGGTGTGGACGATGTACCATTGCTTCGTCGTTTGCGTTTCCGTCATTTGCCCGTCACTTAAAATAGCCAAGCACCCACGCCGACGCCCTCGTCAGCACCGAATCCGTCACGTAGAAAAATACGCCGAAAAACGCCACCGTCACCGTCACCACCACCGTTTGCGACCACACGTCCGGCCACGACGGCCAGTTCACCTGCTTCATTTCCACACGCGTCTCATGCAGGAACTGCTTCAGCCGCTTCGGGTACGCCGCGATCTTGCTGATCGGCCCCGGAACCGAAAACGACTCTCCCGCGCGTGTCTCTTCGTTATTCACTTTCCCCGCCCATGCCATCTTTCTTGCGTCCTTGCCCCGCCCGTTTCATTTTCGTTCCGCTCTCCCGCCCCATCCAAACTGGCAGGGGAGGAGGGATTTGAACCCCCACATCCGGTTTTGGAGACCGGCGGTCTACCGTTGAACCTACTCCCCTTTACCCTGAGAACGCAGTTCGAAGGGTTTACCCTAAGACAGGTATACGCTAGAAACTTCGTTCAAATCCTCTTGCCCTCGGGAACTTTGTTCAGGGTATTTATTTCGCACCCCGCTAACCTCAGTTTCCTCGTTCGGCCCCGGCTTTTGATTTCCTTTTCTCGGTCACGCGCTGCCTTCGAAGATCCGCCAGGCCGCTCGCTCCATATCAACTCCACCGGTCGGTGTCTCGTTGTGCCGCTTGACTCGCTCCGTCACATCAGTTGCGATGCCGGCATAAAGAGAACCGTCGCTGCATCGAACCATGTAGCAAGACCAGACAGCGTCGCCAGCCATGGCTCCAACCCCAACCGCGGGGCACAGTAGCCCCCCTACTTCACTTCCTTATGCCCCGTATGCTTCCGGCACGTATTGCAATACTTCCGCGTCTCCATACGGTCCGGATGCTTCTTCTTGTTCTTGGTGGTCGTGTAGTTCCGGTTTTTGCAATCGCCGCACTGTAGCGTGATGATTTCTCGCATGTTCCTCTACTCGATGATCTCGGTAACGGCGCCGGCTCCGACGGTGTGGCCGCCTTCGCGAATCGCGAACCGCAGCCCCTTCTCGAGCGCCACCGGCGTAATCAGGCTCACTTCGCACGACACATTGTC
>Ga0134126_10000842_pt1 | contig 38776 bp, 32 predicted proteins | sample KB31752_FD_96881 | JGI IMG/M metagenome (GOLD analysis project Ga0134126, IMG submission 96881) | Terrestrial soil microbial communities with excess Nitrogen fertilizer from Kellogg Biological Station, Michigan, USA - KB3-175-2 | ecosystem: Environmental > Terrestrial > Soil > Unclassified ...
AGGCCCATAGCTCTGCGAGCTCGGCCACGTTGCCCGCCGGCGGCAGGTCGGCGGATCGACTGAGGTGCAAAGCGTTCACGAGAGCCTCCCTCGGCAGCGCCGCAGCGCTGACGGCCGAATGCCCGATGGGGTGCGCTGCCGGGCTGAATCATCGACCACAGAGTCTGTAACGTCAAGTACTTTGCACAATAGAGTAACTAGGGTCAGGGCTCGGCCGCTCGAGTCCAAAGACACGATCTGCCCGCGCTACCGCGAGTCTCGTGAAGGATCTGCTCCCCGGCGTGAAAGATGCGGTTGACTCCCGGGCGCTGCTCGTCGGGCACGTCAGCCTGACGCGACTTGCCTTGCCCTCGCATATTTTCGCTTCCCTCTGGCCATGCGCATGTTATGTCATGACACGGCTTATGTCAGGCACGACCTGTCGGAGCCTGGCGGTCATGGCCGCGAGCCTCATGTCGCAAATTTGAGAATCGCATCCACCGTCGGCTCGTGGCGTTTGGCTACGCTCATCCGAACGATCGGCTGAGCGTCATGGGGGCATGCGAACTATGCGGAGACTCCTTCTTGCAGCTGCCGGCAGCTTGCTTTGCGCCTACTCGCCGGCTCTTCTTGCACAGTCGGTTTGCTACCAGCAGATATCCCCGACGCTTTACGACAACCCGAATTCTCTTGCGGGTGAGTCCGAGGTCCTGACTCAGACCGGCGGGGTGTATGCCGTCTCCAGCGCCGCGGCCGATGGCGCAGGCAACAGCATTGCTGACATCCTCAAGCTCAAAGCCGACGGTAAGCCGGACCCGGCTTTCGGTGGTGTCGGCTCGGTGGTGCCGGCGTCACCGGCGGCTGGGACCATGGATGCCGCCCTCACGAGGGACAGCTCGGGTAATCTCGTGATCGCCATCATCACCGCCGACGGTGCGAATCTCGTTCTGCAGCGCTTCTCGGCCACGGGCAAGCTCGACACGACCTACGGTGTCTCCGGAACCGTGACGATCCCCTTCACGCAGATCACCGGGCCTTGGGCGATCGAGGCCGCACCGGATGGCAGTGTACTGATCGCGGCCGGGGCCTTTCCGGATGCATCCGCGACTGGATGGGAGCCGGTGGTCCTCAAGGTGACGCCGACGGGCACGCTGGACACCAGCTTCGGGATCGGCGGCTTCAGCTATTTCAACACCGGGGCATTCGGCCCGGCCGGCAAGGCGACCGATCTATCCATCCGGCCGGACGGCACTATCCTCGTCGGTGGGCGGATCGGTGATAACCACACCTATGACTACTTCTTCGTCGCCAGACTGCTGGCTGACGGTGCCCTCGATACGAGTTTCGGCCCGAGCGGGGGAATGACCACGGTGAGCTTCGGCAACACCGTAGCCGATGGACGCAAGATGGCGGTTGAGCAGGACGGCAAAGCAGTCCTCGTCGGCGGAGTAGGGCCGCTGGGCGCTCCCGATACGGGAGTCATCCGGCTCACCGCGAACGGCTTCCCGGACCCCTCGTTCAACGGTACCGGCTCTCTGTTTCTTTCGGGCGTCCATGGATACCAGGTGGCTCTCCAAGGCGATGACAAGATTCTCATCGCGGCGGGCAATACCGCCACGCCGCAGAGCACGAGCTCGGTGGTCGTTCGCCTGACCCAATCGGGGAAGCTCGATACCACTTTCGGCGACCAGCACAATGGAATGGTGCCTCTCCAGGTCCCCGGCGCCGCGAGTACCGGCACGTCACAGATAGCGTACTCGCCCGAAAGCGGCATTCACGTCCTCGTCTTCGGCCAGGATACGACCGGCACCGTCTACACCGATTACCTGGCGCGTCTCGGCATCGCAGAGGGGGCAGGCTGCCGCTGACCCCGGGTGCTGTCAGGGGTACCGGCGTTGTTGAGGATGATCATGCAGTCGGTGATCGGATTGCCCCTGTCACCGTGAGCAGGGCGGCGGACGCGAGGCGCGCGTCCAGGTCTGGGTTCGTCCGAATACCGGCAGGCCGAGGTAGCCGCGCAGGCGCAGAAGATTCCCTTCGGCAGTCATTTGACCGCTGTAGGTGCGCCCGCTTCTCGGGTCGTAGAGATGCCCGCCGCGGGCGGTCTGCGGGTCGACTTGCACGAATCCCTCACCGATCCGCAGTCCGCAGAGCGGGCGGTTGCGCAGCCCGGGGTCGGGATTGTGCGCGTCGGTGGCGGGATGATTTCCGCCCGGGAGCCTGGCGATCTCGACGCACAGCCTTCGATCGCACGGGACGACGCGGATGACCGAGCCGCCCGGCTCCCGCCAGTAGCCCAGAACCGTCGGAGTCTGTGCGAACGCCGTGGTCGCGGCGAGCGCTACGCACAGGGTGAATAGGAGAGATTGTCGCGGCGGGCAGCGCATGTATCCCACGTGTCCGACTTGCTTTCACCGAATCCGGTCGTGAGTTCCGGCTGGCCGGCTTTCGGGTCTAAGCTCAGCCCGGCGTAGCACCCTTGATGCCGTGCCGCGCCAGCGCCTCGCGCACGAAGCCTGAGGCGCGCAAGCCATCTACGAAAGCGCGCAGGTAGTGCGCCGCCGCTTCGCCGCGGTCTTTGGCGACTCCCATCGCTTGCTGTATGGTCATGAATGGCTTCGCGATCAGCCTCAGGTCACGGCGGCGTGACGCGTCGGCCTGAAGTTGCTGCTTCACTCCCGCGGCCACCTCCAGCCCCTGCTCGATGAAGGCGTCGACGACGGCCGGTGAAGTCGGGACGCGCACGATGGTGGCTTGCTTCAGCTCGCGACTGAGGAAGAGGTCGTAAGCGCTGCCCGCGCCTACTACGACGCGAGTCTGCGGTTCATCCACCTGGCTGATGTCGGTAATCGGACTATCGTTGCGGACGAGATAACATCCTTCGATGAGGACGTAGGGCGCGGTGAACGCAATGCCGGCACCGCGGACCGGGTCGATCGCAAAGAAGCCGACGTCGGCTCGCCCGCTCCCGACCGTCTCAACCGATTTTGCTGCGGCCACGACAACGATGCATTGCAGCGGTGTGCCGAGCCGGCGCGCGAGCTCGCGCGCGATGTCGACCGAGACGCCGTGTGGCTCGCCCGTGGTCTCCTCGAGGCGAGCCAGTATGGGGTTGCCTATGTTGATGGTCGCGCGCAGCGTTCCAGTCGGGGCCAGAGCAGCGACGATGGACTCAGTGGACATCGACGGTGCGATCGCCCTCGTAGTGCATGATGTGGTAGTAGCCTTCCCAGCCGCCAAAGAGGACCGGTGGCGGCAGGGTTATCATCGGATCATGCAGGTAGTGGATGAAAGTTTCCACCAGCGAGCGGGTATGCCGGATGCCATCGATCCATTCTCCGCGATACCAGTTGTGCCACTTGCCATACTCCGCCGCAGATTCCATGCGTTCGATCTCATCGAAAGCGGGCAAGGTTGCCGTCGCTTCCGCGAGCGCCCTGGCCGTGTCGCCGCCGTGGAAGTCTCTCACTGCCGAAGCGACGAGGTAGAGAATCCGGTTGCTGTCGCGGTTGATGGCGATCATGGTCAGCATCTGCGCCTCGTAATACGGCCGCCGTGCGGTAGGGACCAGCCGCTCCGCAGCGAGCGCCTCATGCCATACGGTATCCCATCGCGCCTGTGCGGCGCCGCAGATCGATAGCTCGCGCTGCACGGTGGCCTTCGCCCAGTCGGGATCCATATCCAGGAAGAACGGCTTGCTCGACGTCAGCCCCAGAATCGGCACCGGCGTCCATTTGGGGTCCTGGGATGGCACGTAGTAGTAGGGTGGGCTCACCATCGTTGCGAGCAGCAGCCCCTGCGCTTCCTGATGGTAAAGCTGATCGCCGTACTCTTCCCCGGCGCCGCGCCTTCCCGCGGGGATGTGCGGGAAGGCATCGAAGTAGTCCTGATAGACCTTGGCAAGCGCGGCGGCCGATCGATCGCCGAACTCAGCCGCAGACCATCTCCTGTAGTATCCGGCGGCGCCTCCGGAGGGTGCTCCGCCCCAGGCGACGTTCATCACCGCCTCGGCCGTCATCGCCACCTGCCGGGTGTTGCTCGTGTTGACCAGCACGTATCCCGTCGCTCCCGCCTTGATGTAGCGCCCGAGCTCGGAATAGATGCGGCTGACCGGCACCATTTCCGTCAGGTGATTGGCGCGGCCATTCAACATGGCGACGTGATAGTACACGCCCTCGCCAGGCGCCAGGTCGCCGCCGTCCTGCGGAATGCCGTAGCCGACATCGGCCCAAACCGGGGTGACCCCCGCGGGAATCTTCAGGTACCCATCGTGGACGAGACGCGCGCCTTCCTGCCAGAAATCGGTGACGAACTGCGCATCGGGATGCACCGCACGCACGATGCTCATCTCGGTTGCGATGGCTTTGCTGATGAGCATGCCGAGGCGCTTGTCGTTACCGACCACGGTCGGATCCATGGAGGCGTAAGACGTGTCCGAAAGGCCGCGCAGTCCCAGTGACCAGAGAATCTCCTGATGCGGGTCATAGGCGGCGACCGCATCCTTCCAGGCCCGCTCCAGGATCTCGGGATGAGTCGAGTAGTCGTATGGCACGTTCGCCGGCCAGCGCGCGACGTTGACCCCGAGCGGCATCGCATGATGCTGCGTGAGGATGAGCCCGCGCTCGCCGGCCAGCCTGACCTGGGGATCGCTCGGGAAGATCCACGTTCCCGGCACTACCATGTTGCCCTTCAGCCTGAGGATGGTTTCGTAGATCCTGCTCATCACGGCCAGGGAGATCCCCGAGTGGTCCGTCTTCTCACCCGGCGCCCAGCCCGTGAGCAGGTCCTCGTCGTTGATGAAAAACCCGCGGTATTTGAAAACCGGCGGTGGGAAGAGGCGTGCGAGGGAGTCCGCCAGGACGACGCTGCCGCGTCTTGCAGGTTGCCGGTCGGTCCAGAAATACATCGGATCGACGCCGAGGTAATCCTGCGAGAACTGGTATATCGCGTACATGGTGCCGCGGATATCCGGGCCGGTCAGCACCACGGCGTGTACACCCGGGCTCCAGTCCGCTCGATGTACGGAGATCGAGAAGCTTTCCGGCTGCGACGCCGCGACACCTGCCGGCAGCATGTCGGCGGGAATCTGCGCTTCCTCGCCGATCATGATGGTCACCGGGCCCGCCTCTTCGCGGCGCGTAACGATCCGCGGCCTGACACCGAAGACGTGCGCGAAATCGTCCTGCAAGTCCTGCGTCGCGAGGCGTAGCGGCAATGATTCGTGCGGACTCTCGAGGAGAGTAACCTTTGAAGTCACGACCACTTGTCCTGCGGCGGACGCTGTTGGCGCCGCGCCGGCGCGAGCCGCGGCCCCGAAGAGGGCGAGAATCAGCGCCACACGCAGAGCGGGTCGACTGCTGCATGGCATCAGGAAGCTCATCGGTCGCTGCCTCGGAGCCGGCTGGTTACGATACAGTGAACATGGGATCGCTCCCATGTCAAGCCGAGCCGCTATAATCCACGGCCGGTGTTCCGTTGCAGAGGTCGCCATGCGGCGAGCGCAAGACGTGCGGACGAGACGAGGCGGCACTCTCGGTGCCGAACTGCTGGTGGTATTTGCGGCTCTGCTGTCGCCGGTATTCGCACCGGCCGCGCCGGTCGCAACGTCAACGTCAGGCTCCGTGATCGTCCGGGCCACCGAGGGGGCACTGGCCGGCTTCAGACAGGGGGCTGTTGACGCGTTTCTGGGAGTGCCTTATGCGGCGCCTCCGATCGGCCGCAATCGCTGGCGCGCACCGCAACCCGCGGGCCGTTGGGCAGGGATCCGGCCCGCGAAGCGATTCGCCGCAAGCTGTTGGCAGGCGATGAGTCCCGCCGGCATCGGTCCCTGGACGCACGAATACATGCCGCAGGGGAGGACCGGCGAGGATTGCCTGTATCTCAACATCTGGACGCCCGCCCCGGACCTGCGCCATCGGTTGCCCGTCCTGGTGTGGATCCCGGGCGGCGGCTTTACCGGCGGCTCGGGATCCGCGGCCGTTTACAACGGGGCGCGGCTCGCCTCGCAGGGGATCGTGGTGGTCACGATCAATTACCGCGTGGGTGTCTTTGGCTTTTTCGTGACGCCGGCGCTGGCCGCGGAAGCGGCTCGCGAGCACGAGCCTCCGGGCAACTACGGGCTGCAGGACATGATCGCAGCGCTGCAGTGGGTGCACCGCAACATCGCCGCCTTCGGCGGCGATCCGGATGTCATCACCGTCGGCGGCCAGTCGGCGGGCGCCATGTCCCTGCACGATCTGATCGTCTCGCCGCTCGCCACGGGGCTTTTCAAGCGCGCCATCACGCAGAGCGGACTCCCTGACACGGCGCCTACACCCACGCTGGCCGAGGCGGAGAAGGCCGGCGCGAAGTTCGCAAGATCCAAGGGCGCCGCCTCCCTCGCCGCGTTTCGGGCAATGACCCCGCAGCAGCTGACATCCACCGCCCCGCCCATTCAGGGTCCGTTGCTCATCCCCATCATCGACGGTGTGCTGCTGCCGGCGCCGCCCGAGACGCTCCTTGACCCGGGGGCATTCGCCGACGTTCCCATTCTCGCGGGCATCGATGCTGATGAGGCGTCCGACTTTTCGGGACCCATCGTAAGCTCCATGAGTCAGGCCGCCTGGAAGACACTTCTCGAGAAAAAGTTCGGCGCCCTGGCGCCCCGTTTTGCGCCGCTGTATCCCGCGCGCACGGGTGCTGAGCGGGCGCGCTCAGCACGTCAGTTGCACCGTGACCTCGGGCTCGCCGAGCTCTACGGGTGGAGCCAGGTGTGGACCGCGCACGCGCGCAGTCCGGCGTACGGCTATCTCTTCGATCACCTCGAGCCCGGCCCTGAGTCGAGCCGCTGGGGCATCTTCCATTCCTCGGAGCTTCCCTACGTATTCGGCAACCTTGATGCGGCTCCGGAGCGGCATTTCACCCAAATCGACAGGGGGCTCTCGGAGCGGTTGATGCGCTACTGGGTCGACTTCGTGAAGACCGGTGATCCCAACGGCGCGGGCCTCCCGGTCTGGCCGGCGATGGCAGCGCACGATCCCGAGGTGATGGTGCTGGCAGGCAGCCTCGAGCCGCGCCCCATCCTGCCGCAAGCCAAGCTCACCGCGATGCAGGCATTCATCTCTGGGGGCGGCAAACCGAGCATTTTCTTTTAGAGCTCCGCCGCCGGCCGCTCACAGGGCGAGCGTCACGCTGACCGGGCAGTGATCGCTTCCCATGACGTCTGCGTGGATCTGCGCCGCTTTGATCGACTTGCGCAGGGCCGCCGATGCCAGGAAGTAGTCGATCCTCCATCCGACGTTGCGGGCGCGTGAGTTGGCGAAGTGGCTCCACCAGCTGTAGTGACCGTTGCCTTGCGTGAAGAGGCGGAAGGTGTCGATGAAGCCGGCGTCGATGAAATTCTGGAAGCCCTCACGCTCCTCGTCGGTGAAGCCTTTTTTGCCGCGATTGGGCTTGGGGTTGGCGAGGTCGAGCTCGGTATGCGCGACATTCATGTCGCCGCAGAAGATCACCGGCTTCTTCTTCTCCAGCTGCTGCACGTAGGCGAGGAAGGCAGGGTCCCAGTGCTTGTGCCGCAGCGCGAGCCGGCTGAGATCGTCCTTGGCATTGGGCGTGTAGACCGTGACGGCGTAGAGCCCGGGAAACTCCGCGGTGATGAGCCGGCCTTCCGCGCTGCTGTCGCGTTCGAGCTCATCGGCGAACCGGAAGCGCTTGGCGAAAGTCTTGGGAAAGCCGTTGGTGACCGCGAGCGGCTCCTCCCTGGAGAAGATTGCGGTGCCGGAGTAGCCCTTCTTGACCGCGGAATGCCAGTACTCGTGGTAGCCGGGCAGATCGATCTCGATCTGGCCCTGCTCGGCCTTGGTCTCCTGCAGGCAGAGCACATCGGGCCGGTGCGCCTTCACGAAGCTCTGGAAGGAGCCTTTCTTGACGACTGCGCGGATGCCGTTGACGTTCCAGGAATACAGTTTCATGGGCGGCGAAGTCTACCGGAACGCCTCGGTTCCGGCGAAGGCTCAATCCTTGCGCGCGGAGCGATCGGGCGTGCGCGAGGAGATCCAGTCCATCAGCGCGAGCAGCACGCCGGAGACGACGAAGGTGAGCTGGATGACGACCATCCAGCGCAGATGCGTCTCGTCCACCGCAACCGCCGGGTCGCCGAGCAGGAGGAAGGAGCGCAGAAGTGCGACGGCGCTGATCGCGACGATCGAGGCGATGACTTTGAGCTTCAGGCCGGCGAAGTCGATGGTACCGAGCCACTCGGGACGATCCTCGTGCACGTCGATGTGCAGCTGCGACACGAAGCTCTCGTAACCCGCCAACATGACGACCATGAGCAGATTGCCGATCAGAGAGAGGTCGATGAGCGACAGGGCGAACAGGGTAGCCTGCTCCCCGGTGAGTGTCCCGAGATGGCCGAGCTCGGCGATCAGCTCGCGCGCGAAGACCACCAGGATCGCGAGCAGCGCGAGCACCATCCCGGCGTAGAGCGGGGCGAGGAGCCAGCGTGCCCCGAACAGCAACCGCTCGAAGCGGATTTCCAGCGCTCGTACCGTCATATAATGCCGAAATCGTCCCGTCGTACGGAGGTCGGATCGTGGCCCTTTCCCCGCTTGCAGGCAAGCCCGCGCCAAAGGCGCTGCTCATCGATCCGGCACGGCTCGAGAGCGAGTTCTACAGCCGCAAGCCCGATCCCGAGGATGCCGCGCAGCTCGTCAGCTTCGGCACGAGCGGTCATCGCGGCTCGCCGCTGAAGGGCTCTTTCAACGAGGCGCACATCCTCGCCATCACCCAGGCCATATGCGAGTACCGCAAAGGGCAGGGCATCACCGGACCGCTCTACATGGGCCGTGACACCCACGCGGTCTCCGGTCCCGCCCAGCGCGCGGCGCTGGAGGTGCTCGCGGCGAATGGCATCGACACCGTAATCCAGCCGGAGGACGGAGTGACCCCGACTCCGGCGGTCTCGCGGGCGATTCTCGCGCACAACCGAGGCCGGTCGGAGGCCCTCGCGGACGGCATCGTGGTCACGCCGTCACACAATCCGCCGGAGGACGGAGGTTTCAAGTACAACCCGCCCAACGGCGGGCCCGCCGACAGCGACGTCACGGGTTGGATTCAGAAACGAGCCAATGCGCTGCTGCGCAAGGAGAATGCCGGTGTCCGGCGCGTGCCGATCGAGAGCGCGTTTCACGCCGCAACGACTCACCAGCAGGACTTCATCGCGCCCTATGTGGACGATCTGGCCAGCGTCATCGACATGGATGCCATCCGCGGGGCGCGGCTGTCTGTTGGGGTGGATCCGCTGGGCGGTGCCGCAGTGCATTACTGGGAGCCCATCAACAGGAAATACGGCCTCGATCTCGATATCGTCAATCCGCGCGTCGACCCGACCTTCGCCTTCATGACGGTCGATCATGACGGCAAGATCCGCATGGACTGCTCGAGTCCCTACGCGATGGCGGGACTGTTGCAGCTCAAGGATCGCTATCGTGTCGCATTCGCCAACGACACCGACGCGGACCGTCACGGCGTCGTTACGCCGTCCGCGGGCCTCCTGAACCCCAATCACTATCTCGCAGTGGCCATCCGTTACCTTCTCACGCACCGTCCGGCTTGGAGCCGGACCGCGGCGGTGGGCAAGACGCTGGTCTCGAGCGGTCTCATCGATCGGGTGGTCGCGCGGCTGGAGCGGCCGCTGCGCGAGGTACCTGTCGGTTTCAAGTGGCTCGCGCCGGGCCTGCTCGAGGGCTCGATCTGCTTCGGCGGGGAGGAGAGCGCCGGCGCCAGCTTCCTGCGCCGCGACGGTACCGTCTGGACCACGGACAAGGACGGGCTCATCATGGGCCTGCTCGCGGCGGAGATTACCGCGCGAACTTCCAGGGATCCCGGCGAGCACTACCGCGAGCTGACCGCGGAGCTCGGCACGCCCTGGTACACCCGTATCGATGCGCCTGCGACGGCTGAGGAGAAGACGCGCATCGCCAGCCTTTCACCGGAGTCCGTGCGCGCCGCCACGCTCGCCGGCGAGCCGATCACGAGCAAGCTGACGCGGGCGCCGGGCAATGGTGCGCCCATCGGCGGCCTCAAAATCGTCGCCGCGAGCGGCTGGTTCGCGGCCCGTCCGTCGGGAACCGAGAGCTTATACAAGATTTACGCCGAGAGCTTCCGCAGCGAACGCCATCTCGCGACCATCGTCGAAGAGGCGCAGCGGATCGTCGGCGACGCGCTGAAATTTGCCTGAGGAGTTCAAGATGACTAAATCGACTGGATCGATTTTGGACGGCGAAAGCCGGCCCGAAGGGCGTGGCGCAGGGACGGGGCCACGCACCTCTACATTGGAGCTCAACCGCGCCGGCCAGAGCCTGTGGCTGGACAACATCACGCGGGACCTGCTTGCGAGCGGTACCCTGAAGCGCTACATCGACGAGCTGTCGATCACCGGGCTCACTTCCAACCCGACGATCTTCGATCATGCGATGAAGCATGGCTCGGCCTACGACGCCGATATCCGCAACCTCGCACAATCGGGGCTGGCGGACGAGAAGCTCTTCTTCGAGCTCGCGCTCGAGGACCTGACCCGCGCCGCGGATCTGTTCCGGCCCGTACACGAGCGCACCGCCGGGGTCGATGGCTGGGTGTCGCTCGAGGTCTCCCCGCGGCTGGCCTACGACACCAACTCCACGCTGACCGAGGCGCGGGATCTCCATGGCCGCGCCAAGCGACCCAATCTCTTCATCAAGATACCGGGTACCCGGGAAGGCCTGCCCGCGATCGAATCGGCAATCTTCGCGGGTGTGCCGATCAACGTGACACTGCTCTTCTCGGCGGATCAGTATGTCGCTGCGGCTGACGCGTGGTTGCGTGGAATCGAGCGCCGCATCGCGGCGGGCTTGAATCCGGACGTCGCCTCGGTGGGTTCCATTTTCCTCAGCCGCTGGGATGTCGCCACGGCAGACAAAGTGCCCGCCGCGCTGCGCAACAAGCTGGGGCTCGCTGTCGGGCGCAGCGCCTACCGGGCCTATTGCGAGCTGCTCACCTCGCCCCGTTGGCTGCGGGCGCTCAATGCCGGTGCCAGGCCGCAGCGGCTGCTCTTCGCGAGCACCGGCACCAAGGATCCGAAGGCCTCCGACGTCCTCTACATCGAGGGTCTCATCGGGCCATACACCATCAACACGATGCCCGAAAATACGCTCAAAGCGTTTGCCGATCACGGTAAGGTGGGCGATGCGATCCCCGCCGACGGCGGTGACAGCGGTGCGGTGCTCGCGGAATTCACCAAGGCGGGGGTGGACCTGGCGGCCCTGGCGGCGAAGCTGCAGAAGGACGGTGCGGATGCGTTCGTCACCTCCTGGGACAGTCTGATGGGCGTCATCCGCTCCAAGGCGACGGAGCTGAAGAAGGCTGCGGGCGCGCGTTGAGCGCCCCTGAGCTGCGGACCTGAGCTAGAGCGGGCGGTCTTCGACCCGCTGCCAGGTTTGCGAGCGCCCGAGGAGCGAGATTCCGAGGAAGCCGCGCATGATGAGCTGATGGCCGCCGTCCGTCAGCCGCAGAGAGCAGCCCCAGACACGTCCCGTGTCAGGATCGAGGATGTCTCCGCCGACGTACTCGCCGTTCTGCGGCCGCAGATGCCGCATCAACACCAGCCCGATGATCGGCTGGTTGTGCCGGTCGCCGGTGCAGAGCGCGCAGCGCGCATTGCGGTCGTCGGTGGGCGAGCTCGGCTCGATGCGGCCGTAATAGAGCCCGCCAGCTTCGAAGATCCGGATCAGCCCGAGAGGCCTGCCGGCGCCGTCGAGCGGCTCCCACAGGCCGACAGGCGACGCGAGCCGCGCGTCGGCAGCGGCCGCGGCGGGCAGGATGGCGGCCCACCAGACAAGGACCAGCACCACGAGCGTGGTCGGCGTTCGCATCGCGGGGGGTTCCGGTCAGCTGGCGGCGAGCAGGCGGCGCAGGTCCGAGGCCACCTGCTGCGCCGTGTTGTCGGACAGGCTGAGCAGGCGCGCGCGGCCGTCGCGATCGAAGATGAAGACCGCACTGCTGTGGTCGACCTCGTAATTGCCGTATTTGTCCGGCTTCTCGTAGTGATAGGCGATGCGATAGCGCTTGCTGAGGTCGGTGAGCTCCGCTTGGTCCGGCCGCAGTCCGACGAACTCCGGGCCGAAGTTGTTGACGTAGCGCTTGAGCACCTCGGTGGTATCCCGGTGCGGATCGACGCTGACGAAGAGCACCCGAACCTGCGAGGCTTGCGCCCCCAGGGTGCGCAGGGCATTGGCCAGCATGGCGAGCGTCGTCGGACACTCATCGGGACACTCCGTGTAGCCGAAATAAAGCAGCACGATATCGTGGCGGTAATCGGTGGCCGTGACCGGCCGGCCATCCTGGTCGGTCAACCGGAACTCGAGCGGCTGGACCAGACCCGTGATGTTCTTGAGGGCGTAGTGCGGATCGTTCCCGGTGCAGGCTGCAAGACCCAGCAGCACGAGCGCTCCGGCGGTCCTGAGCACAGGGGCCGGGTGCCAACGGCGGCGGATCATTGGTGAGAGAACGGCTGACACGCGGGAGCTCCTGATCATGCGCCGCCGGCCGGCTGTGCGGCAGGGGCGAGACGCCTGCGTGGCCGCACCTCTGTGGCCGCGGGGTCATGGAGAATGTGATACAGCACGGTGATGATGCCGACCAGGGACATCATCGCGGCAGGTATCCAGGTGAGGAGGCCGCCGATCTGCTGATCATCGAGCGCACTGATGGCCCAGGCGCGGCCGCAGATCGCATAGACGTCGTAAAGCGTGGTGCTGTGAAGGGTGATATAGGCGCCGAGCAGGAGCTGCGGAATGGCAACGAGCGCGAGAATGACGAGGCGAGCGCCGTAGCCTATCGCCGCGCTGCCCTGCACCTGGCGCCGCGCCAGCATGATCCACCAGAAGAGCAGGCCGTCCGCGAGCATGCCCCAGTTCATCAGGTCATAGCGCCGCGTGTCGATCATCGCCGTGAAGTGAATCGACGGCGTCAGCCAGAAAAAGATGATCCCCACGAAGAGGATTGGCGCGACCACCGGATGCTGCAGGAAGCGGAAGACGAGCTGCATCGGGCGCCGGATCCACGCGGGAATCCGTACCTGCCGCAGGCCGGCCGGTATTCCGGCGCGCAACACACGCTCCGGCGCCGCAAGGACGATCAGCACCGGGCCGATGTGATGGAGGATGAGGTGCTGGAACCTGTGGATCCAGAACATGTGCGCCGAGAGGTAGTCGATGTAAGTCTGCAGCACCGCGTAGCTGAGCGCGAGGCCGAGGAAGAAGGTGAACGCCCGCCAGAAGCCAACCCGATCGGCGCCGCGCCCCAGTGCCCTGATGCCGCGCACGTAGAGCGTCACCGTGACTGCGCACAGGATGAAAATCGTCGGGGAGAACTGCCAGGGCAGCAGATAGCTCAGATCCGTCACGACCGGTGGCATCCGGGCATGATATCACGCACGGATTTTACGGCCGGCGGACGCTGATCCGATTGTCCACGTCCCGAACGGCTGGGTGGCCTGCGGCGAGATCCTCGATGACGTAGCGCATGCAGCGTTCGGGAACGGAGCCGTCGAGGGTCACTTCGCCCTCGCGCACGGCGACGGTGACTTCGCTCGAATCCACGTCGTCGCGCTGCATGAGCGCCTCGCAGATATCCTCGTAGAGCTCCGCGTCGGAGCGTCGGATGCCTCGCGGCGCGAGTGGATGGCGGCTCGGGCCGGCCATGCGGTGAGCTGTGCGCGCGCCGCCTCCCTGTGCATCGGGTGGCACGAAGCTGTCACCGGCATCGTCGCCTCGGGTGCGCCCCTCGTAGCTCGCCGGTGCGAAGTAGCGCAGCCAGTACCCCTCCGGTGTCAGGCGCCGCCTCTGCGGAGCCTCGCCGGGGCATTCCTCGGCGCCGCCGCCGAATCGACTCGCGCCATAGTGCCCCGAGGCCCCATGGCCGTAATCGCCCGTCGTGCCGTAGCCTCCGTAGCTGCGGCCGCCCAAGCGGCCTCCGGAACTGGAATAACCGCGACCCATGCGGGGCGCGTAGCAAGGTGCGCGCCGGGCATCGCGGTTGCTGAAACAGGGTATGGCACCGCAACCACACGATTCCGCTGGAGCCGCAAGCGCCAGGCGCGGCGAATACTCGCACTTCGAGCACCGGTTGCGGGAGAGGTGGTGCGAGCTGCGGGAGGAGACGCGCGCGAGGCTCATACGGTCCGATAACGAGGGCTATGCGGAGATCGCCGGCCGCGTCAGCGATCTCGAGGATCAATCGCTCGCCGACCTGCTCGTGGACGTCAACCTGGCCGAGGTCACGCGCGATGTGGAGGAAATCCGAGCGATCGAGCGCGCGCTGAAACGCATGGCTCTGGGCACATACGGGATCTGCGTAAACTGCGGGCAGCCGATCGAGCCTGAGCGCCTGAAGGCTTACCCGACCGCAAACCGGTGCGCGGCGTGTCAGCGTGCCTACGAGCACGACCACATGGGGACCGCGACGCCCCGTCTCTAACGGCGATTGCTACTTGGCTAACCTTCCGCTAGCCTTAAGAAACTTCCTACTTGCTTCGAGCGTCCGCGGCCGCTCCGGCTGTTGTGTATGCAGGGGTTCTCACCTCGTCTGGACGTTCTGCCTGAAGCGCAACGACGGCTTTGGGACGAGTTGCGCGCCGTACCCGAGGAGTTCACGCTGTATGGCGGCACCGCAATTGCGCTGCAGTTGGGTCACCGCACGTCCACTTATTTCGATTTCTTCGGCTGCCGCACGGTCGATGTCGTTGCATTACAGCGCGGAACCCCGTTTCTGGCCCGCGCGGACGTCGTTCGGCGCGAGAAGAGCACCCTCACGGCCTACGTGAACAGAGGAGCTCCCGTTCCCGTGTGTTTCGTGGGCCTGCCGCAGCTGCCGCGCCTCGCTTCGCCCCTCGTCGCTAACGACAACGGCTTGAAGGTCGCATCGCTCCTCGACCTGGCCGGCACCAAGGCGATGGTCGTTCAGGTCCGGGCGGCCGCCCAGGATTACCTCGACATGGATGCGCTGATCCATCTGGGCGGCGTCAGCTTACCGTCCGCGCTGGCGGCGGGGGAAAGCCTTTACGGACGCACATTCAGCCCGGAAATCACGCTGAAGGCTTTGTCGTACTTCGACGATGGCGCTCTGCGCGAGCTCCCGGAGGACTTGAAGTCCCGCCTGGTGGCCGCCGTGAGAGAGGTCGACCTCGATAACCTGCCGGGCGTATGAAACCCATTCCGGTCACCGCACGAACACTGCGGGTGGCGCGCCGGATCGTCTGGCTGGAGGAGCCCGGGAAGGCGCTGGCAGACCCGGTCAGGTTCATGGCTTACGCGATGGCCTACGCCCGCCACAAAGACATGCGGGTGATCCGGCGCTATGTCTCCGACGACGATTTCCGGGAGGCGCTCGACAACGCGCCGCCGGGAATCGTCGATCCGCGCTCCTGGGCATATTGGAACGTCATGATGGGCCGATTCCCGCCGCCACCTTTGCCCAGGAGGGCATTCGGAAGCCGCTCGTGAGCGGCAGGGGAAGTCTGGTTTGCGTCGGCGTCGGCATGACGTTGGGCTCCCACATCACGCCTCTGGCGCGAAACTACATCGAGAAGGCCGATGTGGTCTTCACAGCGCTGTCGGATGGTGTCATGGAGCTGTGGCTCGAGAAAATGAATCCGGACGTGCGCAGCCTGCAGCGGTATTACCGTGAGGGCAAGTCCCGCCTGCAGACTTACCGTGAAATGGTGGCTGCCATGCTGACGGAGGTTCGAGCCGGCAAGCGTGTCTGTGGCGCGTTCTACGGCCACCCCGGGGTGTTCGCCTGGGCGAGCCACAAGGCGATCGAGCTGGCCCGCAGCGAAGGATACCCGGCGCACATGGAGCCTGGAGTCTCGGCGGCGGACTGCCTCTATGCCGATCTCGGCATCGATCCCGGCAAGTACGGCTGCCAGCACTTCGAGGCCAGCCAGTTCATGCTCTACCGGCGCCGCATCGATACCGCGGCCTATCTCATCCTCTGGCAGGTCGGGGTGGCGGGCGATCAGTCGCTGGCCCGGTTCGCCACCGGCCCGTCGCATCGGCGCGTACTGGTAGACCTGCTGTCGCACCATTACGATGCAGCGCACGAGGTCATCCTCTACAAGGCTGTGACGCTGGCCATCTCGCGGCCGGAGATCGTGCGGCTGCCGCTGGGTGCACTGCCCGAGGCGGAGTGTGACATGCACTCCACCCTGGTCATCCCTCCGTCGAGCGCGCTCGTGCCGGACGAGGAGACGCGCGAGCGCCTGCGCGCGCTGGAGCGATCGGTTTCACAGCGGGGCCTGGCTGAGTGATCTACTGTTGAATTGCGGGGCCGGAAACGTTCCCAAAAACGAACAGTATCTCATCTCTGCCGGATCTTCGTTGATATTGCGCAATGCTTGAGCTAGGCTGCCGGCTGCGGAGTAGCGTACGCGCGAACGGGCGGGGGGCTGTCTGGTCATGTCAGGCATCATCGATTGCATCGATCTCCTGGAGAAGCTGGGCGCAAATGCAGCGTTGTGGGCGACGCCCTCCGACCTCGAGCAGCTGTTGGCTGAAGCCGTGCTCGATCCGGAGCTTCGCGCCGCCATTGCCGCCGGCGACGAGGGATCGCTCGGCCGCCTTCTCAACGCCCGTGACAACGTGTGCTGCCTCATCGAGCCTCACAGGGAAGACGAAGAGGAAGACGATGAGGAGGAAGAGGAAGAAGAGTCGGACGATGAGGACGCCGACGAGGACTCGGATGATGAGGACAAGCGCTCGCGGAATCGAGGCCTCGATCCCGTTGCCGACCTCGCCTGACGGGTGCAGCCGGAAGAAGTTGTCCGGCGTTCCCTTGCGGCTCGTCGTAATCGCGTTTGCGCTGGCACTTTCGGCGGCGGTGCATCCCGCCGCGGCCGCGCAGCCGGATCCTACGGCGCAACTCCTGGAGCGCGCGAACGACGTCAGGCTGACGAACTACACCGAGTTCAATTCCATACTGCAGTCGCTCACGGGGCGTGCCGCGCAGCTTTCACCCGAGCAGCGCGAGTATCTGCGCTACCTGCAGGGTTGGAAGAAGGCGTACGACGGTGACTACCCGGGAGCGATAGCCGAGCTCGAGGAGGTTGCGGGCACTTCCCGCGATCCGATGCTTCGCTTCCGCGCTCAGGTGACCGCTGCCAATGTCTTGGTGGTCGCAAGCCGCTACGAGGATGCGTTCGTACAGCTTGCAGCTCTGCTGACGGAGCTGCCGGGCGTCTCGGACGGGTCCGCGCGGGAGCAGGCACTGGGCGTTGCCGGCGAGCTCTACCTCGAGGTCGGCCAGTACGATCTCGCGATGCGCTACGGCCGGATGCTGGCGCAGGAAAACTGGCGGGGAATCGGCGCCTGCAAGGGAGTGGTCATCGAGCTGGATTCGCTTTTCAGAAGCGGCCGTCTGCAGGAAGGCAGTCCGATGATTCAGTCGGGGATCGACGAGTGCCTGAAGGTAGGCATGGTGACCCACGCCACGGCGATCAGGACTTTCGCCGCCCGTCTCGCGCTTGCGAACGGTCATCCGGCGCAGGCCCTGCAGATCCTGCAGAGCACTTACGCCGCGACCCTGCAGACCCACTATCCGCGCATGATCTCGGAATACGATGCGCGGATGGCGCAGGCCTATCTGGCCGAGGGGGATGCAACGCGTGCCGGCGAGTTCGCCTCGAAGGCGGTGGCGAGCGCGGTGAAGAACCAGTTCACCCAGCCGCTGGTGACGGCCAACCAGATCCTCTATCAGATCGCCAAGGCGCGCGGCGACTACAAAGCCGCCCTGGGATTCTACGAGCAGTACGCGGTCGACAACCTGGGCTATCTCAACGAAGTCTCGGCGCGGCAGCTCGCGTACGAGAAGGTCACACACGAGAACATCGCCAGGCAGCTCAAGATCGAGTCGCTCAGCCGCGAGAACCGCGTGCTGGAGCTCGAACACACTGTGGCGGCCAAGGAGATGGTGGCAACGCGCCTCTACGGCGTGATCCTGACGCTCGTCCTCGCGCTGATAGGGCTCTGGGCGTTGCTGACCAAGCGCTCACAGCTGCACTTCAAGAATCTCTCGCGGCTCGACGGCCTCACCGGCATCTCCAACCGGCTGCACTTCATCGAGCAGGCGGAAGCGGCACTTGCCTATGCGCGCAAGTCGGGGCAGGACGTCTGCCTGGCTCTGTTCGATCTCGATTACTTCAAGTCGATCAACGACCGCTTCGGCCATGCCACCGGGGATTTCGTGTTGAAGCGCAGCGCGACGCTGTGCCGGGAGTACCTGCGCCGCAGCGACATCTTCGGGCGGTTCGGCGGCGAGGAGTTCAGCGTGTTGTTGCCCGGCTGCCGCCTGGAAGAGGCCCGCGAGCAGTCGGAGCAGCTGCGGCGCACCATCAACGGGATCGATGCGGAATACCGTGGCACCAAGGTCGCGGTGTCGGCGAGCTTCGGAATCGCCTCCAGCGCCGTGTCGGGATACGAGCTGGCCCGCCTTCTGGCTCATGCCGACGCCGCGATGTACCGGGCAAAGCTGGCGGGCCGCAACTGTGTGATGGCCTACGACACCGCCGACAGCGGCGAAGTGAAGGCCATCCTGTCGACGCCTCAGCCCTGATGGATCGCCTTGACGACCTGGGAATCCTCCAGGCCTTCCAGCCCGTCCTCGGACCCGTGGCCGCTCTCTTTGACGCCGCCGAATGGCGCATCCGCCGCGGCCATGGCGACTGAGTTGATGCCGACCATGCCCGCCTCCAGGGCATCACCGATCAACATCGCGCGCTTGCCTGACTCCGTGAAGGCGTAGGCGGCCAGCCCATAGGGCAGGCGGTTGGCCTGCTCGACGGCCTCGTCGAGCGTGGCGAATGAAGTAAGTACCGCAACCGGACCAAACGGCTCTTCGCTCATGATGCGCGCTTCGGCCGGCACATCCGACAGGACGGTCGGCTGGTAGAAGAATCCCTCCTTGCCATGACGCTCGCCGCCGGCACGCAGTGCCGCGCCGCGGCTCACCGCATCCCCGATCAGCGCCTCCATGGCCTGCGGGCGGCGCGGGTTGGCCATTGGGCCCATGTGATGGCGCTCGATGAGCCCGTCGCCCACCTCGACCTTGCGAGTGCGTTGGGTGAAGGCGGTGACGAAACGGTCGTAGATGCCCTGTTGTACGTAGAAGCGCGTCGGCGAGACGCAGACCTGGCCGGCGTTGCGGAACTTCGCGGTGGCCAGGAGCTCGACCGTGCGCTCGAGGTCAGCGTCATCGAACACGATGACCGGGGCGTGGCCGCCGAGCTCCATCGTCGTGCGCTTGACGGTGGCTGCCGCAAGAGCGAGCAGATGCTTGCCGACGGCCGTCGAGCCGGTGAACGACAACTTGCGTACGATGGGAGAGGCGAGGAGATGCCGCGACACTTCGTCCGGCACGCCGAAGACGAGTTGCACTACACCGGCGGGCAGGCCGGCATCGACGAGCGTGCGCACCACCTCGATAGCCGAGGCCGGGGACTCTTCGGCGGGCTTGAGGATCACCGAGCAGCCGGCCGCGATCGGAGCGGCGAGCTTGCGACCCGGATTGATGATGGGGAAGTTCCACGGAGCGAATGCGGCCACGGGGCCCACCGGCTCCTTCACGACCAGAGAGCGCGTTCCGGTGGGACGCACCAGCACTCTGCCGTATGCCCTGCGGCACTCCTCAGCAAAGAACTCGAAGAGATTGGCGACGGCATTCGCCTCCGCTCGCGTCTCGCGCAGCGGCTTGCCTTCTTCCAGGGTGGCCACGCGCGCGATCTGCTCCACGCGCTCGCGCATCAGCTGTGCGGCACGCTTCAGGACCCGTGATCGCTCCTCCGGCGTGGAGCGCTTCCATAGCCGGAACGCGCGCTCCGTCGTCTCCAGCGTGCGGTCGAGGTCCGCCGCATCGACGAGCGGCAGCTCGCCCAATGATCCTCCGGTGGCAGGATTTACGACGCGGTGCGTCCGGCGCTTCTCCGTGCCGATCCATTCGCCATCGATGTACAGCTTCAGGTCTGTGTATCCAGTCATTGTGCCTCAGGCCGCTCGTGCGGCGGGTCGAGTCCCTGGTGATGCCGGCAATTCTACCGCGCGCCGCCTGCATCGGGCGCAGCATGCCCGATCGCCAGCTCGAAGGGCGCCGCCGGCAGACCTTCCCGATCGTAGAGATTGCAGATCGGGCTGTCGGACCAGCAGTACCGCACCTTTACGGCCGCGGGAGCGGACGAGCTGTCCAGCACCACATCCGTGCCCTGCTGCATCGCATCGGCGAACGCACAGTGTCCCGTGCCGTCGCAGAGCTGAAATCCGACCGGCCGGTTGGACTCCATCGTCTGGAGTCCGCCGCCATGCGTGTCGAACCGCACGAGCACCTTTCCATGCGCGCGCCACGCGGCCACCGGACCGGGGCTCATGCCGACCACGCTCTGCCGGTATATGAGGCTGCGCGCGAGCAATGCAAGACGGTGTCCGACGTCCTGCTTGTCAGTGGGATGGAGGAAGCGGGTCGAGCCGATGTCGACGGTCACCGCCAGGCCCGCGTGCGCCGAGGCAGCGGCGACACGGCGCTCGGCCTCGCGCAGCTGCGCCCAATCCGAAGGCTGCGGTTGTGCCCGGTAAGGCCCGAATCCCGGAAGCTGCACGATGAGCACGGGTGTCGACGGGCCGAACTGCTGCCGCCAGTCGGCGATCAGCGCCGGCAGGAGTCGCGCGTACTCATTGGCCTGGTCGGCGTTGGACTCCCCCTGATACCAGAGGATGCCGCGAATCCGGGTGGCGCCGAGCGGCGCAATCATGCCGTTGTGCAGCACCGTGAGGCCGAACTGGTTGAGCCAGGGCACGTCAGGCATGCGGCCGGTCTGGCTCATCGGCGTCGAGGTCTTGAATCGCCAGGGTCCCGCGAAGGGCACCGTCGTTCCGTCCGCAAGCCGCAGCATCATCTGCCCGCCCGGTACGAGTGGACCCGCGCCGCCGAGCACGCTCATCGTAAGGACGTTGCGGCCGGCGCGCAGGATCCCGGCCGGCACCCGATAAGCGCGCGCAACGTCATAGCCTTCGGATGCGCCGACCTGCACGCCGTCCATCCAGGCAATGTCGGATTGATCGATCGCACCCAGCGACAACACGGCCGGCTCGCTTGCCTGCCGTGCGCTGAGCTCGAACTCTTTGCGCAGCCATACGAGGCCGTTGAAGGTCTGCAGCGCGGGCACGCCCCATTCGCGCCAGCTGCCATTGGGCACGACGGTGGCCCAACCGGCGTCGTCGTATGAGGGTGCATACCATGGCTGCGGCGCCGCGCTCGCCGGATCGTGCGCCCGCCACCAGTCGGCCGCGATGCGATTCCACTCCTGCCGGGCCTGCGCGGGTGACCTTGCATACACCGGCAGCAGATCGAGGTAACGGTCGTAACCGCCGAGCCGCCGGATCCGCGGTGCGCTGATCCAGGCCTGGATCACCGAGCCGCCCCAGGCCGACTCGATGAGTCCGATCGGCACCCCGACGGCCGGCTGCAGCTCGCGGCCGAAGAAATAGCAGACGGCGGAAAACTCGCGGACGGTTTGCGGGCTCGTGACGTCCCAGCGGGCGCCGGCGCCGAAAGTGGTTCGCGGCACGACGCTGCGGAAGCGCTCGATGTGGAACAGGCGGATCAGCGTGTTGTCAGCATTGTCGACGTCCTGGTCGTAATCCGAGGCGAGCCGCGTCGGATACTCCATGTTGGACTGCCCTGAGCAGAGGAACACGTCGCCGATGAGGATGTCACGCACCGTCTCGCGGGTTCCAGTGGTGCTCTCTGCGGTGAGTGTGTAGGGCCCGCCCGCGGGCAGGGCAGGGAGTGCCGTCTGCCATCGACCGTCGGGCCCGGCGCGCACGATGAGGCGTGACCCGGCAGCGGGTGGGATTCTTGCTGCGTCACCGGCTTTCGCGAGAGTCACTGTGACGGCGGCGCCGGGCGTCGTGGTGCCCCAGACGGGAATGGGGGCCTGACGCTGTAACACAGCGTGGTCTTGGAACGTCGTGTAGAGGAGATCTGCAGCGGCAGGTTGGACCACGGCCAGTGCGAGAAGCGGCAAATACCTGTGTAGCGGCAACCGGGCCATTCCCCCTCCTCGAGACGGTGCGGCACGAAAGCGCGCATGCTAGCGGTATCAAGGAGACGGCGCCACGACCGAGAGCTGGGCGGCATGGCCCTGCCGCAATAAAGCATACCCACGCCTCGTCAGGGTCCGGTATGCGACCGCGGCTGCTTCCCGTCATCCCGTTGATGGGCGTGATGCTCTTTGCGCACTCCATACCTGCGCGCGCGGCGAGTCTCTCCTGGATGTGCGGCCATTGTCAGATGTCAGTAGGCGCGGGGGAGACGTACCACTTCTGGGCGCGGACCGGCGGAATCGTAGTGCCAGTCACCTTGACGTGGGATCGCGACAGGTGGGAGGTCGGCGTGTTCCGCTTCACCACGCGCCAGGAGCTCGAGTATCAGGACCATGAGCCTGACCGGCGGGTGGCCCGGCCTTACTGGGGCTTTTCCGCGTCACGGCGGATTGGGCTCTTCGGTCCGCCGGCGGCGCGGGTTTTCCTCGGGATCGGCGCTTCCTATAAGACCGAGACCGACGACCTGAGCTCGACTCGCTGGGACATCGCCGGGCAGCTGGGCATTCGTTTCAGGCTGGGCCGTGGCGGTAACAGCCTCGAGGTCTGCCTCCGCCACTTTTCGAACGGCGGTCTGCGGCGGCCCAATCACGGACAGGACTTCTTCACCTTGAGTTACGTATTCTAGGCGGGATGAGCTGGAAGCCCCGTAGCCCGCGAGCTTGGCTGTGTGCCGGAATTGCCGGTGCGCTAACCATATTCTGGATGCTTGCAGCGCCCGCGCAGCAGGCGCCGTCCAAGGCGCCCGTACCTTCAGCGGGCAAATCAGGCGCGGCGAGCGCGTCCGCTGCGGCGCCAAAGCCGGCCTCTCTGCTCCCGCTATCGGCGAGCGAAGTGCTGACGCACGTCCAGCGCAGCGTCACCTGGTACCACGATCTTTCCGATGTCGAGCAGCTCAGCCTGCCCGGCGTAGACCCGCTGGCGCGCAGCCAGCTGCAGCAGCAGACCCTCATGGCGGTCCACCTGGCTTTCGAGTTCGGCAAGGGTGCCGAGGACATCCTTGGCCGCGAGGCTCAGGCGCAGAGTGCGAGCGCCGCAAATAAGGCCGCCACAAATCAGGCCACCGCGAGTCAGAGCCCCGCGGGTGGCAGCGCGCCCGCGGCGAAGTCCGCGACGCCAACGCTGGCTGCGCAGCTCGAGCAGTCAGCGGCGGACCTTGCCAGTCGCGAGGCAGAGCTCAAATCTGAAATGGCTGCCGTCGATGCTCGTCTACGCCTGGCGAGGGGGGCAAGCGCGCGCGCAACGCTTACGGCTCAGCGCGACGGCGTCGTCGCCGCTCTGCAGCTCGTCCAGCAGATCGAGTCGAATGTCGGCCAGCTGCGCCATTTCCAGGAGAGCGCGATCGCGGGGCGGGGCAAACCGCCCAAAGGTCTGCGGGATCAGCTCGCGGCGCTCGAGAGCTCGGTTCCGGCACTCGCGACAGGCGAGTCGGCCGCGGGCGGGGCGGCGGCCACGTCGTCGACCGCGGGCGCGGCAAGCTCCTCGTCCGCCGGTCATGCGGCGTCCTCGGCCGCCGCTGCGAAGCCGGCGGCGGCCAACTTCCAACCGCAGTCAGCCGGCATCGTCACGCTCATCGGACAATGGTTCACGCTGCATGGCTATCGCGTGCAGCTCGAGGCGGCCATCAAGGACACGACCACCCTCGAGACCCAGTTGACCGATACGCGCTCGCGGATTCTCACCACGGTGCGCCAGCTGGTGGGCGGCGGACTTGCCGCGATCGCCGCAGGCAGTACGGCACAGCTCGCCACACAGCGGCCGACGATCGAGGCTGCCACGGGACAGCTCCGTGAGCTCTCGAGCGTTATCATCCCACTCGGCAAGCAGGCGCTGACCCTGAGCAGCGCGCAAACCACGCTCGAGAACTGGAGCCATACGCTCGCCGCGCAGGAGTCGGCTATCGCGAGCTATCTCGGCCTGCACGTTGGTTTCCTCCTGGCCTGGGTCGCGGCAGTGCTCATCGTGTCGGAGGCCTGGAGGCGAGCGATCCAGCGCTATCTCCCGGACGCCAGGCGCCGCCGGCCGTTCGTCGTGCTGAGGCGCCTCGTCATCACGATCACGCTCGCGCTGGTCGTCATTTTCAGCCTCGTCTCACAGGTCGGCTCGGTCGCCACCTACGCGGGATTCGTGACGGCGGGCGTCGCAGTCGCGCTGCAGAATCCAATTCTTGCGGTCGTGGCGTACTTCTTCCTCATGGGCCGGTACGGAGTGCGCGTGGGAGATCGCGTCACGATCTCCGGTGTGACCGGGCGGGTCGTCGATATCTCGCTCCTCAGGATCTATCTCATGGAGCTCTCCGGTCCCGATCTGCATTCGACCGGCCGGATGGTGGTGCTGTCGAATGCGGTGCTGTTTCAGCCGACGGCGTCGCTCTTCAAACAGATCCCGGGCGCGGAGTACCTGTGGCACAGCGTGACGCTGATGATCGTGGCCACGGCGGACGTCGAGGAGGCCTACAGCAGGCTGCAGACGGCGGCCAACAAGGTGTACGACACGTACCGCGCCGATATCGAGCGCCAACATGCTCTGGCGCAGCGCTTCATCGATTTCGAGACGGCCACGCCGGTGCCGGAGGTTCGGGTGCGGCTGACGGATACCGGTCTGGAGTGCTCGGTGCGCTATCCGGTCGCGCCTGAAAAATCGGCCCGCATCGATCAGCAGATGCTCGATGCTCTACGCAAGGCAGTCGAGCGCGATGATAAGCTGAAGCTCGTCGCCTCAGGCGGCGTGGTACTGAAGTCGTCCGGTGAGATGGCGTCGGGCTAACGCAGTACCGCCAGCCGTGCCAGGTTCGCCTGCACGACCGCGTCATGACAGGCGCTCTGCGCATACCAGCGCCTTGCGGCCTGCACCAGAGTAGTGCAGATCTGTGTCGCATCTGCAGCTTCCGGACCCAACAGGGCCAGCGGGCTCGGCTTGAAGCCGCGGTGCCGCGTGCGCTGCAGGCGATGGAGCCGCAGGCGCCGCAGCGCCAGGGTCGGCACGGATTCGTTGGCGAGAGTCGTCCGCTCCGCGCGCTCGCAGGCGAGCTGAGCGATGCGGCCGGCGTCCGCGTCGGTTGCCGCCAAGTCATCGGCGTGCGTCACCCATTGATCACACCACGCCTGCACGCGATCGACCGAGGCCTGCATGCGCGGGTCACTCAGCGCGGCGGTGATCTGCGGCAGGTCGAATGCCTCGCGCAGCGCTTGTTCCCATCGCTGTTCCTCGAGCAGCAACTCAATGTCGGCGATGTAGCTCGCTACCATCCGCGAGCTCGAAGGAGGGGCGGAGCGCGCGGGTTCTCCCCCGGGCGGCGGCGTGATCTGGTACGCGAACCGGTCTTGCATGCGTCAAGTCTCGGATGAAGGGATTACAGGAGTTCCGTCCGCCTGGCTGTCGGGGGCTTCCCGCGCTGCACGGCGTCGGCGTGTGCTCTTACCCAGGCTCTTCTTGCCCGGGCCCTTGTTCCTGCCTTGGCGGGCGGAGCCTTTGGCGCTTTTCGGCGTGCGCCGGCCGGTTGCAGCCTCGGGGGCGGGATGTGCGCGGTGCGCCTTGCGCACCTTTTTCCAGGCCTTGCGAGCTACGGCAGATTGCTTGCGCGCCCGTTTGGCCTCGCGCTTGGCTTCTTTCACTCGCTTGCGGGCGCGCTTCAGCTCATCTTTGGCGATCCGGACGCGCTGCCTGGCGACTTCCGCCAGCAGCCGCGCCCGCTCGAGCGGCTCCGCCGGCTCCCCCGCCGCCGGAACCTGGGGGGTGACACCTGGCATGGAAGCGTCTGCGCCGTTGATGGCGCCCCAGGGTGGCGCGCCGGCGGATCGCTTTTCGGTGACTGTCTTCCCCATGCGCAATCGCGGGTGGTGGCGGGGGGACGGCCAGTGTCACACAACGGCCGTGCCCTTGCCACCGCGATTTTTATCCACAGATTTTGTGAATAACCCTGTGCACACCACGGCATGGCACGGGCAAAGCCGTTGCGGCAGCAAGGGCTTGCGTCAGGATGGGCAACGATTGATCAGCGGGAGCGCGCGGGCAGCATGGTGGCGGTGACCCGATTGCGGCCGGAGTTCTTGCTGCGATAGAGCGCCGCGTCGGCTACTTTCAGAACCTGGTCGGCGAGCTTGCGCTCGCCCACCGGCACGCGATCGAGCCCGCAGAGGCCGAAGCTCGCGGTGACGTCCACATCCCGCGCGTGCACCTTGAACGGCGTGTTGGCAACACCCGCGCGCAGCTTGCGCGCGACGTCGAGTGCGTGGTCGTACGGCGTCTCGGGCAGCACAACTGCGAATTCCTCACCGCCGATGCGCGCCACCCAATCCACTCCGCGGCGCAGGGACTGCTGCAGCCGTGCGCCGAACTGCTTCAAAATCTCATCGCCGCCCGCGTGACCCAGCGTGTCATTGGCATTCTTGAAGTAGTCGATGTCGCAGAGGATCAGCGACAGCGGCCGGCCGTAACGGGCCGCGCGTTCCACCTCACGCGGGAAGTGCTTGCTGAAAAACCGTCGGCTAGCGACGCGCGTCAGGTCGTCGGTAGTCGATAGTTTGCGATTCTCAACGAGCGCGATGCGCAGAACGGCTTCGAGCTCTGCGATTCGGCGCGCCGGTCCGATTCGCGCGCACAGCTCAAGATCTGAAACGCGTCGGCCAACACAGTCGTCTGCACCAGCCGCGAGTCCTGCCTCTCTCTCTCTCGGCTCATCGAGGGGCGTGACGTAAACGATGTATGGTGCGCGTGCGGACTGTTGCGAGCGTACCTTGCGGATGAGCTCGAGGCTGTCCGTCACCACTACCGGACGGAAGTCCGTCACCAGGCTGATGAGCGCTGCGCCATCGTCGCTGACGCCCTCGACTTCAAGCATGTCAGGCGGAATGCGCCTCTCGAAATCCGCACGGATTCCGGCGTCGGCGATTGCGATGAGGGCGCGCGGCGGCGGCAGCACCCGCAGCATCACTGCGATCGTGGCTGTGGTGTCTTCTTGAATAGCCGAAGGCTGGTGCGTGCGACGCTCGAGGACTCGCTTGATGACGGTGGTCTGCCCACCCGTGCGCATTTGAGGCCCCCAAGGGCTTTCCGTTCTGGCGACTGGGCCGGGATGTTACAGATTCCAAAGGCCGAAAACTGTGGACCCCGGCGCAACGGCACCCTCTTGAAAGGGCTCCCGCCGGGGCGGGCCGGTTCAGGATGGGCCGGGCGGCGGGGATTTGTGACGGCGTACACGTTTCCCCCGGAGACCCGGGCAGGCCGCTACCATATGTGACCCGTAGGATCCTGTCCGCACACCAAAAGCGCATTGCCGCAATGGGCCCTCCCGCCATCACCCGCCGCCGCCGCCCCTTTCTCACCCCGGTGTGGCTCATCCTGCTGGCGGTGCTCGCGGTGGTAGGTGTGGGACTGGGCCTGCATGAGTCGGCCAATAACACCATCGTGGTCATCGTGCCGCCCGCGAGCATGGAGCTGGGCACGATCGACGATCCGCCGCTCTCTGCCGCCGGTGAGCAGCAGGCCCAGCAGCTTGCACAGCGGTTCGCCGCGGCCAACGGTCCGGACGGGCTCGCGGCGATCTACGTGAGCGGCACCCGCGGGGCGAAGCAGACGGCCGCGCCTCTGGCGCAATCTCTCGGGAAACAGCCGATAACTCTGTCGAGCGGCGATGCAGGAGGAATCGCCGGGCAGATCATCGGCGAACATGGGGGAGATAATGTGCTCGTCGTTTGCCCTGCGGCGGTCATCCCCGATCTCATCCAGGAGCTGAGTGGCCAGCAGGTCAAGGCTCCCGAGGGTCTGCGCGCCATCTGGGTGGTCAGCGTCCCGAGCTACGGGTCCGCAAGTGTGCTGCGGGTCGCCTACTGATCCCTACCGGCAATGCACGCTGAGCGCGACGGCCTTGCGCACGAACGCCTGGTGCTCCCTGATGCGGAAATCGGCGACGACGACGTCCTGGATATACCTGGCCTGGTCGATCAGAAACGTGGCTCGACGCACGCCGAAGCCGAACGGGCCCTGCACCCCGTACATCTTGATGACGAAGCGGTCGCTGTCCGCCAGCAGGATGAAGGGGAGCTTGTACTTCTCGCGGAAGGTGCGGTGGCTGGCCGGGCTCTGCGGGCTGACGCCCGCGACCCTGAGGCCGGCCGCATCGACGTCCATGTGCAGATCCCGGATCTGGCAGGCCTCGCGCGTGCAGCCCGGCGTGAAATCAGCAGGGTAAAAGTAGAGGATGAGCGGGCCGTCTCGCAGCAGATTGCTGAGCGAGGTCGCCTGGCCGTCCGCGTCCGGCAAGGTGAACTCAGGCGCCCGCGCGCCGATTGCCAGCATGGGCCTCTCCAGGGTGGCTTGGCTTCGGCAGCATCATAGCCGCGAGGCGGGGTGGGCGGACAAGCGCAGCCGGCACATGAACGAGGCGGGGACGGGTGTGCCGTCCCCGGGGCAAAGGGTTCCGGGGATCCGGGGCTTCCGGAAACCCGGGGTTCGGAAAGGGTGCAGGCCGGCGATTGGACGTGCTGGCCCTGGGTGCTATTATCGCGCGCCTTGCGTGGGGCGGTAGCTCAGCTGGGAGAGCGTCGCGTTCGCAATGCGAAGGTCGAGGGTTCGATCCCCTTCCGCTCCACCATAAATTCCAGCGTATCCGCTTCACCCCCTGTTAGTTCGCTCGGCCGTAAGCGCTGGGTAAACGTAGGGGGTTTCCCTCGTAGCCCATGCCCCGTCCGCCACGCGGCGCCGCCCCGCTGGCGGTTGAGGATCTAGGCGCAGCCCTGCGCGGCCTCGTCACCTTCGCCGACCAGCTCCACACGTCCATGGACCCGGAGACGGTCGAGGCAGCCGCCGCCGAGATCGAGGCCCACACGGCTCGTGAGGCGGCAGGAGAAGCGCGAGAGACGGCGGAGAAGGCTGCAGAGCGTCGGCGCACCGGTGGCGTTCTGCGTGTCGTCAGCGATGGTTGCCGTGTCAGGCCCCAGTGGAAATAAACCACCGAGCTGGGCAAGCTTGGGGCCCGAGGCGATTTTCAGGCGGAGGGTTGGACTTTCCTCTATCAGAATCGCTGGAAACCGGTGGAAGATCAAATGATCTCGCATTGCTGAGCGCGAGGGCAAGAGTCGTGCCAGGAGAAGATGCAGCTCACGCAATTGACGCACTCGCCAGAAAAGGTAGAGAGCTTCACGGCTTCATGCGACATCGTGTCGAACAAATCCGAGTTGGAGAGAGTGCCGTTAAAAACTGGTCCGAGAGAGGTGGTATACATGATCACCGTCAAGCCGTACGCATTCACTCCCGGCCTGCGGGCGACCGAGCCGACAGTAGGCCCACGAAGAGCGTTTGCGCTCATTGCGGTGCTACCTCCACTTTTGTTCCATTCCGGTTTCGCTCGTTCGCAGCAGCTGCCGCCTGCGGTCACTAATCGCAGCAGGACGAAGGCCTCGAGGGGCGTGCTGCAGGAAGTCGTAGTTACCGCATCGAAGCAGCAGGAGACCGTACTACATGCGGCACTTTCAGTTTCCACTCTCTCGCCAGAGCAGTTACAGCAGGCGGGGGTCGTCGGGCTTCAAAATCTGACGTCCACCGTCCCGGGCGTACAGATGAAGTCGGTGGGATTGGCGAACTCAATACAGGTAGCAATGCGAGGGATTAGCAACGACGATTTCAATGAGCCCGGTAACCCGGCCATCGCAACCTACGTTGACGGGGTGTATGTGGGCCGCACGGAAGGACTGGCAGGAGCGCTATACGATATCGAGCGCATCGAAATCGTCCGTGGACCTCAGGGAACTCTCTACGGGCGCAATTCTACCGGTGGCAATATCAATATCGTTACGCCGGACCCGGCGGCGCAGCTCTCAGCAGCCCTAAGCGCTTCATATGGAAATTATAACGACGTTCAAATCCAGGGAATGGTGAATCTGCCGGTGGCCACCGATCTCGCCGTCCGGATCGCGTTCACAACCCATCGGAATGACGGGTACTACGATACCTTGAGAAGCTCAAATCGAAACTACGGAGCGGCAAACGATTATGGCGGACGAGTAACCGCCCTCTGGTCGCCTGCTGTCAACTTCAACTGGCGTCTCGCTGTCGACGATTTCGTCATGGATGGAACGCCGAATCTGGATATTGAAACGGCACCGAATGGCCAACCGCAGGATGGTTTGCCCGTGTTTCGCCGTCCCGTCAGAGGCGGTCCAGACCCGTTCGATCATCTCAAGAACCTGATGGTCCGGTCCCGCATAAATTGGTCGATTGGCGACGGTATATCCTTATCGTATATCGCCGGATACCAGAATCTAAATTCGACGGTGCAATTCGTAACGGCGGCCAATTCGTTTCATGGGCTGAGACCGGATTGGACCAATAGCGATTCGCATGAGATCGATCTGCACTACGATTCGCATCGGGTGCGCAACATACTGGGTGCAAGCTATTTCAAGCAAACCGTAAGGTCCGCTGACAGCTACGATTTTTATACCATCGGGTATACGGCATCCTGGGACCTGACATTTCCGACCGCGTCATCGCCGATATATTCGCCACTGACGGTCCCGAACACTGCTTGGGGAGTATTCGACCAAGCGACGGTTTCCCTGTCCGACAACTTGCGGGTGACTGGTGGTTTGCGGTACAGCGACGAAGGACAAACCGAGAAGGCCCTGAATTTCACGCTCTGTCCCTTGTCTCAGTATGAGAGCGTTCCGCTGCCTTCCGTGCGAACCCTTTACGGACCGGGATGCGTGACGTCACCACAGGGAACCACTTCCGGTGCATGGTCTGATCTAACGTGGAAGGCCGGGATCTCATATGACCTCTCCGATCGCACGGCGAGCTATCTAACTGTGAGCACTGGTTTCAAGTCGGGCGGCATAAGCGCCGGGATCTCGGTAGCTCCGACATTCAGGCCTGAAAAGGTCACATCGTACGAGCTGGGGCTGAAAGCCCGAATCCTCGATCACCACTTGAGCATCAATTCCGCCGTGTTCTACGCGCGCTACTCTGACCTTCAAGTGTCACAGATCGTGGATGCGCAGACAGTCACTGAAAATGCCGCCCAGGCAACGGCATTCGGCCCGGAAATCGAAGCAGAGTGCGAGCTTACGAGCGCAGATACGCTGGCCGGATTTTTCGATTACCTGCATGCCACCTATGGTGCCTACGGGAACGCCGTCGACGGACGCACCGGCCTTATATATCCCAGCCTCAAAGGGAATGATTTGCCGTTTTCGCCGCACATTGCCGCGAGACTGCGGTACTCGCATGATTTCTCACTGTCAGGGGGCGGTACCATCAAGTTGATGGCGGCCGCCTATTGGCAGTCGTCCAGCTACCTGAGGTCATTCAATTTTCCGATTGATTACGTGCCTTCTTATTCGAAGACGGACCTGAATCTGAGTTACACCAACCCAAACGGAGACTGGAACGTCAGCGCCTTTGTCTACAATGCCGAGAATCGAGCTGTTCGGAACATGGGATTCACGGTGCTGGGTACTTACTTCAGCGATTACAACGCCCCGCGGACATTCGGCGTTCGGGTGGGGTACGATTACTAGGATGCCGGGCAGAGAGCGGATTCGGCTCAGGGAAACTCTTCAAGTGCTACGACGCCTGCTAACGGTGCAGTTCGAAGCAGCACGGTCTCGATGCGCGCCCCGCTGCGGCAGGAGTCCGTCGGCGACATTAGCGAGCTCGCCGCTGATGTGGCGCCCCAAGCTGGCCGGGTTTCGCGGACTTGCTGCCGCGGGCAGGGTTCCTTGCGCATCCCGCCTCAGCTGCGGCCCGAGCAGGACGGGCCGTTCACACTGCTAATTCACCGTAGTAAGATCACTAGCAGATGCAGGGCACATCCTACGCCGACCTCGCTCGGAGCGCTGAGAAGCCGAATATCCCGGCCATTCGCCGCACACGTTAACAGGTGCAAGCGGGCGCTGGTGTGACTCTGGACCTTTCTCGGTATTCTCTCCACCGCCTCCGCGATGACGGGGAGCTCATACTCTACCGCGCCCACGCCAATCAAACGGAGGTCCCCTCTGTTCTTCTGCTGAGCCCGGCGACGCCCCGCCCCGGCGCCGAGACGCTCAAGAAGATCAGGCGCATATACTCGTTCAGGAATGAGCTCGATGCAGAGTGGGCGGTTCGCCCTCTCGCCCTGTCCCGGTACAACGGCCAGCAGACACTCGTGCTCGAGGACCCGGGTGGCGAGCCTCTCGATCGTCTGATTCGAGGCCCGATGAAGGTTGTGCCGTTTTTGCGGTTGGCCATTGGCCTTGCTGCTGCGCTCGGCAAGCTTCATGCAAGGGGGCTGATTCATAAGGATGTAAAGCCAGCCAATATTTTGGTCGATCCCGCGACGGATCAGGTCCGTCTGAGGGGTTTTGGGATTGCTTCGCGCATTCGGCGCGAGCACCAAGCCCCCGAGCCTCCTGAGTTCATCGCAGGAACCCTTCCTTACATGGCTCCCGAGCAAACCGGGCGGATGAATCGCTCGATCGACTCGCGAAGCGACCTCTATGCCTTCGGCGCCACGCTCTACGAGATGTTGACCGGAACGACGCCCTTTACCGCGTCGGATCCGATGGAATGGATACACTGCCAGATCGCCAGACATCCGGTGCCGCCGCACGAACGAGCCAAAAGTGTGCCGATCGGGCTCTCTGCGATTGTCATGAAATTGCTCGCAAAGGCCCCCGAGGACCGCTATCAGACCGCGTCCGGTGCAGAAAGTGACCTTCGGCATTGCCTCGCCGAATGGGAAGCGCATGGACACATCGCGAATTTCCTACCGGGCGAACACGACGTTTCCGACCGTCTGCGAATACCCGAGAAATTGTACGGGCGAGAGCGCGAGATCGAGACCCTGCTCACTGCGTTCGATCGTGTGGTCGCCGGCGGCAGGTCGGAGTTGGTGCTGATCTCCGGCTATTCCGGAATCGGCAAATCCGCTCTCGTCAATGAACTGCATAGAGCGCTGGTTGCTCCGCGTGGCCTCTTTGCGTCAGGCAAGTTTGACCAGCACAAGCGTGACATCCCTTATGCCACCCTCGCACAGGCTTTTCAGAGCCTCATCCGCCTACTTCTGAGCAAGAGTGAAGAGGAGTTGAGCAACTGGCGCGGTGCCCTTCATGAGGCGCTGAATCCGAACGCACAACTGATGGTGGCGCTGGTCCCGGATTTGAAGGCCATTATCGGAGATCAGCCGCCGGTTCTCGACCTCCCGCGCCAGGAGGCCCAGCGACGTTTCCAGATGGTATTCCGCCGACTCGTCAATGTATTCGCACAGCCGGAACATCCTCTGGTCGTGTTTCTAGACGATCTGCAATGGCTCGACGCCGCAACGTTGGACGTGATCGAGGATTTGCTCACGCAGCCGGACGTGAAGCATTTGCTGTTGATTGGTGCATATCGGGACAACGAAGTAGGCCCCGTGCATCCCCTTGCGCGCAAGGTGCAAGCCATCCGCCAAAAGGGGGCGGTAGTCCAGCACATCGTGCTTGCGCCTCTTTCCCGCAAGGATCTCGCGCAGCTGATTGCAGATGCTCTGCGTTGCGAGCCGGCGGACGCCATTCCGCTCTCGGAATTGGTCCATGACAAGACGAGCGGCAATCCATTCTTTGCGGCCCAATTCATCTCCGCCTTGTCTGCGGAAGGCTTGCTCACGTTTGATCGGTCCGAAGCACGCTGGTCGTGGGATCTGGACCGCATCCGCGCCAAAGGGTATGCCGATAATGTGGTGGACCTCATCGTCGCGAAGTTGACCGGCCTGAATCTCGAGACTCTGAAAGTACTGCAGCAGTTGGCGTGTTTTGGAAACAGCGCAGAATTCTCGATGCTCGGCCTGGTCTACCGGGACTCGGTGGAGGATATGCATTTCCGGCTCGCGGAAGCCGTGGAGGCGGGATTCATCTTGCGCTCAAAGGAGGCTTATCACTTCCTTCACGATCGCATTCAGGAAGCAGCGTATTCCATGATTCCGCAGCGATCGCGTGCGGAAGAGCATCTTCGAATCGGCACGCTGTTGGCGGCTCACACCTCCGCAAGCGAGCGCGAAGAGAGAATCTTCGAGATTGTCAACCAGCTCAATCGCGGTTGTACCCTGATCGACTCGCACGAAGACAGGGAGCGGCTGGCGGAATTCAATCTGATTGCCGGCAGACGAGCGAAGGCGTCAACGGCTTATGCCTCGGCCATGCACTATCTCGTTGCCGGCTCGGAGCTCCTCGGGGGCGACGACTGGAACCGCCGACCGGATCTGATGTTTTCGCTGGAGTTTCACCGGGCTGAATGTGAGTTCCTGACAGGGGAGGTCGCCGCCGCCGAGCAGCGCTTGGCGATGCTATCGCCGCGCAGCGCGAGTACGGTCGAGCGAGCTACAGTTGAATGCCTGCGGATCGACTTGTACGCGACGCTCGATCAGGCTGATCGCGCTGTTGTCGCCTGTCTCGACTACCTCCGCCATCTGGGTATCGAATGGTCGCCTCATCCGACCGATGAAGAAGCGCGGCAGGAATACGAGCGGATCTGGTCAACGCTTGGGAGCCGTACGATCGAGGATCTCCTCGAGCAGCCTTTGATGAAGGATCCGGCATCTCTTGCGACCATGGATGTTCTGACCAAATTTTATCCGTCGGCATTGTTTACCGATGCGAACCTGCTTGCAATGACTGTGTGTCGTGCGGTCAACCTCAGCCTCGAGAGGGGACATAGTGATGGCTCGTGTGTCGCTTATGTATTCTTCGGCAAGATAGCGGGGCCGCGCTACGGTGACTATAAAGCTGCATTCCGCTTGGGCCAGCTCGGCTATCGGCTGGTCGAGAAGGCTGGCTTGCAGAGATTCCAGGCTCGTACCTATCTCTGGTTTGCGCAATACACCTTGCCATGGATGAAACACGTCCAGGATTGTCGGCCTCTGTTTCAGATGGCTCTCGACGCAGCCACCAAGGCCGGTGATCTCACTGCCGCCGTGTACAGCCTCGATAACCTGAATACAAACCTTCTTGCCGCCGGTGATCCATTGGGTGAGGCGCAACGTCAAGCTGAGAATAGTCTCGAGTTCGCCGAAAAGACGCGTTTCGGTCACCCCACTTACTTCATCGCGACGCAGCTCAGTCTGATCCGAACCTTGCGGGGTTTGACTTCCAGATTTGGCGGTCTCGACGACACACATCTCAGCGAGGCTGCGCTTGAAAGGCACTTCTCAGGCAGCAGGGCACTGCAGGCGCCGGAATGCATGTACTGGATCCGTAAGCTGCAAGCGCGCTTCTTTGCGGGGGACTATCCCGCGGCACTGGATGCTGCAGTCAGAGCGGAACGGATACTTTGGACGTCGGACGCAATGTTCGAGACGGCGGAGTATCACTTTTATGCTGCACTCTCTCACGCGGCTTGCTGTGTTAGCCCGGCTTCCGACCCGCACGTTCGCCCGTCTTTGGGCTCGGCGGACTACGAGCGGCATCTCGAGGCGCTGGCGGCCCACCGTAGGCAACTGGAAGTGTGGGCGAAGCATTGCCCCGAAAATTTTGAAAATCGCGTTGCGCTGGTGGGCGCGGAAATCGCCCGAATCGAAGGGCGCGTGCTCGAGGCCGAACAGCTTTACGAACGGGCTATTCACTCGGCGCACAGCAACGGCTTCGTCAACAGCGAGGGGATTGCCTACGAGATTGCCGCGCGATTCTATGCAGCCCGTGGGATGAGCAAATTCGCGGACGCATATCTGGATGAGGCGCGGTATTGCTACCGTCGATGGGGGGCGGAGGGCAAAGTGGCGCAGCTGGAGGGTTTATTCCCTCAACTCAAGGGGGAGAGGCGGCGGGCGACCAGCACAGTCTTCGGAGCCGCCGCTCTGCTGGACGTGGCTACGGTCATCAAAGTGTCTGAGGCGGTGTCGGGTCGAATGGCATCGGGGGCGCTGATCGACAGCCTCATGAACACGGCGATCGAGCACGCGGGCGCCGATCGAGGCGTGTTGATCGTTCCACGAGGTGATCAGCTACTGGTGAAGGCGGAGATTGCGGCGAGCGGAGAACACGCGACGGTGCACCAGGACGATAGGCCGGTGACCGGAGCGATAGTGCCCGAGTCTCTCGTGCGCTATATCGTACGCACGCAAGAGAGCGCCATCATCGAGGATGTGTTCTTCGAAAATCAATTTTCGGCGGATCCATATTTCGCCGGATCCCGGGCTCGTTCTCTTCTTGCTCTGCCACTGATCAAGCAAGGTAAGCTCATCAGCATTCTGTACCTCGAAAACAGTCTCGCGCCCCACGTCTTCACTCCCCAGCGGATCGCGGTGTTGAAGGTGCTTGCATCCGAGGCGGCGATTTCACTGGAGAATACGCGACTTTATCATGACCTCGCGATTCGCGAGGCACGTTTTCGGCGGCTTTTCGACGCCAACATCATGGGCATGCTCACCTGGCGCTTGGACGGGCAGATCACCGGCTGCAATCAGGCATTTCTCGATATGGTGGGGTATGACCACGAAGATGTGGCCTCCGGTCGGGCTCGGTGGACTACCCTGACACCACGAGAATGGAGCGCTCAGGATGAGCGGGCGGTGGCGCACATAAAGGAAACCGGAGTATTTCCGCCTTACGAGAAGGAATACTGGCGTAAGGATGGTAGCCGTGTTCCCGTACTGGTTGCGGGCGCGCTGTTCGAAGAAGGAGGTGTGGAGGGCGTCGCTTTCGCATTGGACTTGCGCGAGCAGAAACAGGCGGAGGAGGGCCGCAACAGGGCTATGGAGGCGCTCATGGTGGCGCACGAGAAGCTCGCGCGTGCGGCACAAAGCGCAAGCCTCGGAGAGCTGGCGGCATCGATCGCGCATGAGATCAATCAGCCGCTGGCCGCCGTCGTCGCAAATGGGGACGCCTGCATGCGTTGGCTGTCCGCGGCTCCCGCTAATTTGGACCGGGCGAGGCTGGCGGCAGAAAGGATCGTACGGGATGGAAGATCAGCAGCGGAATTTGTCAGAAAGATTCGCGGCTTGTTCAAGCACGCAATACCGGAGAAGGAAACTCTCGACATCAGGGAAGTAGTCGACGAAGTCATCCGGGTGATGCGAGATGAGGTGGTCGGCCGGCGCGGTGAGATCAAGATACAGTTTGAATCTGAGATGCCACGTGTCTGCGCGGATCGAGTTCAGATTCAACAGGTCATTATCAATCTCGTTCGCAACGCACTGGATGCTACGGAGAGTCTGAGCGATGAGCGGAAAGTCGTCGAGATCAAAGGGAGTCTCGAGGATGCGGAATCGATCGCGATCGAGGTGGTTGATCGCGGGTGCGGTATCGAGGATGCCGAGAAGCTTTTCGTGCCGTTCTATACTACGAAGAAGTCTGGTATGGGAGTCGGCCTCTCAATCTGCCGCTCGATCGTCGAGGCGCACGGCGGTCGGCTGCGAGCGGTCCGCAACGCAGGATATGGCTCACGATTCATCGTGAGCTTGCCGGTAGGCAATGGGGCGTAGGAAGTTCGTGGCGCGGCGGGTCGCTGAGTGAGAGCTGTTCCGGCCCCAGGTGAGACAGGAGCACGGCTCGACAAGCTGTGAATCGGCGTTGCGCGACTCGCACTGCCGGAGTGCCACTTGTTGCGCCTGCTCGGAGTGACCCTGGGGGAAGCGCGATCGCGTCCGCCAGCCGTTCGAAGAGCGCCGCATCGAGGCTCGCGATGCCAGGATCCGACGCGTCAGGGCTGGAGAGGTCTACCTGGATTCGGCCACGATGGGTGTGTCTCTCCGGTGCGCGCGAGATAATTTCCCACTCTGCATCCAGCGATGCCCGTCCTTTGCTCGTGACATCCAGCCGCGCGACGTGAATCATGACACGATAGTCCGGCTTCCGGGCTGGCCATTGGTCCGTTACCAGGGCGTCAGGAGCGCGCATTGCAAGCCGGGAGGTCACGAGATCCGTCGCCAGCAGTGAGAGCCGGCTCGCCCAGCGCCCCGTACGACTGCGCTTCACGACGTCCCCGTCCGTGAGCACGATGTCGTCCGAGTCGAGGACATCCGGCAGGACGAGACGATCGACCTCGATCAGCGCGGCGCCCCGGGGCAGCGGCCGGGCGTCAGCGCTGGCAGCAGGCGCTGCCAGGGTGTAGAGCCGGAGCGGCGGAGCTGCGCAGCCGGCGAGCGACAGCGCAATGAGCACCGTGCACGCCATCCATCGGGGCGTCTTGCTCATTGACTTCGTCCGGTGAGGAGGAGACGCGGATTCTGCTGAATGTCGGCAGAGAAGCCGCGCAGGGATGCAGAGGCGTCCGACAGGTCTCGCAAGGCATCTTCGAGATTCCTGCGTGCGGGTGATTTGGTGTCCGTAAGACTCTCGACACCGCCCAGGGCGTCGCGCGCCTCCAGGACCGCCTCGTTGGAGGAGACCAGCAGCAAGTGCAGATCGGCGCCGCGCGCCTCGAGCTGACTCTGGCCGGTAGAAGTGAGTTGGTCGATGCCGTTCAGCGTCACGTTCGTGCGACGTTGCAGCTGGATCAATGAAAGCCTCGCCGCATCAAAGGCCTGGCCTGCCATGGTCGAGCTCCGCGTGGCGCTCTCGAGCAGCGTGGGAAGACTGCCATTCAGCGTCTCGGCCAGCCGCCGCATGCCTTGCAGCGCGCCGTTCGCGCTGCCTGCGAGCTGTTGGAGGGGCAAGTCGCTGAGCTGCTCGGCGAGCGGGCCGCCCCCGGTC
>Ga0134126_10000843_pt1 | contig 38775 bp, 31 predicted proteins | sample KB31752_FD_96881 | JGI IMG/M metagenome (GOLD analysis project Ga0134126, IMG submission 96881) | Terrestrial soil microbial communities with excess Nitrogen fertilizer from Kellogg Biological Station, Michigan, USA - KB3-175-2 | ecosystem: Environmental > Terrestrial > Soil > Unclassified ...
ACTCCCTCTCGGCGGCGGAACGAGCGGAAGTGCTTGCGCAATTCGTGGACGTAAATCAGTGGGTCGGCAGCCATGCGTAGCTCGAATTCTAGCATCCGCCCGCCGAAGTTGCAGAATGCCGGCTGCGGCGTTCATTGCTACAATTTCCGGGAATCGGAGGAGAGGCAAATGAGACTCGAGAATCGCGTGGCGATAGTTACCGGGGGCGGGCGGGGAATCGGTCGCGCCATCGCGCGCAGGTTTGCGGCCGAGGGCGCCGCGCTCGTGGTTGCGGCGCGCAGCGCCGGCGAAGTGCGCGAGGTCGCCTCGGAAATTCAGGCGGCGAGCGGCCGCGCGACGGCTATCGCAGCGGACGTCTCAAGCGAGGCAGGTTGCGAAGCCATCGTTCGCGTGGCGCAAGCGGCCTTCGGCGAAATTCACATCCTCGTGAACAACGCCGGCATCTACGGCCCGGTGCAGCCCGCGGAAAAGATCAGCGCGCAGCAATGGGATGAGGTGCTCGCGGTGAACCTGCGCGGCCCATTCCTGCTCTCGCGCCTAGTTCTGCCGGGGATGTACGCACGCGGTTCGGGCGCGATCCTGAACGTGGTGAGCATCGCCGCCAAGGCTGCCTTTCAGCTCAATAGCCCCTACGCCGCGTCCAAGGCCGGCCTGATCGGCCTGACGCACACGCTCGCCGCCGAGGCTGCGCGAAAGGGCGTTCGCGTGAACGCGCTGAGCCCCGGCCCTGTGCCGGAAACGCAAATGTCGCAGGAGCTAGGCCGCGGCCTTGCCGATTATTTCCAGATGAGCCGCGATGACCTGATGCGCCGCACCCTCGATGGCGTCTTGCAGGGAAGGCCACAGACGGCTGAGGAGGTAGCCGCCGCGGCCCTTTTCCTGGTTTCGGACGACTCGAGCGCGATTACCGGGCAGACTCTGAATGTGGACGGTGGAATGGCCTTTTACTGAGATCTTCAATCCCCGCATACCCGCGCCGCGCGGATTGCGCTAGGGCCCGAACGCCCGCCTCAGTGAGCCCCAGGCTGCGCTCGCCGATCGTACCGACGATGTAAAAGGCCGCCACGATCAGGAACACGATCCCAAATGCCACTCCGAAGAGCAATTCCGCGGCGAGCAATTCCCGAACGAAGTAAAGCTGCAGAACGAAGAACAGTGCCACGGCGGTAAGAACCCACTTCCGGCTGGTCGCCTTGGCCGCCATTGTTCTACCGGCTGCTACCACACTTCCCAGATTCGAATTCATGGACCTTCCCCCTACCCTCATACAGTTAGATGCAACACGGCAGCCAAAGTATCAATACGGCAAATCGCTGAAATCTAAATAGGTTGGAACCTTTAGGGCAAAAAACGTCAGGGGAAAGTGGAAGGGAATTTCCGTTTGGTGGGAAACCTGCTACGGGATGGCAAATTCCGACTACAGAGTTCACCTGGAATTCGCCTAATGCCGGAGGGTCGGCGCGACTAGACGTGGCAGGAACGCATGCCGCGCTTTTCGAGATACTGCTGATGATAGTCTTCGGCGTGGTAGAACTTCGCGGCGGGAACGATTTGCGTCACGATTGGCCGCGGGAAGACGCGCTTTTCCTCGAGCAGCGCCTTCGATTCGCGGGCGGCTTTCTCCTGCTCGGCATCGTGGAAGAAGATTGCAGATCGGTATTGCGTTCCCACGTCCGGGCCTTGGCGGTTCGCGGTTGTGGGGTCATGGCTTTTCCAGAAGGCCGCCAGCAACTCGAGGTACGAGATTTTCTCTGGATCGTACTCCACCTCCACGGCTTCGGCGTGTCCCGTGGTGTCCGTGCAGACGTCTTTGTAGGAAGGATTCTGCGTGCTGCCGCCCGTGTAGCCCACGGTGGTGGAACTTACGCCCGGCAAGCGCCGGAATGTCTCCTCAACGCCCCAGAAGCACCCCGCCGCGAATGTAGCCTTCGCCATTTTTGCACCTCCTGCCGCGTCTTTATGGTGCCACAGCGTCGTCCTCGCGTCGAGCCGGGCTCCTCTGCTAACTCCGGCGCTCGACGACCGGCACAAGGCGCTTCCCGCGGACGTAGAACTGTTGCCCGCGCCACAGAATTCGCCGAGGGAAAAAGCTCGCCGCCCAAGCCACAAATGCAAAGACGTCGCGCAGGATCAGCAGATGCTGCTTGCGCCTCACCAGGGGATCTTGCATCCCGCGCGCGCCGACCGTAAGTGCCACGTCTGAGCGCAGCAGCAGGTACGCGATCGTAAACGCGAAAACGCCGATCCAGGAAGTAGCCAGCGCGATGCCCAGAATCGTCCACGCCAACCCTTGCGTGAAGACCATACCGGCGTGCCCCAGCGGCCGCGAGCAGCGGACGCTCACATTCCAGCGAAGCTGCTGCCGGAAGGCGTCGCGCAGCCGCAGATGGGGATACACAATCGCGACGGGAAACGCGCTCAGTTCGACGCGGTAGCCGGCGGCCGCGATGCGGTTCCCTAGTTCGTAGTCGTCCGAAAAATAATCCACCAGAAATTCAAAGCCGCCGATTTCCGCCAGGCACTGCTTCGTCGTTGCCATCACGGCCCCAAGCATGAAGTCGATCCCGCCGCGCATCCCCGCCACGATTACGCCGGGCGCAAAATCGGTGCTGTTGCCAAGGGCCGAAAGATCGGCGGGTAGCGAATCATCCGTAATTCCGCGATAGAGGCAGGTGACTCCGCCGACTTTCGGGTCGCCGAAATGCGCCGCGATGGCGCGCAGAAAGCCGGGCTCAACCCGCACGTCGCTGTCGCTGACGATCAACAGGCTGTAACGCGCCTCGCGTGCCAGGCGGCAAAGCTTGTTCAGCTTATCGCTTGCGCCGAGCGGCTCGCATCCGATCAGCAGCCGCATCGCGCAATCGGGGAAATCGGCCATCAACTGCCGGATCACGGGCACGGCAGGGTCGGCTTCGTCTGAGGCGCAGAAGAGAATCTCGAATTCCGGGTACTCCTGCCGGCAAAAGCTGGCGAAATTTTCACCCGCTTCACGGTCCAGGCCGCGGATGGGCTTCAGGACGCTTATGGGAGGCGTGAAGTCAGGATATGCGGCCTGCGCCGCCGCGCGCCCGAAAAAGCGGCCGGCGGCAATGATCGCGCAGACGTAATAAGCGAAGGGAGCGAGCGCCACCAGCAGCAGCGCCTGCCGCAGAACCATCGCCGCGCTCATGCCTCACCCCTGGCCGAGACAGACCAGCGCCACGCCAAGGCACACGAGCGCCACCCCGATCCACCGTTGCGGCGTGATGCGTTCGCCAAGGAAGATGCGCCCGCCGGGCGCGCTGGCGGCGTAGCTGAGTGCCGTCACCGGCACCACGAAGCTCACATTTTCGAGCGACAGCATCGCCAGTAGTCCGAAAAACGCCAGCGCCATCAGCGCGAAGCCGATCCACACCTGCCGCATTGCCGCGGCGCGCGCCGCCACGCGAAGCAGCGCCATCGGGCGGAAGTCGCTTACCTCGCCGACCCTCTTCATCGCGGCGCTCATGCAGATTTCGCCCGCGGGCCCGCCGATGATGATGATCGAGAAGAGAATCACTTCGCGCAGCATCAGACCGTTCCCGTGGTGCGCGGCGGCGTGCGGCCCACAATCAGAACGCCCAGGCAGATCAGCGCCACGCCCGCCCATCGCGTGGGTGTCACGCTTTCGCCTAGCAGGAAATAACCCAATACCGCGACCACCCCATACGCCATTGCGGAGGCGGGCTGGACGTAGCTGAAATCCGCCCAGGTGAGCGCCAGCATATATGCGGAGAAAAATGCAATCAGCAGGATGATGCCGATCCAGACGATTCCGGAGGTGAAGGCGCGTTCGAAGAACTGGAAGAGAACGGCTGGGTTCCACCGCGAGGGAGCGCCGATGCGCTTCATTCCGTCGCTGAGGAAGGTATCGCCCAGCGGGCCGACGCACACCATGATCAAAATCAGGAGATGGGTCCTGTAGCGCTGGGCACGCGCAGGAAGGGTCATGCGCCGTTGGATTCGCCGCTCATTTCCACTGCTCGCGTGGGTATCGAGGGAACGGAAACCACCGCCCGTTTCTCGACGCCCTTCCGCGCAACCTTTCGCCGATCCGCCCGCAGCTTCATGAAATCCACTGCCTCGTGGTACAGGCGCTTGCGTTCGTGCGAATCCCACAGCGCCTCGCGCACAATCCGCCACGCCACCTTCGGACGGAAATAATAGCTATCGTAGAAGCGGTTCACAGCTTCCACCATGTATTCGCGCGAAAGATGCGGGTACTGCAGGTGAGGCAATTGATGGCCCATGTCGTCTGTGATCGCTTCGCCGGCCAAAAATCCCTCGCTCGTTCCCTGGGCGTAGAGCTCCGTGCCGGGATAGGCGTGGGCCATGGACACCTGGATCGTTTCGCAATCGAGCTCTTTCGCGTAATTGATCGTTTTCTCGATGGTTTCTTTGGTTTCGCCGGGCAGCCCGATGATGAAATCGCCGTGGACGTGAATGCCCGCTTTCTTGCAATTCTTTACGAAGGCGCGGCCCATCTCGATGGTCGAACCCTTCTTAATGTTCTTCAATATCTGCGGATCGCCGGATTCGAATCCGACAATCAGCAGCCGGCAACCCGAATCGGCCATGGCGCTGAGCGTCTCGTAATCTCCATGTACGCGCGCGGTGCACGACCATTGAAAGCCCACCGGCGCAAATTCCTTGCATAGAGCGAGCACGCGATCCTTGCGGATATTAAACGTGTCGTCGTCGAAGAAGAACTCCTTCGCCTGCGGAAACGTCTGATGCGCTTGCCGGAATTCCCGCGCCACGCTCTCGACCGAACGGACGCGCCAGGCGTGCCCGGAAAGCGTCTGCGGCCACAGGCAGAAGGTGCAAAGCGCCGGGCACCCGCGGGCCGTATAGAAGGAAACGTATGGGTGCAGTAGAAACGGCACGTTGTATTTTTCAATCGTCAGATCGCGGCGGTAGACCTCCGTCGCGAAGGGAAGCGCGTCCAAATCCGCGGTCTGAAGCGGCGGCGCCGAAGGGTTGTGGACCAGTTTGCCATCCTTCCCCTTGAAGCTCACGCTGGGAATTTCGGAAAGCGGGCGTCCCTTGGCGTAATCCACCACAGCGTGATCGAATTCGCCGCGAACGATGAAATCAATATCGTTACCCGCCAGCAGGCTTTCGGCCGGCTTGATCTGCACGTGGGGTCCCACAAATGCGATCTTCAGGTCGGGCTTCTTTTCCTTCAGGGCGCGCGCCAGCCGCAAGTCGCTGTAAAAGCCCACAGTGGACGTAAACAGCACCAGGAAGTCGTAATCCATGGCGGCCTGAATCACTTCGGCCGGGGAAATATGGTGCGGCGGCGCATCCAGCAGGCGGCTGCCCTCCAGCATTCCGGCGGGGTACGCGAGCCACACGGGATACCAGTACGACTCAATCTCGCGCGTTGCGGGCCAGCGGGACGATGCCCCGCCATCGAATTTTTCGAAGCTGGGCGGATTCAGAAACAGTGTCCTCATTACAGACGCCATAAAGCGCTACCCCCCGTGAGTTACAGAGCTTAAAATGAGCCGGAATCGTAGTGTACTCGATTTCGATACCTCGCCCAATACAAGCTTTCCCATGTTGCTCATGGGAATACCCTTGCGAGTTGCCCCGTGGCTTCGAGGACGGAAAGCTGCCCCTGCTGCAGCGCGAAATTCGCGTCCAGGAAGGCCAGCCACTTCTGGTTTTCGTTTATTTGCGATTGTTCCACGTCGGCCAGCGTAGCTTTTCCCTGCTGCAGCATGGCCTGTTGCATTTGCAGGTCCTGCTGTGCGAGTTGAAGGTCAAGCCGCGCCACATCATCGCCGGACTTCAGCTCTCGAAGATGGCGGTATTTCTGTTCCATGTCGAGGTTGCTTTGCCGGAGCTGATTTCCCAATGAGATTTCAGCGGATTTCAGTTCGCTCTTGGCCAAGGCGACGGTGGCGGACGTCTTCGCGGCAAAAAGCGGAATGGTGACCTCCACGCCCGCATTCACGCTGTTTCGATAGAACGTCTTATAGAAAAGGTCATAGTTGTTCAGCCTGCTGAAGACGTTGTATTGTGCGACCAGATCCACCGTGGGCCAGTAGCTCATTTTTGCGCCGTGCAGCAATTTCTGGCGCGCCGCCCGTTCGTTTTCCGCCTCTTCGATAGCGGGATCGTTTTGCATCCCCAGATCAACAAGCTGCTTTTCTTGCAGGGACGTGGAAAAATCCGGCTCCTGCGCGTCCAGCACGAGCGGCTGCCCTTCGGGAAGCCCCGTGAGCACGCGCAATTGCTCGGAGAGCGTCTGTTCGCGGTCCTCGGTTTGGAGGGCCTGGCTTTCCAGTCGCGCGATATCGAGTTGTCGCCGCGTTTCATCAATCGGAAGCGCCTGGTTCGCGGCGATCTGCTGGCGCGTCACCTCGAGCACTTTTTCGGCGCTCGCTTGCTCCGCGTGGATCAGATCGAGCGCATGGCGCACCTTCGCCAGTTCCAGATAATCGAGCGCCGTCCGCACCATCACGTCGCTGCGTGTCTTCCGCATCTCCACCGCGCGATTTTTTGCTTCGTCCTCTTTGGCGTGTTGCTGCGCCTTCAGCAGAGGATTGAAAAGCGATTCCGTGTAGTCCAATTGGAAGACGGCCGGCGGCCCCGCCCCTGGAATCGAGGGGAATCCGTAGGTGTAAACCGCGCCCGATCCGGTGTAGACGTTCGGCAGAAACGCGGCGCGGTCCACGCCGACGTCGCCGAGCGCCACGTTGTACTGCGCGCGGGCCAGCTTCAGGTCGGGGCTGTTCTGCAGCGCAAGCTTTACCGCTTCCTGAAGCGTCAATTTTTCGCGTTGTTGCGCTCGCGCCGCCATTGCGGCGGCTCCGAGCAGGACGATCACGAAGAGAATCGAAAGTGTCTTATTCATAGCGTAAGGATTCCGTCGGGTGAAGTTTTGCCGCGCGATTCGCGGGAATATAGCCGAAGACGAGGCCCGTCGAGCACGATACCACGAACGCCAGCACCACCGAGACCCACGAGATGGGGAATTTGATGTCGCCGGCGACGGACGTGAATTTCAGCAGGAAATTGGCAAACGCCGGAATGGCCACGCCGATTAAAACGCCCAGGAAGGCGCCCGTCCCGCTGATCATCACGGCTTCCAGCACGAATTGGTACAGAATCGCAGCCCGTGGCGCTCCGATCGCTTTCCGAATTCCGATTTCTCGCGTTCGCTCGGTGACGGTGACCAGCATGATGTTCATGATCCCAATCCCGCTGATCACCAGCGCAATCAGCGCGATTACCACCAGCAGCAGCGTGAGCGCCGCGGATATATCGCGCGCCGCGTTCAGGATTCCCGTCAGGCTTTCGACGTCGTACTGCGCGCCCGGCCTGTGACGGCTGCGGAGAAGCTGCCCCACCTGCGTCTGCACCTGCGGAACATCCTCCGGCGTATCCGCTTGCACGTAGAACGTCTTGAAATAGTCCGCACCCACGTAATCCTTAATCAGCATAAACGGAATCAGCACGGAATCCTGGCGAATCTCCGATTGTTCGAAGGTGGCGACGCGCTCTTTGAACGTGCCGATCACCGTGAAGTGCAGCTCGCGGAGCTGCAAGTCCTGCCCGACCGGGTTCCCGTCCGGAAACAAAAGATGCGCCAGATGATCGGTGAGCAGGCACACCTTGCTACGCGTCATCATGTCGTCCTGATCGAAGTAGCGGCCGCGTAGAATCACCAGATTGCGTATCTGCTGAAATTGTTCGGTCACTCCCACCAGGTTGATAACCTTTGCGTGGCCGCTCAGGCTGATCGTCATCGGAAGGTCGTGCGTGCCGGCCACGTGAACGATGGCCGGAATCTGCTGCTGCATCGCCTGCAAATCGCCCGGAGTGACCTGGTCAATGGCCGGCTCGGAGCCCGTGCCGATCAGATTTCCATAGACTAGATTCGAGCCCACGCCTTCGATTTCGGAAATGATATAGCGCTTCCCGGCCAGGGCGACCGTCACCACCAGCACGATGCACGCGCTCCCGATAATTACGCCCAGCATCGTGAGCGTGGCCCGCACTTTATTCGCGCGAAGCGCCTGCAGGGCGAGATGCCAGGTTTCGTTCCAGAATACCGGTCTTCGAGGCGTGGCGGTCATCGCTTGTCTGGGTTTCGGCTTCTTGTGGTTTCAGTCCGAGGCGCCAGTCGGATTCGCGCTCGAAGAATGCGGCCTGCGGCATCGCCGCGCGGCGCTTACTCGAGCCGGCGCAATCGTTCGCGCGCTTCGCTTCGATCCGGGTCCAACCGCAGCGCGGCGCGGTACTGTTCGGCCGCCGCGACGCGATTGCCTTGCGACTCATAAAGCCGCCCTAGCCATTCGCGGGCCGACGCATGGGGCGGCCAATCGCTTCGATCCGGCGTGGTGGCGAGAAAGGATTTCAGGTAGGCCTCCGCTCCGTCCGGATCGGAACCTGAAAGCACGCGAGCCACGCCGCGATAGTAGCCCAGGCGGGGATCATTGGCGTTCACCTGCGCCGCAGCCGTTATGGCGTGCTCGATCTCGGCTGCTTCGCCGCGAGACTGGAAAAAATACATGATCTCGAAATAGGGTTCGATTTTTGAAGGCGCCGAACTGAGAACCTGCCGGTATTCCTTTTCGGCCAGATCAGTACGGTTCGCCGCTTCCTGGTAGTACACGGCCTGCGCCAAATGGCCTTCGGTGGCGTCAATCTGCTCGATGGCTTGCACCTGCGCGTACGCCTGATCCTTGCTGCCGCCGATAATCCACGGCGCCTCGATGCAATATTCTTCCAGATCGCGCCGAGCAGAAATATTGGAAGGGTCCAGCAGCACAGCCTGCTCGAACTCTTTCTTCACGCGCCTCGCGAGAAAAAAGCTGTGCTTTTTTTGCGCCTCTCCGCCGCAGGCTCGGCCCAGCCATTGATGGTAGATGGAGTTCTTCGCGTTCAGCGCGACCGCTCGCTCCGCTTGCGCGATGGATTTTGTGAAGTCGCGCAATTCGTAATAGCTACGCGCCATCCAGTAGTACGCATCGGCGCTGTAGGGGTTGCGCGCGACTGCGGCCTCGAGCGTCGAAATCGCCGTACCGTATTCTCCCGCCTGAAAATGTTGCTCGGCCGCAAGCAGCAGGGCGGTGGCGTCGCCTGGCGCGGGCGCAGCCTTCGCGGCAAACGTGGTGGAGGCCACCAATAGCGCCGCCAGCACAGCGCCACCCATCAGCTTCATCACAATGTTTCGCGTTCTGCGGGCCTTCGTGGCGGCGCGCCTCACGGCGCCTCCGTCGGACGGATCGTCATTCCTTCGTGAAGCTCCCGCTGCCCGGGCAGCGCCACCCGGTCGCCCGGTTTCAACCCGGCGACCACCTCGTATTGCGTCGCGCTCGCGATCCCCAGCGAGATATTCTGGCGCTGCACCTGATCGCCGGACACGATCCACACGTAGCGCCGCGAATTATCGTGGCTGTCGTATCGAATCGCGGCGCGCGGAATCACTATGGGTTCGCGGCTTTGCTTCACCGTGATCTGCACCTCGACGTTCGCGCCGGGCAGCAGTTGCAATTGATCGTTATCTACGGAGCAGAGCACTTCGCCCACGCTGCGGTCGCCAAGTTTCACCACCTGCTTCGGGGCGGCTTCGGTGTGCCCGCTCCAAGTGAGCCCCGGCTTTGCATCCCAGGTTACTTTCACGTCTTGATTGGGCTCGATGGCCCCCAGGTCCGGCTCGTCCACGTCGGCGCGAATGCGAACGTGCTTCAGATTCGCGATCTGCGCCAGGGTGTCGCCGGTTTGCACATATTCCCCGGCGCGCACCTTCAGGGAGTAGAGGGTTCCATCGAGGGGCGAAGTCACGGTTGCGGAGTTCACCTTGCGCTCGAGCGATTGGATTGTAGCGGTATCCTGCTTCACGCGCAGCATGTTGCTCTGTACGCCGAGCACCGCATCCTGCTGCATAGCCTTCTGCTTTTCTTCGAGCGCTTTCACGGTGGCGCGCGCCTTCACCAGTTGCGCCTGCTGCTGCGCCACCTGGTCCGTTGTCGCCGCATGTTCCTTTAGCAGCGCCTGCAATTCCTCCACCGACTTCGAAAGCCTCGCCGCCTCGGCCTGGGCGGATTGCAAATCCCCTTCGATCTGCGCGCGTTGATCGGGCGGCCCTCCGGCGCGTGCATAATTCAGATCGGACTGCGCGCCAAGCAGGTCGGCCTTGGTCCGCGCCAGCTCCGATTGTACGTCTGCATCGCCAAGCGAGAGAATCAATTCCCCGCGATGGACCTGCTGCCCTTCCGTAGCCGCAACCTTCTGCACGAAGCCGGGAAACTGCGCTCGCGCAATCACTGGCGAGATAGGCTCCACCTTTCCGTTGCCCGTTTTTACCTCGCTCACGTTGCCGCGGCCCACGGTGATCACCGGCACTTTTGGCCCGCGCCCCGGCGTCGCCAGCACCACGAGCACCACCACGACCAGCGCGGCCACAAGCGCCGGAATAATCCATTTTTTCTTGCTTTTGTCAGCCATCGCTGCTCGCGCTCTGGAGCGCGGCGTCCCCCGAAGTCTCGAAATTGTAGCAGAGCTGATGGAGGGCTGCTGCTGGGAACACGGAGGCGCGTGCCGTGAGCCGCACTTTCACGGATGCTATGGGCGGGTTCGAGGATGCCAAATCTTTTCGGCCGCGCCCTGCCTGCTCTGCCGCACCACTTCGAAGAGAATGATTCCCGCCGCCACGGACACGTTCAGCGAGCGCACCGGGCCGGTCGTCGGGATCGAAACCAGAAAATCGCATCTCTTGCGCGTCAATTCGTGCAACCCTTCCCCTTCGCGCCCCAGCACGATCGCGATGGGCCCGGTCAAATCCACAGTCGTGTAGTGCTTCTCCGCCCGCTCATCCAATCCCACGATCCACCAGCCCGCATTTTTGACCTCTTCCATGGCGCGCGCCAGATTCTTCACGCGCGCCACCGGCAAATGCGCAAGCGCCCCCGCCGAGGCGCGCTCCACCGTGTCGCTCAGCCCTGCCGCGCGTCGCTCTGGGATCACTACCCCGCGCGCGCCGGCCGCAAGCGACGTGCGCACGATGGCGCCCAGATTGTGCGGGTCCTCCACGCCATCCAGCAGCACAAGCAGCCGCCGCGCATCGTTCGCCCCGAGCAGATCTTCCAGTTCCGCCGTGGCCTTCGCCGCCGCCAGCGCCGCGATTCCCTGGTGCTCTCGCGTTCCCGCCAGCCGGTCCAACTGGTGCCGTTCTTCGAACCGCACCGTAACGCCCCGCTCCTTCGCCAGCCGGACGACAGCTTCCACCCGTTCGCCGTGCCGGCCGCGGGCGATCACAATGCGATCCAGCGCGCGTCCTGCGCCAAGCGCCTCCTCCACCGCATGAAATCCTGTGAGCCAATTCACAGCCGCACCCCTAACCGCTTACAATCATATGTCGCGACCGGCGCAAACCGAATGCCTGAACCCAACGGACAATTCTCGCATGTGCGCTTCCTGATCTTCGATCTCGATGGCACGCTGATTGACTCGAAGCTCGATCTCGCGCTTTCCACCAACGCCATGCTCGGCAAAATGGGATGCGCGCCGCTGCCGGACGAGACCGTCTTCAGTTACGTTGGTAACGGCGCGGCCATGCTCGTCCGCCGCGCGCTGGGCGAATCCACCGCCACCGCGCAAGTCGAGCAGGCCCTCGCCTATTTCCTCGATTACTATCGCGAGCACATGCTCGATAACACCGTCACCTATCCCGGCGTTCGCGAAGCCCTCGACGCGCTGGCCGGGCGCCCCATGGCCGTGCTCACCAATAAGCCCGTGATTTTCAGCCGCGCGATACTCGATGGGCTCGGCCTTTCCGGATACTTCCAGCGCGTCTATGGCGGGAATAGCTTCGAGAAAAAGAAGCCCGATCCAACCGGCGCACAAACCCTGCTGCGCGAATTCGGCGCCGCGCCGCGCGAAGCGATGATGATCGGCGATTCGGATGTGGACGTGCGCACGGCGCGCAATGCGGGCATCTGGTCGTGCGGCGTCACCTACGGCCTTTGCCCCGCGACGCTCAGCGTCTATCCGCCGGACGTCCTGCTCGACAGTCTCGAAGCCCTGCCGCCTCTTCTGAAGAGCCGCTGACGCGCGTCAGCGGCCCAGCTTCGGGTGCCGCTGATCAAAATCCGTCGCTTGCTGATACGCGCGAGCGAAGGCCAGCAGCTTCGCTTCGCCATAGAGTTGCCCCAGAAAAGTGAGGCTCACGGGGGTCCCAGGGCCGCCATAATCGCCCTCGATTTCGCCTTTGGCGTTTTTCACGGCCGGCGGCGCATCCGGCCCGCGGAATCCATTGGGCAAAATGAGCGCGGGATGCCCCGTCAGGTTCGTCACCACGAGTTGCTGGCTGTTGGTCGGTGCGACGATCACGTCCACGCCTCGAATCGCCTTTGCCATGGCGTCCATCGCCAGCGTGCGCGCGCGGTTTTCCTGAATGTACTCGACCGCCGGGATAAATCGCGCCGAACGAAACGTATTCGGCCAATCGCCGGGCCCTTGCCCGGTCAGCAATTTGTCGCGCCCCGAGCGCGTCAATTCATCGAATGCCGCCGCGGATTCCGCCAGCAGCAGCGTCGAAATCGAATCGTACGGGAATTTCGGCAGCTCCACGGGAATCAGGCTCACGCCCATCTGCTTCAGCTTGGCTAGCGCGGCATCGTTGAAGCGGCGGTCGTATTCCGCGCGCGCGCGAAATTGTTCCTGCCTCTGATTCTGCGCATCGAGCCTCTTCTTTTCCTCCGGCGTCAATTCCGCCTCCGGTTTGGGACCCGCCGAAGGCGCCGGAATCGCCCGGCGCTCGAAATCGGCTTTCAGGTAGCCGGCGCGCAGCTTGCGCCAGTCGAGATTTGCATCCCAATTAAATGCGGCCGGCTTCACGCTCAGGTCCGCATCATCGGGCCCAGAAATCGCGTCCAGCACCATCGCGCAGTCTTCCACCGTCCGGCAGATCGGGCCGAGCTTATCCATGCTCCAGGAAAGCGCCATCGCCCCCGTGCGCGGCACGAAGCCGAAGGTGGGCCGCAGCCCCGTGCAGCCGCATCGCGTGCTCGGCGCGGAAATCGAGCCTAGCGTCTCGGAACCAATCGAGAACGCCACGCATCCCGCCGCCGTGGCGGAAGCCGGCCCGGCCGACGAACCGCTCGATCCCTGCGCCGGATTCCACGGATTTCGCGTCTTCGCGCCGAACCACACGTCGTCCATCGCCAGCGCGCCCAGGCTCAGCTTCGCCGCCAGCACCGCGCCCGCCGCGTCCAGGCGCTTCACCACCGTCGCGTCTTCATCGAACATTTGTTTCTCGAACCCGCCCGCGCCCCAGGTGGTTGGATAGCCCGCCACGGCCAGCAGGTCCTTCGCACCCCAGGGCAATCCGTGCAGTGGGCCACGATATTTGCCGCGTGCGATTTCGGCGTCCGCTTCCTTTGCCTTGGCGCGCGCGCGTTCCTCCGTGAACGTAATCACGAAATGCAGAAGCGAATCGTAGCGGTGCAGCCGCTCGAGGTACATCTCGGTCAGCGCGGCCGACGAAATTTTGCGCGTGCGAATCAGCTCCCCCAAATCCCGCGCCGAATCGAACGCCACGTCCTCGAGATTCTTCGGCACGCCGCGCTTCCCGATCGCCGCGGCAGGGGAAATTCGGATCGGCCGCTTCGCGCGCTCGAAGCTTGTTCCCGGCGCCACCGGATCAAAGATCAGCGCGGGCGCCACGCTATTCGGCATGTGCAGCTTGTAGATTTGCTCGTAGTCGCGGACGTAGTCCGTCAGGTTGCGCAGCATCATCTGCCGGTCTTCAGGGGGAATCGCCACGCCCGCAATCACGGCGGCCTCGCTGATCATTTCGAGGGTGATCTTTGGTTCGGTTGCGCCGGTATTCTGCGGCGCCTGCGCCAAAGCCCACAGCACGCCGGGGAAAAGCGTCGAACCCAGGCCCAAAGCGGAGCATATGGAAAAGAAGCGGCGGCGTTCCATCTTCCTGCACCCCCGTTAGCCGATCACCGTTAACCGGTGACCGCGTGACGATCCGTCTGGATCGTGCGGCCCGGAGTGTAATACAGGAAGCCCTCTGCGGCTATGCGCGCCCGCCCTACTCGCTGGCGAGTTGCTCGCGCCGGCTGGTGTGATATTGCGCGAGTATTCCATTCGCGGCGGCTACCGTTTCGACCTCCGTCGCGACTCGTTCCAAATCTTTGCCCGGCACCACTACGTAGAGCTCGCCTTCGCCCAGCCCCGTGTACACGCGATTGCCGATGCAACCCGTGCTCACCACCGCGCCATGCGCCATCGCGGCGGGCAGGGCCATGCATGTCGGCCGGCCCAGGACGGGAAACTGCGCCGCGCGCCCGGCCCGAATGGCAGCTTCTTGCAGAATCATGATCTTCTCCGCCGGGCCGGCAAAGAGCACCACGTCCGGATCCGCCGGCGCATCGCCCAGCGGCGAATAGACCACCGCCCCCGGCGGCTGCGGCAGCCGTGGAATCCCGGGCACTTCTTCCATTTTCACGTATCCGATCGTCTCCATCATCGAAAGCACGTGCGGCAGCTCCCCGGCCCGCTTGCCAGGAATCGAAATTCCGTGCGTGTAGCTTCCCACGGGGCAATTGTAATGATCGCCCGGAACAGTAAAAAACGTTCGCCCCGCCGCCGCAAGCCGCCAGAAGCTGCACCCCGAGGGCTCGCTCCCGCTGAATTGCTCCACGCCTTCCGGCGCTTGCTGTTGAAATTTCACCGCGACGGGCCGCTTCGCGAGCCCCAGCGTCTTCGTGAGTTGTTGTTCGATTGCGCGATAATCCTGCATAAGGGTCCTTTTTCCCCTGAACCAGCGGAAGCTCTGCCAAATTTACCGACGGTGCCCGCAATTCTAGCAGGTTCGCCGCGAAAGTGTGTCGGGCACGCAACCATCATGCAGAGCCGGCAGCGGCTCGGCGCACCTGCGCCATGATAAACTGCGATCCCGTGGACAACTGGACTGGCGACAAGATTCGCAGCACATTCCTGAAATTTTTCGAAGAACGCGGCCATAAGCCTGTTCGTAGCTCGTCGCTCGTGCCAGCGAACGATCCGACGCTCCTCTTCACCAACGCCGGCATGAATCAGTTCAAGGACGTGTTCCTCGGCCTCGAGCAGCGGGATTATAGGCGCGCCACAAGCTGCCAGAAATGCGTTCGCGCCGGCGGCAAGCACAACGATCTCGAAAACGTCGGTTTCACCAATCGCCACCACACCTTTTTCGAGATGCTCGGCAATTTCTCCTTCGGCGATTATTTCAAGAAGGAAGCCATCGCCTACGCCTGGGAGCTGATCACCTCGCCCCGATGGTACGGAATTCCGCTCGATAAGCTTTATTACACCGTGTTCGGCGGCGCCGAAATCGGGCCCGGCCGGGAACTGCCACCCGACCATGACGCAGCCAGCCTCTGGATCAAGATTGGCGCGCCTAAAGACCGCGTGATCGAAGTCCCCGGCCTCAAGGAAAATTTCTGGGCCATGGGCGATATCGGCCCCTGTGGGCCCTGCAGCGAAATTCACTACGATATGGGTCGTGCCGCCTCCGACCAGGGCCACCCAGATTGCAAGTTCGGCTGCGATTGCGGCCGCTACGTCGAAATCTGGAATCTCGTCTTCATGCAGTTTAACCGCGACGCAAGTGGCGCGCTCAAGCCTCTGCCCAAACCATCCGTGGATACAGGCGCGGGCCTCGAACGCCTCGCCGCCGTCCTCGAAGGCAAAATCAGCAACTTCGATACGGATCTTTTCCAGCCGCTCATGCAAGAGGCGGCTACGCTCGCCCATGTGGACATCGCTGATCCCAAAATTCAGCCATCGCTGCGCATCATCGGCGATCATTCGCGCGCGGCCACCTTCCTGATCTCCGATGGCGTCGTTCCCTCAACCGAAGGCCGCGGCTACGTCCTTCGCAAAATCATCCGCCGCGCGCTTCGCCATGCGCATGCGCTAAATGCATCGTTCCCGTTTCTCTCCAGGATGTCCAAGGCGGCTCGCGCCGAAATGAAGCTGGCCTATCCGGAGCTTGAGGACCATGCCGGTGTAATCGCCGGTGTTCTCGACGCGGAAGAAAACCGGTTTGCGCGCACTTTGGAAGTGGGCCTCAAGGCGCTCGACGATCTCAACCGCAAGTTCGGAGCAGCGGGTTCGCCCAAGCCGTCATTGCCGGGTCCGGAGGCCTTCAGGCTTTACGACACGTTCGGCCTTCCCCGTGACTTCATTGCTGACGTTGCCCGCGATGCGGGGATCGCGGTTGACTGGACCGGCTTCGATCGCGCAATGGAAGAGCAGCGCACCCGCGCAAAAGCCTCCTGGAAAGGCGCGCACAAGGAAATCGCCAATCCCGCCTACGCCAAGCTCGCGCAAACCTTCAAGACCGAGCCCGACTTCTACTTCGGCACGCGCGTCGCCGATTGTCGCATCGAAGCGATCATCACCAAGGACGGCGCGGTAAACGAAATCAAGCGAGGCGCCGAAGCCGAGGTAGTCCTCGACCGCACCTCGCTCTACGCCGAATCCGGCGGCCAGGTGGCCGATACCGGCGCCCTCTACGACGATTCCCAATCCCTCGAGGTCGCCCAGGTCCGCGGCGCCTATTATCCCGTCACCGGCCTGATCGCCCATCGCATCGTGGCGAAGGAAGACCTGCGCGTCGGCGACAGGGTGGCCACGGCGGCCGATGCCCAGCGCCGCGCGCGCAACATGCGCAACCACACCGCCACGCACCTCATGAACGCCGCTTTGCGCAATATCCTCGGCGCCCACGTCAAGCAGTCCGGCTCGCTCGTCGCCCCGGACCATCTCCGCTTCGATTTTTCCCATTTCGCTGCTGTGGATCCCGCCGAGCTGACCGAAATCGAGCAGCAAGTGAACGACGAAGTCCTCAAGAATCTCGAGCTGCGCACGGACATCATGAATATTGACGAAGCCCTCGCCTCCGGCGCCCTCGCCTTCTTCGGCGATAAATACCCGGAGGCCAACGTCCGCGTCGTCACTATCCCGGACGCAGCCGCCCCGCGCGGCTTCTATAGCAAGGAACTCTGCGGTGGCACCCACGTAGCCCGCACGGGCGAAATCGGCCTATTCAAGATCATTTCAGAGTCTTCCGTAGCCGCCGGCGTACGCCGTATCGAGGCCATTTCCGGCGACCGAGCCCTGGATGAATACCAACGCGCCTTAGCCGCACTGCGGTCCATCGCCGGCCTGCTGAACGTCTCCGAAGATGAGATTTCGGCCGCCATCGAGCGCCAAACCAGCCAAATCCGCACCCTCGAAAAGCAGCTCCATGCCCTCCAACGCAAATCGGCCGGTTCCAAGGCCCAGGAGCTTCTGGAGCAGGCCCGCGAGGTCAAGGGTGTCCGAGTCGTCGCCGTCCAGATCAACGGCCTTGACCGCCAGGCCCTCCGCGAACTTTCGGATTCCCTTCGCCAGAAGCTCGGCTCCGGCGTCATCGTTCTGGCTGCCGCCGAAGACGGCAAGGTCTCTCTAATCGCAGCAGTTACGAAGGACCTTATCCCCCGCCTCCACGCCGGAAAAATCGTGCAGGAATTGGCCCGGAAAGTGGGCGGTTCCGGCGGCGGCAGGCCCGATTTGGCGGAGGCTGGCGGAAAGGACACATCCGGCATAGAAAACGCCCTCGGTTCCATTTACCCCCTCCTCGACCGGTTGCTATAGTTCCCCTCGCGCCAGAAGCAAACGCCGGGCAACCTCTTCCCCCGGTGGTACTCGTGTCTGCACGTTCGTTCAGCAGTTCGGGAGTAAAGCGTTCTGCCTTCCCCTAGGCTTATGAATAGGAGCGGCATCACGGTCGCTATCTTGGCGGTAGGGGCGTCTTTGGCCTTTGCAGCGCCCACCCCTGCCCAGATCGCATCCTACGTGGACGCCACCGGCAAAATCGTCTACGTAAACGGGGATTCCCCTGTTCGGCGTCGTGGGAGTACTATTAGTTCTGCTGCGGTCTCCGCCCACTTTCTCGATGCGTCTTACGGGAAAGCGGCGCCGGCGCCGCCCGACCGGCTGGATCGCATTGTCCGCGAAGCAGCCGAGCGGCACGACCTGGACCCGGCGCTGGTTAAAGCCGTAATCAGCACCGAATCGGGGTGGAATCCTCAGGCCGTGTCCCGCAAGGGAGCAGTGGGGCTGATGCAACTGGTTCCTGCGACGGCACAACGCTACGGCGCCGGCAATCCTTTCGACCCCGCCCAGAACGTCGAGGCGGGTACCACGTATCTCAGGTCGCTGCTCGACCGCTATAACGGCGACTTGACCAAGTCGCTCGCGGCATACAACGCGGGCGAGCACGCCGTGGATGCAAGTGGCGGCGTTCCCGCCTACCGCGAGACGCGCCAATACGTGCGAAAGGTCACCGACGCTTACTTCCGGCCCGGCTCAGGCCGCAACTCGTCCCTCTGGAGTCCGCCGAAGGACCCCGTGAGGCGGGTAGTGACCGCGAATGGCCGGGTGGTTTTCACGAACGAATGAAGCGTCTTTTGTCTCAGCTACAACTCGCGAGTGTCCCCGCCCTGCTGATTGCCGCGCTGCTGGTGTGTCTTGCCCCGGCCGCCCACGCCGATAAAAATTCGGACGCCAAGCTGCAATTCGAAGCCGCCGTGAAAATGCGGACGATGCTCGAAGGCTATCTCGAGCGCGATCGCTCCGTGAACGACTACAAGCAGACTATCGCCGCCTATCAGAAGGTTTACCTCATCTCCGCGCAGGCGGGCGAAGTCACTTCGTCATTCGTCGCCGAAGCCGAGCTCTACGAGGAAATGGGCCGGCTCTTTGATCCCGGGTACTATCGCCAGGCGATTGGCATGTACGATTTCCTGCTGAAGCAGTATTCGCGCACGCGCTTTCGCGCCGATTCGCTGCTGGCCATGGCTCGCATCGAGAAAGACGATCTCAACGAGCCCGGGAAAGCCGAAGCCGCGCTCCAGGAATACGTAAAGGATTTCCCGCGCGGCAGTGGAGCGGCAAGCGCCCGCGCCGCATTGAAAGCTATTGCTGAGGCGCGTACGCCTCCACCCGCGCCGCAGCTCGTGTCTCAGGCCAAAACCGAGGAAGTCGTCGCCGGCGAGCCGGTCGTAACCGGCACGCTGGTTGAGCCGAAAGAATCGGAGAATGAGACGCCCTATCTGAAAGGCGTCCGCACCTGGAATTCGCCGGGCGACGCCCGCATCATTCTGTCCCTCGGCGACACAATCAAATTCAAATCGGCGCGAATCGCCTCGCCCGACCGCATCTATTTCGACCTATCGAAGCTTCAGATTTCGCCGGACGCCCGCAAGCCGGTCAAGGTAGACGCCGGCCTCTTGAAATCCGTCCGCATCGCGCCCAATCGTCACGACGTTGTGCGAGTCGTGCTCGACGTGAACGGCGCAAAGGACTACTCCGCGTTTCTCGTCTCGCATCCCTACCGCCTGGTGATAGACGTTCACGCCAAGCCTACAAATCCAACCACAGCGGCCGCCGCCCCCAGCCAGACGGCGCCCCTCGCACCGTCCGCCGCAGCCGCAACCGATGACGCAGTTGTCGCGGCTAAGCGGCCCGTTGCGTCCGCCGGGAGCCATCCGAAAGCGAAGCTCGCCTCTGCCGCGGCATCGGTCCAACCGCCCAGCCTGCCTTCGCTCACGCGCGACGGCCGCAACTCCCTCACGCGCGAACTCGGTTTGAAGATCAGCCGCATCGTGATTGATCCCGGCCACGGCGGTAAGGACACGGGAACCATCGGCCCGCACGGACTCACCGAAAAGGCCGTATGTTTGGACGTCGCGCTCCGCCTCGGTGAGCTAATTCAGAAAAAATTGCCCGGCGCGGAAGTGATCTACACCCGCAAGGACGATACCTTCATCCCACTCGAGGAGCGCACCGCGATCGCGAATCGCGAAAAGGCCGATCTCTTCATCTCGATTCACGCGAATTCCAGCCGCAGCCCGCAGGCGCGCGGCGTCGAAACCTACTACCTGAATTTCACCAGTTCGCCCGATTCGATGGAAGTTGCCACGCGCGAGAACGCCACTTCGCAGACGTCGCTCCACGATTTGCAGGACCTGATCCGCAAAATCGCGCGCAACGATAAAATCGAGGAATCGAAGGAGCTGGCGAGCGACGTTCAGGAATCGCTAAGCTCTCGCCTCGAGCTCGTCAGCCGCAACGAACGCAATCGCGGCGTGAAAAAGGCGCCCTTCGTCGTGCTGATCGGCGCCAACATGCCGTCCGTGCTTGCGGAAATTTCCTTCGTCAGCAATCCTGCTGATGAGCGCCTGCTGCGCAAGCCCTCGCAGCGCCAGCGAATCGCCGATGGCCTCTATCGCGGCATCGCCAGTTACCTGAAGAGCCTGAACAGCCTCTCCTACAATCAGCCGCGCATCGCCGCCAACGATCGCTCCGCCGCGGGCGGCGCGCCGGCCGGCGACGGCAATCAGAAATAGGCGCTAGCCGGGGATTCAAACGAAGTCGCTCGTCTCGCCAATCCGCTATTGCGCGTCAAGTATGCGGCACGGCCTTCCCTGCGGGCCCCTTTTTAGCTGTCACCCGCTGCCCCAGCAGCCGGTACCCAAAGCTCGCCCCAATAAACGACACCGTAAATGCCAAAATGGGAATCGCCAGCACACTGCACGCGTAAATTCTGGATTTATGGATCGCAGTCATTGCTCCCTCTCCAATCCAGCGGGCAAACGCCCGCCGGATCGTTGCCGGATGGGCAGGCAGCGGACGCAGTGTTAAGGTAACTTGCCTTTGTGAATGGCGCTGGCGGGGGTGTCCGCGTTCAATAGTTCTCTGTCAAGGACGTGTATTCATTAGTACCTTGTTAGGCTCGGTCCTTCCCGCGCCCCGCCACTTGATCCCACGCTGTCGCTTGCGCCGCCCCGGCCATCGCGCTACGCTCACGGGAACCGGCCTCCCGCCGCCGGCGTCTAAACAATGTGGTTCAAGCCGCAATGAAAAGCGTACTTGCCCGCGCGCACCGCCAGCCTTTGCTGCCGCGCCTTCGCATCGCCTCGAGCGGTGCCCTCCGCGCGATTCTGCTTGCCTTGTGTGCAGTTGCGCTCGGGGCTACGCTTGTCCCGGCGCAGACGCCACAGGCCATCCTGCCAGATGATTTTGCCGGATGGACCGCAAGCGCGCACGCCACCTTCTCTTCATCCCAAGCGGCGAATTTCGAGGACGCCCCCGCAGCCGCCGCAACCGATGAATTCGGTTTTGAAGGCGCGGCGCAAGCCACCTACACCCGCGGCGCGGACTCGCTGCACGTCACGGCCTATCGCATGAAAGACCCGAGCGGCGGCTTCGGCGAATATCTTTATCTCCGCACGCCGCGGATGAAGCCCGCGCGCCTCGGCGAGCGGTCGTCGGCCGCGCACGGCCGCGCCCTCGTCCTGGTGGGAAATATCGTGCTGGACGTGACCGGCGCGAATCTGCCCGAGAGCCCCAATCAGAATGACGATTTGAAGGCGCTCGTTGCCGCCGTTCGGCCGCGCGCCGAAACGGGCCTGCTGCCCACGGTGACCGGCCACCTGCCCGCGCGAAGCAAAATGATCGTGGGCTCCGAGCATTACGTGCTCGGCCCGCGCACGCTGAATCAATTCTTTCCGCTCGCGCCCGGTGACTGGCTCGAATTCGCCAATGGCGCGGAAGCTGCCGTCGCGAAGTACCGGCTTGGCGGACGCGATGCCACGCTCATCGTCGCCGATTACCCTACGCCGCAGATCGCCACTCAGGAATGGAACGAGCTGCGCAAGCGCTTCAACGTCAATGGAGCGAAAGGCGCCGATGCGGACGCAAAATCCCAGCCCCTATTTGCCTCGCGCGCGGTCACGCTGGTCGCCATCGTAGCCGGCGCTCGTTCCCAATCCGAGGCCGGCATCCTGCTCGACCAGGTTCATTCCAGCACGCAACTTACCTGGGACGAGCCTACCTTCCAATTTACTCAGGCTGGCTGGCCCACGATCATCGCCGGCATCATGATCGGTACCTGCGTGTTATGCGTTTTCGCTGTCATCGCGGGAATCGCCTTCGGCGGCGTCCGAATCGTGGTCAAGCGCTTCTTTCCGGACAAAGTCTTCGACCGCAGCGACCATTTGGACATCCTGCAGCTTGGATTGAGCAGTAAACCTATCAAAGCAGGGGACTTCTACCAATTTCGAGGGCGCGTCTAGCCGCCTCGCCGCAGGCGCGCGCAGCCTCTGCTATGGAAGTAGTAGGACAAGAACCCGCCGCTTTCCAACCACTTGCGCCCTAGGGTTTCCCTTGACTGCGCCCTGACCCTCTCGTAGACTGCCGTCGAGGAAAGGTTTTGCGGCCATCCGCGCATTGGCCGTGGGACTTTCTCCCTTTGGCCCGCTCGCAAAAGCGGGCCTTCTTTTTTGCGCCCGATTTTTGCCCTTGTCGGGTGCCGTTATTTCCCGGCGCCGCTTCGCGTGATCTTCACGGACGCCCCGCTCGCCCCCACGGGCACCTGAATCTCCGCGGCATTGTCGTCTCCGCCGATACGTAGCTGCTGCGCCTCCCGCTTTCCGCTGCTCACGCTGTACGTCCCCGCGGGAAGCCCGCTGATCGTGATCGAAGAGGTGTGCGCATCCCCGGTGCGATTCTCGAGCGTGAACGAAATTTGGCTCAGCGAATCATTGAAGATAACCGGCCGATCCTTCGCGAATCCGTCGCGCCCCAGCAGAATTGCCACGCGCTGCGAGCCGCGCACGATGTGGAATCGCGCGCGCAGTCCGTCCCTGGGAACCACTTCGGTCACGTTTTTCTTGCGCACCAGGCTCCCGCCGTAGGCGTACGGTCCAAAGATCGGATCGTCCACCACGATCGTTGCCGCCGCGCGCAGCGCCCCGCTGAAGCCCAGATCAATTTCGCCGTCGTACCACCATGGCCCGCGTCCCATTTCCTTATTGCCCAGCCAGGCCCGTCCCCATGGACGCGGCTCGAACCCGCCGCTCGCCGCTCCGTCGTTCATCTTGCCGGGATAGAAATAGCCGTAGTTCGATTCCGGTGTTCCCGCATTCAGCAGCGCCCACGAGCTGAGATACGACGCATAGCCCAACCGCAAATACGCCGTCGGATCGGTGGCATAGTGCAGCCCGTAATCCAAAATGCCCCAGCCGCCCATTTGCGACATATAGCTGAGCGTGTAGCTCGTGTTGCCTCCTGCGCGATAATCGCTGCCCAGATCGTAATACGCCGGCTCCATCGAGCCCCGATCCGCAACGTTCAGCCTCATCTGCTCGTTCAAGAACGCCAGCGCATTGTCATACGATACGGCGCGCTCGAACGCAGTCGGCGGATTATCGTCCGCTGTATCGGCGCCGGCTGTCGTCGTAGGCTGCGCGACATTGCTCATCGCATACTTCGCAAACGCCTCCGTGGATTCGAATGCCGTAGAATCAAACGAATACTCCGACTGATACAAATCAGGCCCCTGCGTCACGAAATATTCGACCTTCTTCTCCCAATTGTCCCGCAGCAGCGCCGCCTGATCCGCGTGGCCCTCTTTGTCGAGCGCCTGAATCAGGTGCGGGATCACCACTTCGTTGTACGTCCCCGTTTCGTATGGCGACCAGTGCCGCGTCTCCATCGGATAGGTGTAAAGCGCCTTCGCCGTCCCAAATGCGCGCTCCAGATATCCCTGCGCGTCCAGATACTTCACCTTGTCCGGATAAAGCTTCGCCACGCGATACATCTCGTAATAAAGCATAATCACGTGCGGATAATCGTAAATCCGCCAGATGTGCCGCTTGCCGCTCGCGTCGTCTCGCGGGCTGTCCCGGTTCACCTTCCAGTTCGGGATGCCGTACACGCCGTACGGAAATGGTTCCTTGTCCGTTTGCTGCAAGCCGCCCCACACGTAATTCTTGATGTAGTATTCGACCGCCGCAATCTCGTTCTCCGAAGGATAGAACACGTTCTTCGCCGCGATATAGGGCGCCTTGCCCAGCGCCGGATCGTCGCATGCCACCGCATACGATTGCAGCCCATCCAAATCGTCCGGGCTGCGCAGGATTTTGTCCTTCATGTCCCACTGCGAAAATAGCCCGTTGTACCATTTGCTCGGATCGCGCCACTGCTCGTGCTCCACCATGAACGCCGCGCGCTTCTTGAACAGCGTCTCCAGCGGCTGTGTGACGAAGAAGTCCAGCGCCAGATAGCTGCCGCGCCCGTAGTCCACCTTCAGCATGTTTTCGCCCAGCCGTGAAAATTCCACGCGATAGAGCCGCACGTCCTTCCCGCGCTCGCCCACGTACTGCACTTTCGTCTGCTCGGGATGCTCCGCCGCGATTTGCGCGATTTTTTCGTGCGTCCGCAGTGAGAACATCACCGGCAAGTTTGTCGGTACCGTCATTCCCGGCACCACGTTCACGTCAATCAGCCCTTCTTGATAGAGCGCGTCGCGCACGCCCTCGTAATCCTTCGCCCAGCGAAAATGAAACGCGTAGCTCCTCGCGTCGCCCTTCTGCCCCTTCGGCGCGAGCGTCAGGCTCGTGTTCGGCAGCCTCCACGTCCCGCCTCGCGCGCGCAGTTCCTCGGCCGCGGCCGCCGAATGGATATAAGCTTGATACGCCCGCTCCTGTCGCGACGTCTCGAAATACTCGAACCCCGCCCCCGCTTGCGGCGCCATCACCAGATATGGTCCCTCGCCGTTCGCCCGCTCCCAGAACATGAACGAGCCGTTGCCGCCGATAAACGTGTGCGGAATCACCCGCTCCGTATACGTCACTTCCTTGTTCCCCGAATACTGCGTATCCATCTTCAGCGGCAGCGCCAGGTCGCCGATTTCGATCGGATGGTCCGTGTTGTTCCGCAGCGAAATCGTCCACGCCAGCACGTCGCCGTTCAGATCGAACGTCTCCTGCGCGCTCAAATCCTGCAGCGGATCAATCTTCCGCCCCTGATCGTTCACCCGCCACGCATACATCCCCGCCGACGCGCCATCGGCAAGCTGCGCCTCGATCCGCAGCCCCGCCGTCTGCACCGGCGCGAAGTCCGCCCGGCTGAATTGATCCGCCGCGATCGGATATCCGCCCGTCGCGCTCACTTCCTTCCACTGATCGCCATCCTTGTAAAGCACGCGCCACCTCTTCGGCAGCTTCACCGGATCATTCGCCCTTTGCGCCGTCGCCCAATACACTTCCGCGGACTGCACCGTTTCCGGTTTTGCGAAGTCGTACTCCACCCACTCCAGCGTCCCCGTCCGCCGCGTCCACGTAAAACGTGGCACGCCCGCCACGTGCGAATTTTCCGGTGTCGCGCTATTCCGCAGCGCCATCGTGCCGAATCCGCCACGACCCGCCACCGACGCCGAAGCCCGGCTCGTGCTCGCAATCGTCGGCTCTTCCACTCCAATCGTGTAGCTCACCGACTTGTCGTCCGCCGAGCCTTTGCCGGCGTCGCCCGAAATCATCGCCGTAGACGCGCCCTTCCATTCCTTCTCGCCCGCCGCGCGATACCGGATCACCACGTCGCCCAGCGTTCGCCCCGCGCCGATATAGTCCGTCGGATATTTGTCGTTCGTGCGCTTCAGGCTGGTGATCCCCGCGTCCGAGTAGCCCACCTGAAATTGATCGTTCGCCAGCGATTGCGTTGCCGGCCCGCTCGCTTGCCCCATCGCGGCCCGCGGCGCAGTCATCCATAGCGCGCAGACCCCAAGCACGGGAAGAACAAATCGCAGTTTTCGCATCGAATTTCCTTTCTCGCCATGCAGTACACGCCCCGTCCGCCAAGCGAGCGCCCATCTGAATCCAGAACCTGAAAGAGACGCCTATTCTGCTCTTCCCGTTTCCGAAATTGTCAAAAAAATCTCAGCGGCCAATCAGGAGATCGCGCGCGGCGCGTTCAAAACACTTTTGCGGTCACTTCACTGAAGATTTACTTTGGTCTTCGTCGAGTCTTCTGCCCTGCTCATCTTGCACTCACGGATGCGGCGCCGGCTTCTCGCCGCTCGGCGGCCTCGGCGGCTTGCCTATCTGCAGCGCCGGTATCCCGAATTGCCCCCCGAGCTTCGTCAGGTCTTCCGGATCAATTTCGCCCAGGATATTCACAAACGTCACTTCCGTCGGCTTCATCGCGATCACTACCAGCCCCCCGATTTTCCCCTCCGCGCCCTTCTTCAGGTAGACGTCCACATTCTCCCCGTCGCGTTTGCTCCGCACGTTCACCACCCGCGACCATTGCCCATTCTGAAATGGCGTCCGCAGCGATTCCACGTCCCCCGCGGAATATTGCCCCGCCTTGCTGAATTCGTAGCTGTGCACATACACGCCCTGCAGCTTGCCCACCAGCTTCTTCGCCTGCGCCTGCTGCGGGTCTCTGCTATTAAGGAACTGGCTCGCCGCCTGCAACATCGGCTGATCCAGCGTCACGTCCACCGCCTGGTCCGCCTTCGCCGCGAGCCGCGCCAGCACCGCCTGATCTATCTTCGCGCGCTCCGCGGCCACATCCGCCCTCAGCTTCGCGCGCGCCGCGGCGTCAATCTGCTCTTTGGTCGCTTGAAACTCGAGCCCGATGAGCTTCGCGCGCGCCGCATCCGCCTGCGCCTTCAGTTCCGCCTGCTTGTCTGCCCCGGCCTTCTCCTGTGCATTTGCGGATGCAAGCGCCGCCACTTTCGCGCGCTCCACGTCAGACAGCGCATTCTGCGCCCGCGCTGCCGCGCCCAGCCCCGCCGCCAGCAGCGCGCACGCCAAAATCCCCGCCCCGTTCATGAACGCTCTTCGACTCTTTCCCGTCATTCGCCTATTGCTCCGCCTCGGCGCCTGAGTTGATTCCCTGCACGGTCGCCTGCGCGATCTCCAGCTTGCTGGCCGTGATCTCCAGCGCCAGCATCAGTTGCTCTTTCGCGCGCTCGCCTTCGGCCCGCGTTCGGGCCCGCTGATAAAAAATTCCGCCCGCCACCAGCGCCACGCACAGCACCGCCGCAAACGCCCACCGCCATCCCGGCGCCGCCGCCAACCCGAGCCAGCCGGCTCGCGCGCGCCGCCCTCGCTCCCGCTCCGCCACGCGCGCCAGCACGCGCCCCGCCAGCCCTTCCGGCGGCTCTACCTCCGCCAGCGCCCGCTTCAGTTCCTCCTCAATGTGCTTCATCGCCATGTCCCGCCCATACCGCTGCTCTCCTCCAGCATAAATTGCATTTTCTCCCGCAGCATCGCGAGCGCCCGGTGCAACTGGCTCTTCACCGTATTCACGGGAATCCCGAGCGCCTCCGCAATCTCTTCGAGCTTCGCCTCCTGCTGGAACCGCAGCAGGACCACCATCCGCATCTTTTTCGGCAGCGTCGCCACGGCCTCGCGCAATCGCTTCGAAAGCAGCGGGTCGGCCGGCGGGTCTGATTGCGCCGGCTCGGTAAACGCGTCCGACCGCGCGCGCAGTTCCGCCGCGTGCCGCCGCGCATAGTCAATCGAGCGGTGGCACGCCACGCGCCTCAGCCAGAAGACCGCGTGCTCGTTCGATTCCACCGTCCCGAGCCGCTTGTGCAGCTCCCAGAAGACGTCCTGCGCCACTTCTTCCGCCGCCGCCGCGTCCCGCAGATATCGGTAGGCGATGCTGAACACCATCCGCTGGCTCGTGCGCACCAGGTATTCGAAATCGAGCGTGGCGGTCATCGTCGCTTCCGCCGCCGCGGCCGCCGGATAATATTCATGGCTGGCGTTGCACGCATTCAATTTCGTTCCGCTCGCTACCCGTATATACGCACGCCCGCGCCCCCACGGGTGCAAAAAATCGCCGGTCCGATGAGCCTGCCCGCCGCAGGTGGGGATCGGCGAAGAATCTCAACTCGCGCTCCCCGTCGAGAAACGCCCCTCCTAAGATTTGCTCGCGACCAAAACGCGTTCTACTCCACCGGCCTTACCTCTCCGCGCTAGCCTTCAACCGAATTCCCTCCACCGGCCCCAGCGCCCCCGGCACACGCGTGCTCGGCGCGAGCCCTTTCTCGCCCAGCACCAGCCACGGCAGCCCCAGCCCGCACGCCGGAACCAGCTTCGTTTCGCCCCTCCCCACGCCCGCCTTCTCCACCGTGAACGTGTGCGAAATCCCCGGCGTCATGCTCACCGTAAACACGCCGTCCGCATCCGTCTCGGTTGTAATCGTTCCGCTCGCGTTCCGCGCCCCGTTCGGCTGCCGCCTCGGATCGGGCGTTTCGTCCGCGCTCGCCGCGCTCGTGATTCGCACGCGCGCCCCCGCCACCGGCCTGCCGGCCGCCGTCACCACCTCGCCCCGCGTAATGCACGGCTTGCCGACGTAGGTCTCCACCGTCACCCCGCCCAGCAGCTTGCGTTCTTTTTTTGCGGGCGTCGCATACACAGCCACCTGGCATCGCGCCGCCTGCCCCGGCGCCGCGCCCTGCGGCGCATTGAATTGCACCTGCACGTCGGTCGGGCAATCGTCCGGCTGCATCGTGAAGTTCGCCGGCGTCGCCTGGCACGTCCATCCCGCCCGATCCGGCCGCGTCTGCACCTGATACTCCGTCCGCGCGAAAAAATGATTCTCCACGTGCATGTCGAAATGCGATTGCGCCAGCTCGAAATTCCGCTGCGTCATGTTGTTCGAGTAATCCGAATCGTACCCATAGGCGATGGACACTTGAATGCACTGATGGCTGCTGTCCATCGGCGTCCAGTTCTGCGTCACGGTTGCCGTCGTCCCCGCCGGAATCACGGAGATCACCTGCGTCCCGATGTGGTAGAACACAGGGCTGCCCACGCCAAACACATACGCCCCAAAATTCACCACCACGTTGTGCGCATCCTTCGTTCCGTTATTTTTCACCAGCGTGGTCACCGTCGTCTGCGCGCCCTGCTGCGGCGCAACCGACGTCGTGATGTCCACCTCGTTGTCCCACGCCGGCGCGCCGTTCCCCAGATTGCACGGCTGCCCCGCCGAAGACCCCGTCGTGCAGTTCGTAAATGTCAGGTCCGTCGCGTTTGCCGTGGCCGAGCTGATCGCGTCGCCCACGTCCAGAATCCCCCATCCAAGCTCGTCGTCCCAATTTCCCCATGGCCCCGTCTCGCTCGCCTGGTTACGACTCTTATCCGCGGAAGCGTCGAGCAGCCATTTCAGGCTGTCCGGCTGCATCAGTGGAAATTTCTGCAGCACCAGCGCCGCCGCCCCGGAAACGATCGCTGTCGCCGGAGACGTGCCGAATCCCCCGCAGTAGCCGCCCCAGTGCGAATTCGAAAAATACTCCAAGCCGCCGGAGTCCGGATATGTTGCGGAGCCGGAACATCCCGGCGCGTTCGACGAGCCACCCGGCGCGGAAATATCCGGCTTCAGCGCATACAGATTTCCGGCCGCCACATTGGGGTTCGTGCTCGCGCTCGGGCAGGTACCGTCGTAATCGCAGCGCGGCCCTTTCACGGTTGCGGACCATGCCGTGTCGTCGCTGCGCGTCACTGTTCCCTTATCGTCGGTGGCATTCACCGCGATCGCAAACGAGGCCGATCCCGGCGCGAGCACAATTCGCGGCGCCGTGGCCTGATTCGAACAATCGGTTTTGTTGGGCATGGCTGCCACCACCGCCAATCCGTTTGCAGCCAAATAATTCGCCTGCTCCGCAATGGAACTTGACCCATCATCGTTCGGACAGGAATCCCCATTCGTGTAGGAAAGATTCACCACCCGGATATGCGATTGCGGGGATTGCGCCGCGAAGGACCCAATCCAATCGAGCGCCTTCGGACCGAAGGATGAATCGCAGCCGCTTGTACCGTTGCACTGCGCTACGTTCACGTATTTCGCGCCCGGGGCGATGCCGGCACAATTGCCATTCGCGCTGCCGTCTGTAGGCGGCTCGCAGGAGCTTCCCGCCGGGGCCGCTGACCCAACTGCAACCGCGGCCATGTAGCTTTCATGGTACCCAGGCGGACTGTTCGGACCCGCTCCAGCAGCTTCGATGTCCTGCGGATCTGTTGTGCCGTCGCCAGGATCGCCCGGATTCGTTGCATCAAATCCGGCCATGAATTTCCCGTTGAGCTGAGACATCGCCGAGTACTGATCCGCATTGTGCGGGCTGCTGATTCCCGTGCCCACAAACGCGATCGTCACGCCCGTGCCGTCCAGCCCCAGGTCCTCCGCCGATTTTCCCGCGTAGGTCACGCTCTTGCGCGCCTGCACCGCTCGCGTGGCCGTATCTATCTCCGGGTTGTTCGGCCGCTGCCATTCGATCATCGCCACGTCCGGCCGCTCCGCGATCTTCCGCAGATTCGTGAACGCCACGTGGTTCAGATACACCGACGAGATCAGCTTCACCGCGTACGCCACCCGCCCATACGGCCCGAATCCCTTCTCGAGTTGCGCGTCCGTCTCGCAGTGGTTCAGGTCAATCACCACGTTCACGAACGAGCCGGGATGGAACCGCCGCTCGATCTCGTCGTCAATAAAGTCGCGGTTCCGGTCGCGCGACCAGCTGATGTTTTTCAGTTGCCCCACGAACACGGAGTTTCTGTTGCTTGCCACGCGCTGCTGCCACTCCAGCGGTGTGAAGGCCGTCGCGCGCGCGCACACCGCGCACAAAATCATCGCCAGCGCCCCCACCGCCACTCGAACCCAATGTTTCATCGGAATGCTCCTGAACATGAATGAGAAGAAGCGGATTCGCATCGCCCGGCTGCCCCCAGTCCCCCAGCGGCGCGCCGGTAAAATACCCCCGCTTGCCTCCCAATACAATCCCGCAGGGCGCCGGCCGCCTGCGCTACCAGCCCCCAGCCTGCCGTTTTTCATTGACTTTCTCGTTAACGTATGCTATCAACTACGATGGCGGCATTCTCGCCAGGGAAGGGAGGTCGGAAGATGGTCCTAGCAACGCAGCCAGGCAGAGGCCATGCTAGCCACTCGCCGCTAACCACTGGCCACTCTCCTTTTCTAATCTACGGTACGGGGATTAGAAATCAGCTTAACCCCTTTCCCTGCAACACAAATCCCGTTCTAATATACGGTAACCACCCCTTTCTATGACCCCCCGCCACCCCAAAGAATCCCTCCCCCACCGCGGAACTCGGTCCCGCCCGGCCGACTCCAGCAAGCCTCTCGCGATGCCCCCGGGCGCCAAGACCGCCCCCTTGCCGCAATGGATTCCCCCTGCCCTCGCCACGCTCACCGAGGGACCCTTCTCCGATCCCGACTGGCTCTATGAAATCAAGTGGGATGGCGTTCGCACCCTCGCCCGAATCGAAGCCGGGAAAAGTCGCCTATGGTCGCGCTCCCACCGCGAGATCACGCGCGAATATCCGGAGCTTGGCGATTTGGCCGCTCACGTCCGCGCGAAGCAAGCCTGGCTCGATGGCGAAATCGTGGCGCTTGATCCGGAGGGGCGCAGCGATTTTCAAAAGCTTCAGTTGCGCTTCTCGGTGCAGAATCCCCCGGCCGGTCTCCTGCGCCAGGTTCCCGCCGTCTATTACTGCTTCGATCTGCTCTATCTCGATGGCCACGATCTCCGCGAAGCCCCGCTCGTGGAGCGGAAGCGCCTGCTCCGCGAGGTGCTTCGCGAGGATTCGCGCGTGCGGTTTTCCGACCACGTCATCGAGAAAGGCCGCGAGCTTTTTGAAGTCGCCGCGCAGCGCAAGCTGGAAGGAATCGTCGCGAAGAAATCGCACGGCCCCTACCCGGTGGGCCGCACCTCCGCCTGGCTGAAAATCAAGCTCGATCAGGAATTGGACGCGGTCGTTGGAGGCTGGACCGATCCGCGCGGCACCCGGGAATTCTTCGGCGCGCTCTTAATGGGCCTCTATGAAGGCGACACTTTGCGCTACATCGGTGGAACCGGCAGCGGCTTCGACCTGAACGCGCAAAAACGAATTTGGCCCCGCCTGCGGGAATTGCACTCTGCCTCAAGCCCCTTCGAGCCCGCGCCCTCCACCCGCGAGCGCCCGCATTGGATTTCCCCGGACCTTGTGGCCCGAGTCAAGTTCGGTTCGTGGACCGAAGGCCGCCATCTGCGGCAGCCCCGCTTTTTGGGAATTCAGAACGACCGCGATCCCAGGTCGTGTACGTTCGAGGAACAGGCCAAACCGCCCGCCGGCGTGCCGCGGCCGAAGCGCGCCGCGAATATTGCTCGGAGAAAACCTTCCGAAAGATCGCATACCGGCCTCAGCACGCTCCAGGAAATCGAGCGCGAGCTTACCGAGGGCTCCGCCGAGGACGTGTTTATCCGCATCGAGGATCGGCGCCTGCACCTGACCAATCTCAATAAAGTCTATTTTCCCGAGGATGGCTACACGAAGCGCGAGCTTCTCTCGTACTATTATCGCGTCGCGCCCGTCCTGCTTCCCCTGCTCAAAGATCGCCCCATGGTGCTTCGCCGCTATCCGAACGGCATTCAGGGAAGCGCTTTTTTTCAGAAGGATGCAGCGCCGCAAACGCCCGAGTGGATCAAGACGGCTGCCATCGAGTCCGAAAATCGCGGCGAGCCTATTCACTACATTCTCGCAAACGATCTGGCGACGCTTCTCTATCTCACCAACCTCGGATGCGTAGACCACAATCCTTGGGCCAGCCGCTACGACAATACGGACCATCCCGATTATGCTTTTTTCGATCTCGATCCCACGCCCGGCGCTCCCTTCTCTGCCGTTGTGAAGACGGCGAAGCTGCTGCTTGCCGCAATCCGCCGCTTTCATTTCACGCCCTTCCTGAAAACATCGGGCGCCACCGGCCTGCATATCTACATTCCCATCGAGCCGCGCTACACCTACGAGCAGGTGCGCCTCTTCGTGCAAGCGGTCGCCTCCGGCGTAAGCCGAAAGCATCCGGGCCTGATCACCTTTGAATGGAATTTACAGAAACGCGAGCATGGATCGGTCTACGTGGACGTGCACCAGAATTCGCGAGGGCAATCGCTGGCATCCGCCTATTCGGTCCGCGCATTTCCCCACGCGCCCGTTTCCGCGCCGCTCTCCGAGCACGAGCTGACGGCCTCGCTCGATCCCGTGAAATGGAATCTGCGCTCCATGCCGCGGCGCATCGCCCAGGCGGGCGACCTGTGGAAGAAATTTTGGGATTCGCGCCAGCAACTTGAAAACGTGCTTGCGGCAGGCGCGCATGCCTAATTCCGCGCCACCGGCCTTTCGGAAAGCGGGCGCGCAAGCGCTACTGAGCGCTACCGCGAGCCGCTCGGGGGGCGTACAAGGTTCCCCTGATTGTTGCGGCCTCGCCGGTGCCCCTATGGTGAGGATTCCAGTCCCTTCCGCGGCGCAAGGCGCGGATCGTTTTGGAAAAAAGGGGAGAAGCATGGCAACGGATAGCCTGAAGACACTTTTTATTGACGAACTTCGCGATCTCTATGATGCCGAGCAGCAGTTGATCAAAGCCCTGCCAAAAATGGCGGAGGCCTCGAATTCGCCTGAGTTGCGGTCGGGATTCGAAGAGCATCTGGAGCAAACCAAAAACCACGCCCGCCGAATCGAGCAGATCATGGATGCCATCGGCGAAAGCCCGAAGGGCAAGAAGTGCAAAGGGATGCAGGGCCTCGTCTCCGAAGGCAGCGAGACGATCAAGGAGAAGTACGATGGCGCTGTCTCCGATTCGGCCGTAATCTCCGCGGCGCAGCGCGTCGAGCACTACGAAATCGCGGCTTATGGATGCGTCCGCGATTATGCCGAGTTGCTGGGCGAAACCGAGGCGGCTTCGTTGCTCTCGCAGACGCTTGAAGAGGAAAAGCAGACGGACGAAAAGCTTACGACCGTAGCCGAGCAAATCAACCGCGAGGCCCTTTCGCAAGCAGGGGAAACGACCAGGCGGCGCGCAAAATCAGCCGGTGCCTACTAAGGTTTTTGGTGACTTGCGTTAAAGCTGTCCGCTAGCAGGCGACCGCGGACGGCCCCATGGGGCCGTCCCGCGCCGCCGATCTTGCCTGCCTCTTCCCCCCCCAGCTTCCTCCTCCAATTTGGCCCTTTCGAACCGGCGTTCGTGGGCTAAAATGGTGAGCCGATGACGGAACCCGCCCAGTTCGTCACGGCCATTTATCCCGGCTCATTCGATCCGGTCACGAACGGTCACCTCGACCTGATCGTGCGCGGTGCGAAAATTTTCGACCGGCTCGTGGTCGCCGTCGCGCGAAACGCGGAAAAGGACCCGCTCTTCAGCGTGAAGGAGCGGGTGGAAATGCTCGAGGCAGCGACGTTCGATTGGAAGAACGTCGAAGTGGATGTATTCGATGGTTTGCTGATGGAATACGCCCGGGCGCGGCAGGCGCGCGCGGTGCTGCGGGGCATTCGCGCCGTCTCGGATTACGAATACGAGCTGCAAATGGCCATGATGAACCGAAAGATCGAACCTCACATCGAAACGGTCTTTATGCTGCCGGCGGAGGCATTCAGCTATTTGAGTTCGCGCCTTGTGAAGGAACTGGCGCGGCTCGGCGGGCCGGTAAAGGACCTGGTGCCGCCGTCGGTCGAAGAGCGGCTTCGCGCCAAGGTCGGGTAGAATTGCAGTTTATTTGAAGCAAGGGGAACCACCATGGAACCAGCAACCGGAACAAAGTTGGAAGAAGTCCTGAGGCTTGCCGATCGCGTCAACCGCATCGAGGTCTCCTCCACGATGGCGGTGATGCAGGAAGCTGAGCGCCTGAAGACACAAGGCGCCGACGTGGCCGATTTCGGTCCCGGCGAGCCGGACTTCCCGACGCCGGACCACATCAAGCGCGCCGCGATAAAGGCGCTCGATGAAAATCGCACCAAGTACACAGCCACTCCGGGCATCGCCCCGCTGCGCCAGGCCATCTGCGATTGGCACGCGGCGCAGCTCGGCACGGCGTATCAGCCGGCCGAATGCATCGTCAATGTGGGCGGCAAGCATGCGCTGTTCAACGTTGTGTTTGCATTGATCGAATCGGGAGACGACGTTTTGATCCCGGCGCCCTATTGGGTGAGCTATCCCGATATGGTGAAGTGCGCGGGCGGCACTCCAGTGTTCGTCACCACGAAGGCCGAGGACGGTTTCCGGCTGCGCGCCGCGGAGGTGGACCGCGCGATCACGCCGCGCACCCGCCTGCTGATCGTCAATTCGCCGAATAATCCCACTGGTGCAGTGATCCCGCCGGATGAGTTCGGGAAAATTCTGGACGTCTGCCGGCGTCGCGGCGTCGCGCTGCTTTCGGATGAATGCTACTCGCATTTTGTCTATGGCGACGCGAAACCATTCTCCATCGCCAGCGTTCCTGGCGCGAAGGAGCACGTGATTATCGCCGGCTCCTTCTCGAAGACGTTTGCGATGACGGGCTGGCGGCTGGGATACGTGCTCGGCCCGAAGCCGCTGATCGGCGCGATCACGAAGCTACAAAGCCAATCCACATCGAATCCGACGTCCATCGCGCAGTATGCGGGCCTCGAGGCCATGCGCGGTCCAATGGACGGCGTGGCCGCAATGCTTGCAGAATATGCGCGCCGCCGCGAGCACATCCTTGCCGGGCTTCGCGCGATACCTGGTATCACGTGTTCAGCGCCGGAAGGCGCCTTCTATGTGTTTCCCAATGTCGAAGCGCACTATTCAGCGGCGATGCCGAATAGCTCCGCGATCGCCAAGCAGTTGCTCGAACGCGAGCACGTTGCCGTCGTGCCGGGTGAAGGCTTCGGGATGCCGGGATTTCTGCGGCTCTCGTACGCCACTTCGATGGACCGCATTGACGAAGGGCTGCGCCGGTTCAATCGGTTCTTCGGCAACACAAAGTGACCGACAAGTGAACGACCTCTGTCCGGCGCGCCTCGAGCCCGTGTTTCACGCGCGGCCCTGGGGCGCGCTATCCCTTGCACCGCTATTTCCCGCTAAGTCGAATTTGCCCGAGCCCATTGGCGAGGCGTGGATGACATCCGCCGAGTGCCGCTTCGCAAACGGCCTCTATGAGGGCGCGCGCCTGGGCGAATCATGGGCCGCGATGCCGCCCGAATGGATGGGAACGCAGTTCCCACACGGCAGTTCCTTCCCGCTGCTCGTAAAATTTATTTTTGCCGAAGAGAAACTCTCCGTGCAGGTTCATCCGGACGACGAGTACGCCTCGCGGAATGAAATGGCGGCTGCCGGCAAGGGGAAGACGGAGATGTGGCATGTGCTCCGCGCCCGGACCGGCGCCGAGGTTCTCGCTGGGCTGAAGCCTGGGGTGACGCGCGAGAGTTTCGAATCCGCGATTGCCGCCGGAACGGCGGAGGATTGCCTTGCGCGCGTGCCGGTGAGCGCGGGAGACACAATTTTCATTGCGGCGGGCACGCCGCACACGATTGGCGCGGGCCTTGTGCTCTGCGAAATCCAGCAGTATTCGGACCTCACCTATCGCGTCTACGATTACAACCGCCGCGATGCGCAGGGCAGGGTGCGCGAACTGCACGTGGCAAAGGCGCTCGACGTGATCCGCTTCGACCGTCAGCTCGGCGGGAAGATACCGCCGGCCCTGCTGCGAAGCGGCTCGCTCGCTGAAACGCATTTTCTCGCCTGCCGCTATTTCGCAGCGGAAAAATGGGAATTTGCCTCGCGCAATCCGGGCACAACGAGTCCCGAGCATTTCGATGTGCTGATTTTCCTCGAAGGCGCCGGCGAGATTGCTTGGGCGGGTGAGCGCGCCGCGTACGGCCCTGCCGAGGTGTGGTTCCTCCCCGCGGGTTTGGGCGAGTATTGCCTCGCACCGGATTCGAGAACGTCCGTGATCCGCGCGTATGTTCCCGGCGACCTGGACGAACTCTCCCGCGAACTTGCGGCGCGCGGGCTGGACGAGAACTCCCGCGCGCGGCTGGTGTTTCGATGACGCCGCCCAGCCGCTCCCGCCGCAGCCGGCCGCTTCCGATTTGCGCCGTGCTACTCGCCGGCGGCAGAGGCACGCGGTTCTGGCCGCGCAGCCGCGTGCGCACGCCGAAGCAATTGCTCAATATCACGGGCGACGCCACGATGCTTCACCAGACGATCGACCGCCTGCACCCGCTGGTGCAGCCGCGCAATCTGTGGGCCGTGACGAACGACGAGCAGGCCGCCGCCGTGCGCCGCGAAATGCGCGGCGTGCCTGCGTCGCATATTCTGGCCGAGCCCGTGGGACGCAACACGGCCGCTGCGATTGGACTCGCGGCCATGCACCTTGCGCGCGAGCATGGCGACGCGCTGATGGCCGTGCTGCCTTCCGATAGCCATATTGCGGACGCCGCGCGGTATCGTTCTCTCATGCGGACGGCACTCGAGGTCGGCCGCGCGCCGGGAAAGATGGCCGTGCTCGGCATTCCGCCGACGCGCGCCGAAACCGGCTACGGCTATATCGAATGCGGCGCGCGCCCCGAACGAGCGGGAAGCGCCCGTGCGCTGCCCGTAAAGCGCTTCACGGAAAAGCCGGGCGAATCGGTGGCTCGAAAGTACGTCCAATCGGGAAGGTATCTCTGGAACGCCGGGATGTTTTTCTGGCGCGCTTCGACGTTTCTCGAAAATCTGCGGCGATTCCTTCCCGGCACGCACGAGGCGCTCGCGCAGCTTTCAGGGGCGATCGGTACGCCCAGATACTCCGCCATGCTGCGGCGCATCTATCCGCGCCTCGAGAATATTTCCGTAGATTACGCCATCATGGAGCCCGCCACGCGCGAAACTGGCGAAAGCCGCGTCTTCGTGATTCCGGCGCGGGTCGGCTGGAGCGACATCGGCTCCTGGGGCGCCGTGTACGAACTCCTCTGCTCGCGCGCAGGCGCGAATGTATCCCCCGGTGAATCCTTCACCCTCGATGCCGAAGGCAACTTCATCTGGAGTCCGCGGAAATTCTGCGCCGTCATTGGAGTGAAGGACGTCGTCCTGGTGGAAACCGAGGATGCGCTGCTGCTCTGCTCGCGCCATCGTTCGCAGGACGTCGGCAAGGTCGTGAAATGGCTCGAAGAACATCGCCTTACGCGACTCGTCTGATCTGCTCGGCACGTTTGCTTCTTCTCTGAACGCTACAGCAAATCGAAACCCATCGTCCATGATCCGCTCTACCGAAATGCGGCGTGCGCGGCGCCTATGGTTCGGCTTGGCGCCGCAAACTGCGGGCGCTGAATCGTGCAGCAAAGGAGTCCAACAACATGGCGCGAAACACGCGAAGGACACGCAGTACGATCAGCAAAAGCAGCAGCCGAAAGAGTTCCTCGGGATCAACCCGCAATCAGCGGGGGCGCAGCTCGGCCGGCACTCGAGGGTCCAGCCGGAGCAATTCCTCGATCACCACCGGTCATGACCAGATTCGCGAGTGGACCGAAGGACGCGGTGGCCATCCCGCGTGCGTGAAAGGAACCGGCGGCAAGAGCGACACGGGAATGATCCGCCTGGAATTTCCCGGTGCTCCCGGAAGCCGCGAGGAATCTTTGCAGGAAATCGGCTGAGATGAATTCTTCCGGACGTTCGATCGGAATAAGCTCGCGCTGCCCTATCAGGAGACCACGGCGCGCGGCGAACAAAGCAATTTCAATAAGCTGGTTAGGCGCGACTTACGAGATGAAGGATCGCGGCGGAAATCCTGCCGCCAGGGTGGCGATTTCAATGGCAGCCGCAGGATCCGCCGCAGCACCCGCCGCCGGGATTGAAGCCGGAAGATGGGCCAGAGGACGATTTGCCGCTGCCGGCCGGCGCGGCGAAGACGGAAAGCTTTAGGGTATGCTTGGCGCTCGCGCATTTCGGGCAGGTGATTGCGTTGCCCTTGCCCATGACGATTCGCTCGTATTCCTGGCCGCAGTCGTTGCAGACGTACTCATAGATAGGCATTTCGAGTTCCTCCGAGTCGCCCGTCATTATACCGCGACCGGGGGCGATCAGGCCTTGCACAGCTCCGCCAGGAGCGCCTCGCGGCGATCAAGAGCGACG
>Ga0134126_10000845_pt1 | contig 38768 bp, 30 predicted proteins | sample KB31752_FD_96881 | JGI IMG/M metagenome (GOLD analysis project Ga0134126, IMG submission 96881) | Terrestrial soil microbial communities with excess Nitrogen fertilizer from Kellogg Biological Station, Michigan, USA - KB3-175-2 | ecosystem: Environmental > Terrestrial > Soil > Unclassified ...
CATCGATCGTGGGAAGGGTCGAATCGCCCGGCAGCGTAATGGTCCGGCTGAGGGTGAACTGGGTAAGGGCGTTCCCCGAGATATAGCCTTCGACGACGAGATAGCCCGTAGGAGGCGATTTATACGGGCTCACATAGGGGTCCTTACACCCCCAGGCTATCACGAGGAGGATAAGCGCGATTCGTATCGTTTTTGTCCGTAGCATGACTAGTTGAACCGGATGTTGAAATTGACAAAAGGGATCGCGCTCCCGAAGATCGACAGTTTATAACCGTTCACCACCCCATTCTCCGAAATATAATACACGGAATAGGGGTTATGCCGGCCTGTAAGATTATAGACTCCGATGGTCCACGAATTGTGGGTGCGCTGATGCACCTTGTGGTTGCCGTCGATGTTCATCGAAAAATCCGTTCGGAAATAATCGGGTATCCGGTACGCGTTGCGGTCCGAGTACAAGGCTCTGAGCGATCCGGCATAGGAGTAGACGCCAATGGGTAGCGTGATCGGCCGTCCCGTGCTGTACGTGGCATTCACCGACACACTGAACCGGTGGTTGACGCGGTAGTTGCCCACCATGGTGACATCATTGGGCTTGTCATAGTCCGCGGGATACCAGTTTCCGCCATTATCAGCTCGCCCTCGTTGGGGTTGTTCTGCCGCAGCAGCGTCCGGGACCAGGTATAGCTGATCCATCCGTTGAGCTTACCCGTGAGCTTTTTGATCAGCAGCTCGGCACCATAGGCCTTGCCTTTGGTCTCAAGCACATCCGTTTCGATGTGATGGTTCATGATCAGCTGCGCCCCGCTCCGGTAATCCAGGTAGTCGTTGATGTCCTTATAATAGACCTCCAGCGAAGTCTCGATGGTGTTGTTCTTAAAATCCTTATAGGCTCCGAGCGACCACTGGTCGCCGCTCTGCGGGCGGATATTGGGATCGCTGAGCTTCCAGATATCCGTGGGCGCCTCCGCCGTGGTATTCGACAACATATGGATATACTGCCGTTGGGTGTTGTAGCCGGCCTTGATCGAGAGATCGGTCGTGAGGACGTACCGCGCGGAGATGCGGAATTCCGGGCCGCCATAGGTCTTGATGTTCTTGCCGGAGGGATAGTTCGTGACGCCGGTTTGTGTCTCGACGGTCTCGGGATAGCCCGGCGCATAGTTATTCACCGCGCTCGGTCCGAGGTAATTGAAGAGCGAGTAGCGAATCCCCGCTTCCAGCGAAAGATCGTTCGTGATGGTGTATCTGTCGCTGAGATAAAGCGCGCTTTCCTGGGCGTGCTCCGTCTGCAGCGTATCCGGCACCACCAGCGATTTCGGGCCCACGGGAACATAATAGCCCGGATGCAGCTTGTACCGCAGCGTGCTGAAACCAAATTCCAGGGTATGGCTCGAATTGAGGAGATAATTGAAATAGGTCCGTAAGTAAAGCTGGTTGATATCGAAACCCAGCTTGTACGCATTTACCGGATTTTCCTGGCTGCCGATGGAATACTGGTACCGGTCGTAGCCTGCGGCGACGGTATTATAGAACCGGTTGTTGAAGATATGTTTCCATTTCAGCGAGACATTCTTGTTGCCATAGGCATAGGTGGTGTCGTTGTTGAGATTGAAATGGTCCTGGCTCAAGTAGCCGGTGAGATACAGGTTGTTCTTCTTGTTGATCTCGTGGCTGATGTTCAGGTTGACATCATAAAAGGAGGCCCTGCTGTTCTTATACTGTGCAGGGAGGTCCTGCAGGAGCCAGTTGGCGTAGGTCGTCCGGCCGCCGAGGATGAAGCTTGTCTTGTCTTTGACGATCGGCCCCTCGATATTCAGCCGGCTGGTTAGCAGGCCGAGACCCGCCGAGCCGGTGATCTCCTTTTTGTTCCCTTCGCGGCTGCTGATGTCGAGCACCGAGGACAATCTTCCGCCGAAACGGGCGGGGATGCTGCTTTTATAAAGCTCGACATCCTTGACCACTTCAGGATTGAATACCGAGAACATTCCGAAGAAATGCGCCGTATTGTAGATGGTCGCATCGTTGAACAACACGAGGTTCTGGTCTGCGGAGCCACCGCGAACGTTGAGGCCTGTGCTCGATTCCCCCACCGTTTTGACACCCGGCAGCGTCATCACGACGCGCATCACATCGGCCTCGCCGAAGACAACCGGTACCTGTTTGATCGTTTTGATATCGAGCTTCTGGACGCCCATCTCGGTGCGTTTGACATTGCTGACCTTTTCGGCGCTCACGATCACTTTCCTCAAGGTCATCACCTGTGTCACGAGGTCGATGTTCAGCTTGCCGTCTCCGTAGACATTGATCAGTCTTCGGGTATCGCGCATCCCGATACTTTGAATATTGAGCACGTGTCTTCCCCTGGGGATCGAAAGCGAGTAATAGCCATAGCGGTCGCTATAGGCGCCGATGCGCGGGTTTTCGATCCAGATCGAGGCTCCCACCACCGGTTCTCCCGTTTGGGCATCCCGCGCATAGCCCACGAGGTTAGCGATGCCCTTGCCTGGCGGGCCGGTTGTTTTATCGCCGATCACAAAAAGTTTGTTCTCGATGGTGGTGGGCACCTTTTTGCCTGCCTCCTCCAGGTAATCCTTGACGGTGTCGTTGGCGGCGACGGCCTCTTTCTGCGGTGTGGTCTTATCGAAAAAGGCCGGTGGCAGATCGATGGCAATGGCTTCACCTTTGACGATAAAGACATGCCCGTACTTGTCTACGGAATAGGAGAGATCGGTTCCGGAGAAGATCTTTGCCAATACCGTTGTATACGGTTCCTGATTGACGGTGATATCGATCCTGTTCGTGTCGAGGTCCGCGGTGTCGTAGAAAAAGCGATAGCCCGTTTGCTGTTCGACGAGGAGGAGGACGGTATCCATCGTCGCTTTGTGCAGGTCGAGGGCCACGTTCTCATGTCGTTCGCCGGGTGTTCCCTGGGCCATGCAGCGGCTTCCGGGCCACCACCAGAACAAGAGGCCAAAACAGAGGAGTAGGGTCCGGTAATGATTCCGGCTGAGCTTAACGGGGGAGGCTATCATACCAGGCGGTAACTTTGATGAGTGTAATTTCTCGTTGTTTGTGCATGCTTAGTTGCTGGGTACGGATGAATTTCTTTAGGTCTTTCTTATGGTCTTTGAGGACGTTCCGCAACGATCTATTGTTGTTCACGGGATGATAGACGTCGCCGATCTTGAGATAGTAAGCGGAGTCGGCGCCGTGGATAAAGCGTTGCGCCACGTTGGAAGAATAAAGGTCTTCCTGGATATCTTTCCTTTCTTTCTTGATGAGCATTATGTGGCCGTTGTAGAGCCGTTCGTAGAAGCCGTTGCGCGGCGCCGTGGGGTTGAGGCTGTCGCGGAGATGGATAAAGAAGTGATTTTCGATGCTAAAGGAGTCGATGAGCCGGCTGTACAAGGCGATCTTGAAAACATTGTAGAAATCGCTCATGATCACCTGTCCCGTCACCAGGTCGTAGTAGAGATAGACGTCGTTGTAGCGGATCTTGTTGTAGGCGACCATCCCTTTGCGCTTGCTGTTCTCGCCGAAATAGGGGTAGCCTTCTTTGAGCGACTGCGCATAGGTGACATATTCGGTGCCGCGGAAGAGGTGGGTTTCCGGCGTCATGTAGGTGTGATACTGGTTCACGGCGGAGTCATACGCCGTTTGTATCAGCGAGTCGGAGTCCCCGGCGGTAAACTGTGCCCGTCCCCGGAGGGATAGGTGCGCGCAGACAAGGAGGATAAGCCAGAAAGCTTTGGTTCTTAGTTTCATGAATGGCAATGTCGGTCATTAAATGTAATGGAAAAAGCAATCCATTGCAGACCGGCCGCCATAAAATCCAATTTTTAATCAATTTTAATGTGCGGGCATCGACCCCCCGCCTTTTCGGGGGACCCCGGGGTGTTTCACAGTGCCCCCACTATAAGCGCCCGTTTGCCCGGAACAACCTTATAGCGCCAGAAAGGGGAGCTGCGAGCGAAATACCCCGGTCATGCGATCGACGATGCTGGCCAGTTCCGGGAGCGAATTGGGCTTGGTGAAATATTGGCTCGCACCGTTCTGCACACAGCGGTCGACGTATTCCGCACGACCCGAAGTGCTCCAAACAAGCTTTGGAATACCGTCATAACGGGGATCCGCAGCCAGACTTTGCAGGATCTCCGCAGCCGTCACGTAAGGCATCTTATAATCCATGAGGATCAATACAGGAAGTTCATCATCCGGGCAGTCCACCAGGAAACTTAAAAGCTCCTGGCCATCCCCGAAAGACACAACCCGGACGCCGGGGTTCTGCTGCAGGAAGGGACGGATCAACGAGTCCCTGTCATCGGGATCATCGTCCGCAAGCAGGATGTACGGCGTATATATTTTACTCACTGGCATAAGTTAAGAATAAGGTGTTGGTGAAGCTTCGCTTTCATTCACATATCATAAGTAAAAGGCAGCAACAGCAGTAGTCGATGGAACAATGTCCTGGCTGCAAGGGAGGTTGTACTAAGGGATTTCTAAGATACGAAGAGTAGCCCGATCCTGCAATTCATTAACATAAATGTGGATAGATTGTTCGCCTTTCCGTGGCCTGGTTTTTTCATTGGTCTATGTAAACGCTTACAATGAAAAAATGCATAATGCTCTTCCTGGTCACCGCGCTTTTCCTCGCCGTGGTGCCGTCCTGTAAGACGCCTGCGGAGATCACGGCCCGGCCCGATCCCACGGCCGCCACCAGCGGCACGCTTGGGTCGTCCAAGGCCACGGACGGAATAATCCCTTTGCAGGCCACGAAGGTGCCGGATACCACGAGACAGCAATGACGCACCGGCCGATGTCGCCCGCGATCTCTAGTCACGCGATCTCACCAGCACGCGGAGGTCCTCGACGGTGACGTCGAGATAGGAGGCGATGTCATAACGGCTTACCAGCGAGAACACCCAGGGTTGCTTTTCCAGCAGGTGATCGCAACGTTCCCGCGGCGTCATAGTTTGCTGCATCCGGAGACGATCATTGACCTTCTCGTCGTATTGCAGCCGCACACCCTGGTATTGAGCCGAGGATTCGGGATGTTGCCTCAAGGTCCGAAAGACATTGCGATGGGTGAACGTAATGGTGGTCACCGCGTCCAGTCGTTTCAGACAGGAATAAAAAGGGTGGCACGGGACGACATATTCCTCGGGGCCGAAGAAAAGGCTTACGACCTTTCTGGCGCCTGCCTGAACGTATTCGATCATATGTCCTTTTTCCAGGAAGATACAGCTGGTAGAATCGGGATAGGGAGAATTTCCCAGATCTTCGTAAACATGCGGCGCCGTGGCCGTCATGGCGTGGTACAGGGTGAGGTTGCGCATAGTTTTGATAGGATTGGATGAAACAGCTGTTACGCATCGAAAACTATGCCGGGTTTGTGATTCTTCCGCTCGTTTATTTATTTTTGAGGCAAACACGTTCAATGTCTGTGAAAAAACCGTTAGTCCTCGTATCTGTACCAATTGCCCCTCGTAAGTTTACTGGTCGTTTTCTCCTGAGGCTGGATCCCAAGCCGAATACAGCCGCGATCATTCGCACGGCGAAGAGCAATGGCTTAGAGCTTATCGCCGCCGCCGACCCCAGGGCGGAAGGCGCATTGACCCGCGTCCTGAACGACTTCGATGGCGTCATCTTCGAGCGGTTGCGTGTGGCGGTGATCAACGGGGCCGCCGCGGCGAAGCTCGAAGCGTTACAACGATCTTCAGGCAGTCCTTTTCTTTCCAGCGAGCCGGAACGTTTTGTGCGGAAGCTGCAGGCCGTGTCGAAGGGTAGGGGAGGCGGTCCGTATAAGGATACGTCCACGGCCACCTGGGGCATCCATGCGGTAGGCGCGCTTGGCGTGGGGGCCACGGGTAAAGGGGTGAAACTGGCGATCCTCGATACCGGGTTCGATTTTACGCATCCCGATTTTTCCGGCCGGACCATCCATCGCAAATCGTTTGTGGGTACCCGCGCAGCCAAGGACAATGAGGGGCATGGTACCCATATCGCCGGCATCGCGGGCGGCGACCGGAAAGGCCGCGACGGAGCCCGGTATGGGCTGGCCTCGGGCGCACGCCTCTACATCGGCAAGATACTCGATGACAACGGTGAAGGCACCGATGGCCAGACGCTGGCAGGTATAGAATGGGCGTTGGAGAAAGGTTGCCAGATCATCTCGATGTCTTTTGGCGCGCCCATGGAAGCCGGTGAGCCCTGCTCCGCGGTGTTCGAGCAAGTCGCGCAGATCGCCCTGGCCCACCGCTGTCTGCTCGTCGCTGCCTCCGGCAACGAAAGCGAACGGGCCAAAACCCGGCCACTGGTTGCCGCGGTGAACCATCCCGCCAATTGTCCGTCGATCATGGCCGTAGGCGCGCTCACGCCTGCCCTGGGCGTGGCGGATTATTCCTGTGCGGGGATACCGGGCGGCCCCCGAGCCTCAGCCGGTTCGGGCAGCCTTGCGGCCTCCGGCGAGACCCGCGGGAATGCCGGCGGCCAGATCGACATTGCGGCGCCGGGGGACAACATCCTCAGCTCGAAACCTGGCGGCGGGTACCGGCGCGAATCGGGGACTTCGATGGCTACGGCATTTGTCTCCGGCGTGGCAGCCTTGTTGTGGGAGCAGTATCCCAATGCCAGCGCGTGGGAGATCTGGGCAAGGCTCACGACGGAGGCTTGGCGCCTGGGTCTGGCTGCGGCCGATATCGGCGCGGGTCTGTGTGCCTTGAGAAATTAGTCGTAATTTTATCGCGTGATGAATTTTATAGCCACAGTAGAGGATAATCAGCGATCCAACATCCAGGAGATCGCCCGGTCCCTGGAAAAGGTCGGCGTCAAAGTCCGCGAGGTCATGCGCATCACCGGCGTAATCACCGGCTCCAGCCGCTCGCTTGCCCGCGTGCGCATCCCCGGTATCCGCTCCGTCGAGCCGGATCGCAGTCTTCGCGCGTCGTAAGCATGCTTCCCCCGAAAGTCGCCCTGGCCGCAATAGTCCCGCATCAACCGTCGATCCCTCGACCGTCTACACGTCAGTCGTCCGCCAAAATAAAAACCGCCCGGGGTTACCGGGCGGCAAAAATCTTTTGTCAGGGTTTCGTTCTACTTTGATACGGTTTGTCTTAGGGTTTGGATAATAGGTTGGGAACTTGGATTTTTTCGGTTTTTCGGAATTTGGATCTGTTGGTTTTTCCGGATTAGGATTCTGTTGGTTTGTTCAGGATTGGATGTCGGTTTCTCAGGATTGGATGTCGGTTTGTTCGTTGGATTTGGATCTTGGTTTTTCTCGGACTTGGATGCTTGGAATTTCTTTGGATTGGATTCGTTGGTTTCTCTCGGATTTGGATGCTTGGAATTTCTTTGGACTGGATTTTTGTGTTACTTTTCTTAGGTCTTGGATCGGTTTTCGCAGGATTCGGATTCGTCGGATTTTTGTGGATTTGGATTTCGTTCGTTGCTGATACAAAGATGTAAAAAACTCCGCCCCATCAGAAACTTATTCGACCAGTAATCGGTTCCACCCGACGAAGGGAAAATTTGCCCGACGAACGTCTTTTCGCCGCCCCGATTCCCGACGAAGGCCGGCTTTCCACCCCGCCAAAAACGGCCCGGATATCCTCCAGGCGCCCAAATCGGCCATGATCGCGTCCTTCCACCAACCGTCCCCAGCGCGCTAAAAACGCTTATAATTCCGTCCGGCAACGCCCCATCCGGGCACAAAAAAAACCGCCCGGGGTAACCGGACGGCAAAAACTTTTTTCAGGGCCAACTACGTTTAGGTTTTTATCCGAAGGATTGGAATCGATTTTTCAGGATGGATTGGATTATGGGCTTTCCGGATGCTTGGATTTGGTTGCTTCGTTGGATCTTTGGACTTAATTGGTTCTGCTTGGACTTGGACTTTAACTGATGGTTTTCAAAGGTTTTGGGGGTCGTTCTTAGGATTTGGATGCTTTTTCTTAGGATTTGGATCGTTTATCGTTTCTGATACAAAGATGTTAAAAACTCCGCCCCGCAAGAAACTTATTCGACCAGCAATCGGTTACACCCGACGAAAGGAGAGTTTGCCCGACGAAAGAAAAAAGGATGGTTCAACGATCAGCCGCCGGTCCCTGCCATTTTTGATATATCTCGCTGACATCCATTCCGGTAGCTTCTTTCCGCAGCATAGGGAACTCTTCCATTGTGAAGGGTCGCCGGTTGCGTTTCGACCATTCATAGAGATACTTATAGACCGTCCGCATGGTTACCCGGCCGCCGGTATGGCTGGTTAGATAATCGTTGATCTCCGCCGCCATCAAGCCCCGCGGGCAAAGACAGCCTTGCCTAAACGGAAGTCCTCCGCATACTGTGTCGACGCCGTTTCCGAAAGCTGTGTCAGTGTCATCCGGCGGATCTCGGCCGGCCCATCGTAAGCGGCATGCTTAAAATAACGAAGCAGATCCGCCTGTTTAAGAATGTCGTAAACGATATACCACATAAACCCTTCGTTGAACCAGATTGTATGGATAACTGGCGGGATCTCCAGGACATAAGGATGATAAGTGTCGCCATAACAACGGAGGGGGATATACGCAAGTGCCATATGATGCAGAAAGCCGAAATTCCCCTGGTCGTCGCCAGGCGTCGGAATGGTCTCCCGGAACAGAACGGTATAATATGGGAACGGGATATCGCCGAAATAGGCGTTTAGGATCTTCATGCTTGTTGTTTCCTCCCAGGCGTAGTCATCCAAATACCCTGTTGCTCCTTCCGTATAATCCGCCACGAATAGCGGCACCGGACCGGGATATTCTCTGACCCGAAAACGCGGTCCGAGATAGGTTTGCCCGTCTGCCAGCGCATAATAGTCGGTGGCTGGGAATTCCAGCGTTCCCCTCGCTGGTGTCGCGCTGGGGCGCAGCGTGGAAAACATCGGCCAGGAAGCAAAACTGGTGAGCGTACAGGTCACCGCATCCCGGTCGTGATGGTCTATGACCACATAGCTGATACTCCTCACCAGGATATTCGAATCGCCGTATACCCATTGCGGTGCACCATCGCTGTTCTTTATAAAGGCTGCGGTGCTGCCATCGATCCCATGAGCCGTCAATTGCCCGACAAAAGCATCGTATTTCGTGACTCCATAGTTCCCGGGCACGCTTCGGGGCATTATGAAGACTACCGGCGTCAACAACGGCGCAGCCGGTTCGATGGTGACCCGCACCACTTGCGCCGAGCTATCGGTATAGGTCAGGGTATAACGCATCTGCGCTCGCAGGGACTGAACGGCAACGCAGGACAATGCCAGAAAACAGGCTTTATAGGCGGGGTTCATGGATACAAAATAATAAAAAAGTATAATATATTGGCGGCGTTAAAATGACTAAATTTGCCCGAATGTCCTATAAACTCAACCACCGAAGGTTCCGAAAGATCTTTAACCGCCTCAAAAGTCTCCCCGGCGGGATCAACCTCTTCAAGTACCTCTTCAATAAGGTGCACGCCGCCTGGCTCAAGACCGTCAAAAGCACCAGGGTCGCCTATCCCTCCTCCATTATGCTCGAGGTGACCAATCACTGTAATCTCGCCTGTATCACCTGCCCCCGCGAATATGCGTATGGAGACGCCATGGCGAAGGGAACCATCGACATCGCCGCCATGTACAAGGTAATCGACGAAGTAGCGCCTTATATCGATTCTATCGGGCTCACGGGACTGGGCGAGACCCTACTGTATAAAAAGCTCGAAGAGACCCTGAAATACATCAAGGCGAGGAACAAAGGGATCCAAACCTTTATCTCGACAAATGCCCATATCCCCAATGCAGATGTTTATATCGAAAGGATCGCTCCCTATCTGGATACCGTTCAGATCTCCATAGATGGGGTGAACAAGATCTATGAAACGGTACGCGCCAAAAGCGATTACCGCGTTTTCATTGAAACCACCAGGAAGATCGCCGCCGTCTGCAAGAAACATGGGCTGGCCCTGATGTTCAATTTTGTCGCTATCAAGGAAAATTACACCCAGATGAAGGATGTCGTGGAAATTGCAGCGGAATTGGGCGTTACCGACGTCAACATCACCCCGGTAAATCTCGCCGGCATCACCGCCTGGGATCTGAAATATTACGAACTCTTCTATTCCGACTCATTCAAGCTGGAAGTCAAACAGGCATTCGAAGCCGCGCGGCGGTCCGGTACGGTGCATCTTACGATGTGGGATGTTAAGACAAAGAATGAGTTCAAAAAATGCCATCTTCCCTGGAACCATTTTTATATCAGCTGGGACGGCTGGATGACGCCCTGCTGCGCCAAACCTTTCCCCAAAGAGCTGAACTTCGGGAATGTTTTTCAGACCTCTCTCATGCAATGTCTGAACAGCAAGGAATACCGCGCCTTCCGCCGGCTATGGTTCAAAAATATCACGCCGGATTTCTGCAGTAAATGTCATGTGGTGGATCTCAAACCCCTCGACCTCGACGTCGACATCGCCTACAATTAGGGGTTCGTCTTCAGCGCATCCTCGATCCGCAGGCTCTCCTTATGGATGGCATTGAGCATCTCGGTGGCGAACTCCGCCGACAGCCCCTCTTTTTTTCCCGCTTCGATGCCCTTGTCGAGCACCTGCTGGAACCGCGCGGCCTGTAGCGACGGGATATTATTCTTGGCTTTGTAGATGCCGATCTCTTTCACGACCCGCTCGCGTGCCCCGAGCACCTCGAACAGCTTCTTGTCGAGCGAATCGATCTCCGCCCGCTTCTCTTTCAAGAATGTGTCCGACCCTCTGGTCTGTCCGCATGCGCGCTCACCCGCCAACATCGTGAAAACGCCAAGGCTTAAAAGGAAAATTGTCTTTTTCATGCCCGGCAAGATACGATGCATAAGAGCAAAAAAAACCGCCTGGCTTAGCCAGGCGGTAAAACTTTTTTGTCAGGGTCTCTACGCAATACAGCTTTGTCTTAGGATTGGATGTTTAGGTTCTTAGGATACTTGGATCATTGGATTTTTAAGGATTGGATTTTGGCTGCTTTTCGTCGTTTGGTTTCTTCAGGATCATCGGATCGGCTTAGTTTTTCAGGATAGGACCGCTGAGTTTTTCGGGATCGGATTTTTTCGGTTTTTCGGAGGATACTGTTGATCTTTCAGTTGATATTGTTGGTCTCTTTTAGGATTTTGGATGCTTTGGATTTTCATGGACTTCAGATCGGCTTTTCAGATTCGGATTTGGATGTTTCGGTTTTTCATGGATTGGATCGCTAGCGTTTCAACAATACAAAGATGGGCAAAATATTCCCCAGCCTTAAACTTATTCGTCTAATTGACACTTCTACCCGACGAAAGGAAATTTCGCTCGACGAAGGGCCCGCAACCCCGTCGAATTCCGCTTATCCGGCATCCCAGGAATTTTTCCTATTTTAGGAAAAACACTCCTATGTCACACAACTATGGGAAGATCGCCTGGCGAAGGCTCATAAAAGACAAGTTCTATAGCCTTATAAACGTGGTCGGTCTTGCCCTGGGACTCACCGTTAGCTTCCTTCTGTTGCTATACGTCTGGCAGGAGTATAGCTTCGACAAATATCACCCCAATGCCCGGCGGCTTTTCGAGGTATTTAAGAACCAGCCCGCTGCCGGCGAGATACGAACCAAACCCATCACGCCCGAACCTCTCGCCGCGACCCTCAAAAAAGACTATCCCGAAGTGCAGCAGGTCGCGCGCGTCAACGCCCTCGGCAATAGCCTGCTGAGCTACGGCAACAAGGCCATAAAATTCAACACGATTGCCGCGGACTCGACCCTGCTGGACCTCTTTAGCTTCGAACTCGCAGGAGCATCCGGAAACACCTCTCTGCGCAGGACCGCCCCGGCGAAAGAAGCTCAAGCGGCCGCGCTTGCCGGCGAGACCAGCGTCGTCCTCACAAGAACCGCCGCTACGGCGCTTTTTGGCAGGGCTAATCCCATTGGCCAAACGATAAGCTTCAACAACGAATTCCCGCTTAGAGTCGGCGCCGTGATCGAAGACCATTCTGTGAATTCGTCGTTCTCTTTCAACGCCATGATCTCGTGGAAGGCCTTCGAGCACGAGCGCCCGTGGATGAAAGACGCCGGCTGGGGGAATTTTTTATATGCGACCTATGTACTGCTTCGGCCCGGCACATCGATCGCCGCCACCAATGCGAAGCTCGCGGGGCTGCTCAAAAAATACGACCCCGACGCAACGGAGATCCAATTGTTTCTCTATCCCTTCGCCAGGCTTCATCTATACGATCAATTCACAAATGGCGTGAATGTCGGCGGCCGTATCGGTTATGTGCGGCTGTTCCTGATCCTCGCGATCGGTATCCTTTTGATCGCCTGTATCAATTTTATGAACCTGTCCACGGCCCGAAGCGCTAAACGCGCCCGCGAGATCGGCGTTCGCAAGACCATGGGCGCGGCGAGAGGTACACTGATCGCCGGCTTTCTCGGGGAGTCGATCACGTTAGCCCTGGCAGCCTTTCTCCTGGCGCTGGGATTGACCGCGATCCTTATCCCCGTTGCAGACAACCTTCTCGGTCTTCAGCTGCGCCTGCCCTGTAACAATGCCTGGGCCTGGGGCATCGGTCTTGCCGTCTCGCTGGTCACCGGGGTGCTGGCGGGCAGCTATCCGGCCTTTTATCTTTCGGGATTTGACCCGATATCCGCGCTTAAAGGGTGGCTTATGGCGGGCGCTACCGCCGTCAGGCCCAGGCAGATACTAGTCATAACCCAATTCACATTCGCCATCGCGCTGATCCTGGTGAGCTGTTATATCTACCGGCAGGTCGATTATATCCGGAGCCTACCGGTGGGTTATAAACCAAAATGGACTGATAGAACTACCGGTCGAAGGCCGGATGCAAACGGCCTTCGACAACTTCCGGCGGGACGCCATTGCGAGTGGGGCCATCGTCGATGCCGCCATGACTTCCAGCGCCATTACCGACAATCAATCGAGTACCTGGGGGCTGCACTGGCCGGGTCAACTCGCGGGGGAAGATAAGATCCCGGTGGATTGTATGGCGGTGACCTTTCATTTTATCGGCACCTATGGCTTAACCCTCGTCGAAGGCCGGGACTTCGACCCACAACGGCCGGCGGATTCGGCGGCGGTGATCCTCAATGAGGCAGCGACGCATCTCATGCGGCTGCGAAAACCATTAGGTCAGGAGATCACCTGGCAGGGCCAGCATCGGAAGATCATCGGCATAGTAAAAGATTTCGTTTGGGGCTCGCCGTTCGAGCCCGTAAAGCCTGCCGTCCTGGGCTACCAAAAGGATTGGGTCGGCAGCATCGGCCTCCGGCTAAACCCTAACCAGCCAATTTCGCGAAGCCTGACCCGACTACAAGCGCTTTACAAACAATACAACCCCGCCTATCCCTTCGAATACCGGTTCACGGACGAGGAATTCAGCAAAAAATATCGTGACGAAAAACTGCTGGGCGCCATCTCGTTGGGTTTTACGACCCTGGCCGTTTTTATTGCCTGCCTCGGTTTGTTTGGACTGGCCGCGTTCTCCGCAGAACAGCGGACGCGCGAGATCGGCATCAGAAAAGTACTCGGCGCCGGTGTCCCGGGACTCGTCACGCTGCTGGCGCTGGCGGGAAGTGTCGGCATTGCCGTGGCCGCTGTGATCACCCAGGCGGTGCGGGCAGCGCGCGCCAACCCGGTGAAGAGCCTGCGGAGCGATTGAATTTCCGGCTTGCGACGCTTCGCACCGCCCGTGTATCGAAACCGTACACCGGTGTATCGATATCGGACTCGACCCCTTGAGTCACCAGAGCAGCCTCCTATCAATCAACGACTTATTTCCCGGCATAGCCTTGGTGCAGGTCAAACCATGCTCAAGAACTATTTCAAAATAGCCTGGAGAAACCTCGTGAAAAGCAAGGTCTTCTCCATTATCAATATTGCCGGTCTCACCACCGGCATAACTGTTTGTATGATGATCTTCCTGTTCGTCATGCATGAATTCAGTTACGATAACTTTCATGCGAACGGGAAGAACATCTATCGCCTGATGCGAACCTTCGACCCGAACAGTACGCCGGTGCCGTATGTCTCCGGCCCCTATGCGGCGGCCCTTAAGAATGATTTTTCACACGAGATTGAGCACATCGTCAGGGTCATGCCGGATAACGATCTGTTCACGTACAACAACCGGCCCTTCAATGAAAAAAAGGTCCTCATTGTCGATAGCAATTTCTTTGACTTTTTCACCTTCCCGCTGCTGCGCGGCAATCCGGCCGCCGTCCTCGCGGACCCCAATAGCGTGGTCCTCACCGAGACCGCGGCAAAGAAATACTTCGGCAGCGAAGATCCCATCGGCAAGATCCTGGCCATGAACACGAACCGGAAACTACGGGTAACCGGGATCGCCAAAGACGTGCCGTCCAATTCGCATCTCGATTTCGATGTCGTCATCTCGTTCTCGATCTATAAGGATCAACCCTGGATGTACGCCTGGCTCAACAACGACAACTTTACCTATGTGATGCTCGATCCGCATGCGGACCCCACGGCAATGCAAAAACGTTTTCCCGCCTTTGAGAACAAATATCTCAAGAAGGTATTTGAGCAAAGCGCCAGCCGCTGGGGGTTAGCGCTCCGTCCGCTGCGCGAGATCTATTTCGAGCCGAGTTTTTCTTTCGATGAGTCGCGGCATGGCGATAAAAAGGTCGTCTATGTTTTTCTCAGCATAGCCGCGCTGATCCTCATCATCGCCTGTATCAACTTCATGAACCTTTCCACCATCCGCGCTGCCGGGCGCAGCAAGGAGGTGGGGCTGCGGAAGGTCATGGGGGCATTGCGCAATAACCTCACCTGGCAATTCCTGGGTGAGTCGGTCTTGATGACCGTGATCTCGTGTACGCTGGCGATCTGCCTGCTTTTCATGTTGATGCCGGTTTACGATAAGCTGCTGGGGTATACCCTCGAGATACCCTACGACCAGTGGTACCTCTATGGCTTCCTGCTGGGGACCGTTTTGGTAGTGGGATTACTGGCAGGCAGCTATCCGGCCTTGATCCTTTCCCGGTTTTCCCCCATCGAGGCCCTGAAGGGCAAGCTCAAACGCGGCAAGAGCGGCACATTCTTTCGCCATGCGCTGGTGGTCGTGCAATTCAGTATCTCGGTGTTCCTGATCACCGGCACCCTGATCATCAACAAGCAAATGCATTTTGTCAAAAGCAAGCAGCTGGGTTATAACCAGGATCAGGCATTGGTGATCCGCATCGATAACGGCGACTTTTATAGTCACATGAAGACATTCAAACAGGAGCTGCAGGCCAACAGCAATATCGCCTCGGTAAGCATGATGTCGGGTGAGCCCGGCGGTTTCTTCGACACCCATAACTTTCAGGTGGAAGGCCTCGGCGATAAGACCTGGACGGGGCATACCGAATTTGCCGACGCCGACTTCGTGAAGACCCTCGGGCTCAGGATCATCGCGGGCCGCGATCTTTCTAAGGATTATCCCACCGACAGTCTGCTGGCCGTGCTGGTCAACGCAAAGGCGGCTCAGAACCTGGGCTGGACGCCGCAACAAGCCCTGGGCAAATGGATCAAAGATCCGGCGCGCGACAGCATCCCGCGCCGGGTAGTGGGCGTGGTCGCTAACTTTAATTATTCTACGCTCAAAGATACCCTCGGCCCGCTGGTCATCTCACCCGGAATGGACAGGCGGGTGGCCATCGTGCGGCTGCGCCCGGGTGATCTCCAAAACGATATCGCCATCGTGAAAAAGGCGTATACCGACGTGGCGCCGGCCTATCCCTTCGAATACACTTTCCTGGATCAGAAATTCGACGACCTGTATAAAAAGGATCTGCGGCAGCAAACGATCCTCAGCATCTTTTCAGGCCTGGCCATCATCATCGCCTGTCTCGGGCTGTTTGGCCTGGCCTCCTTCACCGCGGCGCGCCGGACCAAAGAGATCGGGGTCCGCAAGGTCCTGGGCTCCTCCGTGCGGAATATCGTGTTGCTGCTTTCCAAAGAGCTGCTGAGCCCGGTGATGCTGGCCACGTTGATCGCGATCCCCGTCGCCTATATGGTGATGAGCAATTGGCTGCAGGGCTTTGCGTATCGCACGCCGATGTACTGGTGGATCTTTGTGCTGGCGGCGGTGATCACGGTGGCGATCGCCCTCATCACGGTGAGCATCAAGGCGCTCAAGGCCGCGTTGGCTAACCCGACGCATTCGTTGCGAAGTGAATAAGCGCCTATCCCAGCGGATGCCCGATCTCCCAGTGAAGCCCAAAGGGGTCTATGAGCCGGCCGAGCCGCCAGCCATGCCCTTCACCTACGGGAAATACCTCGGTCGCCCCGGCGGCCAGGGCACGGGCAAAAAGGGTGTCGGGATCGGCGACGGTGAGGATCATGCGGATCGTTCCCGCGCCGAGCGGGACCGGCTCGCCGGCATCCGCCCCTCGGGCAGCCTCACCGGAGGTGCCGCTTGCAGGCCCACCACTGACCCACCATTCGGCGCCGCCCGTCGAGAACCTAAGGATCAGGGCGCCATCCGGCCCCTCGAGCCTATAAGTTTCGATGGCGCCAAAGGCGGCGCCGTAGAATTCGGCCGCACGACGGCCGTCGGCTATATTCAACCAGGGGGCGATGGAAGGGGTGATCATAACATAAAGATCGTTTTTTTGTAACCATTTTCCGATCCGGAAGTATACCTATAGAAAAGCTCCATTATGCAGGCTAAAACGATACTGGCGATCGCCACACTGGCAACCCTTGGTACGGGGGCAAAGGCCCAGGATAAATCCTCGGAAAAGGATATCCTGACGATCTATAAAGGTGCACACAGCTATAAGGAAGTTAGCGTTGCCGGCAAGACCACCGAGGTCTATGTCGACGACAAACCTGTTGCCGGCAGCGAAATACCGCATTATGACTCGCTGATCCAGGTGATGCGTACCGATGTCGACCAGCAGAACAGGGACCTGGCCCGATCCGATGAGGAGGACGCGCGCGATGAAGCGCAAGGAGAAAACAGCTGGGAGCAAGGGCAGCGTGATCGAAAGCAAGGGCAGCGTGACCGAAAGCAAGGGCAACGGGATAGAGAGCAAGGCCAACGCGATCGCGAGCAGGCCCAAAAGGATAGGGCGCAGGTGCGGGAGATCATCCAATTCGTGCTCGATAAGAAGATCGTACCCGATCAGGCGCATCTCAACGGCCTGGTCTTAACGGACACCGCATTTTATGTCAACGGTGTCAAACAACCTGAAGCTATCCAGCAGACGCTTAAAGCAAAATACCCGGACTGGGCACACAACGGCATTAGCTATGGCGATGGCTGCGCCGCCGGCGTAAATATCCATATCGGCAACACCGAGAACTGTTGTCAGTAACATAGCTCGACTGACTATTTTTTGTCCTTGCCACGGTCATCGCTGTGGTTGGCGGCCTCTCTGGCCTCTTGTTCAGCCTCTTTGCGGTCCTCATCGTCGTTCTCCTCTGCTTCTTCTTTTATGGACTGCATCACCGAAGAAACGGGGCCACGCATGTGTTCCTGCGGGTCGGTGGTGTTCAGCGTTTCCGGATCGGGCTGTTTGGCGTCTTCATTGCCTTTATTGGGCTTATTGGGCCTGTGGCCGGGTTGATCTTGCTTGGACATAATTTTATGTTTACCTTTTCAGCTTAAAATTCTATGCCACCTAAACGAGCCCATGAAATTCTTCGATCGCTTTAAAAAGAAACAGGGATCGGGACTCCCCGACAAATACAAGGACCTTATCACCCCCGAAGATTACGCCCTGGTCCTGGAAATAGCCAAAAGATATTATACGGAAAAGGGATTGCCGGTGATACGGATCGGCGAGGGCGAACTGGTGGTGAAGACACAAGGGCAGACTCTGCATTGTTTTCTGGATAATCTTGTCAGACAGCTTTCTGCACAGGAGAAAAAGGATTGGCAGGAATTGATCTATGGACACTTGAACAAGCTCCGGGACCCGCGCAAGGCTGAAAAATATCTGTACGAAGATTTTGAATCTGCCGCCCCAATGTTGCGTGCATTGGTCAAAGGAGAGAAATCGCAGGAGGATCCGCAGGATGCTTTTGTCAGCCGGTTCGATTACCCCGAGACCACTACGTTCCTCGTGATCGAATTTGAGGAGCAATTCATCTATGTAAGCCGAAAAAATAGCGCTAAATGGAACAAGACCGTCGACGAACTTTTTGAGATCGCCATTTCGAATACCCCAGGCGATGAAGTCCAAGCGCGGCGGAAGATTTACTGCGAGAAATTTCCAACCTATGTCTTTCTGGGCCATAATTTTTCTGCCAGCCCGATGCTCGATTTGCCGTCCTGGGTGCCCGACGCCATTGGCACTTTTGGATGCATGATCGTCATGCCGGCTAAAGGGACCGCGTTGGCCCATCCCATCGAAAGGGGCGATATCCTGGAATTGGTGGAAACGCTGACACCGATGGTCGTCAAATGCTATAACGAGGATCCGGGTAGTATTACCACAAATTTCTATTGGCGATACGGCGAACATATAGAAAAATTTCCCACCGAAAAAAGCCAGGACGGGACTGTCATCCGGCTTCCCGGGGGCCTGCTGACCTTGTTGAAGGACTGAGCATAAATTCACCGGGCATTGGTTAGCGGGAAGATTCCGCCGTTAAAATGGGCAAAGCATCCCTAAAGCTCATGAAACGTACGATCCTGTTCTTTTTGTCAGCCTTTCTCCTGCTATCCGCCAACGCTCAGACCCACCGCGCCGCGCACGTGATCCTCATCTCGGTGGATGGGTTGCGGCCGGAGATGTACCTCGACTCTTCGTGGCCGACACCCAACCTGCGTCATCTCATGAAACAAGGAACGTATGCGATGCATTTGAAATCGGTGTTTCCGGCCTATACCTATCCTTCGCATACGGCTATGGTCACCGGCGCGCTGCCGGCCCGCTCCGGCATTTATTACAACCAGCCTAAAACGGCGGATGGTCAGTGGGACTGGTTTTCCACGAGTATCCGTGTTCCCACGATCTGGAAGGTGTTAAAAGCAAATGGCATGACCACCGCCGCCGTCCAATGGCCGTTGAGCGCCATGGATGCGATCACGTATAGTATTCCCGAGATCTTCGACATTCATCATCCGGCCGACCGCATCACCCTTACCCGTCACTATGCTACACCGGGGCTTATCGATGAGCTCGAGCGAAATGCCACGGGTGTGCTGGACAGCAGCACGCTCAGCGAGGACTATCTGAGTGTCGATGATAATTCAGCGCGGATGGCCGGCTACATCATCCGGACAAAGCGGCCCGCATTTCTGGCTATTCATCTGGTTACGGTGGATGGGATGGAGCATGAGCAGGGTAGGGAAGGGGATTCCGTGCGACTGGCCATGGCCACAGACGACCATGCCATCGGGCTCATGCTGGAAGCGATCGCCCGTGGCGGCATGCAGGACAGTACAGTGGTCATCGTCGTCGGCGACCATGGGTTCAGCGATATCCACGAAGCCTTTCGCCCGAACATGCTGATACAAGGTATCGGCGCCAAATTCCTTGCGGCGGGCGGCTCGGCCTTTCTCTATCCTACACCTATTGCGGATGTGTGGCCGCCGGATGACAGTATTCGCCTCGATAAGCACCGGCAAAAACGTTTGGAGGAGATGGCGGGTCAGGTCACTGAGGTTTTGAACAAGCTGCCGGAAGACAAACGCAAACTGTTCCGCATCCTCGACCGCAAGGAGCTCGATAAGCTCGGCGCCGACAGCGCCGCGATCCTCGGCCTGGCCGCGACTCCCGGTTTGGTCTTTAGCGGAGCTGTCAAAGCTGCAGCCGCCATCAACAACGGCCCCGGCACCGCCATCCAGCAGAACCCGCTCGAAGGCGTCTTTATTCCCATGCATGGCGGCCATCATGGCTATGATCCCAATCTCCCCGAAATGTACACCGGCTTCATCGCCGCAGGCCCCGGCATCCAAAAAGGCGGCCGCATCAGCGGGCTCTGCGAAACGGACATCTCGCCATTGGTATATGCGCTGCTGGGCATCGACTTCAAGACCCCCGACGGCAAGCTCATTCCCGGAATACTGCAATAAAAGCAAAGCCCCTTGGCAACACCAAGGGGTTAATTATTTATGGCTTAGCCGGCGTTTATTTGATGGGGTAGTCACCGCCTTTGATAGGGGAATCACCGCCGTTGTATCGTTGTATAAGCATATCAATTCTTTTTTGCATAAAGCTGGTGATCTTTATCGATCCATACGATCCGCCTTTTTCTTTGCTTCTGTAATCGCCTGGTTTTTTTGTTCAGGGGTTTGCTTAACTACCTTGGGGGCCATTTTAAGTTCTCGTTTTCACTGTTCCATGAGGCCTCATAATAACTAATTTTATTAGCAATAAATACTAATTTTTTCGCGGAAGAAGATTTAAAATTTAATTGGAAGGAAAAGCGACATCGGGACAAAATTCGTCATAGTTCCGGTAGGCGAGAGGGGCCACACGACGCAGCAGGCCAGCGCAACGTGACCGCGCGAAGGTCATACAAACTTCTTCTTATCCGGCGTCCCGTGCTTTTCGCGGAAATCCTTAGGCACGAGGCCTTTTCTTTTTTTGAAGATGCGGTTGAAATTGGTGAGACTGGTGAAGCCGCACTCCTGCGCGATCTCGGCGATGGGCGCCGTCGTATCGATGAGCAACCGCGAGGCATGGCCGATCCGGATATCATTGAGATAGTCCACGAACGTGATGCCCGTCTTGGCCTTGAAGAACCGGCTAAAGGCGGTCTCGGCCATCTCGACGAGATCGGCGGCTTCGGCGAGCCGGATCGTTCGGCCGAAGTTTTCGTTGATGAAGTCTACGACCTTCTCCACACGCTGGCTGTCGTTATAGATGAGCTCGGTGTTGTAGGTGATGTCCTCGCTGAGCGTGCGCGAGTCGGGGGACAGGGAGAGGTCGTGGAGCACGCCCATCAACTCGAGGACGGAGTCGAACCCTTCTTTTTCCGCGAGCGCTTTGAGCCGGGGTGCGACGCGTTCGATGGTTCGGCGTGAGAAGGAGATGCCTTTGAGCGACCGCTCGAACATGCTGCGGATAAAGTTCAGCTGGTTGCGTTTCAGAAAGATCTCATGAAAAAGATCGCGGTGGAACTGGATCGTGAGCTCGTAGATGCTGTCGCTTTTGCATTTATAGGTGAACCAGGCATGAGGGATATTAGGCCCCACCAGCACCAGCTCCAGGTCGTCGATCTCCTCCATACTGCTGCCGACGACCCGGCGCACGCCGCGGGCGTTCTCTATAAAATTCAGCTCGTATTCCTCGTGATAATGCACCGGGAAATTGAACTCCGTCTTGTACCGGGCATACAAGGAAAAGCAATCGGCTTTTGTTAAAGGAGGACTTTCTTTGAGAATCGATCTGGACATACGCTAAAGGTTAAAAATAGGCTTTTTTTGCAGATGTTGTTAAAATATAGCCGATGCCGCCGAGACCGATAGCGATGCAACCCAGCGAGATGAGCTGAGCCTGCGTGAGCGTCAGGCCAAGAAGAACATGTCTCGGCGTGATCCGGATATACTCCACCAGGAAGCGCTCAACGCCGATGAAAAGAGCATAGATACAAAAGAGCAACCCCGGTCTCGATAGCCGCCGCCGCAGCCCCCACAGTACAAAGAAGAGCGCAAAACAAACAATGGCCTCATAAAGCGAAGTCGGGAATACCCCATCGGGCAGCGTCGCGCAATAGTCGCCCGTGCACCCGGGGATAAAGACACCCTGACGGAGAACATTATGCGGATAATGCGCCGCCCACACCCAGTCCGGTGCCCACGACAGCCAGCCCGGTTTCGGCGCGTGCACAACGATACCCCAGTCGCCATCTCCCGCAAGATGACAGCCCAGCCTGCCGATGGCATAGGCCAGCATCATCCCCGGACTGCCGATATCCGCCGCCACCGCCACCGGAATGCCACGCCGCCGCAAGATGATAAAAAAGGTCACCGCCCCGAAGAGCAACCCGCCGAAATAGGTGAGCCCGTGGTATCGGGGCAACCACCGCCACGGGTGGTGAAATAAATTATAGGTATCCTCGAGTTTCGCCAGCAGCAACGCGCCGGCAAAGCCGATGAGCCCGCACCAGAGCAATAGCCGGTCCATGAGGCGGCGAACATCCAGCGAGACAGGGATCGCCCCGGCAGCAGACTTCCGACGCAGCTCCATACTAAAAACGACATAAGCCGCCCAGAAAGCCAACGCCATAAAAAAACCAAACGTCGGCACCGGCAACCGCAGGTTCCACCCCGTCAAATAGCGCAATAAATAACCGAGCGTCGGAAACATGATCGTCTCAAAATAGTATAATTTTGCCGTTGTGGAAAACTCGTGAGCTAATAGGCTAAGAAAAGTATACCTTCAAACTCTCATAAAAGCCAACACTTTACAATAGCAAAATCAAAAGAATGGCACTATTTTAGCAATCGATTTAATAAAAATCGCAAAAAAGTGCCTTAAATATTTGCTAAATCGTTTTTTTGATTCTACTTTTATCCCGACGAGCAATCCCCAGATAAGTAACCAACGATACTTGCTATGAGAAAGAATTCCTTCGACAAGATTGTCGTGTTCCTGCTATTATTAGCCACCGCCGCCTGCAAAAAGACCGGCTATCTCTCCTCCACCGTTACCAGCAACCTGGATTCGACCAGCGTTTTTGCGGACAGTACCAAGGCCATGGCCTTCCTCAACAACCTTTATACGGAAGTTGGATTTGCCTCCGACCCGAAAAGGTTTGTTTCCGGCGGCGTCGGCGCCGGTCTGGATGCTGCTTGTGACGAGGCGGAAGGACCCTCGCTTTCCAGTTCGAATGGCTACACGATGTTTGCCACGGGTACGGTCAATCCCTCCATTGTCCCCATTGACGCCTGGTCCATCCCCTATAGCATGATCCGGAACGCCAACCAATTCCTGACGCATCTGTATGAGATCCCCTTCAACCCCGCGCTCAAAGCCGAAACCAAAGCCGAAGCCCGCTTCCTGCGCGCGTGGTATTATTTTATCATGCTGGAGCACTACGGCGGCATCCCGCTCATCGGCGATTCTGTGTTTACCGCCAGCACACCGCTGCATCACGCCAGAAGCTCCTTCCGCGCCTGCGTCGATTATATCACCTCGGAATGCGATTCGGCAGCTGCCTATCTCCCCCGGACCCAAACGGGCGCCAACTATGGCCGCGCCAGCGCCGGCACCTGTCTGGCCCTTAAAAGCCGGCTGCTCCTCTATGCCGCATCGCCGCTGTTCCAAAACGGCGGTTTCGCCAAAGGCATGGCGGGCGGCCTCGATTCCATTGTCGCCTATCCCGATAGCGATCCCACCCGTTGGCAAACGGCCGAAGACGCCGCTCAGGCCGTCATGGGACTCGGCAGCTACAGCCTTTTCTACGACAGCATACCGGATGAGCTGGGTTATGGCTTCATGTACATGTTCCTCCAGCGCTACAATGGCGAATACATCTTCGCCAATATGATGGACCCCAACAAATACCTCGAGAGCTTTTGGGATGTGCCTTCCCGTGACGGCGCCGGCGGACCGCATCCTTACCAGGAATTGGTCGATGCCTTCCCCATGAGCAATGGTCTGCCGATCACGGACCCCAACTCCGGTTATGACCCCAACAATCCCTACCAGAACCGGGACCCCCGGCTCAACTATACCGTTATCCATGATTCCTCCATCCGGCCCATCTATAACCAGCCCCCCGCGCCCGTTGCCCTCTATCTGAACACCAATTACAATCCGCCGGTGGGGGCCAGCCAGGACGCCGTCTATACCGGAACACCCACGGGGCTGTACATCATGAAGATGCTCGATACCAGTGTCACTCAATACGGTTTCAACGCTTCCAACCGCTGTCTGCCGCTGATGCGCTATGCAGAGATCCTGCTGAATTACGCCGAAGCACGCAACGAGGTGGTAGGCCCCGACGCCTACGTTCATGCAGCCATCGAGCAAGTACGCGACCGCGCCGGTCTGCGGCCGTTCGAGCTGCCCTCCAACCTCACCCAGGACCAGATGCGCACCGCGATACAGCTGGAACGCCAGCTCGAGTTTGCCTTCGAAGGCCTCAGATACTTCGATGTCCGACGATGGCTCATCGCCGGGACAACGGAAAACCAGCTGATGCACGGGATGGAAGTGGACCGGGGCGCCGCAGGAACGGTGTATAAGCCGTTCCCGATCCGCCAGCACCATTTCAGCAACGCCATGTATCTCTGGCCGCTGCCGCTCTCCGAGGTAGCCAAATCGCCGGAACTGCTACAAAATCCGCTTTACTAAACTAACGACTAACGCCATGCGACGTTTAACCAAAATTAGCTTTGCGCTGCTGACCACCGGTCTGCTCTTCTCCTGCAAGGTGGAGCATACCACCCCGCCCAACGAGCCGATGAAGAACATTGCCGGCTCCTGGGCCATCATCCACGCCACCCGCAACGGTACCGATCTCACCAGCAGCTTCGATTTCTCCCATTTCCGGATCGTGTTCACGGACAGCACCTACAACATCGACAGCCTCGTGCCCTTTATCGTGAAGACCGGTGGGAAATGGGCCTTCGACGATCCGCAATATCCATTCAATATTATTTTCTCGCCTACGGACAGCTCATCGGCAGTCAAGGCGCCCTTCCTGTTCCCGGTAACGGGCGGCGTCCGCAACATCGTGCTCACGTTTAGTCCCGGCTGTCCCTCAAACTCCTATCAGTACACCCTACAAAAGGCTAACTAAGATGAAAAACAAATTGCGCCAACTGCTACGAAGCAAGACCTGGGGGTGGACATGGAAGATCACCGCTACGGTACTCATCGTCATCATCGTCGCGTGTAACCTCACCATCAACAGCGTCGACCAGCCCGCCAGCGTTACCGGCGGCACCACGATGACGGTCAAGCTCACTTGTAACATCTACGTGAACTCACACCAGACCTCGGCCTTCGTCGTCGGTGTGCTCGTGCCCAAGGTCTGGAATGCCTCGGCGAATACCACGATGTCCTTCACCAGTGACAATACCTCCGGTGCGCAGGCGATGACGCTGATGCCCCTCGGCACACCGGACCCAACGGGCAATGGCCTCAGCTGGCAGGATGATCTCATGCAAACCATCGGTCACGCCGGTAACCTGATCCCGGAATACGAATGGGTCGTCTTTCAGTCCAACATACAATATGCGATCCCCGACAACACCGGTTTCAACGTCTATGTGACCATCAATATCAATGTCCCCAACCAGAACGTCCTTTTCAATATGGCTTACTGCATCGCGGAAAGCGGTGACGGCCTGCACAGCCAGGCCTGGGGTGGTCCGCCCACTAACTATTACGGAACATTTTTCCCCGGAGCCGTAAGGGTCAACGGTACAGGCACGCTGCTCGACTTCGTGAACCCCCAGCTCTCCGTGATCGTGCCGGGCAGCTCGCTGGATAACGATATCATCACCATTCCCTTCAATGCCACCGCTGCGACCAATCCGCTAAGCACGGCGAACCAGGTCTATCTGTGCGCCACCGGCTATACGTCCGCGGGCGACAGCATCAAGATCTGCGAACAAACAAGCAAGACCCAGCTGCAACCCCTTGGCCAGGGCCAATGGCAATTGAATCTTTGGCCACGCGGCTACTTCGGGCTCACGCCGACGCAGACGCTCGACAGCATCAACTATTTCTTTACCGACGCCGCGGGTGCTAACAGGGTGGGGTATGGCGGCGGCTCTTCACCCTTTTCCTACACCTTCTCTTGCCAATAAGAAAATTATGCTTAAAAAATTTTTATACAAATACCTTCTCGCTATCGCGGCTTTGGCGCTGGTCGGAACAGCAGCCACCGCACAAAATGCGACACAACAAAATGCGTCGCATGGCGTAGGCGGCCTGGTTACCGACGAATACGGTAAACCCCTGGCCGGCGTGCGCGTCCACACGCAAGGATTGAATAACGACGTCTTTACCGACAAAGAAGGCCATTATCACATCGAAGCGGCATTCGGAAAAAAACTGGTCTTCAGCCATCCGCAATACGACGGGCTGCAACGCGAGGTCAAAACCGATACGCTCCAGCCTATCCGGCTCACAGCGCGGTTCCTGCATACGGCACCGGTGAATTTCCCGACATCCGTGGCGAAACAGGACACCATCGTTATTCCGCCCCCCGCCGAAGAAAAGATCGACGTGCTCTATGGGCAAACGGACCGCGAGAGCTTTCTCGGCTCGGTCTCTACCGTCAACCGGCAGGCGCTCGACGCCACCCCGGCGACCAACTACCTCAATGCCATCCAGGGCCGGCTTACAGGGTTGAACATCACCCAGACCGCAGGCTTCGCTTCGTTAAATGTCGACTCGTTGACGCAACAGGGGCTGTTTTCGAGCATCCCCTTCAATACCTCCGGTCCCGGGCTTTCGGATAATACGCAATTCAATATCTCGCTCCGCGCGCACGCCGGAAGCGCCGGTCAGAACCCCATCGCAATCGTCGATGGCGTTCAACGCGAATATTATTCGATCGACCCGGCGACGATCCAAAGCATCTCGATCCTCAAGGACCCGCTCAGCAACCTGCTGCTCGGCCAAAACAGTTCACGGGGCGCGCTGATCGTTACGACCAACGAGCCAAAGATCGGACCCGCCCGGCTGAGCATCACGGCGGAAAGCGGGACACAGACTTCGTTAGGTCTGCCGCAGCCGCTCCCTGCTTACCAATATGCCTACCTGCTCAACGAAGCCTTGCTCAATGACGGCAAGCCCCCCGTGTATTCGCAGGCCGATTTCAATGCCTACCGGAATCACACCGATCCCATAGGACATCCCGATGTGAACTGGTTCCATACCATCCTGCGCAACAGCGCCCCGTCGCTCAGCCGCCTCAATCTCAATGCCGCCGGCGGCTCGGCGCTCGCCCGCTATGTGGTCTCTCTTAGCTACATGAACGACCAGGGCATCTTCGTGACCGATCCCAATGCACCCTACAATACCAATGTAGGGTTGAAACGCTATATGCTCAACTCCAAGGTGGATGTCAACGTCAATAAGGATTTCTCGCTCCGCGTGCAGGTCATGGGCCGGCTGCAGGACGCCAACCAGCCGGGCGCGACCTACAACAATATCCTCAACACCCTGGTAAGCACCCCCAACAATGCCTATCCGGTACGCAACCACGACGGTTCGTATGGCGGCAATGCGAATTTCACGCAGAACCTCCTGGGCATGGTGGAAGGATCGGGTTATACGCTGGATCACCTGCGCGACGTGCTTTCCAATATCACGCTTAATTATAAGCTCGACCGGTTGACACCCGGCCTGTATGTCCGCACGTCGGGCGACGTCTCGGTAAGTTCCGAGACGAATATGAACCGGAGTTTTTCCACAAAGGTCTATTCGCCGGTGGTCGCATCTCCGGGCGACACCAGCTATAGTGGCTTCGGTTCTTCGACGGCGCAGCTGAATCGCTATAACACTGGTACCTGGGCCCGCTATCGTTTTGTGCAGGGCCTGGTTGGCTACGACCGCCGGTTTGGCGAACACAGCGTAAAGGCCGAACTGCTCTTCGATCAAAAACGTTCGCTTGTCGGCTATGACCTGCCCTCCGAGCTCACTAACTTCGGCGCCAAGGCCGCTTACAGCTATAAGGAACGTTATTTTCTGCAGGGAGCTGCCGACTACAGCGGCTATAACCGGTATGCACCGGGTCATCAATATGGGCTGTTCTATGCGGGCGGCGCCGGTTGGGATATCGCTAAAGAACCGGCTTTCCACAAGATAGCGCCCTGGGTGGACCGCTTCAAGCTGCGGGCAACCTATGGCCGTACCGGTAACGCCAATGTCGATTACTATGGCTATTATATCTGGGCCGAGCATTTTGGACAGGGCGCCGGCAGCTATCCCATGGGAAGCACTTATAGCTTCCAGGCGCAAACGATCCTGGAAGGCGGTGCTCCCGGGTCCCAGGTCCTGGCCAATAGCAATGCCACCTGGGAAAAGGCAGATAAATTCGATGGCGGCATCGATCTCGCCTTTCTGCACAACCGCATCCTGCTGACGGCAGACTATTACCATGAGAAATATTACGATGTGATGCAGAACCGTGGCGACAATGTATCGCTCATCGGCATCGCCTATCCCGCGGAGAACATCGGCCGCGATCTCTACACCGGTTTGGAACTGGAGCTCACCTGGCAGGATCGCATCGGCAATGTGAACTATTTTATCACCGGCAATGCATCGGCCCAGCAATCAAAGGTCTTGTTCATGGACGAGCAATACGAGCAGAACCCCTGGAACGTGCACACGGGCCGGCCAGTGAACCAAATGTTCGGCTACAAAGCCCAGGGCCTGTTCCAAACGGCCGCCGATGCCGCGGCAAGTCCCTCGCTTCCGGGCTATAACCAGCATGCGGGCGACATCAAATACAAAGACCTCAACGGTGACGGCAGCATCGACCAGTTCGACCTCGCGCCGATCACGAAGTCGAGTCCGCTGGTGGTCTATGGGCTTTCCGCGGGCGTGAGCTGGAAGGGCATCGAGGTCAGCGGCCTGCTGCAAGGCGTCGCCAACCGCCAGACCTATCTGGATCAGAGCTATTACAGCTTCGGCTTCCTGAACCAGGGCAATACTTACTCGCAGGCCTATACGCCCTCGCTTGGCCGCTGGATCCCGGAGAACGGCCCGAAGGCTACGGCGCCGCGGCTTACCGCAGGCGGCAACCAATACAATGGCGAGGCGATCTTCAACAACTTTGCCAGCAGCTACTGGGTAAAGAACGGCGATTTCTTCCGCATCAAGAACGTCTGCGTGAGCTATACGATACCCTATCGCTGGCTGCACCGGTTGAAACTGGGCGGCATCAAGGTATTTGCAAATGCGCAAAACCTCTGGACCTGGGCCGCCACAAAGGGCATCGATCCCGAGGTGTCGCTTCCAAACTATCCGCTGGCACGCGTGCTGAACGCGGGCGTGAATGTAAAATTCTAACGATCAAATCGGTTTGTTCATGAAAAAGTTCATCATAATAATCGTCATAACGGCCGCGGTGTCCGGGTGTCAAAAACAGTACGAATCACAGCCGCTGGGTCAGCAGGTTTCTATAGACTATGCCTTCGATACGAAGGACTCCGCCGGGAGCCTGGCCTTGCAGTTCCTGAATACCTGCTATCAGCAGGCGCTGCCCAATGGCCACAACCGGGTAGGCGGGGATTACCTCGACGCCGCCTCGGATGACGCCGTGTCTAGCCAGGTCACCATCTCCAAGGTGCAACAGATCGCTACCGGCGCTTATTCCGCCGCTACCCCCAACGGTGATGACATCTGGGCCCGGAACTATGCGGCCATCCGCGACTGCAATGTTTTTATCGGCGATATCTACCGTGTTCCACTGGCAGAAAAGCTGCCCAACGGCCAGCCCGCCATCGCTGCTTATCGCTCCGAGGCCCGGTTCCTGCGCGCCTGGTTGTATTTCGAGCTCGTGAAACGTTACGGCGGCGTTCCCCTGCTGGGCGATACGGTGTTCACGATCACCCAAAACGTACAGGTCCCGCGGAACAGCTTCGCCGACTGTATCAACTATATCGTGAGCGAATGCAATAACATAAAGGACAGCCTCCGTACGGTGGCGATGATCACCGGGACCACCTATGGCCGCATCACCAAAGGCGCCGCGATGGCCTTGAAGGCGGAGGCCCTGATGCTCGCAGCCAGCCCGCTGTACAACGGCGGCAATATCGATGGCACGGATCCGCTTACCGGCTATCCGAGCTACGATGCGACGCGCTGGCAAACTGCCGCTCAGGCGGCCCAGGATGTGATCAACCTGGGTGTCTACAGTCTGATGCCCAACTTCAAGAATATCTTTACGACCCAGGCCCAGCCCGTAGGCGCCAATACAGAGTCGATCTTCTGGGTACAGAACGGTGCCAACAACAGCGTGGAGAAATCTAATTCTCCCATCGGCTTCAGTTCAGCCGGTGCACAGGGGAACACCAGCGTGACACAGAACCTCGTGGACGCCTTCCCAACGGACTCCGGCTACGCCATTACCGATTCCGGGGTGGGCTATGATCCCAACAATCCGTATGAGAACCGCGACCCCCGGTTGCTGGCGACGGTATTCTGCAATGGAACTTCCTTTTGGCTCAACCGCGCAATACAAACCTATGACGGCGGCGCGGACAAGCCGGGCGGAAGCGTCGTACAGACTAAAACGGGTTACTATATGCGTAAATTCATGGGTCCCTGGGAAACGGCGCAGGGGACGACACAATTCGGGAACACCTATCACGACTATATCTACTTTCGCTATGCCGGCATCCTGCTGGACTATGCCGAAGCGACCAACGAATTCTCGGGTCCCTCCACAGACGTATACAACGTCCTTTTCCAGCTGCGTCAGCGGGCGGGTATCTTCCCCGGCGCCAACGGCTATTACGGGCTGCCGATGAACATGGACCAGGCGACCATGCGCGCCGCCATCCAAAACGAAAAGCGCATCGAGATGGCCTTCGAAGAGAAACGGTATTGGGATATCCGCCGCTGGAAGATTGCCGCCTCCGTGTATAACAGCGCACCGCTACAGGGGATGGATATCGTACAGCCGGGCAACGGGCTGCTGTCTTACAACCGCGTGCCCGTGCTGACCACGAGCTTCAAGGACCCGCAGATGTATCTCTACCCGATCCCGTACTCGGAAGTGGTCAAGAATCCTCAAATGAAGCAAAACCCGGGCTGGTAATTTTTGAAAAAAATCATACAACCATATATGAATACAAGATATTTAAGATACCTGACGCTGGTCTGGCTGACCCTGGTCACTGCTGGTTTACTAAAACCCGCTCAGGCCCAGACACCCAAACGAGTCGTATCCGGCGTCGTCCGCGACGCCTCCGGACCGCTCGCCGAAGCGACGATCGTCGAAAAAGGGATGCCCGCCAACGCGACCACCTCAGCAGCCAACGGGGAATTTCATCTCACCCTCAAAGGGTCTTCCTCGACGATCATCATCACCCATGTAAGCTTCGCCGCGCAGGAGATCAAGGTCAGGGATCTCCACGTGCTGGTGAGAGTCCTCCTCAAGCCGGAGGAGAAAGGCCTGGAAGAAGCCACCGTAGTAGGCTTTGGCAATACAAAACAGCGGGGTACCGAAACCGGCGCCGTATCCTCCATCAACGCTAAAGAGATCCAGGATGTGCCTACCTCCAGCGTACAGAACGCCCTCGCCGGTGAAGTGGCGGGTTTCGTGGCCGTACAACGCAGCGGCCAGCCCGGTCGCGATGCCTCCGATTTCTATATCCGCGGCGTGTCATCGCTTAATCCTGCGGCCAATCAGCCCCTGATCCTTGTGGACGACATCGAGTATACCTATGATCAGCTCATGCAGATCAACGTACAGGAGATAGAGACGATCACGCTGCTCAAGGATGCCTCCTCCACCGCCATCTATGGGATCAAGGGCGCCAGCGGTGTCATGCTGGTGACGACCAAACGCGGCATCGCCGGCCGGCCCCATTTCGATATCCGCGTGGAAGGCGGTGAGCAAAGCCCCGTGATCACGCCGAAATTCCTGAGCGCCTATCCGGCGGCCATCCTGACGAATGAAGCGCTCACCAACGACGGGTTAAAGCCGCAGTTCACCGACGCCGATCTCGCAGCCTTCAAGGCAAAGAACGATCCTTATGGCCACCCCGACGTGAACTGGTATAAGGCCATCATGCGGCCCCTGACCCAACAGGCCAATACCGACCTGGACATCAGCGGCGGCACGTCTCATGTCAAATACTTCATCAACGCCGGCGCCTTCACCCAAAACGGGACGATCCGCAATTTCTCCACCAATACGGATGGCGTCGACAACAATTACTTTTACAACCGGTATACCCTCCGCAGCAACCTCGACATCCAGGCCAGCCGCAATCTCTCGCTTCGGCTCGACGCGACTACCCGGTATATGGACATCAATCAGCCCTACGGGCAAAATGTCATCAACGATATCTATAATTACAACGACTACCACCCTTTTTCCGCCCCCTTTCTTAACCCCAACGGCAGCTTTGCGTATGCCTACGACACGCAAAACGAAATGCCTACCCTTAATGCGTATCTGAGCACCATGGGGTATACCCGTGACCGGCGTACGGACTTTAACGTTCTTGCCGGCTTCACCGAAAAGCTGGGCGATATCACGCCGGGATTGCAATTCACCGGCCGGCTCGGCTATGCCAGCCAGCAGGAGAACGTGCTCACACTCTGGCGCGGTTTCGATAATCCGCCGAGCTATCACTACAATCCCTATAACAAGTCCTATACCCTGAACACGGGTCCCAACGGCGGCGGCTATGTGCTCGGCTCCTGGATGACCCAGGCAGGGACCGATATCGACAACCAGCGCGTGAATGCCCAGTTGTTCTTCAATTACGACAGGGTCTTCAACGCTGCACATCATGTCAACGCGCTCCTCCTGTGGAACGAGGACAATTTCCGCGACGACATTGGATCCATCTTCCACTTTCCCTTAGGCGTGCCGGCCAAGTATACGGGCTATTCGTTGAAGCTGGGCTATGACTACAAGCAAAAGTATATGGCCGACTTCAACATGGGGTACAACGGTTCGAGCAGATTCCAGGGCGGCCACCAGTTTGGCTTCTTCCCCGCCGCGGGCCTCGGCTGGAACATCGCCAAAGAGAACTTCTGGGTGCCGCTGGAAAATACCATCAGCCTCTTCAAACTGCGGGCCTCCTACGGCATCGTGGGATCGGACGTAGCGCTGGGTAACCAATACCTGTACGCACAAACCTACAACCAGGGGAACGGCTATAGCTTTGGCCAGAGCCCGCAGGACGGCGGCACCATCTCCGAAGGACCGCTGGGGAACAACAATGTGACCTGGCAAAAGTCCCGGAAATACGATATCGGCCTCGATTTTAATATGTTCAAAGGAAAACTCACGTCGACCACGGACTATTTTCACGAACACGTCTACAATCAGCTGGTCGTACCGGCCAATCTCCCGCTCATTCTCGGCGTCGGTGTCTCGCCGACCAATGTGGGTATTACGCAGAATCTCGGGTGGGAAGAAACGATCAACTATCACGACCGGATCGGTCAGGTGACGTATAGCCTCGGTATCGTCTTCACGCATAACCATAACCGCATCCTCTACGAAGCAGAAGCCTATCCAGCCTTTCCCTGGCTGGCTGTGACAGGACACCAGATCAACCAGCCCTTTGGGTACATCTTCCAGGGCTACTATAGCGCGGCGGATGTCGCCGATCCCAAGGTGGCCAAGCCCAACACGGCTACTGCCGTTCACCCCGGCGATCTCAAGTACAAGGATCTCAATGGCGACGGCGTGATCGATCAAAACGACATTAAGCCTATCAGCAACCCCAATGTGCCCAACACTACCATCGGCACGCCGATCAAGATCGGGTACAAGAATTTCGATCTCAGCGTACTGTTCCAGGGCGCCTTCGACTATGGCTTTTTCCTGTATGGCGTCGCCATCGAACCTTTCCAAAGCCAGTGGCAACCCATTCATTTGAAACGCTGGACGCCGGAGACAGCAGCCAGCGCGCAGTTCCCGCGTCTTACGACCAACCCCACGACGGTCAACAGCCCCGCAGTATATGCCTCGAACTATTGGTGGATCAACGCCTATTATATCCGGTTGAAGAACCTGGACCTGAACTATAACATCCCCAAAAAGGATCTGCCCCTCCGGCTTCGGAGCGCGCGGATCTATTTGACGGCCTATAACCTGCTCACGTGGAGCAATGTGAAAAAGAAATACCAGCAAGACCCCGAAGTGCAGAGCAATACGGTGGGCGATGCCTACCTGAACCAAAAGGTTATTCAGCTGGGAATCCAAGTAGGATTATAAAATCATTTACCTATGAGAATTTGGCATCTCGTACTCTTAACTGTTCCAGTGATAACCTTACAAGCACAGCCGCCGGACAAAGTCAAACAAGCCGTAGACTATGTAAACCCTTTTATCGGCGCGAGTACCAATGCGGAGAAGGCCGGCGCCAGCCATGGCCTTGGCAAGACCTTCCCCGGCGCCGCAACACCTTTTGGGATGGTTCAGGTGAGTCCCAATACGATCACCGGCGGCGACAATGGCTCGGGCTATAGCTATGAACACACCACTATCGAAGGATTTGCGATGACGCAGCTCAGCGGGGTAGGGTGGTATGGTGACCTGGGCAACTTCCTCGTCACTCCAAGTAACGGGCCGCTGCATACCGCCGCGGGCAAAACGCCGGCCGACGGTTATCGCTCCGGCTACGACAAATCCTCCGAAAAGGCCAGCGCGGGCTATTACTCGGCGTATCTCACTAAATACGAGGTGACCACCGAATGCACGGCCGCGCCCCATAGCGGAATGCTCCGGTTTACGTATCGCAAGGGCGGACCCTCGCGCATCCAGATCGACCTGGCGCGGCGCGTAGGCGGGACCAGCACGCTGCAAAGCGTCCGCGTCGTCGACGACCATACCATCGAAGGATGGATGCAATGTACCCCCGAAGGCGGCGGCTGGGGCGATGGCGCCGGCAACGTCTACTACACCGTCTACTTCCACGCCGAATTCAGCAAGCCACTAAAAGACTTCGGTACCTGGTCGGCCGCCATCCCCGATGGCTGGACCCGCAAACGCGAGGACGTAGAAAACGAGAAGTATCAGCAATGCATAGCCGCCGCGGCCATCACCCGAAACGTCCGCGAACAGCAAGGCAAACATCTCGGTTTCTTCACCGAGTTTAATACCCACCCCGGCGAACAGGTCACGATGAAGACCGGCATCTCGTTCGTGAGCGTCGAAGGGGCGCGGAATAACCTGCACGCCGAGATTCCCGGCTGGGACTTCGATCTCGTACACCGGCAGGCGCGGGCCCGGTGGGCGAAGGCGCTCGACAAGATGCGCATCGATGGCGGCACCCCGGAGGAACGAACCGTGTTCTATACCGCGCTCTATCACACGCTGCTCGACCCGCGCATCCTCACCGATGTCGACGGTTCCTATCCCGGCGCCGACGGTCACCCCCACAAAAGTACCGACTATACAAAACGCACCGTGTTTAGCGGCTGGGACGTCTACCGCAGCCAAATGCCATTGCAGACGATCATCAACCCCCGCGTCGTCAATGACATGATCTGCTCCCTCGTCGATCTGGCGGACCGGAGCGGCAAACAATACTTCGAACGCTGGGAGCTCATGAATGCCTATACCGGTTGTATGATCGGCAATCCCGCGGTGGTGATGCTCGCCGACGCCTATGCCAAGGGCATCCGGCATTATGATCTGGCAAAAGCCTATAAATACTCCGTAAACACCTGCGAACGGTTTGGCAATGGCGACCGCGGCTGGTCCTATATCTGCGATCCCGATGATCACAGCGGGACCTCCTATGGCTCGGCGCCTTTCGTGATCTCCAATACCCTCGAGAACGGCTACTCGGAATGGTGTCTCTCGCGGCTGGCTGCGGCGCTGGGACATTCCGAAGATTCCGCACGCTACGCGACCCGCGCGGAAAGCTATAAGAACATCTTCGATACGACGGTGGGCTGGTTCCGGCCCCGGCGGCTCGATGGCTCCTGGGAACCGTGGCCCGCGGAAGGCCGGCTGAAACAATTCTATGGCACCGTGGAGAGCAATCCCTATCAGCAGGGCTGGTTCGTGCCGCACGATATTCCCGGCATGGTGGCGCTTATGGGTGGGCGCCAAAAAGTTATTGCCGATCTGCAGGACATGTTTGCAAAGACGCCGCAGGGGATGCTGTGGAATGATTATTACAACCAGGCCAATGAACCGGTGCATCATATCCCCTTTCTGTTCAATCGGCTGGGTGTACCCTGGCTCACGCAATACTGGACGCGGCAGGTCTGTGCGCGGGCTTATCACGACGGCGTGGACGGGCTCGTGGGCAACGAAGACGTAGGGCAGATGTCGGCCTGGTATGTGCTCGCCGCCAGCGGAATTCACCCCGTGTGCCCCGGCGACACCCGCTACGAGATCTGCAGTCCGGTGTTTTCACGCATCGCGATCCGGCTTGACCCTACCTACGCCAGTGGAAAGACGTTTACGATCATCGCGCACCATAACTCGCCGGAGAATGTCTACATTCAAAGTGCGACCCTCAACGGCCGGCCTTACCCGTATTGCCACATCGATCATGCGCAGATCGCAGCCGGTAGCACCTTGGAATTGACTATGGGCCCCAAGCCCAATAAAAATTGGGGATTATGAGACGCACATTATTACTGTTGTTCATCGCGACGCGCGTAAACGCCCAGGACCTCGTCCATTACGCGAACACCCTGCAAGGCACGGCCTCTGATTTCGGCCTCAGCTATGGCAACACCTACCCGGCAACCGCCATGCCTTTCCCGATGAATACCTGGAGCCCGCAAACGGGCAAAGATGGCGACGGCTGGAAATACCAGTATTCCGCAACGAAGATCCGCGCCTTCGGTGAGACCCATCAGTGCAGCCCCTGGGTGGGCGACTATGGCGTGTTCTCGCTAATGCCGGTGCTCGACAGCGTGACCACCGATGGCGACCAACGCGCTACTTCCTTTTTACATGCCAATGAGATCGCTCATCCCGATTACTACAGCGTAATGCTCGACAACGGCATCCGCGCCGAGATGACACCCACCGAACGCGGCAGCTCGATGCGTTTCTCGTTTACCGGCAAGACGGCAAAAAAACACGCAGCCTTCCTCATGCTCGACGGCTACACCAAAGCAAGCGAGGTGCATATCGATGCGGCGCGACAAACCATCACCGGCTGGGTCAACAATGGTCGCTGGACCCCAAAAGATTTTCATAACTACTTCGTGATCGTCTTCGACAAGCCCTTTGTATCTTTCGGTACCTGGGAGAACGAGCACGGCGGCCACACAAGCGGCAAGACCGATGATGCCGGCGACGGGGTAGGGGCCTGGGTGCAATTCGCGCGAGGCTCGGTGGTAGAAGCCCGCATCGCTTCCTCCTATATCAGCCCCGAACAAGTGGAGGTCACCCTCCACGCCGAAGTTGACCAGCCCTTCGACGCAGTCCACGCTGCCGCCAACGAAGCCTGGAACAAGCTATTCCATCGCGTCCTCGTAGAAGGCGGCACCGAAGACGAGAAGGCTACGTTTTATAGTTGCCTGTTCCGGGCGAGCCTTTTCTCGCATACTTTCTTCGAATACGACAAAGACCATAAACCTTACTACTTCAGTCCCTATGATTCGAAGATCCACAGCGGCTATATGTATACCGACAACGGTTTCTGGGACACCTTCCGTTCCCAGTTCCCGCTGACCAATATCCTGCACCCGACGATGCAGGGACGGTATATGCAGGCCCTGCTGGCTGCACAGCAACAATGCGGTTGGCTGCCCGCCTGGTCCGCCCCGAGCGAGACCGGCGGCATGCTGGGTAACCATGCGATCTCGCTCCTCACCGATGCCTGGGCTAAAGGGATCCATACCTTCAATCCCGACTCCGCGCTGAAAGCCTATGCCCACGAGGCCATGAACAAAGGCCCCTGGGGCGGTGCCAACGGCCGCGCAGGCTGGAAGGATTATTGGGAGCTCGGCTACGTGGCGTTCCCCGGGTCCCAGGGCTCGACGGCGCAAACGCAAGAGTACGCCTACGACGACTGGTGCGCCTATCATCTCGCGAAGATGACCGGCAACACCTTTTATCAATACGTCTTTGCTCGTTCGATGTACAATTACAAAAATGTCTTCGACACCGTCACCGGCTTCATGCGTGGCCGCGGAGTCGATGGCAAGTGGACCCCTGATTTCGATCCACTCGCCTGGGGCGGACCCTACACGGAAGGGAACGCCTGGCACTACAACTGGAGCGTCTTTCACGACGTGGCAGGTTTGATCAAACTCATGGGGGGCGATAAAAAATTCACCACCAAGATCGATTCGGTCTTCACCCTGCCCAATACGATCCACACCGGCTGGTATGGCGGCATGATCCACGAGATGAAAGAGATGGCCCTCGCGAACATGGGACAATATGCACAGGGCAACCAGCCCATCCAGCACATGATCTATCTGTATAGCTATGCGGGTCAGCCATGGAAGACCCAGCAGCATATCCGCGAGGTGATGGAGAAGCTCTACAATGCCACCGAGAAAGGTTATCCCGGCGACGAGGACCAGGGCGGCATGTCGTCCTGGTATGTGCTCAGCGCGATGGGCATCTATAGCGTCTGTCCGGGCACTAACCAGTATGTGCTGGGCAGCCCCGTATTCAATAAGCTTACCATTACCCTCGAGAATGGTCATAAATTTGTGATCGAGGCGACTGATAACAACAAGACCAATGTGTACATCAAGGCGGCGACGCTCAACGGTAGGCCCTATACGCACAACTGGATCACTTACGCCGATATCGCCGCCGGCGGCACGCTGCATCTCGAGATGTCCGCGCAACCGAATAAGGAACGCGGCACCGCGCCCGACGACAAGCCCTTTTCTGTTTCTACCTCAATTCACTAAGATGTTTCGACTGTTATTGCTCTTTTCGTTTTTTTCGCTGGGCGCTGCCGCCCAAACCCGCATCCCGCTTGACAAGCATTGGAAACTTATTGCCCGCGACGAAGTGGGCGACAGCACTTCGCTTATGCAGCAAGGCTACAGCACCCACGACTGGACCGATGCCGTGGTGCCGGGTACGACCTTCACCTCTTTCGTGGCGGCAGGCAAAGAACCCGACCCCAACTATGCCGATAATATCTATCGCGTCGATAAAAAGAAATACGATAAAGA
>Ga0134126_10000846_pt1 | contig 38765 bp, 26 predicted proteins | sample KB31752_FD_96881 | JGI IMG/M metagenome (GOLD analysis project Ga0134126, IMG submission 96881) | Terrestrial soil microbial communities with excess Nitrogen fertilizer from Kellogg Biological Station, Michigan, USA - KB3-175-2 | ecosystem: Environmental > Terrestrial > Soil > Unclassified ...
AGGAAGTGCTCCCCATGCGCAAATCTGCCTGGATTCTTCCTTTATTTATAGGACTCACGCTCCCCGCACTCGCCCAAGGCACGCGCGAGGACTACACGCGAGCCGACCACTTTCTAGCCTGGAACGTTCGCAAGATGTTTCTCGACGCCGACGTCACCCCGCATTGGGTCGGCAAGAGCTCGAAATTCTGGTATCGCAAACCAGAGCTGGGCAGCGACAACAAGAGTTTCATGCTCGTTGGATGCTGCGCACGACACGGTTGCCCCCGCTTTCGATCATGAGCACTTGGCACTCTTCTTCTGCTGCGATTGTCGCGAAACACGTCCAATAGCAAGTCACATAGACGCTCCGACTGCAGCAACAGTCTGCGTCGATCAGTAACGGATGTGACGAAGAATGTTCGCTTTGTTTGCGGAGCAAGCCGCATGGGAGTCGGATTCTATCAGAGGGCGCCCCCCGGCGTGAACCGGCGCTAAAGCGCAAAATATTGTGAGCTTCCGTTTGCCGCGAGGCTTGGAAAGCCTCGCTCCCCCGACTGGAAGTCGGGGGCTGCCACCGAAAAACGGTCCATTGCTCGACAATGCTGCGGACAAGTCTGCGGCTACTAGCGTCTCACCGTGACCTCTTGTGTTGACCTTCGTGACCTTCGTGTTCGCTCTTGGCTTTTACCGCGAGACGGCCAGCTTCAACAACACCACTCCATGCGCGGGAACACTCGTCGAATAACCATCCGCAGAGACCGGCACGTCGGTGTGCTTCCACAGATCGCGCGCCTGCACCTTGCGGCGGGTGAGTCCGATGTTGTCCCACTTCACGTCGATGGTCTGGGCCTGATCGGCGCGGTTGAACAATCCGAGCGCGATTGATCCATCGTGCAGCAGGCGAGTCGCGATTACCGACGTAGCCGCCGGATCTGAAAGCCGCCGTGCGGGATTCGCGTCCACATCCTGATCGATGGCGATTACTTCTTTATTCATCAGGATCGATTTGGTCTCGTCGGACATCGTGCGCAGATCGTTCCCGGCGAGCAGCGGCGCAGCGAGCATCGACCATAAGCTCATGTGCGTGCGATATTCGTCAGCCGTCATGCCGCCATTGCCGATCTCGAGCATGTCCGGATCGTTCCAGTGACCGGGACGAATGTAAGACGCGATATCGAATTGCGCAAAGCCGATCTTCGACATCGACTCCCAGCGATCGCTGATATCGCCAGTCGTACGCCACAGATTGCCGCCGACTTTGGTTCCCCACGTCCAGACATCGTTGATCCCATATTGGCACAGGCTGTAAACGATGGGACGACGCGAGCGCAGCAGAAACTCTCCCATTTTTTGGTACACGGCCTGCATCTCGTCATTCTTGTAGATTTGCGAGGCGCTGCACCAGTCGTACTTGAGATAGTCGAAGCCCCACTGGGTGTATGTGTGGGCGTCCTGCTCCTCGTGTCCGTAGCTGCCCGCATAGCCCGCGCAAGTCTTTGGACCGGGTGAAGAGTAGAGACCAATCTTCAGGCCTTTGGAATGCACGTATTCGGTAAGCGCCTTCATGTCGGGAAACTTGGTGTTGCTGGTGATGTTTCCCTGCGCATCGCGCTGCCCTTCCCAGGTGTCGTCGATGTTTACGTAGATATAGCCGGCGTCCTTCATGCCGCTGGAGACCATCGCGTCGGCCATGTCTCTTATTGTTTTGTCATCAACTTTGCCGGCGAACTTGTTCCAACTGTTCCAACCCATAGGCGGCGTGCGGACGAGAGCGTTGTCTGGAACGTCGTGCAGCGGAGACAACGGTATCTTGGCCGGAGGCTTCGTAGCCTCCTCAGTGGTTCTCTCGGCAACGCCTTTCCGTGGCTCTCTGCCCGGAAATTGCGAAGTCATCTCGATCTTGTCGTTCTGTACAGTTCCGTCATATGCGACCTGGTGCGCCCGCTCTCCGGTGCCGAACGTAGTTTCAAAATGGAGCTTGCCCTCTTTGTAGGTTCCGGCGGTGATGGGAATCTCGCGGTTTCCAAACATGAGTTTCCCAGTGATGGTCTCGCCAGTCTGCTTCAGCTCAAAGAAAGTCTCGCGAAAGTTGCCGTCGCCGGTGGGAGAACGGAATACCCAGAAGCCGGATAGATCGGTTTGCGCGAGGAGCGACAAGGATGTAAAGACGACGATAGCGATTGCGATTTTTCGAAGTAGCGAAAGGGTCATGATCCGAGTCATTTTTTGGGCCATTGTCCTGGATTTGATGTTATGACGTTTGCCTGCACTCACCTGCATTCTTGGAGAGGTCCCTTAAGAGGTTGTCATCCTGAGTCCGCCTCAGGCGGGCGAAGGATCTCCTGCGATGCGTCTGTATCAATTGCCGCACATTGGCCCCTTCACGAGACACTATACGCGGGATGGGCCAAAGAGCCTCGGAAGTGCATTTCAGTTTTGAAACCTCTCGGGAGATCCTTCGCGCAAAGGAAGCGCTTCAGGATGACAGACTCCATTACCTGCTTCCCGGGTGCGACCGACGGTCGAGCCTAAACAAAAAAGCACCCACCAAACCTGCCCCCTGACAGGTTCGATGAGTGCTGCGTGCGAAGCTCGCCAACTCAGAAGATGAAATTGGCACGGAGCTCGATCTGGCGCGCTCCGATATTGCTAACTGGGTTTATGGTTTGGCTGCCAGTCAATATTCCGCTGGTTCCGCTGCTGACAAGGGACCGTGGGTTGCCTACACCGCCAGTTCCTCCTGCGAAGTCTCTATTGCCGAAAACAGGGTGGTTCCACGCATTCAAGAACACGCCTTGAAGATTGAAGCGGAACCTTTCACCGATGGGCACATTCTTCGTGATACTTACGTCTTGGAAGAAGCCGTGCGGCCCATACAGGATCAGTCCTTGGTTATAGGTTCCAGGAGTTGTATTCGAGTCAATGAACTGAGTGTTTGTTCCAGTGATTGAACAACCGGAAACCCACTGTTGCAAGCAAGCAGGATTACTGACCCCCAAATACTTAGGATCGATGAGAGTGACAAAGGTCGCACCGGGAATGCGATGTACGCCTACCGAACTCTGTATCTGGGAAGGCGTTACACCTTTGAGTACCACTCCGCCATCGGCCTGACTGTTGAAGGTGTCGTAGCCGCCCGAGATGCGGAAGGGGAACCCGCTCTGGATGGTTGCAATCGTCCCCACATTCCAGCCGCCGATAATCTTATCGAGGACAGCGTTACTGTTTGCGAAAGCTTTCCCTCGCCCAAAAGGCAGGTCTGCAGTGGCATCGAGATGCACTACGTGGTGCACATCAAATGTTGACGGCATGTAGCTGGAGCGTAGGTTGCGCAGCGAGAAGGTGGTGTAATTACCCAGCCAGTCGTTGCCGCTACCGCCAGCCAAGTATCCAAGACTCTTGCTCCAGGTATAGTTGGCATCGAACTGCATGCCATGCCATGCCTGTTGGCGGAAGTCCACCTGCAGCGCGTGATAGTTCGAGTAACCCGAATCTGACATATAAGCAGTATTACCCGCCCCATTTCCAGTTCGGGTCGCATAAGGATTCGCCTGGAAGAAGTTGATGGGGTAGCCTGCACCCGCGCCTGTGTAGCCGAGGTTCGTGGCACAAGGCGTGAAGGCCGCTCCGACGAGGTTGCAGAAATAGGGTGCTGCACCAGCCGCGCTCGTAAGGCGGCCCGCAAAAGAGCCTGCCGCGCCCGTATTGAGGTAGTTGATAAAAGTACTGCTTCCGAATCCGTTCGTGTTTGATACGCCATTAAACGCTGCTTGAATGATCGGCAGCGGAACCGTTCCGGCCGCAGGATTTAAGTTTGCAAACGAATTTCCGCCGTTGATCTTAAGGTTGTTCTGCGCGTTTTGGAATTCCTTCAAGAATCCATTCTCGAAGATATTCACTTCGTTCGTGTTGAGTGCAACCCACTCTTTCAGGCCGCGGTTTCCGTTGTACCGAATTTCGAGCACTCGCGACCTGCCAAGCTTGCGCTGAATGCCGAAATTCCAGTTCTGGAGATATGGCTGAGCGATATTTGGCTTAATTCCAGTCACGTTGATGCCGCAAGAACCGCCGGCACCCGCGGTATACGTGAACTGCGACTCGGGAGCAACCTTCTCGAACCCTGCAGGAGTAATCGCGTACGGAGGCAATGTATCGCCGAGTGCAAGGCTGCCAGGTGTGAAGTTGCCAGTTCCGCCGGCATTGCTGGCGTTCAAAGCGAAGTTCTGGTAGTAGAACGAGCCGCAGTTGGAAGCGTAGTTCCAGACGTACTGGTAAGGAATTGTGAAGCGGCGCAGCGAGTAGCCGCCACGAAGCACCGTCGATTCATCACCGAGTAGAGCACCCAGAATGCCGCCTTCCTTCTTGGGAGTGTAGGCAAAGCCCAGCGAGGGCTGCGGCGCCACATTCCATCCGTTGTACGCATGCGGACGCGATTGCAATGTCGGATTGAGGTTGCCGTTCAGAGCGCCCGGCTTAAACAAATCGCCAGGCGCGGTGGGCCCGAAAATGGAACTCTGGTCGGCATTGTGATACTCGGAAGTGAGATCGTAGTCGTCCCCTGTAAAGTCCCAACGCAACCCGTAGTTGACGGTCAGGTTCGGACGCAGCTTCCACGAATCCTGCGCGAAAAGTCCCCAGGATGAGGCAACTTCATTGAGAGCAAAAGATCCGATCCCGTGGAAATAGTTTTGAGTCTTGACGCTAAAAGGGTAGAGACCAGTAACGCTACTGATCCTGCCAGTCAACTGGGCATAAAGGTTCTGCGCCTCTGTCTGCTGACTGGTACTCGCACCCGGCAAGGGCTGGTAAGTGCCAGTATCCTGCAGAGCTTGCAGAGCTGGATCGCCCCCTGCAAGTCCGAAATTGATGGTGCCAATACCTTCCGGACCATTCCAGTAGTGATCGTGCTCGCGCACGAAATTGTATCCAAACGAAAGGTTATGAGCACTGCGCTGCCAACCAAGCGTGTCCGATACATTAGTGTTGGGATAGTACGTGTTGATGGGTCGCTGATAATACTGCCCGTACATATCTGGTGTGTTGTTAGGAGTAAGAGGCGAACCCCACTCGAATGGATACTGCTGGTACCCATGGTTGGAGTTGTATGCGAAGAAGCTCGCGTTGTATAACCACCCGACTTTGAGTTGGTTGATCAGAGTCGGCGAAATGGTCCAATCAAGCCCGTAACTTACAGTGGCGGCATCCGATTTGTTTCCCCCCTGTGATACCGGAGCAAGGTCGCTTCCAGGAAACGCCGGAACGGTGTCTCCGGGAGACGTCCTCATCGTGCGATTCATCGCGAGGTTCATGCGGATTCTGCTGGACATGTTGTAGTCCATGCGAAGCGTGGGGAACCAGTAGGTGATCGGCTGTGGAGAAAGAAAATTGATGTTATTGAGAATTGGATCCGAGGTTCCCGTAACCGTGCCCAGAGTCAGCGCTTTATTGATCTTTGCTTGTTGGGCGGCAATCGTACTGTTCACAACAGTCGGTATGTTCGTACCGTTATTTGTGTTGTAGGCGCCCGCAACCTGGAATAGGTTCACATTGTGGCTTACGCCATTTGCAACGTATGTGTAGTTGCCTGCTTGGGCACCTGGCGAGAGCACCCAGGTCGTGCCGGTCGCACTGCCCGGCTGACGCGAGGTCGCGAGACTGGCAAAGAAGAAAAGTTTGTCTTTGATTACTGGCCCACCTACTGAACCACCAAACTCATTGAGGATCAACCCAGGACGCTTTAAGCCGCGCGCGTCGTTGCTCCAACTGTTGGCGTTGAGGTAGGCATTGCGGAAATCTTCGTACACTTGTCCATGAAAGGCATTGGTACCACGCTTGGTGACAAAACCGACCTGCGTCGCTGCTTGTCCGAAGCCCTGGTTTTCATCCATCTGGTCAGTCTGGATCGTCATCTCCTCCATGTTTTCCACGCGAGGCTGAATGGAGGAGCTTTGATTGCCGCTGAACTTCATGCGACTGGGGCTGCCCACCGTACCATCCACATTGTTGCCTTGGGCGTAGGTAGGTTCACCGTTCCACATGCCGGTCGAACCGCCACCCACATAACCGGGGCTGAGCCGAGCCAGCTGAGTCAAACTGCGGCCTGCCAGAGGTAAGGTCTGAATCTGCTTTGGGTCGATCACGCTGCCGATCGCGTTGTTGCTGGTCTCCAGCACCGGCGTGGCAGATTCCACCTGCACGGTTTGCACTTGCGTACCGACCACAAGCTTGATCTGGATGTCGGTCGTCTTGGTCGCCTGCACTACGACGTTGGGAACCTGCTGCGGAGCAAAGCCCGTGCTGTTGACTTCAAGCCGGTAATTGCCGACCAAGAGGTTCGGGAAGCTGTACGTTCCGCCGTTAGTGGTCTTGCCGACGCGCGTGTCTCCGCTGGCTGGGTCCACCAACCTGACTTCGGCGCCGGGTACTACCGCGCCTTGGGGATCGGTGACGGTGACATTTACACTTCCTTCAGTGTGCTGGCCCCAAGCTAAGGGAGCACCAACCGCAACGATGAACAGGGTGGCAACGCTAAAAACCCAAGCTCTGCGCAAAAGCTGAAGTGTCATGGTTCCTCCTCGCGATGAACTGAGACTCCCATTTCGGGCTGCCTGCGCCCGGGGAGACCAGGTAAGTGACAGGTCGGAGAGCGCACGCAGCAGAGGAGCCCGGTGAATTGCTGAAAGCGCTTTCATAAATTGCTGTAAGCCACCGGGATTGCCCGGCAGAAGCGTAGCCAGCTTTGTATAAAGAATCCAATCCTGTTGTCAAGCATTATTAGGCGAAATTTTCGGCCTTTGGGACGGAAGGGACGCGCGCGGGCTTCCGGCTACTGGCTTCCGGCTGCCGGCTCAGCACCGAAAGCAACATCAAAACCAAAACCCGACGCGGATTGCGGGGACGCTTCGCGCGCGGATTAACGCGGAAGGAAAAATGTATTGAGGTGCTCAGGCATTGAAGACTTGTCCTTTGCCGCCTAATGGTTGTTAGCGTCTGCGTTCTTCTAGAATACAAAGCTCTCTCGCATCCGCGTCATCCGCGGGCGAAGCATCCGCGCAATCCGCGTCGGGTTTTGCCGTTGGTGTTGGTTTAAGCCGGTAGCCGATAGCCAGTAGCCGATAGCCGCTATTCCGGTTTACGCACTGGATTTGCCTCAACCAGTCGCCGCTGCTCTGCGAGTTCGCGCTGGGCGGCCTCTTTGTTGCCCGTTCGGGAGTAGGCCGTAGCGAGCTGGTAGTGCCCGGCGGGGTCCTCGGGCTGCATCTTTGTATAGCGCTCTAGCGGCGCGATTGCTTCTTGAAATTGATTGGCGGAGTTGAGCGACATTCCTAGAGCAAGAAATGCCTCGACGAAGCCGGCGTCGAGATTGGCGGCGCGCTGGAAATGCTCAATGGCGGTCGGCCAGTCTGCGTCGCGGCGCGCGATTTCGCCCACGGCAAATTCGGCGGCCGAGTTGTTCGGCGCTATCTTCAACTCTTCGTCGAGTTCTTTTTTGGCCTCGTCAGTCTGCGGCGGATTCTTTTCGAGCAACAAACGCGCAATGCGAAAGTGCAGCTCCGGCACTTTGGGATCCTCCGCCAACAGTTTGCGATATTCGGCGATGGCTTCGTCGCCCTTTCCTTGCGACTCGAGCGCCTCGGCGTTCATCTTGCGCACCTGTAGCGAATTGGGAGCGGTTGCGGCGAGGTGCTCGGCGGTCTCGTTGGCGAGTTGAGAAAGATAACGCGCGGAGGTGTAGGCCGCTTCCGGGTCGTCGGGAAACTTGCGGGCGAGGACGGCGAGAAGTTCGAGGGCGTCGGCGCGGCGTTGGAGCGTCATCGCGCAACGCGCGCCGGTGAGCGCGGCGTGGTAGCTCAGCTGTTTGTCTGTTCCCTGGGCGGCTCGCTTCAGGACAAGAAGCGCCTCGGCACAACGTCCGTGATCGGCCAGATCGAGGGCCTGCTGCGGAGAAGGCGTCTTATGACCAGCGGTTTGCCCCCATGCCGACGCCCAAAGCAAGCCGATCAGCAAGGCCATCGGAACAAAATTCATCATGACGTGCCCCGATTATAGTCAGCGGCTCAGGGTACCTTCGGATGAAAACTGACAGAGAATGAACGCATGTGACGCGTTCCACGGGATCGGCCCAATTTCGTGATTTCCTGATTTCGCGATTTCGTGATTGTTCTTGAAATCGCGAAATCACGAAATCACACCATCGCGAAATCTGGCGGTGTTTCGCTCGGATAATATTGCCTCATCATTCTCATCCAGGGTTCCAAGTCGTCGGTGCGGCAAAAACCAGAGCTATCCCGCAGAGATCTGCTGAAATTTCTCGGGATATCGTTCCTGATCAATCCTTTCGAGCCGCCTTCGCGGCCGGGTGCAAACAAGATCACGTTCACAGACGTGACGCGCGCTGCCGGAATCGATTTCAAGCACGACAATGCCGCGACTCCGGAGAAGTATCTGATCGAAACCATGGGCGGCGGTTGCGGTTGGATCGATTATGACCAGAACGGCCTGCTTGATCTTTATCTGGCGAACAGTGCGCCTACGAAGATCTATAAGCCGTCACATCCGCTGCGTGGGGCGTTGTATCGCAATAATGGCGACGGATCATTTACGGACGTAACAGCGAAAGCTGGCGTCGGAGCGGAAGGGCTGTTCGGAATGGGAATCGCCGTGGGCGATTACGACAATGACGGTTTTCCCGATCTGTTCATCTGCGGCTATGGGAGATCGATTCTCTACCACAACAACGGCGATGGCACTTTTAAGGACATCACGAAACAGGCCGGAGTCGAGAATGTGGGACGGTGGGCGTCGAGTGCGGCATGGTTCGATTCCAACAATGACGGGCATCTTGATTTGGTGATTGCCAATTACGTGGATTGGTCCCCGGAACGGAACTTTTGGTGCGGCGATCGCGGTCCGGGAATGAGGAGTTACTGCCATCCCGACGTCTATCACGGCCAGCCGCCAACGCTCTATCGCAACAACGGCGATGGCACTTTCACTGATCTAAGCAAAGCTTCGGGGCTCGCCGCCAAGCCGGCCAACGGTCTGGGCGTAGTCACTTTCGATTACGACAATGACGGGTGGCAGGACATCTTCATCGCCAATGATTCGATGCCCAATTCCCTCTTCCACAATAATCGCGACGGCACCTTCACCGAGCTCGCCTATCTCGCCGGAGTCGCCGTGAGCAACGACGGTCTTCCCGAAGCGGGAATGGGCACTGACGCCGCCGATACTACCGGAAGCGGGCTACTGGATATTGCCGTCACGCATTTGGATACGCAGCTAGCGCGCGTCTACCGTAATCTCGGCAGAGAGGGCTTCGAGGACCAAACCCTGCGCTCCAAAATCGGCTATGCCACATTTCACATGAGCGGCTTCGGCCTGCGCTTCATGGATTACGACAACGATGGCGCCCGCGATCTCTTCATGGCCGACGGACACGTGCTCGACAACATCGAGCGCTATCATGCGGAGAGTCATTACGCCGAACCTAAGCTGATGTTTCGCAACCTTGGCAATGGCACATTCGAGAACGTGAGTAATCAGCTTGGTCCGGATTTCGCGGCAGATCGCGTCAGCCGCGGCGCCGCTGTTGCGGACTACGACAATGATGGCGATCTCGACATTCTCGTCAGCAACAACGGAGAAATTCCACAGCTTCTGCGCAATGACGGCGGCAACGCAAACCACTGGCTGGAGCTGTTCCTGATTGGAACTCGCTCCAATCGCGATGGCGTCGGCGCGCGGGTGAAGGTGGTCGCGGGCGATCTGGTGCTCTACGACCAGCGCAAAGGCGGAATGAGCTACCAGTCGGCGCAAGATCCGCGCCTGCATTTCGGGTTAGGTGGGCGTTCCAAAGTGGACTCGCTGGAGATCGTCTGGCCCAGCGGCGCGGCGACGAAACTGCAAAATTTGAAAGCTGATCAAATCATCGCCGTAAAAGAGGGCACAGGAATTGTGGAGAAGCCGTTCCCGCGGTTCCGCGACCAAAACGTGTAGAAACATTTCGTAATTTCGCGATTTCGTGATTGTCATTCCGAATCACGAAATCACACAATCACGAAATTGCAACCAATACCCGCCTAGCACGTGATTAGCTCCACGTTTCATTGAGGCACTCTAGGCCGGTCTATCCTCGCTCCCGCTACCGGCTTGCGTTCTCCGGGCGCAGAGCTGATTTTTTCCACCTGCTCGCGATTAAGTTGAGCCAGCACTGCGAGTGTCTCTTCCGCCTTCTGGACATCGCCATGTTCGCGATATGCAGCGGCTAGTTGGGAATAAACTGCCGGATTGTGAGGATCGAGCGAGCGAGCCTGCTCGAGGTGCGAAATAGCTTCGCTCAGGCGATGAGAGATCAATTCGAGTTTGCCGAGAGCGAGGTGCGCATCGGAATAGTTGGGCCGCAGCTTCACGGCTTTGCTGAGTACCGATTCGGCTTCAGCAAATTGTGGCTGGGCAGGAGCGATGCCTGTTCGGAGTAGTCCTTCTCCCAAAATGGTCAGTAAACGATAGTCATCATCGCCTGCACTGATGCCTTCACGCGCAGCGCGAACGGCCTCCTCGACTTTTCCGGCGAGCAGGTTCTCCTGGGCGGCGGCAAGATATCCGATATCGCTGCCGGCCCCGAACTTTCTTGCCAATGCAAAATCGGCCTTTGCAGCGTCGAATTCATCGAGCGATGACAGAAACATTGCACGCTGATAATGCAAGCTCGCCGAATTGGGAAGATGCTGCAAGCCCAAATCGACCACGTCGAGCCCGAGTTCGTAGTTCTGGCTTTCAGTACACGCATCTGCTACGAAGGCATAGAGTTTCTCGTTATCGGGAGTTAGAGCTGCCGCGCGCTTCAACGCGCCGAGTGCTGCTTTAGAGTTGCCGACTCCTACGTAGGCCTGTGCCAGAAGATTCTCTACCTGGGCGCTCTCGTGACTGCGGCGAAGCTCCGTCAGAATCGGAATCGCTTGTGTGCTTTGTCGAGTGGCGACATAGCAGAGTGCGAGATTGAATTCGGCTGCGTACTGGTTTGAAACTCCACCTTGTGCCGCAAGCAGATGGGGTATCGCTTCCTGAAAATGTCCGGCGCGAGTCAGCTGCGTTCCGAGTTGCAGCTCGCTTTCGGCATTGCTGTTTTGGTTTCGATCGGGAAACCTCGATTGTAGACAGCGAAGCTGAATCGGAACCAGCAGCAGTACGATCGACAGCGCAAACAAGTGGATCCTCGCCGCACTGTTATGCTGTCCGACCGACTGCCGCATTTACGTCCACTTCCCTTCGCCCTCGACGATGGTGACGTAGCGATCAACTGGAAGATTCGTGAATCGCTCCGTTTTGCCGCTGGGTTGCGGCCACTTGATCTCCAGCCAATCGACCTTCTTTTGCTGGCCTAAACCAAGAACCACACGCGGGTCATGCGAGGAGAGAAATCCTCCGCCGCCCACTTTCCACGCGTGCCGCTGCAATTCTCCGGCTCGGTAAGTAATCTTGGCGCCGATCGCGTCGATATTCGCCTTCTTGCCAATCAGACGCAGACCAAGCCAATGGTTCTGATTTCCGGCATTGTTGCGAAGAAGAATCGGAGCGCCGTCATTGACAGATACAAGCACATCGACTGACCCATCATTGTTGAAGTCTCCAATCGCGAGTCCGCGCGCCGCAAAGGACTTCGAAAAAATTGGACCGCTATCACGGCTGACATTCTTCCATGTCTTTCCATCATTGTGAAAGACGAGCATGGGCTCGGAGTACGTCACGTTGGAGATGCGGCGATTGACCATGGTGTCCGGATGGCCGTCGCACATAAACAGATCGAGGTTGCCGTCGTTATCGTAGTCGATGAACTTAACTCCCCAGCCGCTTAAAAACTTCGTGTCTCTTGCTATGCCGGCAGACGCAGCCACGTCGTCCAACGTCTCATCGTGATTGTTGCGATACAGCGAGAACATCTCCTGATCGACATTTGTGACAAACAAATCGAGCCAGCCGTCCTGATCGAAGTCGCCGGCATCGACTCCCATTCCGGAACGCGCGAGTCCCATCACGTTGTATGCGACTCCTGAGAGCGCGCCTAAGTCTTCGAACTTGCCCTTGCGATTGGCAAATAGGAAATTCGCAATCTTGTCGTTGCTGACAAACAGATCCATCCAGCCGTCATTGTTGATGTCGGCTGCAACCACTCCCCACGCTTTTGCCGCCTGCCTCGCGATGCCCGATTCTTTGCTCACATCGGTGAACGTCGCGTCACCATTGTTGTGAAATAACCAGCACGGCATTCCGGGATACACATTCGGCATGCAGTACACGCGCATCTGCTCGCTGCCGCAGTAAATGTTCTTCGATTTGCTGAAATCCACAAAGCGACAGACAAAGAGATCGAGCAGGCCATCGTTGTCATAATCGAACCACACCGCGCTCGTGGCCCAACCCGGCGCCGCTACGCCGGCCTTCGCTGTGACGTCAGTAAAAGTGCCATCCCCATTGTTGTGGTAGAGGATGCTGCGCGGATACTGCGTGACGTAAAGGTCCGGGAATCCATCGCGATCGTAGTCACCAACAGCAGCTCCCATTCCGTATGCGTTGCCCGGCACACCGGCCTTCAGCGTGACGTCGGTAAAGGTTCCATCGCGATTATTGCGATAGAGCGCATTTCGCAATGGACTGGGAGGCCTGTAAAAATCGCACGGACCGCTGTTAACCAGATAGATATCCATCCATCCGTCGTTGTCGTAATCGAGGAAGGCACATCCCGCACCTGAGGTCTCAGGCATGTACATCTGCGGCGACAGGCCCGCGGTGTGCCGCCAGCGGATGCCGCTCGACTCTGGCGGAACTTCCTCAAAAACCGGGCGCGAATTTGCCGCAAACGAGAATGGAGTTGCGCCAGAAACAAAAGCGCCGAGAGCGCCACAGGCAAAGCTCTGCAGAAAACGGCGACGAGAGAGCTCTGCCCGAATCAGCCTGTCCTGAGACATCAATGGCCCATGATACTCATCGTGAATGGCACCGGCTAATCGCGAGCACTGATCCCCACGCGGCGCAACTCGACAGCCGTCCGGTTATCTGCAATACGAAGCATCACCGTTTGCTGCTGTGGTCCCGTGACTGTGGAACTCAGCCGTTTGCCACCAACTAATATGTCGTATTTGCCCGGCAATCCTGAAATCTCCACATCCATGCTGTGAGCACCTTGGGACGGATCGCGGTTCTCAATGGTGAATGCAATCTCGCGCAAATCGCTATCGAAACGTATTGGTTCGTCTTGCGCAAAACCATCGCGGTTGAGGATCAGGTGAACACGATGGCGGCCATCGAGGATATGAAAGCGCCTTCCGACGCCGTCTTTCTGGAATTACTTCCATTCGACCTCGAGACGCGTGCAGTTCGCCTCCGTACGCAATCCGGCCAAAGATTGGATCGTCGGCGACGATTACGGCAGCATCTCGCAGAGCGCCGGAAAGCCCGAGATTGATTTCTCCGCTATATTGCCAGGCGCCACGCGGCTGCTGTTTGCCGAACCAGTTTGAACCGTATGCTTGCGGGACGTATGCGCTGCCGGCGCCTCCGTCATTCTCCGGTCCCGGATACCAAAACCCGTAGTTTGATTGCGGCGTTCCAGTATTCATCAGCGCCCATGAGCTCAGAAACGACGCATAGCCGAGGCGGAGATATGGCCAGGGATTCTTCGCGTAGTACAAACCGTAATCAAGAATCGACCATCCAGCCATCTGCGACATGTAGCGCAGATTGCCTTCGACTCCGAGCTGCCCATAGTTGGGCTCGAGCCAGCCTCGGGTGCAGATGTTTCCTGTCAATTGCTCCTGGGTAAATCTCTCCACATCGGCAGCAGAGACTTTCAGTGTTCTGGCCGGATTCTTCACTTGCTCGATGGCGTAGTGGGCAAAAGCTCCTGTCGATTCGAATGCTGTCGGATCAAATGGATATTCGGAGTAAAACAAATCAGGTTGGTCGTTGACGAAGTGCTCGACTTTGCTTTCCCAGCCTTTGCGCAACACATCAGCTTGATCATGCCGCCCGACGTGATCGAGTTCCGCAATCAGGTCGGCGATGACTAGCTCGTTGTAGTTGCCAAGATCATTAGTGGACCAACGAGCAAATTGCCACGGATATGTGTAGAACGCGCGGGCTGTGCCATACGCTCGCTCGAGAAATCCGTCTTTGTCCAGGTAGTGGACAAGCTCCGGGTAGTCGCGCGCGATCTGATACATGCTCCAGTAAAGGAGCACGATGTGTGGATAGTCATAGGGGCGCCATAAATGCTCGGTCCAGCCGTAACGATCAGTGGGCTTGCTGTCGCGATTGATCTTCCAGTTATCCAGTTATCGATCCCATACACCGCATACGGATACTTCTCTTCGGTGGTCATCTGGAGCTTGCCCCAGACGAAGTTCTTCAGGTAGTACTCGACGGCTTCAATTTCTTTGGCGTCTGGATAAATTGCATTCTTTGCGGCAATGTACGGCGCCTTGCACAATCCAGGATCATCACTGGCGAGGATGTAATCGGCCAATCCGTCCTTATCATCCGGCCCGCGCAGTACGTTCGCCTTCATGTCCCATTCTGAAAACAGGCCGTTGTACCACTTTGATGGATCCCTGTGCTGCTGATGGGTCACCAGAAACGCCGCCCGTTTCTTGATTAGCGTGCTGAGCGATTCGGTGACAAAGAACTCCAGAACGGAGTATTGATCCTTCCCAAAATGAACCACTAATTCGTTTTCGCCGAGCCGGGAAAACTTGACCTTATAGATGGACCTATTCCGGTCTTTTCCTGAGCCGTTGGTGATTTGGGTCGTGTCGGGAAACTCAGGAGTAACGGCGTGAACCGGGCTCTTGCTGCGAATCGCGACCATCACCTCAGTTTCGGTTGGTATTGTCATTCCGGGAACAACACTTACGTCCAGCAGACCTTCTTCAAAGAGCACATCGCGAACGCCCTCATAATCTTTGGCCCACTCGAATTTGAACGCGTACGTAACGCCGTCGTGTTCAGAATTTGTAGGCCAGAGCGTGAGTGTAGTCTGCGGCTGACGCCATGTTCCACCTCGCGCCTTGTCTTCCTCACCTTTTTTGCCCGAAAGAATGTAAACACCCCCACGATCGGAGTACTCGAGTTTCGCGGGCGTGAAGTTCATCTCGCTTCGCGCAGGTTCGAACAGAGGACATTTCGCAACCGGAGTCATCACGAGAAATGGCCCCACTCCATTCGGACGCATCCAGTAGAGAAACGAACCATGGCCGGAGATGTACTGATGTTGAACGACGCGCTGCGTGTAGGTAATGTCCTTGTCCCAACGCTTGCTGGTGTTGAATGGGAGCGGCAGGAAAATGTCGCCCAGTTCAATAGGTTTGTGCGTGGGGTTGCGGATGAAGATCGTCCAGTAAAGCGCGTTGCCTTCAACCCGAAAGCGCTCAGTCAACTCGAGGTCTGCGTAGTATTCGTTTTTAATCCAACTCTGCGGGTTGTAGACGATGGAAAGCTGCTGGAGTGCGCGTTGAGAGCGGGAATCGCGTAGTCGTTCGTACTTGTTACTCTGATCCGTTGTTGAGAACTCTCGCCACTCGTTCTCGCCCATCTGGTAGCGGATGCGAACGTGTCCGAGGGTGGCTTCGTCGGCAATGTAATCGGTATCGAACTTATCGCCGACGAATTTAAGACTGGTGATACCCGCGCGATCGAACTGAACGTGGAATTGAGGAGCAGCCGCAGGTGCTTCTGCACCATACATGAGCGCACAGTGCAGAACCGCTCCTGCGATGATCTGAAGCGCACCGCGTAGCGGCAGCCGCATGAGCGGTTAGCTCCACTCGCTAACAACTTCGAACTGACTTTCCCTGCCGGTGGGGATCAAGACCGTGTCATTGTGCAGGCCTGCCAGCTTCGCCGCGCGACCGTTCACCGTCACGGATTTCAACTGAACGTCTTTCGGTACACGCAGCTTCACCTGAATTTCCTTCGGAGAGCCCGCGGAGGCCAACTCCGCCACGGCACGCACTCTCTTCTGCTCGGGTTGGGAGGCTAAATGAAAGCTGACGCGTCCCCAGCGAGTCGGCGCCTTCTCGATACTCGCAGGTTTTCCCGAAGCGACCCAGGTGCGAGCAAGTCCCTTCCCGAAGTAGATGCGGTCTTCGTCGGAGTCTTCGAGCACCAGCGCCCAGCGCAACATCAGAGGGATCGTTTGCTGTGCCGGAATGCAGAACAGGGCTGTTCCACCCTCAATGCCGGAGACCTCGCCGGCGACCCAACTTCCGCGCGTGTGATCGTGATACCGATGCGAGTAGAGGAACAGCAGATACTCCTCGATGCGATCCAGGCGAAGCAGCATTTGCGCGTATCCGTAGGAGATGAATCCCAGAATGGCACGCGCACCCGGACGCGGGGCACTGACATTAGCAACCACGCCCAGAGTCGTCGCTCCGTAGGCCCTCATGCAATCGACCACCGTGTTCGCCAACTCTGCCGGCAGCACGTCCGCCTGCAGCAGTTCGCTGTATGGACGATGAGCCCACTGTTGCGGACTTGGGCGCTCCTTGGCCAACGAGTCACGGAACATCAGCTTTGTGCCCGGATACGTCCCGATGTACGGCGGATTCTGATCTTTCCAGATGCTCTTCTCCATGCTGGCAATGGTGGCATCCTGCAGCGTTTTGCTGCGCCGCAGCCATTCGTCCTTTTCCTGCTTTGCTGCGGTTCCAGAATGGGACGTAGACATTCCCGGCCATGCACGTGCGAGATCCCGCAAGCCTCGAGCGGCGAAGGCGCTGTTACCGAAATAAGGCAGCCACCACATCGATGGATTTGCAGCAAGGCAGGAATCGGACTCGCTCCATCCGTGAATCAGCCCGTAGCCGGGATCATCCTGCGGCAGCTTGAGACTCTCATCATGCATTTCCAGCAGCATCTTTGCCGTGGTGGCGATCTTATTGTGGTGTTTCGCCATCAGCGCTGCGTCGTGCGTGTAGTTGTAGTAGCGCGCGAGCAGCGAGAGCGTGAGACCGTACTGCGCAGTCTCCGGACCGCGCATGTTGATCATGCCTTTGTCGTCGACGAAGTCGGTGAAGTAATTGTCCAGAATCTGGCGCGCCGGCTCGAATCGTCCCCATTCCAAATTGGCATAGAGTGCGCTGGTGAAGATGTCCTGGAAGCCGTCGTACTCGGAGCCGTAATAGTCGCGATCGACAGCGCCGTACTTCGGATAGACTCCATGCGGCCTGACCATCAACTCTTTGGCAAAGCAGTGCTTCGCCATGTCGATAAATGAATTGTCAGGCAGAGAGGCGTTCGCTAAGTCTCGTATTTGGTGGTCCCAATACTTGGCAAAAACAATGAGCGCGCGATAGAACTCTTCAGGCTTCGGATCCAGATGCGCCGGCGGATATGCCGGATAACTGTGTCCGTAGTAAACGCGTGCAATCTTTCCGTCCTTTATTTCAGCCGTACGATGCCAGGTCTGGACAATGAATTTGTCTTGCGCCTCGACGTCTCCGAACACGACAACTTCGATATATGAATCAGCCAGAGGAAAAACTTTGCGCACCGCAGGCATCCAGCCGCCAAGCAGCCCGTCGAAGCGCTTTTCGACTACGTCACCGCGAATTTCCGAAATGTACTGGTTGGGATGGTAGGTACGAGTGTTGCCGCCTGGATATACAGGTTGCGTATCCTCGGCCTGAACCGTGCCTACGAATGCATCCCAGCGAAAGCGCGGTGGAGGAAAATTTTGTCCCTCCCGCCTCGTTGGCCGAAATGAGCCTTGAGGAGGAGCGGCCTTTTTCACCTCTTCTATGTCGGGATCATCGCCGCCGGCCAGGAGCTTCTCTGCCAGCAGATCGTGGCCGGACAGACCGATATCGTCCATGCTCAATCCGAGATGAGGAGGATCAATGGTAGCGAACGCAGCCTCGGCGCTCTTTCCCAAGACTCGTGACCCGTTGGGCGAAACGAACGTGATCGCGCCATCGCGCTCGCGCAAATCTTCGTAGACCTTCCAGTGCGTGCCGTTGAGTGTGAACTCGGAGATTTGCGTATGTCCGGAGACATCCGGCGGCGCGGAGTTCGCTGCGCGAGTTTGGTTCTGCTCAGACAGGGCCGCATACATCTCCTTCGCTTGGCTCAAGAGAGCGGCGCTGGCAGTTCCCTTCAGAAGGAATTCCCGACGATCCATGTATCTCCTTTTTTATCGCGGATCTGCTGTCATCTTTGAACGATGTCCGGTCGTCGTCGCCCAATAGTCCATCCACGCTGTGCGAATTCCGTTTGTTCGTTCGATCAATTCTTTGCTTGGAGTTTGACCGTGCTGCACAACCATTACGAAACCAGTGTTGAAGTTTTTCTGCGCATGATCGACGTCGGGGGAGCGAGGACCTTCGGCTGCAATCACATTCTGAATGGTGATTTTGGTTCGCTCTGCTTTGAAGATTGGATGGCCGTTTGTGTCCTTACCTGCCGGCGAGAGATTTCTCAAAACAAAGAAATCCGGCACTTCGGCCGCTGAAATCATCCCCATCGAATAGAGATCGAGATACGACCACCCTGTCGCGGGAACGTAGTAGTCATCATCGAGCTGTGTGAACGTTCCATCGTGATTGTCCTGCCATACGCTGCCTCCCATGGCTGATGCCTCCGTCGGCCGCTGAAACGGGAACGCTACCTGCGCTTGCAATCCTCGCGTCCAGTGAACCGGGCCAAGCTCGATGGTTTCGTCTTTGACTTTGGCCCTGTCGTCGGCGCCCCAGCGATGTCCCATCTCATGCCCAATTTGGGACATGGCGTAGTCGTACGGAAGCAGCTTTCCATTGGGCGTGCGCTCGCCAATCTGATGCGTGTAGAAGGTGATGTCATGATCGCTGCCAACCGGAGCATCTGCGGGCGGATACTCCTGCATCTGGTTCGATCCGACATACACTGGCTGAATGAACTGCCACTGGAACCTACCCTGAGTGCAGTAGCTCTCGAGACTGCCTTGCTCGCTGCCAATGCCGGTTACGTTCCCGCCTCTCGGACCATTGCTCGGCGTGCCCGCCTCCTGATTGTCCACCCGAAAGTCTGAGTAGTAAGCGAGGAAGTCGAATTTATCACCCAGCGTCTTGATTACGCTGCAGGTCAGATCGCGCGGATTAGGTAACGCATAGTAATGAAAGGACTCGTAAACAATCGGATATGGACCATCGCTCTGCTTTAACTTCGAGAATTCCACTTCGGGACTGCTGATCGAGGACAACTTCAGTGGCGCCGCAGCAACCTGACTAGCTGGCGTCGATGAATCTCCAGCCGCAAAGGCTTCGGCTGAGACGTCGACCTGGGCACTACCACGGAGAGCGAGAGGCAAGATTCCTTGAATGGAGATGGTGGTGCCGCTCGTCTTCACCTCCCTCGACAAACCGGGGCCAAAGGCAACATATCTCGATGTTCCGCCGCCGTTGCGCTGCCGTGGCGCAAAGCCGCGCACCGTCCAAACGATATCGGACTTTTCTGAGTCCTCAGCAGCGGACCCGTCATGAGGTTTGAAGTGGACACGATAGCCAATCCCAGAAAGATTGGGACGGCCCTCTTTCAACACCGGTGCGCTGGTATCGAGGCTGATCTTCAAGAACGCGCCGCCAACGTTCGCGGCGGTCACTTTGCGCAAATCGAGATATCCAGGGGCGCCAGAGTGCTGTTTGCTCGTGAGAGTGGCAATGGTTTTCTCTGCAGCGTTCGTCACCATCGGAAAGACACCGACGACTGCGTCCTTCGCGGCGAGCTCTTTGTAGGACATCGTGATGGTACCGTCCCGAAATAGAACTGCTTGAAACTGATTGACGGTTTTTGTCCAGGTGAAATCCTGAATGTTCCCCCACGGCTCGGTCACGTCCCAGGTAACCACGACGTGATCGTCCAGCTCTTTTACATAGCCTTTTCCCGACATTCTCAGTTTCAGGAAGACACAAATGCCTGAGACCGAATTGATCAGAGTGCCGGGAGCTTCGGATAACTGCTCAAAGCGCGCGAGCGAGACTCCTCCAAAACGGAAGCTGCCGGATCCTGGGAATTCGCGACGAGCACGTTCGCCTTCGCGTTGAGGCTCGCCAAAACGAATCGATCCATTTGCTCCTGCGGAAAACGAGCTCCACTGCTTTCCGGCAAAAGGAAACTGGAATTTGTGCAACGTCACTTCCGCATCTGAGATCTCGTTCCCAAAGTCGGAATCCCACTCGAGCGGAAGATTTTCAACGCGATACCCGCTGGCTCCAGGAGTAAAGCGCAGCGTCCTGCCGGTGAGGTCGAAAAGGTGCTCCTGGCCGAGAACTCCGTCGTCCAATTCGAGGACGATGAGATTTCCATTGGTTGACACCTTGCCGATTGGCTTGCCGGCGCGTCGTCGATCTTGTGCACTGACAAGCTGGGGTAGCGACAACCAGCAGCAGATCAGGCAAAGAAGCAAACGCCGAATCCGAGCCGATAACGGGGAGCGATGGGTGGATCGATTCAGTGTGCGCACAGGCAGCTAGAGGTTTAGCCTGAACTGTATAAAATATCCAACTGCTCACGTCAAGCCTAAAGCTGCCTTACTTCACTGCAGAAAAATCCGCGAACCCGGCGCGCACGACCGTAAGTGAGCGCGGGCCTCTTCCTTGGGAAGGCTGCGGAGCATCGGGTGGCGGGGGTATTGTTTCCGTCCATGCACCATACACTTTGTCGCCGTAGGCGGTCAGCCAGGTGTAATCGCCCAGAAAGGCCTGCTGAGTTTCAAAAGAGGAATCAGACCAAGAGTAGTTCGTGAACGTCTGGCCACCATCGGTAGAGCGCGCGAGTGAGAATCCCGTTTTGCGATTGGCAGGATCGTCGCGCCGGTCGTAGAGCTGTACATAAACATGGCCGTGTCACCGGATCGACCGCCATCCACTGGAAGAACTGGTCGATGCCATCGTGGATCGGATCGCTGTTCACGCGGATGGGATCCGACCACGTTTTGCCGTGATCGGCTGACTTCGAGAGAAAGACATCCACATCGCCGTTGCGGTAATCGCTCCAGGAGAGATACAGCGTTCCAGCATGATTCTGGCTCGCGTCCACTCCGATCTGCGGGAATCCCATCGCTCGAGGAACACCAGGGATTCCTCCAGCGCCTCCGAAGTACGGCGGGGCTACGTTGATGACTGATCGCGAGGGTGCGAACGTTTTTCCGCCGTCGTGTGACTGGGTGAAAGCAATCGTCTCGCCGTCGTTCCAGATGGCGTCAATCGTGCCATCCGCTCCAATGACCCCAACGAAACCAACCAGCGCGCCGTTGTCGTCGCGCGGCAGTCCGGCATGCGTACTGATGCGCACCGGTTGCGAGAAAGTCTTGCCATGATCGGTCGATCGTGCGAACAGGATGATGGATTTATCGAGCTGCCACTCAATCCAACCAACATAGAGATTGCCGGCATATGGACTGTGCGGCCGGTTGTCGGCGAAAATGCGCGGCATATCTTCCCACTGGATGTCGGGTTCATTGCCCTGCCACGCCTTAACTGCGGTGGCATCAGCATCCCACGTTTTTCCTCCGTCGGGTGAGCGCCGCACAAATATTCCGTTGCGACCTGCGCCATGGGCCCAATAAGAAACACTTCCAAGTTTGTCGAAGTGCAGGGTGGACAGATACACGCGACCGCCATTGTCGAACGTTACACAAACGTCTCCACCTCCGCGCCAGCCGGGAACAGCCGGAAGTTCGGCGACGTTGAACCTCTGCGCGCCATCGCTAGAGTAGGCGATCGTGGCGGGCTGGAATGCAGCGACGACCTGATTTGGATTGTTAGGATTAACCGCGATTGAGGGTTCCGTACCACGAACACCCTGTGGCGAGATAGTCACCACGTGTGCACCAGGAGCAAGCGGCAGTCGAGATTGCGCAAGCGCAACAGTTGTGTAGCTTAGAAGTGCTGCAGAGACGCTGAAGATCAGCGCAGAAGCTATATGGTAATTTCGCGATCCAACTCTTCCATTCATAGACGCGGAGCAGGGTACCACGAGCGAATGTGAGGTGACGGGCTAGAGGCTGGCACGCAGCTTGTTTTGGCCCATTTTGGGACTGCAAATCCTCTCTGAGATACGCAAGCATTCTGAAGCCTTGATCAGGGCAGAATCACCTCTCATGCGGGCGCCGGCGGACGTTGCCGATGCCAATCCGTGCGCTGCTGGAAAAGATGAGCGGCAGCGATTACCTTTTCGTCCTGAAGGGCGCGAGCCATGAAGACAATTCCATGAGGCAGCTTCTTATCGCTGAATCCGCAGGGCACGCTGATCGCCGGCAGGCCACACAAGCTCGAGACTCCGTCCGGCTCCGGAGTTGGTGCAGGCCGAGGTCCTCGCCGCGCTCGTGGCGGGGTCGGTGTCTTCGGCGGCGGCTCATGCAGCAACGAGGCAGCTCCATCTTCCGCCGCTGTGGTGAGCACATCAAATTCGTCGAAGAGTTTGTCGACATTCGCCTGCAGAAATCTTCGAACTCTTTGCACTTGCAGATAATCGTTGGCCGAAAATTCCATGCTCGCATAACCATTCACGCGGCCTAGTGGATCGTCGAGTTCGGCGCACTTTCCCGATTTGATAAGTTCCTGAAACGACGACGCGGCTTCGATGAGGATGGTCAACTCCGCAGCTTCCTCGTAAGCTCCGTCGGGAATGCGGACATCGCGAACCGTGGCCCCATGTTGCTCGAGCACGTGAATCGCGTCGTCAACGGACTTCTCGAGATCCGCAGGCAGCTTGCGCCAGGCATTCGTGATCTTGCCGATTCGCAATGGTCGAGAGCCGGATTCGGAATAGGAAAAGGCGGCAAGGCGCTGAGGAAGAGAGTCGTAATCCTTGGGATCGTGCCCGGCGATGGCCGAGAGCACAAGACCGCAATCTTCGGCGGTACGGCACATCGGACCGAGCTTGTCCATGGTCCAGGCAATCGCCATTGCTCCATAGCGACTCACTCGTCCGAAACTCGGCCTTAATCCAGAAATCCCACAATGGGAAGATGGACACAAGATCGATCCGCGAGTATCCGATCCCAAAGCGAATGGCGCGAGCGCCGCTGCGACAATAGCTCCCGAGCCGCTCGACGAGCCGCAGGTCCAGTAATCGGTGTTCCAGGGATTGCGCGCCGGCCCGGTGAATGAAGCGAAGCCGTTTGTATATCCCAAGCCACCGGCGAGTTCGATCATCGCAGCTTTGCCGACCAACACCGCTCCAGCGGCGTTCAGTCTCTCGATGACGGTAGCGTTGTAATCAAACTCTTGCTCGCGGAACGGACGTGCTCCCCACGTTGTCGGGTAGCCCGCTACTGCGATCAAATCTTTTGCCGCGTACGGAATCCCGTGCAGCGGACCGCGGTCATGGCCTGCCGCGAGCTCTTCTTCAGCCGCCTTCGCCTGCTTCAGCGCCAATTCGCTCGTGAGATTGACGTAAGCGTTGTATTTTGGGGCGAGCTTCTCGCTGCGCGAGAGGTACTGCTGTGCCAGATCAACGGGAGAAACCTGCCGCTTGCGAATCAGCGCCCCGAGTTCTCGGATGGAAAGAAAAAGCAGGTCCTCGCTCATTGCGGCCTATCCTGCAGGTTTTCTTGCTTGCCATCTGCCGCCGATGGGCTGTCGGTTGTCACACGCAAGACTTCTGCCGGAGGGTCGCCGTTTTCAAGCCGAAAGGCGCGCATCGGCTGCATCATTCGCGCATTGGCGACCAGGACTCGGTGTATCCGTTCCCGCTGCTCCTCAGAGAGGCGCTCTCCCCAGACTCGAATCACGTTCTGATATCTGCTTTCCACTTCCGCCTGCTCGTTTTGCGAAAGTCCCGCTTCCACGGCCGGAGAAGAACTCGCAGTTGAAGCGGTACGTTTCGCAGCACTTTCCTGAGCTTCAAGCAAATTCTCATGGCCCGCCGATACGGCGATTCCCGCAATGCCTGCTAACCGGATACTGAAGTCTCGCCTGGAAATCATGGTTCTCTTTCCTCGTTTTTATTTATTGTCCCGCCCCAGCTGCCACAGCCGGAGGATGCATCCGGTACTCGTGCGGCGGTTCGGCGTTGAGCAGATAACGGACAAAGTAATCCCAACGCCGACGCGTCATGTAGTTGCTCGCATTGCCGTATCCGTGGCGCTGGTTGGGAAGCAGCAGCAGATCGAAGTCTTTATTGGCCTTGATGAGTTCATCGACAACGAGCAGCGTGTTGTACGGCGGAACATTGTCGTCCATGGTGCCGTGGGCGAGCAGCAGATGTCCTTTCAGGTTCTTCGCCAGCAGCTGGTTGGCTTGATCGGAGTAGTTCGATGTTCCGTCTGAGTTCTTCTTCAGCAGGCCCATCCACTTCTCCGCCCAATCGTCTTCGTACTCGCGGTTGTCGTGATTTCCCGATTCGGAAATCCCCACTTTGAAGAAATCGGGATATCGGAACATGGCGTCGGCGGCAGCGTAGCCGCCGCCGGAGTGGCCGTAGATGCCGGCGCGCTCGAGATCGATCCACGGATATTTCTCGGCAAGCTGCTTCATGCCTGCGACCTGATCGGGCAAGGTGTTGTCGCCCAGATCCTTGGCATAGAAGTCGTGAAAGCTTTTCGAGCGCAGCGGATTCCCCATGCCGTCGAGCTCGATGACGATAAATCCCAACTCGGCCAGTGCCTGTGCGTCGCCGCGACTCGCAGAGAACGAGCGACTGCCGACGCTGCCTCCCTGCGGCCCGGGATAGATGTGGTTCACGATCGGATACTTCTTGCTTGCATCGAAGTTCGTCGGCTTGAACATCAGTCCGTAGAGGTCAGTCTTGCCGTCGCGGGCTTTCACAGTAAATGGGATCGGCGGCTTCCATCCATTCGCGACCAGCTTGGAAATGTCGGCCTTGCCGAGCGTCGCGATCACCTTCGCATTGCTGTCACGGAGCACACTGACGGGCGGAACGTCGGGCTGCGAGTAGCTATCGACGAAGTACTTCCCCGAAGGAGAGAACGACACTTCATGATTTCCCGTTTCAGAAGTGAGCAGGGAAACATTCTTGCCGTCGAAGCCCACGCGATAGAGGTGAGCGAAATACGGATTGGTTCCTTTCTCTCGCCCAACAGCAAGGAAATACAGCTGGCGATTTTTCTCATCGACCTGAAGCAGTTGCGTAACTGCCCATTCTCCACTAGTGATCTGATTCTTCAGCTTGCCGGTGGAGAGATCGTACAGATAAAGATGTCCCCAGTTGTCGCGCTCTGAATACCAGACGATCTCGTTTGAGGCAGGCAAATACCGCCAATTCACGCGTCCTGCACCTGACTCGTAATAGGTTGGCACGGTCTCCTGCATTACCTCGCGCACGACGCCAGTCGAGGCGTCCGCGACACGCAGCCACTCCTGCTTGTGATCGCGCGAAGTCGAGACAAACGCGACCTTCGTGCTGTCAGGACTCCACTGCACATCGCTCCACTCGCCGCCGCGGCAGACGAGGTGATCGCACAGCGTCCCGTGATGCTGATCGGGCGACATCTGGAAGCGCACGACGCGCGGAGTATCGACATCGATCACAACCCGCTGGATGGTCGTGACCACGTCATCGCCGGGCAGCGGATACTTCCAGGCCTGCAACGTGGGATGTCCGACTTGCGTGCGCACGAGATACATCTCGCCAACGCCGCGCTGATCCTGCTGGAAGCTGGCAATGTGCTTTGAGTCAGGCGACCAAACGAGGATTGCGCGATTGCTGTGCGTCCAGCCCGCGTTGTCGGTGGCGTAGCCGAAGTCCTTTATGCCGTCGGTAGTGAGCTGGGTCTCTTTGCCCGTCGCAACATCGCGCATCCACAAGTTCCAGTTGCGGATGAACGCCGTGCGCTTGCCGTCGGGCGAGGGAACATCCATGCGCATCGGTGGAGCGCCAGGAATCGGCGGAAGGGGCGGCTCCTCACCATTCGTTTCGCGTCCTCCTTCCGCGCTGCACTGAGTACCTTGAACGTCGCATTTCCAGCGGCGTCCTTTGAGGTTGAACTCGACCGTCTGCCCATCGGGCGAGAGTTCGACTTGCTCGAAGGGAAGATGCTTTGCCTCGTACTTGGCATTAGCGGCGGACGAAAGCGCGGCCGCAAGCTTCGAATGCTCAAACAAACTTGAGCGCTTGCCGGTTTCCGCATCGACCACAACAAACTCGCTGCCCTCCGGAGTGACGTCGCGAAACCAGAAGCGATCGTTCTTTAACCACGACGGACGCACGGTGCCCAATACCAGCGGAGTCGTGTTGTAGGGCATGAACTTTTCCGCACGCGCATAGTCATCGGCGGAGACGACGGGTGTTGAGTTCGTTGTTTGGGCCAAGGAAGAAAGCTGGGAAAAAACACAGAATAAGAAAAACCAGGCACTTCGCCAGATTCGGAACATGCGACATGGTCGCAAATCTTCGCCAATCCGTAAACGTTCACCACAGGTACCATGCGAGACGTATCTGATGGCGAGCAAGACGCTACCACAGATGTTGCCCTTGTTGAGCTGATCTGAAATCTCAGGTGCAGGTAGTAAGACCCGGCCCGGCTGGTTCCAAATAGCCAGCGCGTGATCGTCCCCGGTGAGGGACACTAGATGTGACTGCAACAACCGGAGTTCTGCCAATGTGGTAGATGAATTCTTGAGAACCAGCGGGGCAGTGCAGCGACAAATCCCGAATTGAGATGGCATGTACGCCAGATCTTCCTGCTGAAAATTATTCGAATCTCAACGCCACGAATTCTCGAGGCATTCTTCTCAGATATACTCGCGGTACAAATTGCGACCCGTTTCGTTGACCAAAAGGAGTGCAAATGCCACCTGATTTTATCTCTAACGTTTACGTCTTTATTGTGGCGGGGTTTTGCGGTTTTGAGCTCATCAAGCGGGTCTCGCCGCTCCTGCACACGCCGCTGATGTCGCTGACAAACGCGCTCGACGCAATCGTGGTGGTCGCGGCAATCATCATCGCCGGGCGGCATGAGACGGCGCTCACCACCGTGCTGGGCGCGGTTGCCATCGCTGCATCGTTCAGCAACATGGTGGGCGGTTTCTTTATCACTGACCGCATGCTGCGCATGTTCAAGGCTGGGAAGGCGAAGCAATGATGACCATCGCCGCGGTTCAGCAGTATCTCGACTTCGCCTATGTCGCAGCAGTCATTCTCTTTATTCTTTCCCTGAAATGGCTGAGCTCCCCAACCACGGCACGCTGGGGCGTGCTCGCCGGCGAAATCGGCGCAACCATCGCAGTCGCCGCAACGTTGTTTAACCCCGAGATCGTTCAGTACAAGTGGATCATCATCACACTCATCATCGGCGCGGCCGTCGGCATTCCGTTGGGCTTGGTGAAGATGACCGCCGTCCCGCAGCGAACTGCTTTGAGCCACGCCTTCGGCGCAGCTTCGGCTGCGATGATCGGAATCGCCGAGTACTACGTCGGCGTTCCCCGTGTGACCCGCTTTCAAATGGGCGAGATCGGGCTCGAAGTAATCATAGGATCGTTAACGTTTACAGGAAGCTTGATCGCCGCCGGCAAGTTGCAGGAGATTTTGCCGCAGCGGCCGATCGTCTATCGCGGGCAGAACATTGTGAGCTTGGCCGTGCTTGGCCTGGCATTGCTGCTCGCGATCCTGATGGTAATCAATCCTGCGCAAGCGTGGTTGTTTCCCATTATGGTCGTCGTCGCGCTCGGATTCGGAGTCCTCTTAGTCACGCCCATCGGCGGCGCCGACATGCCAACGGTGATTTCACTCTTGAACTCATATGCCGGCTTTTCTGCCGCTCTGCTCGGATTTGTTCTGAACAGCAAGGTGCTGGTCGTCGCGGGAGCGCTCGATGGCTCTTCCGGATTCATTCTCTCCGTCATCATGTGCAAGGCCATGAACCGGTCGTTTACGAACGTTCTGTTCGGAGCCTTCGGCCAGGTTACGACGTCGGCTGCGGCTGCGAAGGAAGAACGGCCGGTGCGCAGCGCCTCGCCCGAAGATGCCGCCGGAATTTTGGAGATCGCGCGCAAGGTTGTGATCGTTCCTGGCTATGGCATGGCTGTAGCCCAGGCACAGCATAAGGTCCGAGAGTTATATGACGCGCTCATCAAGCGCGGAGTCGATGTGCAGTTCGCCATTCACCCTGTCGCCGGCCGCATGCCCGGTCACATGAACGTGCTGCTCGCCGAAGCCGATGTGCCTTACGACCACTTGAAGGAGATGGATGAAATCAACGGCGACTTACCACAAACCGATGTGGCGCTGGTGATCGGCGCCAACGACGTGACCAATCCGGCGGCCAAGACGGATAAATCAAGTCCCATTTTCGGAATGCCGGTGATCGATGTGGATAAGGCGCACACCACGATGGTGATCAAGCGCAGCATGAATCCGGGCTTTGCCGGCATCGATAACCCGCTGTATTACATGGAAAACACGCTGATGCTGTTCGGCGACGCAAAGGCTTTCGTCACCAACATTGTGAAAGAGCTTTCAACTCACAACTGAAATAGATCTTTGTTGTTATGGAACAGGATTCGCGACTTACCTTTCATCGAGTCCTACGAGATGGCACAATATGCAACCGTGTCCAATGCGGTGGAGAACCGACCCCCATGGCGATCATGGCGTGTCCTGAAATGGTTCATTACGGCAGTGGCCTTGCTTGTCGCGGCCGGTGCCATATTTCAGTTCGTCATGACCGTATGGGACAACCATCGCTATCCTCCTCGCGGGAAGCTCGTCGACATCGGCGGGCTGCGTCTTCACATCAACTGCACTGGCATGGGGACTCCCACCGTCATCATGGAGGCTGGTCCAAACGATTCCCTGGTTGTGTGGCAGCTGATTCAACCTCAGATTTCTAGATTTACTCGTGTTTGTTCCTATGATCGCGCCGGCTTTGGCTGGAGCGACGCACCGAACGAGCCACGCACCAGTTCGAATGTTGCCGAGGAACTCGATCGCCTTCTCACCCGCGCTGGAGTTCCTGGCCCTTATCTTCTCGTTGCCTTCGAATATGGTGCGCTCAACGTGCGCATGTTCGCCTCGCGGCATCGCGAACAAGTGGTGGGGATGGTGCTTGTCGATCCAGTCCATCCCGATATGCATCATCGCGCCCCATTCACCCGTGCTACGAGCACTCCTGACAGGTTTCATCGCTTTGTATCTGCCGCGCGCCGCGAAGCGATGTTTTGGAGTGTGCCACTAGGACTGGCGCGAATTCTCGGCTGGTGTCGCAAAACTTACACCTTCCCGAACCAGCCCAATGAATGGAATCGGTTGGCTCCCGAAGCTGCTGCGCAATACTGTCGGCTTCGAGCCTGGCGCGCAGAGGAGGCACAAGCCCAAGACGAGGATGGCTCCATGCCGGCTAAGACTGGACCGTTCGGCGATATGCCGCTAGTAATCCTCTCGCACGATCCGCAGGTCGGCGCCTTCCGGCGCTTCTTTCCTCCCGCGAAGGCAGCAAAGGCTGAGGACACGTGGGCTGAGATGCAGGAGGAGTTACGAGGCCTCTCATCAAGAAGTAAGAGGATTGTCGCAAAAGGAAGCGATCGCTACGTGCAGATCTATCGCCCGGAATTAGTAGTCGCCGCGGTTCAGGAAGTTGTCAACGACGCCCGTGGGTCCATGCGATTTGAAGCTGATCCACAGACAGAGTACAAGTGAACAATCGACGCGGACCTTCGCTAGGCCATAACGTTCGCGGTGTACTCGTCGTACGTTCCTTTGAAGTCTTCCACCTTGCCGTGCTCGCAGTGCCATACGCGGGTTGCGACTTCCTCGATTAGATCGTGGTCGTGCGTGACCAGGAAGAGTGTGCCTTCGTAGCGTTGCAGTGCGATGTTCAGCGCGTTAATTGATTCGAGATCGAGGTGGTTTGTGGGTTCGTCGAGCACCAGCACGTTGGGCTTTTCCAGCATGGTCTTGCAGAACAGCAGACGCGCTGCCTCCCCGCCCGACAGGGCTTCGACAGGCTTCAACGCTTCGTCGCGTTGGAAGAGCATCTGGCCGAGTAGCCCGCGCAGCTCTTCGGTTGAGGCTTTGGCGTCGAACTGACGCAGCCAGTCGAGCGTGCTCAGACCCGGTTCGATCGACTGGCGATGGTCCTGAGCGAAATAGCCGATCTGCACTTCGTGTCCCCACTTCACCTCGCCGGAATTGATCGTGAGACCTTCACCGTTCATTCCGGGAGCATTGCCGAGCAGCGACCGGATCAGTGTGGTCTTGCCTGCGCCGTTGCGGCCGATGATTGCGACCTTCTCCCCGCGATTGACAGCGGCGCCGAAGCTCTCGATTACCGTCTTCTCGCCGTAGCTCTTCGAAACATCTTTGAACTCGAGCGCATGACGGCCCGATGGGCGATTCATCGCAAACTTGATGTACGGACGCGCGATGTTCGACTTTGCCAGTTCCGTCGTCTGCAGCCGCTCGACTTCTTTCTTGCGCGACATAACCTGGCTGGAACGTGTGCCGGCGGAGAAGCGTGCGATGAACTGATTCAATTGCGCGATCTTTTTCTCACGCTGCGCGTTGTCGGCCTCGATCTGCGAGCGCACTTGTGTCTTGGCCATAACCATATCGTCGTATCCGCCGGTGTAGGTAATCACAGTTTCGTAATCGATGTCGGCTACGTGCGTACACACGCTGTTGAGGAAGTGGCGATCGTGCGAGATGACGATCAGCGCGCCTTCGTACCGAATCAGGAAATCCTGCAGCCAGTGAATCGAATCGAGATCGAGATGGTTGGTGGGTTCGTCCAGTAGGAGCGCCTGCGGATGGCCAAATAACGCCTGCGCGAGCAGCACGCGGACTTTCTGTCCGCCCTGGAGGTTACCCATCTTCTGCTCATGCAGCTCTTCGGTGATATCCAAGCCGTCGAGCAGAACGGCAGCATCGCTTTCGGCTGTGTATCCATCCTCTTCGGCGACGATGCCTTCGAGCTCGCCCAAGCGCATGCCGTCTTCGTCCGTCATGTTTTCTTTGGTGAACAACCGCTCGCGCTCTTCAATCGCCTCCCACAGACGACGGTTGCCCATGATCACCGTATCGATCACGCGATAGGCGTCAAAGGCGAACTGGTCCTGGCGCAGAACTCCGAGCTTGCGTGGACGAACTACGTTCCCCTTTTGGGGCTCGAGCTCTCCGGTGAGAATCTTCATCAGCGTGGACTTTCCGGCGCCGTTCGGTCCGGTCAAGCCATAGCGCTTGCCAGCCGTGAATGTGGTGGAGACATCGTCGAACAGGACTTTGGCGCCGTAGCGCATGCTTACGTTGCAAACAGAAATCATGATTCTTTTGTATGCCTTATGAGGAAGGACTTGCAGAAGTAGGGCTCAAAGTAGAAAACGGGCAGGCAGAGCCGATGGCCGTACAACGAGCAACTACTCTTCTTGTATTTAAAGATAACATGCCCGTCTGCATCGTTTTGCGAACCCGGGGAGTGCCTCTTCGCTGCGCATCCAGTCGCGGTGGCTCACCTTTTTCCATTGGGAATCTAAAAGATTTTGTCCTGCTTTTGGACGGAGACGATCCACGCATCGAAGCTGTCGCTCTCTTCCCAGAGCAAAACCAAAACACGACGCGGACTACACGGAAGCCACGGATAACACCGATAAGAGCGGCCTTCAGCGCTGGGCATTGGACGGGTCATCTACCTCACGAGTATCACCGACGCGGGTCCCGTTCCGGCAGCAACTGCCGGGCCGGCGGGAGTCAAGGCGCCGGTAGTCGGATCGACCGCGAATGTCGTCACGTTGTCTGAGCCCTGGTTCGCAACATAGGCAAACAGGCCAGACGAATCCAGAGTCAACGCAACGGGATTCGTGCCCGCCAGTACGGTGGAAAGCGGCCTGAGCGCGCCGGTCGCGACATCGATCGCAAAGATGCTGACATTACCTTCAATCGCGTTCGTCACGTAGACGAATCGTCCCTTCGCATCCACAAGAACTGAGGTTGGGCCATCACCGGTGCTCACCGATGGACTTAGCCGTGTTAACGCGCCGCTGGTCTGATCGATCGTGAAAGCTGTGATCTGATTCGAAGCCAAGGTAGCGACATATGCGAACCTTCCCGATGGCTCTATGCCGATCGAAGTCGGATTTAATCCGATCGGAACCGCCCCAAGGAGTCCCAAAGCTCCCGAGTTGTCGACTCCGTACACCGTTACATCGCCGGAGTTGAAGTTGGCCACATAGGCGAAATGCCCTGACGGATGAAACTTGAGCTCGACCGGCGCGTCGTCTGTCGCAACTGTGCCAGTAAGAGCAGTGAGCGCGCCAGTAGCGGAATTTATTGAGAATCCAGAAATGTTGTCGGCCTGCTGATTCACTTCATAAAGAAGATTTCCTGTCGGCCCAACGACGATGGAGCGGGGGCCACTGCCCGCGGGAACAGTTGAACCCACCATGGTCAGGCTGCCGCTATTGGCGTCGACTGCGAATACGGAAATGTCATTTGAACCAAAATTGCCGACAAACGCGAAACGTCCTGAAGGCTCGAGTGCCACGATCCTCGACGTCACACCGCCCGTAGGCACTGTGGCTTTGGGAGTCAGCTGGCCCGTGTGACCATCGATCGCATACGTGGAAATGCTGTTCGAGGACACGTTGGCCACAAGCGCAAACCGTGCCATAGCCGTAACTGGAGGACCAGATGGACTGGAACTGTTAGAGCCGCCGCACCCCGTGAGGATGGGCACAATCACAATCAGGAGTGAGAGCGCAATCTTTCTTACAGACATTCGTGTCCTTGTCATTAAAATTTGCAAGCCTCAGTCGCGAGCGCAGTCCGAAATAGAAGCGTTCACTGGGCTGGCGTTTGGATTCGACAAGGACGGGATAGTTTCAAGAGAGCAGCACAGTTTCGACAGAACCTCGGGACAAATTGGAAAAGCCGGGATACACAGAACATAATCTCATTCGTTTTCCTGATTCGGGAACGTCCCGTCTCCTACATTTCGCGGCTTCCAGCGGACCGTAATACCTTGATTGTGATTTTCATACTCTTTCTCCTGATCCTGGGTCGAACAGGCTGGGCCGAAATCGCAGGGGTAAGCTTCGCTCTCACCCTATAATCTCTACTCGAAGTTTGTGCGTGTGCGGAGGCTCCGATGGCAAGCAGAGCTTTGCTTCTGCTCCTCTCATTGTGCGTTGCAGTATGCATCTCCACAGCCGGTTATGGTCAAGCGAATGACGTATCCGTCTCCGCAGGAGGAATTTTCAGTCCTAATTCCGTCAGTAACCCGATAAATACCGCGGGCTTCCCGCCTTGTCCCACCGTTGGATGTCCGAATCCTCGCATTCGAAGGAACCTTTGCTCATCGGGTGTTGAATCTTGATTTTGTCTCCTTACACCTTGAGCTGCCCGTAATGGTAGCGCCTAATCGGAGTGGGAGTGGCGTCGGCAATTTTTCCCAACTGTTCTTTACTCCCGGATTGAGGATTAAGTTTTCGCTACCCTTAGTGTCTCCTTTTCTCTCACTTGGTGGGGGATTCGGGCACTTCTCGCCCAAGAGCGGCTTTAGTAATTCCTCCGCTACGCGCGGAGCACTTGGGGCGGGCGCCGGCGTGGATATAGGCACTCACATCCCTCTCCTCGGATTTCGTGCTGAAATCCGCGAGTTCTATACCGGGGATCCCTACGCGGCCACGCAGCACAGCGTCTTTGCCGGCGGTGGACTCGTCTTGAAGTTCTAATCTGGGAAAGCCGGCGCCACATGGAACGCATTCTCCTTTAAAACCGCAGACCGCCAAAGGTGTTCCCGGTCCAGGAAGGTCCCCTCTGGTCCCCATGTTTTCGCCCGTCCGGACGCTTGCAAGAACTGTCTGCCCAGGAGAATACGTTATGTTTTGTCCCGGTTTGCCGTTCTACCCCACATGCGAACTGGCGCTTAGAACCTTGGTTGGCTCCAAACGTTGTGTCCGGACCTCTGCTTTGCTGAGGGGCGCGATCGCAAGCTTTCGCAGCTCTTCAATTTCCGTTTGCAGTCGCTGAACGAGCGCAGACAATCGCTCCCATTCGGCGACCCCGATGGGCATGATGGGAGCGGAAGAACGCATTGCGGTTCCCCTGATCCAATCATCGATTTCGTCGGCGAATGCCATCACCGAACTCTGAAGGTGCCCATTGAGCCGAATCACCGGCAGGCCCAGGTGTTCATAGCGTTGAACGGTGCGAACTCCGCGACCCATGTAGACTGCGATGTCCTTCCATGAGCTCAGAATCTTCCGCTCACGTTCTTCTGTTTTGTCCATACGATTTTCCCTGCTTTCAAAAGAGACTGAGGGCCGGTATTCACAACTCAAATCGGGCCCTCAGTTTTAAGGGAGGACTACTTGATATTTCCGTTCAGGCCATTCGGGAAAAGCGGTTTCACGATGGCCAGGACTTCCTGGACCGTTCGCGGAATCGTTAGTCCCGACTTGTCGACGAAGAAAGGATTTGTTGGTCCTGGCGACGTTAGTTTCTGATCGACGGCAGGCACAGCGAATCCGCGGCGCACAACCTCCGTCCACATCGCGCCGGTGTGCTGCGCTTCAGTGAGAGCAATCCGAGCAGCCGCATCGAGAACATCCTTGCTCTGGATCATCGGTGCTGCGCCGGCGTACGCGCTGGCGCCCACCGACTCGAGTTCGGCGGCAGCAACGATGAAACCTTCATCGTTAGCCAGTGCATTGGCAAGCGGAGTGAGGTCGATCGTCGGTTTCGGCACCGCGGCATCGCCCAACGCCTTGCGAAGAAACAGCACGTGCTCCTGCTCGTCGTCTCGAAGAGCGCTGGCCAGATACGCTATGTCAGAGCTGGCAAAATTAGGCACCGTGTGGGCCGGCCCAAGTGTCGGTCCCGAAACGGCACTGGCCGGAATGAGCCCTGCGCCTTCGATGGTCGTGCCGAAAGTGGCGATGGTGTAAAACTCTGCTTCGAGATATTCGAGATTCAGAGCGAAGTTGAGAATGTCGATGTCGGTTGCGGCAGGCTTGTCGTCTGCGTCGTTGTCTCCGTCGTCGGCGAAGGCCTTTCGTGTCGCCAGGCCTCCAAGCACGGCCACGCCCGCAAGCCCGGCTCCGGTGAAGCCGAGCTTCCTGGCGAAGTCGCGGCGCGAGAATGCGATGCCGTTCAGTTTTGTGAGCAATTTTTCTGTCATAAGTCGCCTCGTTGTCCTTCAGGGGAATGATTGAGCGGGACTGCTGCGGGTTGAGTTGCGGTGGATGAAGAGATTTCCGGTTGAGTTGCGAGTTGAGCTCTCAGGGCGCTCAGAGCTGGCGTCCTCTCGGGCATGGCAATGCTGGATGTTGTTCCCGAATCGGAATCTATGCGCGCAAGCTCGCTGCTGACCGAGGTTTTCAGTTCGGTCTTTATTTTGTTGAACTGTGCAAGAAGGCCTCCAGCTTTATGCGCCAAGCTGGCCGACTTCCTGGGGCCGAGCAACAGGTACGCGAGCAGCAGCACAAATAGAAGTTCGATGGCCACGGGCTACGACGCTCTCTCATTCGTCACTTGTGTACTGACGGCAGGAGTGCCCGTTTCGGGAGCTTTCTCCGGATCCCGTATCGCGCCCTTGAATGAGCGGATACCGTCGCCGAGGCCCTTGCCCAGTTCAGAGATCCTTTTTGGACCAAAAACAAACAACGCAATCACCAGGATCACCAGTAGATGCATGGGCTGGAATAGTCCGTCAAACATGAAATCCTCCTTTGCTGGCCCGGAACTCAGCTTCTTTCGCGCGAAAGGCGCAGGCCTTGTTGCGGCCCGCGCCTTTCTGCGACCCCCGGATTGTTTGTGGCATCGGATGAAGCCAATACGACTTCAGTTCGCTGCTGTACTCCGCTCGGTATGAAGTCAGCATCCGTAGCGCTGATGCCCGCTGCAAACCTTACCGATCCAAACTTTCGTTTTTTAAGCAGAAGACCGCGAGAGGGCGCAGAAGGACTAGGACGAAGAAGGACTAGATCGAAAGCGCCGTTACATTCGCGCTAGAGCGCGCGTCATGCGCCAACTACAGCCAGAAAGCAACTTCCATCATGTTTTGTATGACTCCGATCTGTTTTGGCGCATTCGAAGTGCATCGAATAACTTCAAGGTGACGCGTTCACGAACTCACAATTGGGATGCGCACGGGTTCAATCATCCACTTCCTACACTGAGGGCATCAGATGGAGCAGCACTCTTCACAACTTTCCGCGCGTCAATTCGAAGTTGCGCGACTTGCAGCGTGTGGCTATTCGAATCGGGAAATTGCTTCAGAATTGACGATTACGGAGCAGATCGTGAAAAACGTTCTGCATTCCGTCTTCGACAAGCTGGGTTTGTGGAACCGTGTAGAGCTCGCAAACCGCTTTTTAAACGAGGAGCCCGAGACCATTCTGGAGCAGAGCCGGCGTCGAATGGAGGCAGGGAGGCTGGAGCAAGTTTGCAAGCGCAAAATTCTCGACACCAAAGCCGAACAGGTCTTCGACGAGTTGGCTCAAGTTGCAGTTCGAGTGTTCGACGTCCCGGTGGCAATGGTCGCGTTAATTGATTCGAAGCGCGTTTGGTTCAAATCCAACATCGGCCTCGAAGTTTCCGAGGTGCCGCGGGAACTGACGATCTGCCATCACACCATTCAGCAATCGCAGGTTCTTGCGCTGGCCGATGCCCCTCAAGATTCGCGATTCGTCTGTAATCCGCTGATTCAAGAATTCGGCGTCCGTTTTTATGCGGCTGCGCCGATTCTTACCGATGATGGTTATGCGCTCGGCGTGGTGTGCATCGTCGATCGTGTGCCGCGCCAGTTCAGCGCATCTCAACTCTCAATTCTTACTTCGCTCGCGCGCATCGCGCTCGAACAAATCGATTTGCGCTCGAAACTGCTTGAAATGGAACCCGCCCGGAGTGAGCAAGACAACAGCGAAGCCGCAGCGGAGGGTTCTGCCTTTCACGCAGAGCAAACTGCCGCTTGAGCATGCGCTATATGCCCCGATTCAGTTCTCACCTGATACCGCGAAACAAATGGTGTACGCGAAACTCGAAATGCGATGCAATCCCAATTTCTTCACAGCTTCCTGTTCCATGTTTTCCCCATGTTTCCCGGAACAGGATGCCCCCAATGGCTGTCATCCTGAGGCCCTCATTTGGCCGAAGGACCTCCCGTGATTTGTGGGCCTTAATCGCCGCCGGTAGGGCTCTTTGGCCGGGAACCGTGCAGTTCTGCCGATTTGATGGAAAAAGGCAGATCACCGTCCCTGATTTACCCCATTGATTGTGAATACGACAACTGCCCTTCCGATGGGCAGGTTGAGGAGCACTGCATCGGCATGATCTCGCATCCAATGTCACAGAAGCCAACGCTTGCCATGCTGCTCCGATCTATGAACTGGACGAGACCTGTGGTGTTCGCGGCGCTGATCAGCGCCGGGATCGGAGCCACTCTGGCCGACAACGACAAGCACAACACCAAGAGCCCGGGCACCGAGGAGCGGCGTCTCATCATCCATTCGGGAACGCTGTTCACCAAGGACGGAGTGCCGATCAACCTCTCCGGCTTCGATTCCGAGATTGAATCAGGCAAGCCCGCTCAGGCCGGCGCCAACGGTGCCCCAAAGCAGATTGAAGATGTGATTGTTCGCTCGGGCAACGCCTTCATTCGCGCACAAGACTTGAGCAAGCTGCTGAAGACTCACATAAACCAAGACAAGCTCAACGATCTGGCACTGGAAACCGACGGCGACGAAATCAAAATTTCCGGCCACCTTAAGAAAGCGATCCCCCTCCACTTCGAGATCAAGGGACCAGTCAGCCTCACGCAGGCCGGTCTCATCGATCTGCACGAGGCGTCGATGAAAGTGGACAAGCTCCCCATGAAGGGCCTGGCGGATATTCTGGGCATGGACGCCAGCAAGGTTGTGGGAAAAGATCCCAAAAAAGGACTGCAAGCTACGAAAACCGATATCCTCATGGATCCCGCAGAGCTGTGGGGAATGTCCATCCATGGCAAGCTCACGACCGTCAAAGTCGTGAACAACGGCCTGATGCTGGTCTACGGCAGCGCGCCGACTCGCGAAAAGAAGATAGCCCACCTGAACCGAGGCAACTAACTCGAATGGCGGCTAAGAAGACCGCGCAGCAGAGAGAAACCATTCTTACGTGTTTCCCGATCGGGAACGTTCCGTCCTGTCCTCATGTTCGACGTGAAGACCTATTATCAAGTCGGCATTCAGTGATCGGTATAGATCAGGTACTTCTGCCGGACCCGCAGGAATTGTTGCAGATCCGGCTGATAGTCCTCGGCGATACACCGCGGATCTTTGCCGGACTTAAGCTCCGCCAAAGTCGACTCATTCCCCAGCAGCTCGATCAATCGAGCCAAGTTCCAATCCAAGTTCCGGCGCATCGAGAACGGACCGGTCAGTCACGATCATCTGCACCCCGCCCAGGCGCTGTCCGCCTAACTTGGCATCTTTGGCGGGTGTAAACCAGGTTGGCACGAATCGGACACCCGGGATTTCGCGTGCATTCAGATACTGCGCGAATTCCCGTGGGTTGATCCACGGCGCACCAAACACCTCGAACGGCGTATCGGTGCCGCGACCGACCGACACATTCGTATACTCCAAAATCCCGATCCCGGTGTACAGCGCGGCCTCATTCATATTCCGCATATTCGGCGATAGGTTGATCCAAACCAGACCGGTGGAATCGAACCAGTCGCTTCGCGTCCATCCCTTTACGGGAACCACGGTGAGCTTGGCGTTGATGTGGCGCTCGCTGTTAAACATCTTCGCCAACTCGCCCATCGTCATGCCATGTCGAATCGGTTCCGTCGTGTAATCGACAAAGCTGAGG
>Ga0134126_10000848_pt1 | contig 38725 bp, 28 predicted proteins | sample KB31752_FD_96881 | JGI IMG/M metagenome (GOLD analysis project Ga0134126, IMG submission 96881) | Terrestrial soil microbial communities with excess Nitrogen fertilizer from Kellogg Biological Station, Michigan, USA - KB3-175-2 | ecosystem: Environmental > Terrestrial > Soil > Unclassified ...
GTCAGATTCAGACGAGCTCGGCAGCGGCGCGGATGTCCCCCGGAATCGCCTCCAGCGATGCATCCGCCACCCTGCAGGTGATCCAACAGCAGCAGGACCAGGTGATTGCTGAGCTCAAGAACACGCCGGCAGCCGGCAGATTAGTCATTCATATCAGCGACGACATCGCGAGCTGGGCGGGGACCGCAGCCGACGTGGAAGTAAGGCGCGGAGATGAATTGAAAATTCCCAAGCGTCCTGGATTTGTACTGGTAAGCGGTCAGGTCTACAACGCATCCGCCATTACGTTTACTCCGAACAAGACCGCGAGATGGTATTTGCAGCGAGCCGGGGGCGCCACGGAGATTGCGAATCGCAAGGATGTCTTCGTGATTCGCGCGAATGGAGAGGTGATCGGACGGGGTTCGGGATCGTGGCATGACAAAGACGTCCTTTCCACGAAGCTTGACGCCGGAGATACGGTCGTCGTTCCGCAGAAAATCATCGGGGCTTCGCTGGTGTGGCGCAACCTTCTGGCCACGGCGCAGGTGGCCGCTTCGGTCGCTATCGCCGCCGCTGTGGTGGGGCTGTAGGCAGAGATGGAAACGCAGATCGAATCCGCAGTGGTCGAGACGCAGGTTCCAGGCGAGCATCAGATCCGTCGCGAGCCGGCGATCGCTCCAAACTGGCTTTGCAATTTGCGCATTCTCTGGGATCGACGGCGATTGCTGCTGCGCGCGACCGGCATCGCGTTCGCTGTGAGCGTGCTGGTTTCGTTGATTATTCCCAAGACCTACGAGTCCGAGGCACGAATTATGCCGCCGGAGGGCGCCGGATCAAGTTCTGCTCTGATTTCTGCCTTGGCCGGGCGCTCCCTTGAAGGGGAACTGCTCGGCGGTCTGGCTGCCGGCTTGATGGGAAGCCACAATAACGGAGCCTTATTTGTGGAGGTGCTCCGCAGCAGTAGCGTAACGGGGCGCCTGATTGACCGGTTCAATCTTCAACACGTCTACCACAAACGCTACCGGATTGACACCGCAAAAGTGCTCGCGCGCAAAACCACCATTACACAAGACAAGAAGAGCGGCATGATCTCTGTTTCGGTAAAAGATCATGACCCGCGGCGCGCGCGGGATATGGTTCAGGCGTATCTCGAAGAGTTGAACGTGGTGGTGAATCGTACGAGCACGTCTTCGGCGCACCAGGAGCGCGTGTTCATCGAAAAGAGATTGGCGTCGGTACGGTCGAACCTCGAACACGCGCAGGAAGCAATGAGCGAGTTCTCCAGCACGCATTCCACCATTGACCTGCGCGAGCAGACGAGAGCTACGGTGGAATCGGAGGCGAAGGTAAACGGCGAGCTAATTGCAGCCCAGGGTGAATTGGAATCTCTGCAACAAATTTATGGCGACGGTAACGTGCGAGTCCGGGCAGCCGAGGCAAGAATCGGATCGTTCAAGAGGGAATTGAACAGGATGGGCGGCTCAGCCGCTCCGTTGGCCAGTCAGGACGATCCGGCGGCAGAAGTCTCGGCGAAGCCGATCAGCGCCGAATCGTACCTTCCGCTCAGGCAGGTTCCGCGGCTCGCGGTGCCATATGCCAACCTTTTTCGGGAAGTACGCGTGCAGGAAACTGTCTACGATCTGCTTACGCAACAGTATGAGATTGCTCGCATACAGGAAGCGAAAGATGTTCCAGCCGTGAGCGTGATCGATGCGCCTGGAATTCCCGAGAAGAAATCGTTTCCGCCGCGAGCGATTTTGACACTGGCGCTCACATTCGGATTCATCGTTCTTTTCTCGGCGTTTTTGATTGCGAGACATTCCTGGCTGGCATTGGATACGGATGATCCGCGCCGGGCGTTTGCGGCAGAAGTCGCGCGGACGACCTCAGGCGTGTTGGGCCGGCCTCTCCGGCGGGTGAGGAGATCGGCGTGATGAATCATCGAAACCTCGAATTGCCGGAGGTCGGCGCGCTTGCCAGGCAGCCGATACCCGCAACTCTAAGCCTGGAGAGGAGCACGTCCTCTCTGGGGCTGGCAGCGGGATGCTTCTTTTCAGTCCGCACTATATTTGTGCTGGTTTCTGCGCGATGGCTGGATGGGGGCACGCAACCCGGGGTGTTCACAACCTTCGCGATTGCCGTGATCCTGATGATGGCTGTTTGTCTCAATGCATTCGGCAGCGGGTCGAAGCCGGTTGGCTGGATGTGGAATTTGGCTACCTTCCGCGGGGTTGCGGCCTACCTCGCCTTTTCAGGATGCAGTTTGCTCTGGAGCGCCACGGTGTCGCGGATTGGATCAGGTCTCTACTGGGGCGCCCTGGTATTGGATGTCGCAATCGTGTGCCTGGTGTGTAGAGGCGCGGGAATCGTTAGGGGAGTGCACTCAATCATGAGGGGATTCATCGCCGGATCGTGCCTCTTGGCAGCGGTCGCATGGCTTATGCCGGCTGCGGAAGACCTTCGTCTCGGAAATCTGGACTATTTCAACACGAATCAGATCGGGAATCTCTGCGCACTTTCCGTCCTGTTGTGTTGCGTCCTTGAAAGCCGGAACGACGGCAGATGGCGGATCCCCTCGGCGTTTCTGACGCTGACACTATTCAGAAGCCTGAGCAAAACTACGCTTGTGGCGTTCCTTGTGGCCCAGGGCTACAGGCTGTTGCGGGATGCTGGCCTGAGCCGCCGTAAGAAGTTGCTCATCATCCTCGGTACGGTCGTGTTGGTCGTTTCGTTCTGGGGCCTGATCGATGCCTATTACGGGGTTTACACCACTTCGGGGGATCAGGCGGAGACGCTTACCGGCCGAACTGCCATCTGGGCGTGGACATTAAATGCGGCCGTTGACAAGCCCGTTGTGGGAAACGGTATCGACGCGATGTGGAAGGTCGCGCCGCCATTTGGGGGCGAGATGTTCGAAGCACGGCATGCGGAGAATGAACTCCTGCAGCAGTTCTTTGCATATGGCGCGATCGGGGTCGCAATGCTGGCGGCAATCTATGGCGCCCTTTGGGGCAGCTTCCGGCGTGTCGCAGATCGCTCGGAACGAGCCGCATTCATGGCTCTCTTATTGTTTGTCCTCGTCCGCGGCTTTGCTGAAGCAGAGCCATTCGATCTTTTGCTTCCGCTGTGGATGATTACTGCAGTCTCGCTCCTTCTGGGCGCGTCACTCCGCCGTATTCAACAGAACGCTCGGCCGGAAACGGAATTGCGGATCCTGGTCAACTGCGCCGACTGAAGGAGAATTGACGTGAAAGTGGTGATCGCCGCAGTTTCGGCTCCGATACACATGAATGGCGTATCCCGTCACGCGGCGAGTCTTGCCGGGGCGCTGCTGCAGACAAGCGCCGTCTCCCAGGTTCATTTTGTGGCCGGCATGTGGCAGAAAGAGATGTTCCGGCAGACATGCGAATTGAGCGACCCGCGCCTGCACCTGCATTTCGTCAACCTTGTAGATGCGAACATTAGCCGGCTTGTCTGGTATTACCGGGAATTGCCGCATGTTGCCGCGCAACTGGAAGCGGATGTCGTTCACTTCGCCTATCCCGCACCGGTGCGGTCGGCGGCATTCCGATGCGCAACGGTGCTGAGCCTGCACGATCTGTATCCATTCGATATTCCCGAAAACTTTGGCAGGCTGAGTCGCCCGGTTACGCAAGTGTTGATGCGACGTTGCATCAAGAGGGTGGACGCAGTTGCGTGCGTATCGGAAGCGACGAAAGCCCGTTTGGAACACTGGTTTCCCGCCGAGGCGCGGAAGGCGATTACGATTCCCAACGTGGTGGAGCGCGGTCGATCCAACCGCATCGATCGTTTTGCCGCAATTCCAGACGATAAAACGTTCTTCCTGTGCGTCGCCCAGCACCGGTCGAACAAAAACGTTCCACTGGCCATCCGGGTCTTTGGACGCATTCTGCGCAAGCGCATGATCCCTTGCAGCTCACAGCTTGTCGTAGTGGGAATAGAGGGACCTGATACCCGGGCCATTCACGCGGAGATAAAGGAACTGAAATTGGAAGCGAATGTGCTCCTCCTGAGCGGATTGAGCGATGCGGAGCTGCAATGGTGCTATCGCCATTGCCGCCTCTTGCTGGCGCCTTCGCGGATCGAAGGATTCGGCCTCCCCATCGGCGAAGCTCTGCTCGCCGGTTGCCCGGTCGTGTGCTCCCAGATTCCCGCCTTCAGAGAGATTGGGGCAGATATGTGCCATTACGTCACTTGGGGGGAGGGGCTTCTACAAGGCTATGAAAATGCCATTCGGACAGTCCTGGAATCTCCTCGGCCCAACCCGGTCTCGCTTCCGGAATTCTCATCGCGTGCCATTGGTAACAAGTACATGGGGCTGTACGAATCATTGGCCTGTTCGGGCATATCGGAATTCTGGTATGCTACGGCAACTCGAAACTGAGACCGCCGGATCACGCATGCGTCAGCGCATCAAGTCGACGGTGTCGGAATGTAAGCGGATTGTCATTTGTGGAATGGATTCCGCAGTCTGCAAAACAATCGAGGGAGAATGAAGCATGATCAAGGATGTGGAAGTTGAGCCTGGCGAATCAAGGGATGTGCCAGCCGTCCAGGAACTTGGGACAATCCTTGTCGTGGAGGATGATCCGCGAATGCAGCGAGTGCTGCAGCGCATGTTTGCCGCGGAGCAATATGAGGTGCTGACGGCGGGCGATGGCCAGGCGGCCCTGGATCTATTTCGCACCAGGAAGCCATTGGCAGTAGTTCTGGACCTCATCCTTCCTCACATCTCGGGTCGTGAATTGTGTCAGAAATTCAAAGCCATTTCGCCGGAGACACCGGTGATTGTGGTGAGTGCCATTTCAGAAGTTGTGGATAAGGTATTGCTTCTCGAACTCGGCGCAGACGATTATGTCACCAAGCCATTCAGCCCTCGCGAATTAATGGCGCGGGTGCAGGCCGCGATCCGGCGCCGGCGCCGTCCCGCCACTTCGAGCACGTATCGCTTTGCCGATTGCGAGATCGATTTCAAGAAAATGACGGTGGTGCGAAGCGGACAGCCGATTACCCTTACATCGCATGAGTTCAAGCTTTTGAAATTCTTCACCGACAATGCGGAACGTGTGCTGAGCCGCGAAGAACTGCTCAATGAGGTATGGGGATATAACTGCTATCCGACGACGCGGACTGTGGATAACCAGATGCTCAAGCTGCGCCAGAAACTTGAGCCCGATCCAGCCAATCCTCGCCACCTGCTGACGATCTATGGAGCCGGGTACAAGTTCGTCCCGTAACCCGATGGCGGAGGGAAGTTCTCCAATCAATTCTGTGCCCCTTGCCGGGTCGTCGCAGAGCGACCGGGGTGTGAAGACACGCGGTCTGCTGATTCTTGCGATGGCAGTCATCACGACGGGAACTACCTTCGTGAGCCTGCTGGCCATTCGGCGTCCGCTGCAACGGCTGATTGTAGACAACATCTCGTCTGACCTTCTTCACTCCGTCGCCACCTTTGAAAATGTCCGTTCACAACGTGCGGTGCAGCTCGACCGGGAGAATGCGCTGCTCGCGGATCTGCCCAGCCTGAAGGCGCTGATGACCACCAGCGACGAGCGGACGATTGCCGACGGCGCCGTGGAATTCTGGAAGACCAGCGGAAATGACATGTTCGCGCTGGCGGACCGGAACGGCCAAATCATGGCCGCGTTCGTCTCCGGCGGAGTCGCGGATTCGACATTTCGAGACAATCTGCGAGACTTTTTGGCAGGCCGGCAGGGCTCCTATTTCGTAAGCGGCCGGAGTCTCTTCGGATGTTCGGTGCTGCCGCTCTATTTCGGGAATTCATCTGAAGGCACAATCCTTGGATACGTCATCAGCGGATTCGCGATCGATCATGCGGCGGTAGAACAACTGAGCCGCGCAACGAACGTGGATGCTGCTTTTATCAGCAGGGGACGGCTTCTGGCCAGCTCTCTGGCGCCGCAATACGAGGACAATCTCTCTTCCATATCGCCCTCCCAGGCGCGGCCGGGAACTTTCACGGTCATGCTGGCAGGCGATCAGTTTCTGGCGGTCTCCCGCGATCTTGCCACAAATCCAGCCGCACCCATCACCCTGATCGAACTCAAATCGCTGGATCAGGAAGAGCGCGCGATTCGTGAAATCAATCGTCTTGTATTGCTTGCAGGTTTGCTGGCATTGCTGCTCGGTACTCTCTTAATGATCGTGCTGTCTCGATTTGTAACCCGTCCGCTGGAACAACTTGCGGCTGGCGTCCGCGCTTTCGCCAGCGGAGACAGCGCGCATCTGTTGCCGTATCGCGGCACGCGAGAAGTGCGCGAGCTGAGCGCAGCATTCGGCGGAATGCGCCGGGAAATCGTGAATGCGAATCAGGCCCTGCTCGAATCGGAGCGGCTGGCCACCATCGGCCGCATGGCAAGCTCCGTGTCTCACGATCTTCGCCATTACCTCGCAGCGGTTTACGCGAACTCGGAGTTTCTCGCTTCCGGCAGGCTTCCGGAATCGGAGCGGAATGAGATCCTCGCGGAGATCCGGACCGCCGTAAATGGTACGACCGAGTTGCTTGAATCCCTCTTGATGTTCAGCCGCACAGGTTCCGGAGCCCGGCGGAGTCAGCATTCAATCGCCGCACTCGTTGAGAAAGCCGTCAGTATGGTGCGCGCGCATCCAGATGCCGCTGGGGTGACAATATCGGCAGACCCGGGCGACCCCTCGGAAACCGAGATCCTGGCAGACGGAAAGCAAATTGAACGCGCAGTTTACAACCTGCTGTTAAATGGATGTCAGGCGCCACACCTCTCCGGAATTGTGCCCGCAGTTTCAGTCAGCGTGGTCGCCAATGAGGAGTTTGTCCAGATCGACGTCATCGATAACGGAGACGGCATCCCTGCGAGCGTCCGGGATACGCTGTTTGAGCCGTTCGTCAGTGAAGGCAAACATAAGGGCTCGGGGTTGGGCTTAACCCTGACGCAAAGCATCGCGGCCGATCACGGTGGTGGCGTAGTTCTGCTGAGCAGCGTGCCTGGCGAGACGGTGTTCCGAATGTGCGTTAGGCGCGGCAAATCGCCCGGATCATCAGCCGTTGCCGGCCACGCTCGGGTGGGGGAGAGGTGAATCGCATGCGCGTGGGAAGACAATGGAACTGGACAACAATTCGGAAAGCGGTAGCTGTGCCAGGATTCGTTCTATTCTCCCCAATCGGCGCGTCTCTTTGCCAGGCCCCGCAGCCCACGCCTGACATGCAAGAGCAGGTTCGGCGCCTGACGGATGCGATCAATCGTGTGCAAAGCCAGATTGACCAGGCGCAGCGTGAGCTTGGCGATCTGAAGACGCAATTGACCGCCTTGCGGCCACCCGCTGAAGCTTCTCGGCCCGTGGCGGAGGGGCAGCGGGGCAATCCCGATGCCGCGGAGCTTTCGGCGGCGGTGGCGGGAATCCGCGACAGCCAATCGATTCACGATACCCAGATTGCGACTCTGGAGCAGACGAAGGTTGAGAGTGAATCCAAGTATCCGCTTAAGCTCAGCGGGCTAATTCTGATGACCGGATTCGTCAACACCCGAAGAGTGGATGCCGCGCAGAGCCCCACGATTGCGTTGGACGGGGCCGGATCGACCGCTTCCACTGTACGCCAGACGATTCTCGGCATCGACGGGCGCGGGCCGCACCTCTTTGGAGCCAGCAGCCACGCCGACCTGCGGCTGGATTTTGATGCCGGTGCAAGTGGCGGAGTGTACGCCGGCGACAATGCGCCTGGCGTGGTTCGGATGCGAACGGCCCACGCGGAACTCGCCTGGGACCGCACCAAGGCATTCTTCTCTTTCGATCGAGCCCTTCTCAACCCTGATAACCCCGCGTCTCTCACCGCGGTAGCTACCCCCGCACTTGCGTGGTCAGGGAATCTTTGGGAGTGGAATCCACAGATAGGTGTATCCCGCGACCTGATCGAAGGCCGTGCCGCGAGTCTCCGCGTCGAAGGTGCGCTCATTGATGTCATGGATTCACCTTCGCTCTATACCAATGCGCTGAACGGGACCTACTTACCTCCGGGCACCGCTGAGCTGTCGCGCTGGCCGGGCCTTCAGGGACGCATTGCCGCGGTGAGTGGGGATCCTGAGCGTGGGTTTCATCTCGGGTTGAGCGGTTTCTTCGCTCCGCATCGTGTTCCCCAGGTGAAGAAGTTCAATTCGTGGGCAGGCGCGCTCGACTTCAATTTGCCGCTCTCTCGGTTCACCCAACTCACGGCGAGCGCGTACCGGGGACAAGCACTCGGCGGCCTGGGCGGCGGCGCTTACAAAGACTATGTGGCGCGCACCTACCAGGGAGAGCTGTATTTTCGTGCTCTCGATGACTCCGGCGGATGGATACAGTGGAAACAGCGGGCTGGAGAACGGATCGAGTTCAATGAGGCATTCGGAATCGATAACGTCCCGGCGCATCAACTACGCCCGTTCGTGATGCCTTACTCGGCGAGCTACTTGACCTTGGCTCGTAATCGTACCATCACAGCCAACGCGATCTACAGCCCCAGCGCGTATCTCTTATTTTCACTGGAATACCGGCGGCTTGCCTCTTCATACGTCACTTTTCCAACTCAGTTCAGCGACATCATCGGCCTCGCCGCAGGTTACAAATTTTGAGCGACTATATGAGCAGCAAGAGCCGGTTGTCGCGAATCGTGTGGTCTGCGCTCGCATTGCTTCCGCTGTTCTCCGCTGCACAGGCGCCCTCCCCGGCAACGAGCGAAGTTCATGTGCGCATTCAGCTTCCTGCCGCACTGCGCAAGGGTCATGCTCCGGCCGCCGTTGTATGGCTTGACCCCGTAGACAAATCGAGTGAGCTGCATCCTGCCACACCCGGCCACTTCACCTTGCTCCAGAAGAACAGGACGTTCTCCCCGCACCTGCTGGTTGTCCCCGCTGGCAGTGTGGTGTCTTTTCCTAACGCCGACCCGTTCTTTCATAATGTGTTCTCGTTCTTCAATGGCAAGCGATTTGATCTTGGCCTCTATGAGGCCGGCACTTCAAAGGAAGTTGTCTTTTCTCGCGAAGGCGTTTCGTATATCTTCTGCAACATTCATCCCGGGATGAGCGCGGTGGTCGTGGCGCTTGCAACGCCGTTGTACGGAACGGCCGACGCCTCGGAGAAGGTCAACATCCGCGATGTCCCGCCAGGGGATTACTCGCTCCACGTCTGGGTTGAGGGATTCATGCAGCCCGCGCTCGATCGGATGACGAAAAGGGTCGAGGTTCGGTCCACGGGGACGAACACGTTTGTGCTGGATGCAACAGGCGCGCCTCGGCAGCCGGCTCAGCATCTCAACAAGTTCGGACAGCCTTATGATCGGGAGACGAGCCCTCCCTATTGAACTGGCCGTGCACGGCAAATCGTCTTGACTGGGTATTGCCTCATTCCCGTGAGTTGGAGGGCAATGTGCCACAAGAACGCGGTGTTCTTCACGTTGCGCCGCCACAGGCGTTTGGGATCCTGCACGAGTCGATGAAGCCAGTTGAATCCCGCCCGTTTTATCCAGGCGGGGCACTCGCGAATTTGGCCGGTGTGGAAATCGAACGCCGCGCCCACGCCGAAATGCAGGCGTGCACTCAGGAGAGGAAGCATGCGCCGCATCCAGAGTTCCTGTCGAGGTGTGCTGATTCCCACCCAGATGATGTCCGGCTCACACGCATTGATCCGGGACGCTACGGCGCATTCTTCCTCCGGGGTGAGTTCTCTGTATGGCGGAGTATACGTGCCCGCGACCCGAATCCAGGGAAACTGCCGCAGCATGGTTGCGGCCAGTTCCTCGGCAATGCCCGGTTTCCCTCCATAAAAGAAATGCGAGTACTCCGAGAACTCCCTGCGACGAAAGACCTCTCGCATCAGCGCTGGCCCGATCACGTGGTCAATCGCGCGAAATCCCTGGATCCGGCCAACCCACACCGTCGGTGTCCCATCCGGTACGTTCATGAGCGACGCCGCGAATGCATCCGCGACTGCAGCATTCCGCAGCGATTCGAGAATGCCATGCACTCCAGTTGCGCAGACGTAACCCTTGACTCCGCTGCCGAGGTGGCGGGAAATGACTCCGATTGCGCTCTCCATATTCACGGCAGAGATCGGGACGCCAAGCAGGTTGGCGCAAAGAGGCTTGCCTCCAGAATCCATGATTCGCTCAGCAGGCGTCGCATTGCCGGGCGTTGCGATGGCGTCGAATGAATTCTGCATTGTGCCTCCTGCGAATCAGGGTGCGATATGTCACGAGCATCGCTGCGCGCGCATCCGGCTCCTGTTAGCCATGCATCAGAACGCCAGGTTCACTGCTATGGCGCTCCCCTCCATCGTCCGGGTTTTCAGAACGCTCCACGGCAGATGGAAGAGTAAAGAACAGACAAGCCGCTGCGATGGCGGCCGCCGCGTTGGCAAACAGCACTGGACGGTAGCCGAAGCTGACGATGCAGGTTCCCGTTACTGCCGCTGTCGCGGCCTGGCAGAGCGCGCCGCTTAAATTCTGCAGAGCGGAGGCTGTGCTCCTCTCCGCCTCCGGGATTCTGCTCATCAAAAGGTTATAAATCCCCGGTCCGCACATGAATTGCAGTGCGTTATACGCAAGGTAAAAGCACACGACCGGAGCCACTGCATTGCCGGCTCCAATCAGCACAAGGAAGATAGCAGTGCCGACTTGTGCGATGGCGATTCCTCTTCCCAACCCAGCTCGCCGAAGCAGAAGCGGAGCGGCAAGAACGGCTGTGAACTGCACGAGCTGAGAAGCGGAGAACACCATTCCCAGTTTCCCCAGCGGAATCTTGCAGACCTGCTGCAGATAGATCGCTCCGAACACAGGGAAGGATCCAGTAACCACGTTCCACAGCACGAATGGCGGCAGAAAGCGGCGCAGGAATGGATGGAAGAAACGAATGCGTTGACCGCTGGGCGGAAGTCGATGCGCCAACCTCAGTTTCGACAGGGGAGAGGCGCCAATCAAAACCATTCCGCAGGCGATCAGAAGAACGGTGCGAATGCCGCCGACGATGGATGCATGCACTCTCCCGGCATGCAACAGCTCGGGGACATAGCCGCCAAACACGCCGGCGAATGCGCCCACGCCGATTCCCGTTGCAAACATGACGCTGAATCCCGACGTCCGGTTGCGCTCGGTACAGAGCTTTGCCACTGTTGGCGAAAAGCAGATGGGCCAGCAGCACATCGCCATTCCCGTGGCGAACGCAAGGGCTAATTGCGCAGGTTCCCAAATGATCAAAACCCTCAGCGTGCATAGCAAGGGGGCACAAATGAACGAGAACAGCAGCAAGGGTCGAAGACCATACCGGCGCGCGAGAAAGGTGGCCGGAAGAGTTCCTGCGACATTTCCCAGCGTGAATAAGGCCATGATCTGCCCAACGGCTCTCTCGTTGAATTGCAGATCCGTCAGGTACAGATTGAAAAGAAAGAAGAACAGCCCGAAGCCAAAGTCAAAAAAGAAGGCAGCCGTAAAGAAGGTCCAGAAGTCGGAGCCGAAATGACCGGTGATCCGCCTCAACGGATCCGCAAGCGTCGATCGCCAGGATCGTGAGGCGTCCCGGATCGTCATTTGCTTTCTCGGGCAAGACGTTCGAGTCTCTCCACAGCCCAGTCCAGATCGTTGTACCTCAGTTCATAGGCACCCACGCGCAGCAGATGATCGATAGCCTGAGCATGCTCGGGAGCCCGATACGCCATGCAGTGAACGCGCTGCATCATGTACATCCGTGCCACGGCGGTGGGGAAGACAACCAGTTCCTGGGTTCTGACGCCGCGGTTGAGAAATACGATGTGACGAACGATGGCGGTGCTCGAAGCCGTGATGACCGGATTTTCGTTGGTCGGAAATTCGATCGACGGCTTTCCCACGCCGGCACGTTGCATAATCCCGTAGCCGCGCAATTCCGAAAAAAGACGTTCAGCGGTCGGGCGGAAGCGCACCTGGCCGGAATTGCCCACAACAAGCCGATCGTCACGGCCATGAACCAGGTAGCTGCCATCGTCCGCCACATAGGTCCAACCCGCGCGAGCGCAAGCGTAAGCTAGCGTAGACTTGCCCGCGCCCGAGTCGCCGCACAAGAGGACGCCCGCTCCATCAAGTGAGACACACCCCGCGTGGATCGCCGTTGCAAGACGGCTCCCGATGGCGCACATGGCGGTGGAATCGAGAAAGAAATATCGAAAATAGTCTCCATGTTCCAGCGTGGCGTTGGTCACCCACAGCAGCGCATATCCGTGCGAAGGGTCGCTGATTGCGAAGTTTTCACCGTCCGCGATATTCGTGATCAGGTGATCCCGTATGCGGCACACCGGCGTCGGCGGACATACATGAGAGTCCGTGGACGTAACGCCTACGTTGATCTCAACCGGTTCGTGATCAAACAGCTTTGAGAACTTGCCCCAATTCTGTCTCGCCGCATCCAGAACCGCGGTGGAGTTCGTCACCACAGTCACTGGAAATCCAAGCGGAAAGTATGTTTCCCGGAACGGAAACTTCGCGTGCGCCAGCACCGGGTCTCCGAACTCGACGGGGTCGGCCCGCAGCCACGCCGACTTCAATTGTTCTGTACTCAACAGATCAACGGATTCGGCGGGGGCCGTCTGCAGGGAACTCTCCATGAAAGCCTCTCTATCCTCAGAACTGGTATTTCAACGCGACTTGAATGATGCGCGGGTTATTGGACTTTTGAAGAATCTTTCCGAACGCAGGACCGAAATTCACGATGTTAATTGGATTCACGAAGTTCGGCGTGTTGGTCAGGTTGAAGAACTCCGCACGCAGGTGCACGCTGTGCGACTCTGATATTGGAATCGAGCGCTCCAGCGCCATGTCGATATCCCGCTGGCCGGGCCCGCGTACCATGCCAACGCCACTGTTGCCGAAATCCGTATCATCCGGGCTGGTGCCGTTCGGCGCTTCCGGCGCATTGGTGAACGCCGCGGAGTTCAGATAAGTTCCCTGGATCCGTGAATACAACGACCCGGAAGTCGTGGCTCGTGCGCCGCTCAATTGCGCCCGGTTCTCGAACGGATAATTCCCATAAACCGCACCCGCGCCGAAATCGAGTATTGTGATCGGCGTTCCAGATTGCGCAACTAGAATCCCCGATGCCTGCCAGTTCGAAGTCACATGACGCATAAACGCCGACATATTCTTGGCGCCGGGCAAATCGTAAGTGAAGCTGAGCACACCTCGATGAGTTCGATCGAAATCCGTCGGGCCGTAGCTCTGTCGCGGATCGTTCTGGTTGTTCGTCAGCAGCCACAGTTCGAACACCTGGCTTCCCGACGATCCGCTGGTTTCGTCCAGGCTCCTCGACCAGGTATAGCTGCCCAGGAACTGTAGCCCGTGGCTCATCCGCCTGGTCACACTGGCCTGAAGTGCGTTGTAATTCGAGTCATACGCGGTCTGGCACTCAAGCGAACCCGGCGCGATGCCCTGGTAAGGAACTCGCTGCACCACGTTCGCCACAGTGTTCGCCGTCGTTCCATTCACGGGCGCATTGGGGCTTGCGAGCAGACTCTGGTTGAACTCGGAGCATCCCGCCACGTGCAGAGTTCGCGTACCCACGTAGCCAACCTCCGCAAGCGAGTTCCACCCCAATCCGACTTGCGCGTTGAGGTTGTATTCCTCCGTGTAAGGATCGGTCATGTGGGTAGACAGGCCAACCACCGTGGGCCCGCCGCCCTGTATGCGAGGCAGAAAAATTGGATAGCTCGATTGCGCCGGCAGCAATGGGCTGAACGGCTCTTGCAGGCTCGCGCCGCCATTCTGCGATCCTGAAAAGAATTGGCTCGTAGAGAAGGGCGGCTGTCCCACCAGATTTTCCGCGAGGCCGCCGGAGAGGCGATCGAAATAGATCCCGTAGCCTCCGCGCAATACAACCTCTGGATGCTGTCCAATGCGATAGGCGAAACCCACCCGCGGAGAGGCATCGACGTACCGTGTTGGCCAGAGCCCGCGCATTCCTGACTGCTTCACTCCCGTCGGAACTGACCCAGGGAAATTGGAGGACACCACAAAGCCGCTTAGGCTGCCGTCGCCAGGCACGCTGAGAGTCGCAATGGTCGGGTCAAAGGTGACCAGCCGTCCATGAACTTCCGATGGCGGTCCGAAAATTTCATAACGCAATCCCACATTCACCGTCAGCGCGGGAGTGAGCTTCACATCATCCTGAATGAACGCGGCCACGTCCGTATAACGTTCGTCTTTGCGAAATATCCCGGAACTGCCGCCGCTCGACGTCACGTTGCTCAACCCATCCGGGCTTCCGTTTTGCTGCGCGCTCTGGCCCAGGAGAAAGTCGCTGAAGGTACGAATGTCGAGCAGTCCGTCCGCGGAGAATGGCGCGTTGACCATCACCTGGTGCCGCTTCACTTCGGCGCCCATCCGGATGGAGTGCCTGCGCCGTGTGAGTGAGAACATGTCCTGCGCAATAAAACTGTTCGTCCTTTGCGTTTGCGACGGAGTTCCCGCATCCCCAATCGTGAACAGGCCGTCCACTGTGATTCCCGGCGCCGGAATACCTGCCCCGGAGAGACCCGTAGGCGATTGCGTTCCCAAGTGGGTGGCGGCGATCGGATTGGCAACTGCGGAAATTCCGTCGAAACGCATGTAGCCCAAGCGCCCTACATTCACAAGGTTCGAATTCACCACGTGGGTGTCAGACAAAACCGCCATTACATTCTTGTCAACTTCGTTCGTGCCCCAACCAGGCACGTTTGCCGCGTTGGGTGAAAATGGCTGGGTTGTGGGCGCGCGCGAATAGAAAATGCGCGCTGACAGAGTGTTCTTCACAGATATCGTCTGATCGAAATTGCCCGTGTATTGATCTTCGTTGTATTTCGCCGGAATCGCGTATACCGACTCACCGATCGGGATCTGCGATGGGTCAGACGCAAGAAGAATTTGCGGACTTGGAATCGCAAATTGCCCGTTGGCAAATTTGTAGTTGAGTAGCTTCAGGGCAACAGGGTTGATGTTCGAACCGTCGCAAGCCACCTGGGTTCCTCCCGCGAACGTCGGAAACGCGCAAAACTGCGCGCCCACCGTTGCTGCGGAACGGTCAGATGTTAACTGTGGCAGCACTGCGATCGTTTCGTTTCCTTCGCCATTGCTCGACCGCAATCCCTGATATGCCACAAAGAAAAATGTCTTGTCGCGCAAGATGGGCCCGCCCAGTGCTCCGCCGTACACGTTCTGCTTCAGCACTGGCTGCGGCTGTCCCGCCATCTTTGAGAAAAAGTCATTCGCATTCAGCAGATCGTTGCGCAGGAACTCCCATGCCGTCCCGTGAAACCGATTGCTCCCCGCCTTGCTGACCACGTCGACGTTCGCGCCGGTTCCGCGGCCATAGGTCGCGTCATAGCTTCCCGTCTGAACCTTGAACTCCTCGATCGTGTCCGGCGCCGGCACTGCGACTCCGACTTCTTCCCCGTCTCCTGAGGCGGAGTTCTGCGCCAGGTTGTTCGCGTCCACGCCATTGAACTGAATGTTGTTGGCAGTTGGCTTTCCGCCATTCGCCGTCACGTCCTGCGTGCCCCGTCCCAGCATCGTCGCGTCAGGCAGGCTGACCACCACGCCCGGCGACAGGGAAAGTATCTGCGTAAAGTTCCGGTTCGAAAGCGGCAGTGCCTGGATTGCCTGATCATCGACCGCCCGGCCCAGCGCTGAACTTTCCACACTCGCAATATCCTGATCGGCGTTTACTTCAATGCTGGTCTTCGCACTGGCAACATGCAGATGAAAATCGACAGAACTGGTCTCGCTCACCACCACGGAGATCGCTTCCGATTTAGTCTCCGCAAACCCGTCTGCGTTGACTGAAGCGACATAATCTCCAGGGGCGAGCAGGGGAATCCGGAACGTTCCCGCGACATCGCTGAAGACTATTCGCACGGCATGCGTGCCCTGGTTCTCAAGCGTCACCGTGGCGTGTGCAACAGCGTGGCCCGTTGGATCATAGATGGTCCCGCTCACCGCGCCCGTGCCCGGCGCCTGTGCGGCAGCAAGCCCGCTCAGGAGCAGAGCGCAGAATAAAATCAGGCATTTCCAGCAATTCTTCGTATTCATCGGGTTTACCCCTGTTTCTGGTCTGTCACTTGGCGCAAGAATACGAATAAGTCAAATACTCCCTTGTCAGTAACATGTCTTTGCTTTGTCATTTCCGGCACGCCGCAACGGGCTGTGCCTTGTTGCCACACAGGCAAAGTCTTCTGGAAATTCGCTTTCGATGAAAAAAAGTCACCGGCCGGGCCCGGGCGGGCGCGTTCTTTTCCGCTCTTCACAGCGTGAGCGGCTCGCAGGCAGAGGGCTGGCTGCACATTCCGTGGAAGTGGCTCTGCTGCGCGGTGGCTCGCGAGCTTATGTGACTCGGATGTAGGAGAGTCGGACCCTGCAAGGGTCGTCCATCAAGCTGGAATATGTATCACCCGCCGGTGAGAAGACAACTCGGACGCGGTAAGTATCGCGTGCCGGTTCGCGTTCGACCTCTTCCTTCAGGCGGCGATCTCTCGCGATCGCCTGCGGAAAGTCTTCACATCTCGCGCCAGCCCAACCAGGCGCAGCACAAGGATTCCGTACCAGTTCATATCGATTTCGTACCAGGCCAGGCCGTGGCGCGCCGATTGGGGATGAGCGTGATGGTTGTTGTGCCAGCCCTCCCCAAACGTCAGCAGAGCTACCCAGAAACTGTTCTTCGAATCGTCATGCGTAGCGAAACGCTGCCGCCCCCACATGTGCGTGGCAGAATTCACCAGCCACGTGGAATGCAGCCCGAGCACCGTGCGGAAGAAGATGCCCCACAGCAAGAACCGCCAGCCTCCAAAGGCGAAGATCGCCAGCCCAAGCACCGTGATCGGAACCCAATGCCAGCGGCTGATCCATGCGTGAAATCTATCCTTGCGGAGTTCCGGAACGTAGGGCAGCAACTCACTCGCGTTGTGTCGCATGGTGCGGCCAGTGAGAATCCAGCCCATGTGCGCCCAGAAACTGCCGTCCCGCGGAGAATGCGGATCGCCTTCCTTGTCAGCGTTCTGGTGATGCTGGCGATGTGTGGCCACCCAGAAAATCGGGCCGCCTTCAAGTGCCAGCGTGCCGCAGATCGTCAGAACGTATTCCACCCACTTCGGAGTCTTATAACCTCGGTGAGTCAGCAGGCGATGGTAGCCCATGCCAATGCCCAGGCTTCCTGTCACCCACCACAGCACAATCGCCAGCAGAAGGGCTTTCCAGCTAAAGAAGAACACCGCCGCGATTGCCCCAATGTGAAACGCCACCATAAACGATGTCGTCATCCACACAATGGGCTGGGTGAATGTCCTGTCCTTCCTGAAGCGTCCTGCTATCTTCACGCGTCTCCCTTCAAGTCAGACCTGCCCTGAGCGCACAAGAAGAGCCTCTCACTGGCAATGCCCTTGAGTCGCTCTGCCTGAGTGGACTGCGTTTCTGCTCGCTCCATCGCTGCGTTCCTCAGTGGGGCTATCTTAGCGGATTCGGCGCGTCATTTCACCCACACTTCCGCTTTTCCGCCTTCCACCTGCCGCGCATGAAACATTCCTATCGTGTTGTTGCTCCAGATCGGAAGGCCCGTGCGGCCAACCACGATCACCCCTCCCTCGCCTCCAGGCAGTGCCGGAAGATCGCGATGGATCAGTTGATCGGCGGCCTCTTGTGGCATCTTGCCCTGCCGGCACAATTCACCAACCGTGTGCGTCAGTGACAACCGTATGAAATACTCGCCCACGCCCGTGCCGGAAACAGCGCAGCCGCGATCGTCGGCATAGGTGCCGGCGCCCAGGATCGGCGAGTCCCCAATGCGTCCCGGCAGTTTGCCCTGCATCCCCCCGGTGGATGTCGCGGCCGCGAGGTGCCCCTCGCTGTCGCGCGCCACTGCGCCCACGGTCCCAAACGCGTGCGAAAACTGGATTCCATCACCCACGCGCGCACTCCCGCCTGGCTTCGTGGCAGGCGCGGCAGGCGCCCCTTCCGGCCGCGGTGGAATGGCCCTTCCGCTCTTGCGCATCACGTCTTCAAACTCCTTCCACCGCATTTCGGTGAAGAAATAGCTGGGCGGCTCCTGCTCCAACCCGTGTTGTTTTGAGAATGCGTCCGCTCCCGGTCCTGCCATCAGCACATACGGCGTGTGCTCCATCACGGCTCTCGCCAACTGAATCGGGTGCCGCGTGTAGTGCACGCTCGCCACGCCCGCTCCGGCGCGATCTGCCCCGTTCATGATCGACGCATCCATCTCGTTGCTGGCGTCGGCGGCAAATGCCGCGCCCCGCCCGGCGTTGAAGAGTGGATCGTCTTCAAGCACCTCCACGGCAGCCTCTGCCGCGTCCATCGCCGTGCCATGCTTTTCCAGCACCGCTGCGCCGGCGGCAAGCGCCTTCCCCAGCGACCCGCGATACGCATTCGCCGTTGGTTGGTCCATGCTCAGCCACTCGGCCTCGCCCGCCCCGCCGTGAATCTCGATGGCCCATCCGTCGGCGCCTGACTTTGCGGGCGCCTGCGCTCCGGCAGCGCAGCACGCCACGGCAAGAGCCAGCACCACGCATGCCGGCAGAATCTGCCGATGCGCGTCAATCACTGGGTATCTACGATGGAATATCTTCCGGGCAACCCACATGGCCCCGATTCTAATCGCTGGCCCATCACCATGCGACTCGTGCCAACGACGCGCGCTGCGGCCAATTACACGCCCGGCACCGGAGGACACCCCGGAAATTCCGTGAGATACGTGTTCCCCTTGTATCCCAGGTAGTGGATACCGATCTTGCTCGTGAAGTAGCCGTCCGCCGTGAAGTTGCGCAGAAACGAAAAGAATTCCACCGGCTCCCGCAAGCTCTGATCCGAATCCGCATTCTTGCGATACGCAATCCGATCCAGAATTTCCTGCTGCTGCTGCGGTGTGCAGTCGACCCAGCTCTTGCCGCGCTGCGTCGTGCATGTCGCGTCCAGCCACTTCAGCAGCCCTGAGAGCTTCTCCTGGTACTCCGTATTCTCGCTCGTCAGCAGGTCGATAAATTCCGGTGCGCCGCCCTCAAGCGCGCCGCCCGCATCCGCGTCTGCCGGAAGAATCGTCTCGCACAAGGCGCGCAGCGTTTTGTATCCATGCGCATCGAAAAACTTCGGCGTGTACCCTCCAGCGGCTTGCTCTTCCGCAATCGCATGGTGCGCATGCTCCGCCGCATGCAGGGGAATCACCCGCAGCACCGACCCCGCGGCCACGCTCATGCTCAACGATTTCAACAGCGCCCGTCGTGACACCCGGTCCATAATCAGATCTCTCCTTTCTTCGCCAGGTCGAGCAAGTGCTCTGAGGTCCTCCACGACAACGCCATGATCGTCAGCGTCGGGTTCTTGTCCGCGTTCGACACAAACGGCGCCGCGTCCGCCACGAACACGTTCTTCACATCGTGCGCCTGGCAGTAGCGATTCAGCGCCGACTTCTTTCGATCATCACCCATGCGGACAGTGCCGAGCTCGTGAATGATCTCCCCGCCTTCTGAAATGCGCGCCGCAGGCTGCTGCTGGATCTGATGGCTCTCCCCGGCGCTCGCCGCCGGCGGAGTCGATTGTTCCTCGCCCAGCACTCTCCCGCCCGCCGCCTCAATGATCGATCGAAACGTCGCCCGCATGTGGTTGGCCATCTTCTGCTCGTTCTCGCCCCATTTCCAGTGGAATCGCAGCACGGGAATGCCCCACTTATCCTTCACCTCTGGATCGATTTCGCAGTACGAATTCTCGTTGGGAATCATCTCTCCGCGCCCGCTGAATCCAACAATCGTCCCATACGATTTGCGGACAGCCTGCTTCAAGCTCACGCCGTAGCCCTCATGCGTGTCGCACGCGTATTGGAATCCGCCCACGCCCGGCATATCGCGGCCCCCGCCGAACTCAATGTGATACCCGCGCAAAAAATCGTTCTTCTGCCCGAACCGCCACCACGGCATATACATGTGCATACCGCCCACGCCGTCGTGGTTGTGAATCGGCATGCCCTCAAGTTGCGGGAACACTCCTGCAAGATCGCTGCCCACAGAGTCCGTGAGATACCGCCCCACCACACCCGACGAATTCGCCAGGCCATTAGGAAAGCTCGCCGATCGCGAATTCAACAGCAGGCGCGCGCTCTCGCACGCACTCGCCGCCAGCACCACCGAACGCGCATACACGCGTTGCTCGCTTTTCGTGCTCTTGTCGATGTAGGAGACCGCCTCCGCTTTGCCGTCCGCGCCAAGCACGATCTCCCGCGCCATTGCATTGGGGATCATGGTGAAATGGCCCGTTGCTGCAGCCGGCGGAATCATTACCTGGCTCGAGCTGAAGTTCGACGCAGTCCTGCAGCCGCGTCCGCATTGCGCGCAATAATGGCAAGGATCGCGGTCGTTCAGCGGCTTGGTCAGAATCGCCAGCCGCGATGGAATGCACGTGATGTGCAATCGATCGCAAGCTTTCTTGATCAGCGTCTCCGTGCAGCGCGGCTTCGGTGGCGGCATAAAAATGCCGTCCGGCGAGTTCGGCACGTTCTCCTTCGACCCGAACACCCCAATGTACGACTCCACCTTGTCGTAATACGGCGCCAGCTCCTCGTACGTGATCGGCCAGTCATACCCCATGCCGTCCGTCGAATATGGCCTGAAGTCCGCCGGCCCCAGGCGCAGCGCGATCCGCCCCCAGTGATTCGTCCGTCCGCCCTCAATCCGCGAGCGAAACCAGCGAAACGAAGATCCCGGCGCGGTCGTATACGGTTCGCCCTCGATTTCCCAATAGCCGTTCGGCGCCATAAACTCGTCGCCGATACCAGCCTGCCTGCCGCCCACGCCCACACCGCGATGCGGCAGTTGGTACGGCCACATGTGCTCCTTGAAATCCTTGTCGGGATTCAGCCGCGGTCCGGCCTCCAGCATCGCCACGCTCAGCCCGCCCTCGGTCAGGATCTTCGCCGCAGTTCCGCCGCCAGCCCCCGAGCCGATAATGCAAACGTCATAGACCTTTTTCCGCGGGCTGATCTCGAGCATCCGTGTCTCCGTTGACGAAATTGTCGCGCCGCGCAAAAATACCCCGCCACACTCGCAAACTCCGTACGGCGCGCGCGAAGCGCTTTCTTTCCGGGCACCAACACTATACCCGCGTCATCGCAACTCGCGCGACTGGCATCCCGCAAGCCGATAGCTGAGGGTTTTCCTGTCCGCCGTGAGCCGCCGTCGCCAGCAAATAGCAACTAGCAGCTAGCAGCTAAGAGCTAATAGCCGCTTCTCTAGGTCCTCGTCTTCCATTTCGCTGACAGCATCGCCAGCTTGTCCTCGACCGCTACCTCCGCCTTCGGCGCAGGCTTCCCCGCAGGCCTTGCCGCACCTGCGCTGAGCGCCTTGATCGACAACGCGATCCGCTTCGCCTTCTCGTCCACGCTCAGCACCTTCACCTTCACAAGCTGCCCCGTCTTCACCGCCTCCGACGGATCCTTGATGAATTTATTCGAGAGCTCGCTGATATGTACCAGCCCGTCCTGGTGTACACCGATGTCCACGAACGCGCCAAACTTCGTCACATTTGTCACCACGCCCTCCAGCACCATGCCCGCCTTCACATCGCCAATCTCGCGTACTTCATCATGAAACGTCGGCGCCACAAACTTGTCGCGCGGATCGCGTCCCGGCTTGCGCAGTTCCGCCAGAATGTCGTTGAACGTGAACGTGCCTGCCGACACATGACTCCGGTCCACCTTCTCCAGCAAGTCCGGCCGCTTGATGATTTCAGCCACCGGCGTTTCCAGCATCCTGGCGATCTGCTCCACCACCGCGTACGACTCCGGGTGCACCGCGGTCGAATCCAGCGGATTGTCCCCGTTGCGGATCCGCAAAAATCCCGCGGCCTGCTCGAACGTCTTCGGCCCGATCCCCGGCACCTCAAGCACCTGCTGCCGCGAGCGGAAGCTACCCTTCTCGTTGCGATACGCCACCAGGTTCAAAGCCGTGCGCTCGCTGATGCCGGCCACATGCCGCAGCAGCGTCCACGATGAGGTGTTCAAATCCACGCCCACGCGATTCACGCAGCTCTCCACCACCGCTTGCAGCGATTCCGCAAGTTGCCGCTGGTCCACATCGTGCTGATACTGCCCCACGCCGATCGACTTGGGATCCACCTTCACCAGCTCGCTCAACGGATCCTGCAGCCGGCGCGCGATCGAGATCGCGCCGCGCACCGTCAGGTCGAGATCGGGAAACTCCTGCCGCGCAATCTCGGAAGCCGAGTACACGCTCGCCCCGGACTCGCTCACCGTGACAGAAAAAATTCCCTCGATGCCTTTATCTCGCAAAAACCCGCGCACAAACGCGTCGGTCTCGCGCGACGCCGTTCCATTGCCGATCGCGATCGCGCGCACGTTGTGCTTCCGCAGCAACGCCTCCATCTTCGGCCCCGCCTCCGCGTTGCCTTGCTTCGACGTGTGCAGGTACAACACATCGTGCGCCAGCACCTTGCCCGTCTCATCCACCACCGCCACCTTGCACCCCGTGCGCAATCCCGGATCGATCCCCAGCACCGAAATCGCACCCGCCGGTGGCGCCAGCAGCACGTTGTACAGATTGTCCTTGAATACCTGGATGGCCTCGGTGTCCGAGCGCCTCTTCAGCTCCAGCCGAATCTCCCCCTGGATCGACGAATTCAGCAGCCGCTTCCACGCATCTCCAATCGCTATCTCGAGCTGCGCACTCCAGTCGCCCGCATTGCGCAGCACAAGGCGTCGCATCACAGCCAACGCGCGCTCATCCTCCAACTCGATCAGGAAGTAAAGCACGTTTTCGCTCTCGCCGCGCCGGATCGCCAGCATGCGGTGCGATGGAATCGTCTTCACCGGCTCCGAGTACTCGTAGTACATCTTGAACTTTTCCTGCGCGTCCACCGCATCCAGCGTCTTGCGGCTCACTACCACGCCGTCGTCGAAAAGAAGCTGCCGCAGAGCCTTGCGCAGCCCCGCGTCTTCGCTGATCCACTCCGCCACAATGTGCCGCGCACCCTCGAGCGCCTCCTCCACGGTCACCACGCCCAGTTCCGCATTCACAAACGTCGCCGCGAACACACTCAGCGGCTGCGCCGTCGACTGCTGCTCCCACAAATACTTCGCCAGCGGCTCCAATCCCTTCTCGCGCGCAATCGTCGCCTTCGTCCGCCGCTTCGGTTTGTAGGGCAGGTACAGATCTTCGAGCTCGTTCTTATCCAGCGTCGCTTCGATCCGCGCCTTCAGCTCGTCCGTCAGCTTGCCCTGCTCGGCAATCGAAGCAACGATCGTCTTCCTTCGATCCTCCAGCTCGCGGAAATATGCCAGCTTCTCCTCGATGGCGCGAATCTGCACTTCGTCCAGGTTGCCGGTCGCCTCCTTGCGATAGCGCGCAATAAACGGCACAGTGCCGCCATCATCCAGCAGCTCAATCACCGAGGTGAGGCCGCGCAGTGGAATGTTCAGGGAATTTGCGATATGAAGAAGAATTTCAGGGGAGAGATTTTTATGATCCGTCATGAGAGTCCATCTCGATCCTAAATCGACAGACTGAGGAAATCCTTCCCCATGACCTTGTCATCCTGAGCGTAGCGAAGGATCTGCGGTTGCCTTTGCCTTTCTTTCTGTCATCCTTGGCGCAGCCGAGGATCTGCTTCTACTTTTCTGCCTGTCATCCCTCCACCCGCTCCTGCGTACAAACCCAATAGCGCGCGCGCTGCACGAAACGGCGTAGCCCGCCCCTCCACCACCTCGCACTCCCACTCCGCCATCTGTTCCCCCGCCTTCGCGCGAAACATCTCCGCCAGCCCCAAATCCAGCGACTCCCGCAGCCACTTCTTCCGCTGTTCGCGCCGCTTGCGCTCCAGCCATCCGCTCGCCTTCGCCATGTCCGCGTACTCCCGCACCTTGTTCCACAACGCGGGAATGCCGCGCCCCGTTAGCGCCGAGCACGCCAGCGCAGACGCCCTCCATCCCTCATCCGCCGCCCGAAAGAAATGCAGCGCTTTCTCTGCATCCGCGCGCGTCCTCTCCGCCGCCGAAATGTTGTCCCCATCCGCCTTGTTCACCGCAATCAAATCCGCCAGTTCCATCACGCCGCGCTTCATTCCCTGCAGCTCATCGCCCGCGCCCGACAGCATCACCAGCACAAAAAAATCCACCATGCCGTGCACTGCGGTTTCGGCCTGCCCCACGCCCACAGTCTCAATCAACACATTCTGGAATCCCGCCGCCTCGCACAGCAGCATTGCTTCGCGCGTATGCCGCCCCACGCCGCCGAACGACCCGCGCGATGGAGACGGCCGTATAAACGCCTTCTCGCACGCGGCCAGCGACACCATCCGTGTCCGATCCCCCAGAATGCTGCCACCCGTCACCTGGCTCGTGGGATCGATCGCCAGCACCGCCACCGACTCGCCATACTCGCCGATGCAGTACTGCCCCAGCGCCTCGATCAGCGTGCTCTTGCCCGCACCCGGCACACCGGTAATGCCCACGCGCAGCGCGCGCCCGCCATGTGGAAGGCATCCCTCCACAATCGCGTCCGCCAACTCCATGTCCACAGCACGCGAGCTCTCAACAAGCGTGATGGCCCGCGACAGCAGCGACCGGTCACCGCGCACGATTCCTTCCACGTACTGTTCCGCCGAAAGCGGACTTCGTGTCCCATTCCGCCGCACGTCGCTCGCACACGTCTTTGCGCGGGCATGCGACAATGCTGGCTCTGCCGCTCTCACACCGCTGCCTTTTCAACGGAAGTCGCTTGCAGCATGCGCACAATGTCCTGCGCCGCCTGCGGCACCGGCGTGCCCGGTCCGTAAATTCCCGCTACCCCCGCCTCGCGCAGAAACGCATAGTCCTGCGGCGGAATCACCCCGCCCGCTACCACCAGAATGTCCTCTCGTCCCATCCCGCGAAGTTCTTCGATCAGCCGCGGCACCAGCGTCCTGTGTCCCGCAGCCAGCGACGACACGCCCACCACATGCACATCGCTCTCTACGGCGAATCGCGCCACCTCGCCCGGCGTCTGAAACAGCGGCCCGATATCCACGTCGAAACCCAGGTCCGCAAATGCGCTGGCAATCACCTTCGCGCCGCGGTCGTGCCCATCCTGCCCCATCTTCGCCACCAGGATGCGCGGCCTGCGCCCTTCCGCCTCCTCAAACTCCTCCACCATCGCGTGAGCTTTTTTGAAGTCCTCGCTCGCACCCTGCGCGGCATAAACACCGGTCACCGTGCGCGGCACCGCCTGGTAGCGTCCCCACACCTTCTCCAGCACCGACGAAATCTCGCCTAGCGTCGCCCGCTTCCGCGCCGCGTCCACCGCACACTCCAGCAGGTTCTCCTCCGCGCTCCCCGCACACTGCTCAAGCCTCGCCAGTGCCTGCCTCACCGCGTCCGCGTCGCGCGTGCGTTTCACCTGTTCCAGCCGCCGCACCTGCGCCGCGCGCACCGCCGCATCGTCAATCGCCAGCACAGCAATCTCCGTTTCTTCCTTCGCACGATACGCATTCACCCCCACGATCACGTCCGCGCCCGAGTCGATGCGCGCCTGCCTCCGCGCCGCCGCCTCTTCAATGCGCATCTTGGGAATGCCCGCCTCGATCGCCTTCGCCATTCCGCCCAGGCGCTCCACCTCTTCAATCAGCTCCCACGCCGCGTGCATCAACTCGTGCGTCAACCGCTCCACGCAATACGATCCGCCCCACGGATCGACGACCCGCGTAATCCCCGTCTCCTTCTGCAGATAAATCTGTGTATCCCGCGCAATCCGCGCTGAAAAATCCGTGGGCAGCGCCAGCGCCTCGTCCAGCGCATTCGTGTGCAGGCTCTGCGTGTGTCCCATCGCCGCGCCCAGCGCCTCCACGCACGTGCGCACCACGTTGTTATACGGATCCTGCGCCGCCAGGCTCCACCCCGACGTCTGGCAGTGTGTGCGCAACGCCAGCGACTTCGGATTCTGCGCTCCAAACCGCTTCACCAGCTTCGCCCACAGCACGCGCGCCGCGCGCATCTTCGCAATCTCCATCAGGTGGTTCATCCCCACGGCCCAGAAAAACGAAATCCGCGGCGCAAAGTCATCCACGCTGAGCCCGGCCTGCACGCCCGTACGCAGATACTCCACGCCATCCGCCAGCGTGTATGCCAACTCCAGTTCCGCCGTCGCTCCAGCCTCCTGCATGTGATACCCGCTCACGCTGATGCAATTGAACCGCGGCATCTTCGCCGCGCAGTACTTGAAAATATCCCCGATGATGCACAGCGACGGCTGCGGCGGATAAATGTATGTGTTGCGCACCATGAACTCTTTCAGAATGTCATTCTGAATCGTTCCGCTCAGCTTTTCCGGCGCGACTCCCTGCTCCTCCGCCGCCACAATGTAAAACGCCATCACCGGCAGCACCGCGCCGTTCATCGTCATCGACACCGACATGCGATCCAGCGGAATCCCCTCGAACAGGATCTTCATGTCCTCTACCGAATCGATCGCCACACCGGCCTTGCCCACATCGCCCGCCACCCGCGGATGATCCGAGTCATACCCGCGATGCGTCGGCAGATCGAACGCCACCGACAATCCCTTCTGCCCCGCCGCAAGGTTCCGCCGATAAAACGCGTTTGACTCCTCCGCGGTCGAAAAGCCCGCGTACTGCCGAATCGTCCACGGCTTCACCGTGTACATCGTGCTGTAGGGCCCGCGCAAAAACGGCGCCACCCCCGCCGCATAGTCCAGATGCTCCAGTCCCTCCACATCCTCCGCGGTGTAAATGCTCTTCACCGCGATATGCTCCGGCGACAACCACTCCGAGGAATCAGGCACTCGCAGGATCGCCGCGTCCCTGTCCCGGAGCCTGCGCTGAGCGAAGTCGAAGGGTCCCTCTGTCCCTCCGTCTCCTTGTTCCCTAACCCCGGATGCCTGTCCGCGAATGCCTAATGCCTGCTGCCTAATGCCTGTTCCCTCTTGCCTAATGCCTGTTCCCTGTTCCCTGATCCCTGTCCCCTGTTGGCTGCACTTCCCCGTCAACGCCTCCACCGCGTACGATCCGCCGGCCGCGTCCGCCACCCGCGCCATATGCGCTTCATGTTTCAAAATGAGCTGCGTATTCCGCGCCAGCCGCCGCGCCAGCTCGCTTCCGCTGTCATCGAACGGCGCCACACAAACGGAATCCGCGCCGCCCAGCACCGCCGCCAGCGCCTCCGTGGTTCCGCGCAGCATATTCCGGTGCGCTGTCTCCGGCTTCTCTATCTCCCGCACCGTCCGCGCAAACACCAGCGCCGGCACGTCCTCGCGCGCCACGCCAAACTCTTCCACAATCCGCGCCCACTCCATGCGAAACGCGCGCAGCTTCGCGATCTCCAAAAAGAACTCCGGCCCCATCGCAAATGAAAACGCAATCGCTTTCGCCGCCCGCTCCACTGCTACCACACGTCCCCGCATTGCGCTCAGGTAAGCCGCACCCGCCTCCGCCGCAGCACGAACCGTGTCGACGGCTCCCCCTCGCTCGGCGCAAATCGTAAACGGCACAAATCCGCTCGGCGCCGCGCCAATCACCTCGGCGGCAAACCTGGGATCCATCAGCGGATCAAAATCCGCAGACACCAGCGCCCCATGCGTCCGTTTCGCAAACCGCTCCTGCAGCAGCCGCACCACGCGCGCATCCGCATTCTCAAAACGCAGCGGCACCCGCTCCAACCCCGCCAGCAGCACCACCAGGTCCGATGCGCTCTCCACCCGCGCCCCGCGAAACGCAATCTCCTCCGCGCCTCCCGCAACAGCCTCCCGCGCCCGCGCATTCGCCTCTTCCGGATCCGCCTCGCCTGCCTCTTCGCGAATCCGCCACCCAGCTATGGCGCGCGCGTCGCTCACACACGGCAATTCGCTGACATCCCCCGCCCGGTAGAACGGCTTCACATCGAGCCCATCCTCCGCATGCCACACCAGCGTCGCCGCATCCGCGCCCTTCAGGTCTTCGCGGATCGCCGCTTCCCACTCCTCCGTGCTCACCGGCGGAAACTCCGCCAGAAACCCATCGCTACTCATCGGTCTCGCTTCATTTCTGTTCTGCTACCCAGTCCGTGGACCTATTGCCTAATCCCTAATGCCTAATCCCTGTTCACTGTCCCCTGTTCCCTGATCCTGACCCCGCTTCTTCCACCATCTCCAGCAAGATCCCGAACGGCGCATCTTCCCGCGACTTCGGATGCACGAAGAACACCGTCGTCCCTCGCGAGCCCGGCCGCGGCGCCGCGTCGATCATCCGGAACCCCTTCGCCGCCAGCGCCGCATACGCTCGCGCCGCGTTCTCCACGCGGTAGGCGATATGCGCCACACCCGGCCGGCCCCCATTGCGCTCGACCGTTTTCTGCACCGGCGACTCCGCCGACAACGGCTCCAGCAGTTGAATCAGGTTCGGCCCCTCGCCAATCTGCAGCAGCACCTCCCGCACCTGGTCACGCCCATGCATTTCCTCGCGGTGCACCTCGCGAAACCCCAGCAGCTTGTACGCTTCCACCTGGCTCTCCAACTCACCCCGCGCCACAGCGATTGCCACGTGATCCACAAACTGCACGCCCAGGTCTAACCCCGCATTCGCCTCTACTGTCCCCACACCCAGCTCCCTAATGCCTAATCCCTAATCCCTGCAGTTCTCACGCCAACTCCACCAGCACCTGGCCAGCCTTCACAGAAATGCCCGCCGTCACGTGCACCTTCGCCACCGTTCCCGCACATGGAGCCGATACCCGGGTCTCCATCTTCATCGCCTCCAGCACCACCAGCACCTGCCCGGCCTTCACCTCCTGCCCAGCCTCTGCGGGAACCTGAATCACCATGCCCGTTACCGGACTTCGGCACGTTTTGTCGGCGACGCTCCCCGTGCTCTCCCCCACGCCGGCCTCCGGATCAATGGCCGGCGGCGCATACGCCATCGCCGGAGTGGGCGCCCCCGCGTCCTCCTCCTCCAGCACCTCAACGTCCGCCAGGTACGTGTTTCCGCCGATCGTGATCCGCAGCTTCAAAGCTGAATTCCTTTCCGCCTCACTGTCATCGCGCGCGCACGTTATGCGACGTCTGCACCAGCACTCGCCCCTGCTGCGACCACGCATTGCGCTCTGCTTCCGACTTCATCAGTCGCATTGAGTGCACCCGCACCCGGTCTCCCGCGGCCACTACGGCCGCCGCGGCAATCGCCGCCTGAATTTCCGGTGCGATCTCCGCGTCGATGCTCTCCCCACGCATTCCTTCGCGCTCTGCCTCCGCCTCCGCGCTCGACCGTCCTTCGCCTGCCGGTGTCTCCGCAACCGCCGCGCCGCCCAGCCGCGCTTCAATCGCGCAAATCGCTTCGTCCACCAGGCTCAGTTGCGCTTCCAGCACCCGCTCGCGGTCCGCCATCCGCCGCACCCTCCGCAGCAGCTCAACTGACACGCCTGCCGACACCAGCGCCGCCACCGCTGCAATCACCGCCGCTGCTGCCCATGCCAACGTCATCGCGCTCTCCTCCTCACAGCGGAATCAGCCCGTGCTTCTTCGCCGGCCTCAGTTCCCGCTTGGCATGCAGCGCCTCCAGCGCCATCGCCACCGCCCGCCGCGTCTCCGCCGGCTCAATCACGTCGTCCACCAGCCGCCGGCCCGCCGCCACAAACGGATTCGCAAACGTCTCGCGATACTCCTCCACCAGTTCCTTGCGCCGCGCCGCCTGATCTTCCGCCGCGTCAATCTCCCGCCGGAACACGATCTCCGCAGCGCCCTCCGCACCCATCACCGCAATCTCCGCCGTCGGCCATGCAAACACGCGGTCCGCGCCCAGCCCCTTCGAGCACATCGCGATGTACGCGCCCCCGTACGCCTTCCTCAGCACCACCGTGATCTTCGGCACCGTCGCCGCCGAATAGGCAAACAGCAGCTTCGCCCCATGCCGGATGATCCCGCCCCGCTCCTGCTCCACTCCCGGCAAAAAGCCCGGCACATCCACCAGCGTGAGCAGGGGAATATTGAATGCGTTGCAGAACCGCACAAACCGCGCCGCCTTGTCTGACGCATTGATGTCCAGCACTCCTGCCATCGCGCACGGCTGGTTCGCCACCACTCCCACAGGTCTCCCCTGCATGCGCCCGAACCCAATCACCACATTCGCGGCAAACCCCGGTTGGATCTCCAGAAAATCGCGCTCGTCCACCACCCGCGCAATCACCGAGCGCACATCGTAAGCAATCTTCGGATCCACCGGAACAATCTCGTTCAGATCCGAATCCGCTTTCAACTTTGTGCTGAACGCCGCCCTCGGCGGATCCTCAAGATTGTTCGAAGGCAAAAAGCTCAGCAGCCTGCGGCACAACTGCAGCGCCTCCGCATCGTCCTGCGCAATCAGGTGCACCACGCCGGCATGATTCATCTGTGACCGCGGCCCTCCCAGCTCCTCCGCCGTCACTTCCTCGCCCGTCACCTGCTTGATCACCTGCGGCCCGGTGATGAACATCCGCGCTCCCTTGGTCTGGATCACGAAATCCGTCAGCGCCGGGCTGTATGCCGCCCCGCCCGCGCACGGCCCGCAAATCACCGCAATCTGCGGCACCGTGCCTGACAACATCACGTTGCGGTAAAACACCCGCGCGTATCCATCCAGGCTGTCGATCCCCTCCTGCACCCGTGCGCCGCCCGAGTCGTTGATAAAAACGAATGGACTCCCCGTCTTCAGCGAGACGCTCATCATCTCCACGATCTTGCTGCAGTGCACCTCGCCCGCCGCGCCCCCCGCAACCGTGAAATCCTGGCTCGCCAGGTGCACCAGCCGCCCGTCGATCGTCGCGCATCCCGTCACCACTCCATCGGCCGGCAACTCCTTTCCCGCCATGCCGAAATACGTGGCGCGATGCCGCGCAAACGCCCCCATCTCCTGGAAACTCCCTTTGTCCACCAGCGCCGCCACTCGCTCGCGCGCGCTCAGCTTGCCACCCTCATGCTGCTTCTCGATCCGCTCCCGGCCGCCGCCCAGTTCCAGCGCCTCGCGCCGCGCCCGCAGCTCCTCGACACGATCCTGCATCGTCTTCACCGTCTCGCGCTCTTCCACTGCCTTCGCCATGCCGTCTCCGCCGCCGCACGCGCCCAGCTTCGAGGGTGCCCCGGGTCCCTCGCCGTTGGGGACCCGGGAGGAATCTTGCCTCATCCCCAAGCCCCTCGGGGAAACCCGGATTCGCGCGCTCTACAGGAAATCTCCCACGTTCGCGACCTTGCAGATTCTATGTCCGCATCCACAGCAAAGGATGTGACGAAGTTCACGTCAATTCACAACCTGCCCCCTCACCTTCCGTCCCCAGTTCCCACTGCCTGTTTTCCAATCCCTAATCCCTAATGCCTTCCCTGTTGTCCGTTTTTGCCCCAAACCCAGTGCGCCCCAAAAACCCTTGTCAAGCCCCCTGCCTGCCGAAAACACGCCTAAACAACTGAAAATAAAGCGAAAATATACTTGCTACTAATTGTCTAGTTGATCCTGAAATGTGATACGCTTGTACTTAGATAGCTAGGAAGTGTGCCCGCCGTCCGCCAAGGATCGGTGGGCATTTTCTTTTGCGCTCAACTTCCATCACCGAAAGGAACGCCCATGTCCACCAGCTCGCGACCCCCCCTCAGCCCCGCCGTCCTCAATTGCTGGACCGCCTATCAGCAGGTCTACGCCACCGAACGCGGCAAAGGTACCGACGACGACCAGGCCTACGAGAGTGGCAAAATGGCATATCGCCAGGCCATGCCGTGTTTCTCTGACCGGGCCTCCATTCGCGACTTCATCGCGTGCGTTACCCACGGCATGGTGCTTCGTCTCATCCCCAATGAAGACGGCACCAAACTTCTCTACGCCGCCAACATCGCCGCCGGCTCCTTTCGCCGTGAGGCCGAAGAGGCCAGGCAATCTGGAAACGCCACCCAACCCAAAGACGCCAATTCCGATTCCTCCTCGGTGCGCGAGGCTGCCTGACACCCGGGGGGTACTACCCCCCCAGATGCTGCAAATTAGTTGCAATCCTGTTCATCTGGCTGAGAATAAATGCACTTGCAAAACGGGAATCGCCTTTCCAAATCTATACAAATTCATAGACTCGGCACGGTCGCCCCTCCGGCCTCGACACGCGCCCCATCCGCCCGAAGTGTGCCCGGGGCGATTCAATTCGCGTTTCCTTCTTGTCATCCTGAGGAGCGAAGCGACGAAGGACCTGCGTTTACCTTTGCTTTTCTGTCTGTCATCCTCGGCGAAGCCGAGGACCTGCTTGGGGCACCCGCTGCGGCACCTGCTTGAGGACCCACAACTGCGAAGCCGATCCTGCACCTCTGCGCCATCCAGCACCCCAAACCCCGCTCAGGCTGAAAAACTGACAACTATCTCTCAGGCCCACGACAGCGCAAACGCAAACACCAGTCCGCACACGGCAATAATCGTCTCGCAGATCGACCAGGACTTCAGCGTGTCCGGCACGCTCAAATTGAAGTATTCCTTCACCAGCCAGAACCCGCCGTCGTTCACGTGCGAAAAGATCAGCGATCCCGCACCGGTGGCAATCGCCAGCAGCTCCGGCCGCACATGCCCCGTCTGAAATGCGATCGGCGCCACAATCCCCGCCGCCGTTGTCATCGCCACCGTGGCCGAGCCCGTCGCCAGCCGTATCAGCGCCGCCGTCAGCCACGCCAGCAGCAGCAGCGAAACGTGGCTCGCCAGCGCCACCGCGATAATCGCGTGCGACACCCCGCTGTCCTGCAGCACCCGCCCAAACCCTCCGCCCGCGCCCACCAGCAGCGTGATGATGGCCGTCGGCGCAAGGCATTCGTTCGTGAACTTCAGCACGGTATCGCGATCGAACCCGCGCATCTTGCCCAGCGTGTAAAAGCTCACCAGCACGCCCACCAGCAACGCCATATCGTCGTTGCCCACTAGCCGGATCGCCTCGTTCGCCACGCTGCCCGCCCGCGCAAAGGTATCGGCCCAGCTCCCCCCCAGCATCAGGAACACCGGCAGCAAAATCGTCGCCAGCGAAATGCCAAATCCCGGCAGAACGCGACTCGCGTCATGCTCCGCAAAATCCTCCGCCATCGGGTTCTCGTCCGGCACCGTCACCCACCGCTGCGCAAACCGCGCAAACAGCGGCCCCGCAATCAGCGCCGTCGGTACCCCCACCAGCAGCCCGTAAAAAATCGTCCGCCCAATGTCCGCCTTGTAAATCACCGCCGCCGCCAGCGCCGCGGGATGCGGCGGCACCAGCCCGTGCACCACGCTCAACCCCGCCACCATCGGCAGGCAAACCATGATCATTGGCGTCTTCGTCCGCCGCGCCACCGTGAACGCAATCGGAATCAGCAGCACGAACCCCACTTCAAAGAACGCCGGCAGCCCCACCACCAGGCCGCTCACCACCATCGCCAGCGGAACCCGCTTCTCCCCAAACCAGCGGATCAGCGTGTTCGCCACCGTCTCCGCTGCGCCCGACTCCGCCATCATCTTGCCCAGCATCGTGCCCAGCGCCACGACGATGGCGATATGCCCCAGCGTCCCCCCCAGCCCCGTCTCGAACGAGTGGATGATCGTGCTCATCGGCATCCCCGCCACAATCCCCAGACCCAGCGAGGCGAGAATCAGGCTCAGGAACGGGTTCAGCTTGAACACCGCCACCAGCACCACCAGCGCCACCACCGCCGCCAGCGTCGAGAGCAATAGAAACGTGCTGTGAGGATCGATCATGAATCTCCGCTATGGCCCTCGTGCCGTTGCTTGGGCGGGATCGTACGAACCGACCAACCCCGCCCACTCACGCATCAGCAGCGCCGTAGCGGCAAGGTTTGTTAGCCCCGCGCTTCAGCGTGGGGGAAGCGATCCCAAACAATCATGCAGCCGCGTAAGGGCAAGGTTTGTTAGCCCCGCTCTTCAGCGTGGGGAAAAATCCCAAACAATCATGCAGCCCCGAAGGGGCAAGGTTTGTTAGCCCCGCGCTTCAGCGTGGGGAAAGTGATCCCATACAATCATGCAGCCCCGAAGGGGCAAGGTTTGTTAGCCCCGCGCTTCAGCGTGGGGGAAGTGATCCCATACAATCATGCAGCCCCGTAGGGGCAAGGTTTGTTAGCCCCGCGCTTCAGCGTGGGGAAGTGGTCCCAAACAATCATGCAGCCCCGTAGGGGCAAAGTTTGTTAGCCCCGCGCTTCAGCGTGGGGAAGTGATCCCATACAATCATGCAGCCCCGTAGGGGCAAAGTTTCTTAGCCCCGCGCTTCAGCGTGGGGGAAGTGATCCCATACAATCATGCAGCCCCGTAGGGGCAAAGTTTGTTAGCCCCGCGCTTCAGCGTGGGGAAGTGATCCCATACAATCATGCAGCCCCGTAGGGGCGGTGCTCCGCATCAAAAACCTATCTCGGTCAACCTCTCCGCAGTGTACGTGACCAGCCGTTCACCCAGACCAGCCAATCCCCGCGCAATACTGAGTCCGTTATCCTAAGACCCGTAACGCCGGGACTTTCAAGACCTTATGGAGCACCCGATGACAACGCCACCGACCACCCGCATCAGCCCTATCAACAAGGGCCTGGGCCACTTCGACCGCGACCTCCCCGCCTCCGAAATCGCCGCCCTCGGCTGGAACCTCCTCCGCGAAGACCTAGTCCTGCCCACCGCCGTCCTCTACCGCGACAAGCTCCTCAGCAACCACCAGTGGATGCGCCGCTTCACTGAGGCTTACGACGTCCGCCTCGCACCCCACGGCAAAACATCGATGTCCCCGCAGCTCTTCCAGCTCCAGCTCGAGGGCGGCGCGTGGGGCATCACGCTCGCCACCGCGCAGCAGGTCCTCGCCGCATACACGCACGGCATCCGGCGCGTCCTCATGGCCAACCAGCTCGTCGGCCGCCCCAACATGGCCGTCCTCTCGCGCCTGCTCCACGATCCCGCATTCGAGTTCTATTGCCTCGTCGACTCTCCCGAAGGGGCGGACTACCTCGGCTCCTTCTTCTCCGAGCAGGGCCAATCCCTCAACGTCCTCATCGAGCTCGGCGTCCCCAACGGCCGCGCCGGCGTCCGCAGCGAAGAACAACTCGCCGACGTCCTCGCCGCCCTCGCCCACCAGCCCTCGCTGCGCCTGTGCGGAATCGAAATCTACGAAGGCGTCCTCGACAACGAACCCGCCATCCGCCAGTTCCTCAAGCATGCCGTCGCCGTTACCCGCCGCCTGCTCGCCGAAAACCGCTTCGCGCAGAAGCCCATCCTCACCGGCGCCGGCTCCGCCTGGTTCGACCTGGTAGCCGAAGAATTCACCGCAGCCGGCTTCGGCGACACCGTCGAAATCCTCCTTCGCCCCGGCTGCTACCTCACCCACGATGCCGGAAGCTATGAGCGCGCCCACCAGCGCATGTGCCAGGCGAACCCCGTTGCGCGCTCCATCCATCCCGGCCTCGAGACCGCGCTCCACCTCTGGGCTTACGTGCAGTCCATCCCCGAGCCCACCCGCGCCATCATCGGCCTCGGCCGCCGCGACGCCGCCTTCGACTCCGGCCTGCCCATCCCCGCTCTCTGGTATCGCCCCGGCTCCGCACAATCCAGCCAAGCCGCGCCCACCGCCGCACCCGCTCACTGGGAAGTCACCAAGCTGATGGACCAGCACGCCTACCTCCGCATCGATCCCACCGACGACCTCAAAATCGGTGACATGCTCGCTTTCGACATCTGCCACCCCTGCCTAACCTTCGACAAATGGCGCACCATACCCATCCTCGACGCCGACTACAACATCACCGACATAGCCCAAACATTCTTCTGAGTGCCCCTCGACCCCGTGTGCAGCGCACTCAGAAGCAACGCGCATCAGCGGAGCCGCGCCCCAGCAGCAGCGCATCGGAGGCCTGCGGCCGGCACCAACAACGCTCTCCTATGCGGCTACAGCCTTTCTGCGAACGGTTCGGGCTGTCCATCGGCGGAGACCGCGCCGTAGGCGCAGAGCTTGTTAGCCCCGCTTCAGCGTGGGGAGCGAATCCAGTTGAGATGCTGAAGTCCCGTAGGGACGGTGCCACGATGAACGCCGCCTACCCTCAATACAGCAGATACTTCGCCCGCGTCTTCTCGAACTCCTCGATTCCCTCGCGCCAGCCCTCCGCAATCCGTCGCGGGTCCTCGCCCAGTTGCAGCGCATTCACCGTCACCTTGCTCACCACCAGCCGGTCCAACCCCTCCGTCTTGTAGTCATGCGGATACAGCTTCATCAGCGCCGACACAACCTCCAGCCCCAGTTCCGGCCCGTCGATCTCGTTGCGGTCCGTGATCATCAAATTAACCCCGCCGCACTGCTGCCCCGCATACTCTGAACTCGCCGGCGTAAACTCCACCGGCACAAACCGCACTCCGGGAATGTCGCGCGCATTCAGATACTCGGCCAGTTCCCGCGCCTTGATCCACGGCGCACCCACCAGCTCAAATGGCATGTCGGTTCCGCGCCCCACCGAAATGTTGGTCCCCTCGATCATCCCGATCCCCGGATACAGCACCCCCTCGTTCAAACTCCGCATATTGGGCGACGGATTCACCCACATCTCGCCCGTCGAGTCGAACCAGTCCCCGCGCATCCAGCCTTCCATCGGCACCACCCGCAACCGTGCCCCAATGCCGCGCTCGCCATTAAACATCCGCGCCAGCTCGCCCATCGTCATCCCGTGCCGCACCGGCGTACGCCAGTAGCTCACGAACGACTCGCGCCCTTTATCTGCCACCGGCCCCTGTACGAACGCCCCATTCACCGGATCGGGCCGGTCCAGCACCACCATCTCCTTGCCCGCCTTCGCCGCGGCCTCAAGGAAATACCCCAGCGTCGTCTCATACGTGTAGAACCGCACGCCCACGTCCTGAATGTCGTAAACCAGCACATCCAGCCCCTTCAGCACCTCCGCATCGGGCCTGCGCTTTGCCTCCGTCGCTCCATACACCGAGTACACCGGCACGCCCGTTGCTGCGTCCCGCTCGTCCGCAATGTTCGTCGTGTCCACCTTGCCCGCAATCCCGTGCTCCGGGCTGAAAATCGCCGTCAGCTTCACCCCCGGCGCAGACGCGAGCACATCGATCGTGCGTCGCCCGAGCGCATCCACGCCCGTCTGATTCGTCACCAGCCCCACCCGCACCGGCCGAGCTCCATCCGCATGAATGTCGCGGAACCCGTGCTCCTCCAGCACATCGATTCCGTTCTTCACATGCCCATTCCGCGCATCGAAGCGGCGATCCGCCATCAGGCTCTCGTTGTAGCCCGTGATGCGCGCCAGCCGCATCTTCTGCTCTTCCGTCACCGTCAGGTCGAGCGCCGCCGCCACTGCGGTAGCCACGCGCGTCCGCAGCGATACCACCGACCTCCCCGTCCGCGGATGCACCGAGTTCGTCAGCAGCACAATATACGTATCCGTCACCGGGTCCACCCACAGCGACGTCCCCGTGAACCCCGTGTGCCCGAACGACCCCACCGGCAGCAGGTCTCCGCGATTGGTGGCAAACGGGGAATCGATATCCCACCCCAGCCCGCGCACGCTCGCCGCGTTCGCCGGCGTCTGCGGAGTTGTCATCTTCTCGATCGCAACCCGGCTCAGCACCTTGTCCCCGCTCAGCAGGTTCTCGGCAAACAGCGCCATGTCGTCGGCCGTCGAAAACAGCCCCGCGTGCCCTGCCACTCCGCCCATGCGCCGCGCCGTGGGATCGTGCACCACCCCTCGCAGCATCTTCCCGTTCTCGTCATACTGCGTCGGCGCAATCAACGGTCGCCAGCTCGCCGGCGGCAAAAATCGCGTGTGCGTCATCCCCAGCGGCTCAAACACGTTCTTCTCGGCGTACTCATTCAGCGGCATGCCGGTGATCTTCTCAACCAGAAATCCCACCGTCTCGAAATTGATGTCGCTGTAAACAAACCGTGTCCCCGGCGGATGCTCCGGCGTCTGCGCCATCGCCATGCGGAACGCCGCGTCGCGTCCATGCCACGGCACTTTCAAATCCAGATCCGGAGCCAGCCCCGAGTAGTGCGTCATCAGCTCGCGGATGGTGATGTCCTCCTTGCCGTTCTGCCCAAACTCCGGCAGATACCGGCTCACCGGATCGTTCAGCCGCACCTTGCCTTCTTCATACAGCTTCATCATCGACATGGTCGTCGCCACGCATTTGGTCAGCGATGCCATATCGAAGATCGTGTCCACCGTCATACGTTCACGCGTCGGCTCGAGCGATCGCATCCCGAACGCCTTCCGGTACACCACGTGCCCATCGTGCCCCACCAGCAGCACGCCGCCCGGCATATCCCCGTGCGCCACCGCCGCCTCCATCAGCGGATCGAGCACCGCCGCCAGCTTCGCGCCCTGGCTCTCATGCCCGCCGCCACCATCCTGGGCCGCACCCATTCGCACAGCGCCAGCAACAATCAGCACCGCAGCTGCCAAACTCCAAATCCGCATTTCTCTCATCACGACCCCAGGGAATCTCAAATCACACAGCACAACTTGTCATCCTGAGCGCAGCGAAGGACCCGCTTTTCCCCCCTCGCGCCAACGCCGAACTTCAATCACCCGCCACAACAAATCCTCTCCGATCGAGCGCGCAGCTCACGCCATACCCCACCGCAAACGTCACCGCCGACCCCACCACCACCCACCACGTATAGGGAATCCGAGTTCCCATCCAACACCATACATTCACCGCCAGCCCGCACAGCATGCCCGCCATCGCGCCCCGCTCCGTCGCCCGCCGCGTCAGCAC